>Ga0209723_1000586_pt1 | contig 66567 bp, 50 predicted proteins | sample BiotimSIPDNA_2_FD_185750 | JGI IMG/M metagenome (GOLD analysis project Ga0209723, IMG submission 185750) | Anaerobic biogas reactor microbial communites from Washington, USA - Biogas_R2 time_0 SIP DNA (SPAdes) (version 2) | ecosystem: Engineered > Bioreactor > Anaerobic > Unclassified | place... | reverse complement strand
CAGGCTTCAGCTCCATGTTGTACGTGCCGGCGTTCTTGCCGCTTACGCTCGCGTCGCCGCTGAATGAGAAGTCGGCTTCCTTGTACAGCGGATTGCTGATCGCGACCGTGTAACCCGTCACCGTCTTCTCAGCACCGTCGTACAGCTCGGTGCCGCTGTTCTCTGTGATCGTCACCGTCACCTTGTCCGTCAATGCCGTCACTTCCAGCTCGCCTAAGACTTTCTCAATGTCGTAGTTCGCCGCAAGCGTGCCGTCTTTCAAGGTGTAGTCAAATGTATTATCGCTCTTGCCCACTACAGTCTGCGAACCCGTCACGTCGTACGTCGCGCCTTCGCCGGTCGCCCAGCCGTCACCGGTCACGGTCACTGTGTCGTTCGTCAGTGCCGTGCCGTCGTAGACCTTGCTGTCCGTCGCGGAGGTCAAAGTCACTTGACGTTTCGTGATCTCAAGCGTGCCGTCCACGATCACAAACTCGACGTTCGTGAAGTTCGCACTGGTGTTTGCGAAGTCGCTAGGCTTCAGCTCCATGTTGTACGTGCCGGCGTTCGTGCCGCTCACGCTCGCGTCGCCGCTGAAACTGAAGTCGGCTTCGGTGTACAGAGGATTGCTGATCGCGACCGTGTAACCCGTCACCGTCTTCTCAGCACCGTCGTACAGCTCGGTGCCGCTGTTCTCTGTGATCGTCACCGTCACCTTGTCCGTCAATGCCGTCACTTCCAGCTCGCCTAAGACTTTCTCAATGTCGTAGTTCGCCGCAAGCGTGCCGTCTTTCAAGGTGTAGTCAAATGTATTATCGCTCTTGCCCACTACAGTCTGCGAACCCGTCACGTCGTACGTCGCGCCTTCGCCGGTCGCCCAGCCGTCACCGCCGACCGTCACCGTGTCGTTCGTCAGGGCCGTGCCGTCGTAAACCTTGCTGGCCGTCGCGGAGGTCAAAGTCACTTGACGCTTCGTGACCGTCAGTGTGCCGGGGACCCTCGTCACGTTCGTGAAATAGTCGGTCTGATCGACGCCGTTACCGTCCTTAATCACGTAGCTGCCCACGACGTTCGCGCTGCTGCTGGCATTCGTCTGGCTGCCAATCGTTGTCGCTTCGACCGTGAACCCAGTCGGCAGACCTGTAGCAGTTACGCCTGTCTCGGTCAGGGGAGTGCCGTCATAGGTCTTGATGGCGGATTGCGCGGTCAAGGTGACTTCAGATGTGTTATTGTAAGTATTGGTTGCTGTTAAACCGTCATAACTTACTTCGTAATTTTCAGGAACTTCAGGCTCAACGACATAGTATTCGTAAGCTACATCGTTGATGTCGGTCTTTCTCTGTTTACCGAAGTTCACCTTGTTAGTGGTAGCGTCAACTTGAGTAGCATTTTCTACCTTTTCACCGGTTCCTGCTGTGCCGCCTTTTCTCCAAAGTTCTAAGCTTACAGAAGGTCTTGGTGTCAGGCCGCCTTTCCAATCCTTGATTCCGAAAACATCCACATTGGTTAACTTGTAGTTGTATACAATGAGTCCGGATTCTTCTTTTTCAAAACCTTCCGGTACCCAATCATTCCCGTCCTTGTCTGTTTCCTTGACATAGAAAGTATAGGCATTGCCGTTTTCATCTTCACCCAAGAGGTTATTCCAATGTGCGGAATCATTCCCCGGAGGAATTTTTTTGGGATCTAGGTCGGGTACCTTTTCGTCTGTGCCGGTTGTTGTTGTCCTGTACAAGGTAAACCAAACCGCAACTTTATCACTTGTATCGACTACACCACGCCAATACTTTTTCGCTTCAACTTCTTTACTATTGTGATAAGTATTAGTTACGGTGAATACATACCCTTCGCCGCTTACTACAGCTGTATAGCTGGAGTGGACAGTCGGTTCTGCTACGCGATAGGTATAGAGATCGCCTTGCTCAGTGTGGGTTGGAAGATTTTCCCAAGTATGAGTAAAGGTATCATGGGTGCCTGAAGATGGGGTGACAACAGGTTCCTGAGTCACTTTTTCTTCTGTACCGCCTTCTGGAGTACGATACAAATCTATAACCACTCTCGTGTGATTTACTGCGTGTCCACCTACCCAATTTTTTGTAACGACTACATCTTTAACGCTACGAGTCCACTGTGCATATAGGATATTTTCCGTCTCTTGGTTTATCCTATCGACTGTAACCTTAGTTCCAGCATTAAAGGTAGTGCCGCTTCCATCAGCCTTACTGTTCCATCCTGCAAATACATATCCAACAAGTGTAAAGGTATTTTCAATAATAGTATGGGTTTCATTATTGGCCAAATTTATAGTGGTTGGGCCGCCTGTACCACCATTTGCATCATAGGTAATAAAGGTTCCTGTGTTTATATCTCCCCACTGTGCTGTTAGAGTCATATGACCAGTAATCAGAATCTTACTGACGGGCTGATAGATAGTTCCATTAACAACAGGTGTTCCATTCACCTTTGTAATTTTCCAACCTAGGAAAACTTTGTCGGTGGGTGGTGTCAGGCCCGTAGGAGACTTAATTTCTGCATAGGAACCCTTGGCATATTTATTGCCATCTGTGGGCGGATTCCCGCTGCTTCCATCTCCTTCTACTGTGTTATAGGTTACTGTCAGTTTTGAATTATCAACATAATATGGGTAAAGTACTATATCACTCAAAATCAAAGTGTCAAAGTTAAAAGTAATATAGTCGTCCCCATCCTTGGTAGACCAGCCTATCCATTCATGATTTGCCGGAACTGTAACGAAATTAATGCCATCGCCTTGGGATAGGACATTGCCTTGATGGTCCTTAACCGTCGGCATATCATCGGGGCCAATTTTCTGACCATAAGTTAGGGTCTTTTCTACAGGGATGCCCGTACCCTCTGTATTAAGGTATATGGTCCCTGCTACCACCGGAGGTGCCCATTTCGCATAGATCATCAAATTATTTGATGGCATGGTCTCCGTAGCAAAGTTGAAGGGCTCGGAACAGGCACTATCCTTATACCAGCCTTTGAAAACATATTCATCCGGTAATCCGGCCGGTTTCGGAGGCACATAGCCAGACTGACCCGATAAGGGGGCTTCAAACTTTAATTCCTCTGTTTTCGCAACCGCATTGTAATTATAAAAGGTTAAGATGTAGCTGTTACGTGTATGTCGGATATACAATTTAGTACTATACGATACACCCTGACCACTAGTGCCGGAGTGCCAAGTGGTGCCATTGGTACTATAGTAAGCAACTGTAAAGCCAGTGTATTTATCTCCTAGATAGAACGTTCCGCCACCACTTTTTATTTCATTGGCCTTACTCCAAGTTCCATCAAGATTTTCTTTATAGTGAGTAATGGTCGCATCAGTATCTAGACTTCTTTGTTGTAAACGAATCGTGTCTGTTTTATTTGGGTCAAGATAGTCCTGGATTGGATCAAAGATAAATGAGTCAAGAAATGTTAATGTACTGCCTGAAGCATTCCATCTGGACCATCGAGAACTACTTGGCCAGGTATAACCATTTTGAGCAAGGGTCTGACCATAGAGACCGGTCATGGTTTGATCAATTACCCATGATCCGCTCCATCCCGAAGATTGATATCGATAAAAATCAATGGTCAATAAATTTCTATCATAGTAGATATTCAGGATGGTCGTCCCGTCACCTTTAACGGTTACAGACTCAGATTTTGAAGCATTATAATGGAAATTTGGATAGCTCTTATTTCCATCAGCAGTTGTCGGCGACACCGTTGCTCCGGATGCTGCCGTCCTAACTTCGGATTCTGCAAAATCGTAGGTCTTTTCATCATTAGTTGCGTTCTTGTTATCATTGACCGATTGCTTCCAAAAGACCACGGTGTAACTCGTATTTGATTTCGGTGTCCAAACCGCGTACAAGGTTAGATTCGCAGCTAAGGGCTGACCAAAGGTATAAACTGCCCCACCTTCAGTTTCAGACCAATGGCTGAAGGTATAGCCAGGTCTGGTTGGCGCAGTCGGTTCTACTGTATTCTTACCAGGCGGAACGAATTGAGGTTCAATATAAGTTCCATTTTCACCGGAAACAAAATACAGGTAATTACCGTTTTCAATTTTAGGCCATAAGTTTTGGTTGGCCTCTTCAATTGTGTAGTAATCTCCAACCGGTCCGTCCGTAAGAACCTGATCTTTATACCAACCTGTGACCGCCTGCGTTGAACCAAGAGGAAGTATGACGTCAGTTGTAAAAACTTGGGTGCCCGACGTACCTTCTTTAGTCTTAAATACGCGGGCATCATCCCCGACGCAGTCCATGAAGAAGACATAATAAACTTTTTCAAATTTGGCTACAGCGTCAAACTCTTCAGTTAAGGTAACAGTAACCGCCTGACTGAAATCGATCGGATTGTCACCAACATACCAACCGATAAATTTATGGTCGGCTTTTTCAGGCGCTTCAGGCTGAAGAAGAAACTCATTGTTTTTTACAATTTGCGTCTGGACTAGTTGGCCGTCAACCTTAAAATTATAGGTATGTGTCGGTGCCTCGGGAGTAATAATCTTCATAATAGAGGATTGATCCCCCTTAATGTCTACCGCAAATACCGCTGGCGGCGTCATTTGCACCATTAATGACAATAGCAGCAGTGCCACCAGAAATAGTTTAGTCTTACTCTTTTGCATGTTTCCCTCTCCTTTACAAATTACGATGAGGTTATTGTGAGATCGTTCCAGCCTGTTTAACATGGCAAAAAACATCGTCACTTCTGTAGAATTTGTTCATATCGTAATTAGATGGAGTTACATCGAGGTTACAAATCGCGTTCTTTCGCAAAAATCTTGAGTAATTTCGTTTTTTTTCGATAAAAATCGTATTTGCAATGGCCAAATTTTAGTTTTCCGTCTTGATTTTTTGTACAATTTTCGATTGTTAAATGCAGTCTAGACATCATGCAGGCTAGACATCATATTAGCCAGTCCGGACTGCTTTTTAGCAGATTTTTCCTCCGTAAAACCTAGATATAGAGCTTGGTGTCGTGTCAGATTTCAGTGGCTCCTGAATCAATGACGCCTATATTGCGGAAAGCATTCTCATTACGAATAGGCTCTTCAAATCGCTGCATAACGAAGAATTGTTTTGGAATTTCATCCTCGAATTAGCTCTGGTACCGGGAAGGGTTTGAATTGAAGTTTTGCTCAGATGGACAAGCGATGACAACAAAGGGTATCGCAGGATATATTTATTCCGTACTCGATCAAACGGGATTGATGTGCGATGGGAATGTTACCGGCGCTTTTTCTGTTTTTTTAAGTTGGCGGGTACTTTACAATGATTAGGTACGTTACTACAATACAGAGAAGCGGCAAGAGAACTTCAAACAATCATGTAGAATGTGTGGTCGGAGATCTCAAGCTTCAAAAACTTGAGATTACTAAGTACGTCAACAAGCATTTTATGGAAGATGAATAGCTTATATTTTGAGTGGCAAATGGGCTCGGGAGAAGAATTTAGGTGTTGAAGGAAATTAGGGAAGAGTTCAATAGCGTGGCAATTTTCGACCTCGACGGCACGTTGCAGAAGACATTGCCTTCCATTACCATTTCAGCCAATATGACGTTGGATCATTTCGGTCTTCCCGGTTTGAGTCAAGAGACCGTTGTCGGATTTATCGGCAAGGGTGCGCGCGTACTTACGGAGAGCGTTATGCGCCATTCGGGCATCGATGATCCCGATACCATCGAGGAAGCTTATCGCGTCTATACAAGAATATTTGACGAGCATTGTACCGATGAACTGGAGCCTTATGAGGGAGTGCCTGAGATGCTCGAACGTCTTCTAGCGATGGGTGTCGATGTCGCTGTCGTGACGAATAAGAATATGTCAATGGCGCCGCGTGTTCTGGCGACATCTTTTTCTTTGGATCTCTTTTCGGAGATTCGCGGTTTTAGTCCCGACTTTCCGCTCAAGCCGGACGCGTCCCAAACGATTGATGTGTTGGAGAAACTCGAGGCTTCGCCCGAAAGGTCTTTCTTCATCGGCGACAGCGACATCGATGTGCTGACAGGCAGGAATGCCGGGATGCGTACGATCGCTGTCAAATGGGGTTACCAGCCGATCGAAAAGTTGGAAGCGGTAAATCCCGATTATCTCGCCGAGAGTCCGGAAGATTTGACGGCGTATATCGAGCGTATTCTGTCGCAACAGGACTAAGGTCGTTCTGTCGCGTCTCGCCTTTGGAGTTCCATCTCTTCGAGTTTTCTGGCGTCAATCTTGCCGATGGCAGTTTTTGGAAATTCGTCGATATATTCAATTTCTTCCGGAACGGCGTAGCGCAAAAGTTGTTGTCGGATGGTCTCCTTAATTTTTTCTTCGAGAAGCTCTCTATCGGTTCCCTCACGGACACTGACAAACACTTTGACGACTTGCATTTTGTACGGGTGCGGTATGCCGATCGCGGCCACTTGCAAGACTTCAGGGAGCTCCGCGATGAGCGTCTCGACTTGTGAAGGATAGACGGGAACACCCGATACTTTGATCATCCTCTTGATTCTGCTTAAAAAATGATAGAATCCGTCGGGATCGCGCAATCCGATGTCGCCGGTCTCCACCCAGTATTCACCGTCCTCGTGCTTTCTAATGGCGTTTGCCGTAGCCTCGGGGTCGTTCAAGTAGCTTTTCATGACCGTTGGTCCCGAGACGCATATCATGCCCGTCTCGCCATCGGGAAGAGTTTCTCTCGAGACAGGATCGACAATTTTCATCTTCATGCATGCGAGCGGAAAGCCGATGCCGTTGCGATCGGATGTTCGGTCATGCGAAAGGCTGCAAACGGTTACGGTCTCCGTCAGACCGTATCCCTCTCGCAGTTTGCACGCAGAGCCGTGCTCGGATAGAAAATGATCAAAACGCGTCTTCAGCTCGGGCGTGAGCGTGTCACCGCCACAGAATAGCGCCTTGAAACATGAGAAGTCGACGTCCTTCATCGCGGGTGAGTTGAGTATGCCTTCGAAAAGTGTCGGGACACCTGCCATCAGGGTCGGTCGATGTTTTTTGATGACTGAAGCCAGTGCGTCAGGAGAAAACTGCGGGACGAGTATACAACATTGACCATTGACCAGCATCGAGTGCATTCCGATACATAGTCCGAAACCGTGAAAAAGAGGAAGAATTGTGATCATCGAATGTCCTGTGATCGTGAGGTCACCGGGTTGTTCGCCGATTGCCCATACGATTTGGTAGGCGATCACATTGAAATTATGGTCGGACAGTTCAATGATTTTAGGATCCGCAGTCGTTCCCCCGCTATGCAAATAGACTGCGACCCGATGTGGATCTCCGTGCTCGGAGAGGTTGACGGAGGAAGTTGAGACTCCTTTTTTGATCATGTCTTTCCACAAGATCCAATGTTTGCTTTGGGGCATCGTTTTGAGAGCTTTACGCCCCTTTGCCAACCATAAACCGAGTCGGCTGATCGTGTCACCTGATCCGGCCAAGGGGACGACGACTACACGTTCGAGAGAGATCGTGTCGCATTTTTCTTCGAGTTGCGAAGCGAGACGCGGGAGAAAGAGCTCGGGGAAAGCCAAAAAACGGCTACCCGTCGAGGTCATGGAATCGATCACGATTGCCGGGGGCGCAAGCGGGTGAATCATGTTACAGATGCCTCCCAGACGGTTGACGGCGTAGAACAGAACGACCGTCTCGGGGATGTTCGGCATGCAAAAGGAGAAGACATCACCTTCCTTGAAACCGATGGCAAGGAGGCCGCGAATACATGCGTCGATACGCTCGTTTAATTCACCGTACGTGATGTGGTCGCCGAGAAACGAGATCGCTCTTTCGTTAGGTCGAGACGCACAAACGCTTTCAACAAACTCCGACATTGTTTTTTCAGGAATATCGAAAGTCTCGCGAAAAGACGAATCTATAACAGTCGGATCGGGGAATTGTTTTGGCAAGGTATGAGTCCTCCTATTCAGAGCGCGCTAAGTGATGCGTTTTAGATGCTTTAATGTTTGAACTATGGGTACGTGATCCGTTAGCACGCGATGACGTAATTATCGTTCAGTCAATTACTTATACTTTTTGAAGTATTGATTATCATTCTATCATTTCAGCCGGTGTTAACCTATACTTAAACCTATAAATACCGGAGTATGACGAGAATATAAAAAAAAGGAACGGGAGAGGATGTCGAAGACAAGGAAAATATACGTCTGTAGCGAGTGTGGACACGAGACGAGCGGATGGCTCGGTCGATGTCCGACCTGTGAAGCGTGGAACTCGTTTTCCGTTGTACATGAGATGCCTGCAAAGGCGTCAAGTGTTCGTACAGGCAGCTGGTTGCCGGGCACCGATGATGTGGAGCGTGCCGAGGTAATCGACTTATCCAAAGTGGAAGCTGAAGAGACGCGCAAAATACCGACAAATATTAGCGAACTTGATCGTGTGCTCGGCGGTGGACTCGTCCACGGATCGCTGATTCTGCTTGGCGGCGATCCGGGTATTGGAAAATCGACTCTTGCGTTGGAGATTTTGGGTCGTATTCCCGACGGAGAGATCCTCTATGTCAGCGGTGAGGAGTCGGAAACGCAGATAAGGATGCGCTGCGAACGTCTGGAGCTCAGCGACAAAGCGATCCCCCTTCTGACAACGACCAACTTCTCGACGATTGAGAGAATTTTGCTTGAACGGCGACCGTCGGTCGCGGTGATCGACTCAATTCAGACCGTTTATTCCGATGATTTAACAACAGCGCCAGGTTCCGTCTCGCAAGTGAGGGAAGCGGGGATGGGGCTCTTACGTATCGCCAAAAGCTGCGGAATCACGATTCTGATGACGGGGCATGTAACGAAAGAAGGCGCCATCGCCGGGCCGCGTGTGTTGGAGCATATGGTCGACACCGTACTTTATTTTGAAGGAGAGAGAGACAGCTCGCTGCGCATTCTTCGCTCCGTGAAGAATAGGTTTTATGCGACGGACGAAATTGGCATTTTTGAGATGACGGAGAAGGGGCTCGTTTCCGTCGACCAAGCGACGAGCCTTTTTATCGACGGTAAACCCAGAAATGTAGCAGGTTCCGTGGTCACCGCTATTCTGGAAGGGTCGCGCCCACTTTTATTGGAGTTGCAGGCACTGACTGTTTCGTCGAATTATGGTTCGCCGATCAGGATGGCGCAGGGAATTGATCGTTCTCGCCTGATCATGTTGATGGCGGTGGCAGAAAAGAAGACGAATCTCGATTTCAGTTCGCTGGACGCGTACATTAATGTGACGGGCGGTATGAGGATCCGAGGGACTTCCGCCGATTTGGCGATATTGGCGGCACTGTTGTCGAGTGTCCGAGACGAACCGTTGGGACTTGAAGGTATCGTGCTCGGAGAAGTGGGACTTACGGGTGAGGTGCGCTCCGTTTCGCGTATCGCCGATTATCTCGAGGAGGCATACCGCGCCGGATGGACGCGCTTTGTCGTACCCGCCTCCGCGCGCACAAGATTGCGCCGTTTTGAAAAAGAGCGCGACGTACGCGTATACTACGTAAGTGAGTTGAACGAAGCATTTGATTTATTGTTTTCGAAGGAAAGTTAATGAACGGCGGAGGTTTTGGAAGAATGATCGTTTACGCTCTGGTACTTGCCGCCGGAAAAGGAACGCGACTCGGCGGCGATGAGAATAAAGTTTTTCGAGCTGTCGGGGGTCGTTCTATACTCGAGCGCTCCGTCGATGTTTTTGTTAAGTGTTCCGACATCGATCATATTGTGATCGTCGCCGATGAGGATGAGATACACCGTGTTAATTGTATGATTGAGGAGAGTTTCCCCGGCGAACCAATTTATGTCGTGAAAGGCGGATCGTCTAGACAGGAATCGGCACTGTCAGGGCTCTTGAGCATTGAACGCCTTTTTGTCTCACTTGCAACATCTGATCCTGTACGTCGTATCGTGCTGATCCACGACGCTGCCCGCTGTTTTCTACCGCGTGAGCTTGTAACGGAATTGATCGATACGATCAGGAATCATTACGTCGGTGTTGCTCCGGCTATTGCCGTCACCGATACAATACGATTGACGGACGAGCGAGGTGATACAATTACGCAGACGCTGCCTCGGAGACGGTTGGTAGCAATGCAGACACCGCAAGGAGCAGATTTTGACATCATGTTGAAGGCGGCCCTTGTCGCAAAAGAGGAGGGCGCTCTTGTTACGGATGATCTCGAATTGTTGACGCGGATCGGTTATCCCGTCAGGCTCGTACAAGGTGACGATCGCAATCTGAAGATTACGACTCCGAGGGATTTAATCATCGCAGAAGCGATGGTATCCGATGAGATGAATATGTGATATTTATGTTAAACTGTAATGCAGTAGATGAACGAGGAAAGCGACCTCATTATTAATTGATTTATCAGGAGGCATCTTATGGCAAAGGCATCCGGACCGATCTCGGCAAGGCTGGTCGCAACGATTAATGCCCGTTATTACCCCGTAGAGGGTATTGCGGACTCCTATTGTTTGGACGGCAAATTCCCTAGTAAGCGGGAGCTTCGTTCTGTCAATACGACACTTGATCGCGAGTCTAAAGGTTCTTTCATTGCTCTGTTCGGCTATTCGTCAGATGGGCGATCTCAGGCATCCGCGTGGCGGGAGCCTCTTAAGCGTTTGGCGGAGCAAGTTAATTTCGATCGAGGCGACATCGACAATGACATAAACGACCTCGCCGAAACGGCGATGGATGTGACGGGGCGTATCCGTTTAGGGGAAGACGCCACGCGTGAGCCTTATTTTTCCGGCGTTATTATCCGTGATGGAGAGATGGCAGCCGTGACGATAGGCGAAAGTATGGCGTTTGTTTATCGGCATGAGGCCCTCTATCCGTTGACCGGCAGCTTGAAAGATCTCGAGCCGACCGATCTGTATGGCGATCATGTTGAAGGATTTAATGATTTTATTGCCGGGGAAGCGGGGACGATCCGCTATTCCAATATCGCTCAGATTGAGCAGGGAGATCGACTCGTCCTTTGCAACAGCGAGGTGTTTGACACCGTAGGGCAAAGTCAGATGATGCGTCATTTGGAAGATGCGGAAGACTCGTTGGATGCCGCGGGGCTTCTTCTGACCGCTGCCGCCTCTCAAATGCCCGGCACGCCGATGCAGGTCGCCGTCGTAGATGTTGTTTCGTTTAAAGAGGATGAAACTGCGGCGACACGCTTCAGTTTAGGGCGGTTCGCGACACAGGCAATGGAGCCGGTTGTTGATCCCGTTCATGAAAGTAAGGATGTGGATTTTGACAGGACACAGCGATACAAAAAGCAGGATATGGTTGACATGATGAAAGAGCCCCCCGCTGCTGAAAAATCTGCGTCTTTCGAGGATGAATGGAGTGAAGAGTCGTCCATCGAGGCTGAAAGAAAATCACCGTTCTTATTCGATCCGCCGGCTGACTCAGCTATTTCGGAAGAGAGTCCGCTTTTCCCGAAGTATCCGGGTCTTGATGAAAGGCAAGAGATCGCGTCACGTCATCAATTTGACGACGATGACGATTATTCGGACTACGATGAAGAGAGCGCTCCTCCCTCACATCTTCCCGTGTTTGCGTACAACCAAGAAGCTCAAAGGCGTCGGAAGGCACAGTCGCGGTATGACGACTACGGACAATCCGATGCTTGGGATACCGGTGGCGATATTGACGATGAGCGCGCCTACGACCCGTACAGTGATGATGATTATGACGAGCTCGGTTATGATAGAAAACCGCATACATCCACTCGCACGAGGCGAATCGCATTCTATGCCATATTTATTGTCATTATTGTTGTCAGTATAATTGCCCTGATTAATCTGTTGAAGGGTGGCGGCTCATCCAAACCTTCCGAAACGACAACGACGACTCAGACGGATCCGATTGTCATTCCTAGTGTAACGACCACGACCACGCCGTTCGTAGAGCCTACGACAACAACGACAACAGGAGGAACTCTCAGTGATACGATTTACATCGTGAAGGCCAATGACACTCTCTGGTCGATCGCCAGCAACTTTTACGGATCAGGTACTTTGAGTCAAAAAGGACTTGACAAACTGGCGCGTTACAACGGTATGAGCAGCTCCAGCCAGCATATCTATAAAGGGCAAGAGCTTAAACTGCCTCCTATTGAGACGTTGAGAGCAATGGATTAAGATCCCTTGGAAAAGGGATGACAATTGAGAGGCCCGGTTCTTCCGGGCTTTTCACATACGATACTGATATTTAAGGGGGTGCCTCGTGGAAGCGTTAAGCTTGAACGAAGTTCGACAGTTATTTCTTGATTTTTTTGAGGAACGCGGCCATCTTGTGTTGCCAAGCTTTTCACTTGTCCCGGAAGATGATCCTTCCGTGCTCTTGATTAACGCGGGCATGACACCGATGAAACCGTGGTTTACGGGGGCGAAAACGCCGCCTTCGACGCGTGTCGCCACATGTCAGAAGTGCATCCGCACTCCCGATATTGATAATGTTGGCAAGTCCGGCCGCCACGGAACATTCTTTGAAATGCTGGGCAATTTTTCATTCGGGGATTACTTTAAGAGGGAAGCGATTCTCTGGGGATGGCAGTTTTCTGTCGATGTGTTGAAACTCGATCCGGAGCGCATCTACGTCTCGATCCACTTGGATGACGATGAAGCCTTTGAGTATTGGCGTGACATCGGGTTCCCTGCGGAGCGAATTTTCAGATTTGATGAAAGCAACTTCTGGGAACACGGAGTCGGTCCTTGCGGCCCTTGTTCCGAAATGTTTTATGACAGGGGAGAAGCGTATGGGTGTGACGATCCGAATTGTAATGTCGGCTGTGAATGTGATCGTTACGTCGAATACTGGAATCTCGTTTTTACGCAATTTGACCGTTTAGAGGATGGCACGTATGTGCCGCTCGAAAAGAAAAACATCGATACGGGTGCGGGTCTTGAGCGCATCGCGTCCATTGTTCAGAATGTTCCGACGCTTCTCGATGTCGATACGGTGAGGGCGATTGTCGACAAAGCGTGTGAGGTGACGGGAACGGTATACGGTGAAGACGAGTCGAAAGATATCGCCATCCGAATTATCACCGATCATGTTCGCTCTTCGATGATGATGATTGCTGACGGTGTGCTTCCCGGCAACGAAGGACGCGGCTACGTTTTGCGCCGACTGATCAGACGAGCGGCTCGGCAAGGGCGTCTTCTCGGAGTCGATGAGCCGATCCTCGCTCCCGTTATGCGCGTCGCCATCGCTCAGTCTAAGGGGCACTATCCGGAGCTTAAGAATGAGGATCGGATCATTCGTGTGCTGGAGGCTGAAGAAAAGCGCTTCAATCGGACAATCGAACAAGGTTTAGCACAATTGAAAGAGGCGATTGAGCAGGAACGCGCCAAAGGTTACGATGTGTTGCCGGGCGATATCTGCTTCCTATTGCATGATACATACGGCTTTCCTATTGAGCTCACGGTCGAGATTGCCGCTGAGGACGGGATGAAGGTTGATATGGAGTCATTCTCTCAGCTGATGAATGCGCAACGCGAGAGAGCGCGCAGAGATTTCCTTGCAAAATCATCCACCGCATGGGGAGCTATTTCATTACCCGATCACATTCGCGCGCTTGAACCAACGTCCTTTTACGGTTATGACCGGCTCGATTTGCCCGCTAGACTCCTTCACATACTTAAATTGTCAGAAGCCGAACGCTCTTTTGTTGAAGTGAAGTCAGCTGCGGAGGGTGAAGAAGTCATTCTGATCTCTGACGGCACACCTTTCTATGCACTCGGAGGCGGTCAGACGAGTGACCGCGGCACGATGAAACAGGGCGAGACGATCGTTGACATTTTTACCGCGGACTCGTCCGGCGACGGAATTGTACTACATCGAGCGAAAGTCAGGGCAGGGACATTGCATGCCGGTCACGATGTCTTATTCAATGTCGACAGAGTGACGAGGCTTTCAACTGCTCGCAACCATACGGCGACGCATTTGCTTCATGCCGCCTTGCATCGAGTGCTCGGAGACGGCGCCGACCAGAGGGGATCACTCGTTGCGCCGGACCGCCTGCGCTTTGACTTCGTACACGACGGTCCCGTCACATATGAACAGTTGCGCGAGGTGGAAAGACTCGTCAATGCCAAGATTCTGGAGAATTTGCCGGTTATGACGGAAGTGATGAGTTTGGAGGATGCCAAGGCGAAAGGTGTAACGGCTCTTTTCGGTGAAAAGTACGAGGACAACGTCCGCGTTGTCTCTTGTGGCGACTGGTCGCGTGAATTATGCGGCGGGACGCATGTAAAATCGACGGGTGAACTCATTTTGTTCCGTATCTTGTCAGAGAGCGGCATTGCCGCCGGCATTCGGCGTATTGAAGCTGTGACGGGCGAAGGCGCTATGCGCGAGATGTTCAAAGACGCCGAGATTGTGAAACAACTGTCGGATCGCCTGCATGTCAGTCGAGATGAAATGATGACGCGCCTTGACGCGATCGAAACTCGTGTTAAGGATCAGCAGGAAGAGATTAAGCGTTTACAACGTGAGAGGCTCAGCGGATCCGTTTCGGATCACAGTGCGGTTGAAAGTGACATAGGACCATTTAAGGTGTTGACGGCAGTTTTGCCGAATTGCGATGCGGAGATGCTTCGCGAGGCGGGTGATCGCTTCCGTGATAAGGTCGGCAAGTCCGCCGTTATCTTACTCGCATCCCCATCGGACGATGGCGACAAGGTTCTCTGGTTGGCGATGGCGGGCGCAAAAGCGATTTCCGATGGCGCCAAGTCAGGTGACCTCGTTCGCATTGCCGCAAAGATCACAGGCGGCGGCGGCGGCGGACGCCCCGACATGGCTCAGGCAGGAGGACGCGACGTCACAAAAATTGATGATGCAGTGGAAGCAGTCCGCGCTCATTTGGCATCCATTTTGTAAGAGAGGAAGAGATTGATGGAAAATTGTGTTTTTTGCAAAATCGTTCGAGGCGATATACCGTCGAAGAAAGTATATGAAGACGAGAATGTCTTGGTTTTCAAGGACCTACACCCTGTTTCACCGGTGCATGTGCTGATCATTCCGAAGGTTCATTTTGAAAACGTTCATGCGATGTCGGTTTCTGAAGAAGGGCTTGCGGCACTGAATGCAATGTTTCGGGCTTTACCCGAGATTGTGCGTCTTGTAGGACTCGAGGAGAAAGGATTCCGTCTTATCAACAATTGCGGCGTAGCAGCCGGGCAATCGGTTATGCACGCGCATTTTCATCTGATCGGCGGTCGTTCTCTCGGAACGAAGATACTGTAAAGGCAAGAGTTTCGCCCGATCGTCCAAGTCAATTACAAACGGCGACCCTCAACACTGGATGAGAGTCGCCGCTTACTTTGTCGTTCTACAGCAATACGCATCGAATCGATGTCGCAGTACGCATCCTTTTCTATTGATCCTTATCGATCGTTCCGTTCGGTGCCTGCTTATTTTCGTCCATCGCCTGCAGAAGCTTTCTAATCTTAGCGGTCGGATCGAGGAGAGACGATAGTGACGCGTTGTGATTCAGTGCGTCTATGATCAAGGCGACAAAACGCGAAGCGTTGACGTCCTTGTACCACTTTGCCGCGAGCAGTTCCGGAGGTCGGTAAATTAGATTTGTGCAGAAGACTGCGTCGATGACGCCGTCCTCATACGCCTTGTCGAACGATCCGAGACCGTCCGTAAAGAGACCGAATGTCGCGGCGCAGAAGATTTTTCGCGCGTTGCCGGCCTTGAGCGTTCTCGCAATCTCGAGCATCGACTCGCCTGAAGAGATCATGTCATCGACGATCATGACGTCGCGCCCGGCAATCGGCTCGCCTAGGAATTCATGCGCGATGATCGGGTTGCGTCCGTTTTTGACGACTGTATAGTCGCGTCTCTTGTAAAACGTTCCGAGCGGAAGCCCGAGGACGGATGCGTAATAGACGGTGCGGAAAATCGCACCCTCGTCGGGACTAATCATCACCATCTCCCTGTTGTTGAAGTCGATGTCGGGGTAAGCGCGTATCAATCGTTCGAGTACTTGGTAGGTCGTCGGCACATTTTCAAAACCTGAGGTCGGAACGGCATTCGCGACGCGGTCGTCGTGTGCGTCGAAAGTAATGAAGTTGTCGACACCCAACTGATCGAGCTCTTCGAGCATATGAGCGCAGTCAAGTGATTCGCGCGCATTGCGGCGATGCTGTCGACCTTCATACAAATAGGGCATGATGACGTTGACGCGTCTCGCTTTTCCGGAGGCGGCAAGTATGATCCGTTTCAGATCCTGATAATGGTCGTCCGGGCTCATTCTGTTTTGAAAACCGCGCATATTATATGTGACGGAGTAATTTGTCACATCGCAGATGATGTAGAGGTCATGTCCGCGCACCGTACGTTCAATGACGGCCTTGCCTTCTCCGGATGAGAAACGGAAGGTATTGACGGGGATATGAAAATCATCGCGCAGGAATCCGGGTGTGATTTCATCGGGCAACGCCTCGTCGAGGTAGGCCATTCTTCGGTCTACAAGCGCCCTATTAATTTCTTTCGAGAGATCCGCCGCACCGCGCATGGCGATGATTCCGACCGGAGCGAGCGGCACCATCGGGTTGTTGCCATATTGGTCATACTTGTAATAATCGCTGTCGCTTCGGCTTGTGAGTCTTCCAGTATTATGCGGCATTCCATTTACCTCCTGATGTTAGTTCATCTTTCCCAGATCGGAGAAAGTCATTTGACGACTTGACGTGCTGTCCGAGTGACCGAGCGATTCAAGAAGCTCATCAATCCGCTTGGCCGGCGCCATGAGTCTTGACAGCGAGGCGTCATGATTGAGTGCCGAGATTAAAAGGGCAAGATCGTCGGCCATCGGGATATCCGTGTACCATGGAGACGTGAGCACTTCGGGAGGCCTGTACGCCATATCCGTCGAGAACACTCGCTCGATGATCCCGCTCTCCCATGCTTGCCTCAGTCGTCTAATTCCTTCCGTAAATTGTGCAAACGAGGCGGTGCAAAGCACTCTGTTGGCGCCTCTTGTCTTCAACGCCGCGGCACAATCGATGAAATCATTGCCGCTGTCCAATAAATCGGCGACTATGATGATGTCCTTGCCATCGACGCTGTCGCCCAGAAAAGTTCTCGAAGTCGTCTGTGTTAACACGTCATCGACGTATTTGAAATCGCGTCGGTGGTAAAAAATACCGAGCGGCAATTTCATCGCGGAAGCGTAGAAAATGGCCCTGCTGATATTCTCCTCATCGGGGCTGACGACCATCATGTGTTCGCGATCCACGCGCAAATCGGGGATCGTTTGAAGGATTGTCCTTATGCTCTGATAGGACGTAGGGAAGGATTCGAAATTTGATCTTGGAACTGCATTGGCGACTCGTGCGTCATGTGCGTCAAACGTGATAAAGTTGTCGATGCCCAATCCGAAAAGTGAGCGCAACATGGCGCCGCAATCGAGTGATTCCCGATCGGATTTTCTGTATCGACGACCCTCGTACAGGAAAGGCATGATCACATGGATGCGAGCGGCGGAGTCCCGTGTGCAGAGGATGAGACGCGTTAAATCGAGGAAATGCTCATCGGGCGTCATGGAGACATCGGTGCCATACCGTTTATAGGATGTGCCATAGTTGAGAACATCCGTTAAAATGAAAACGTCGTGTCCTCTCACCGTATCGATAACGCGCGCCTTCCCTTCCCCCGAACTGAATCGCGAGAGATCGACTCGGATACGGTAGTCGTTGCGGACATAGCCTGGGAGTTGAAGGAGATCGGGGTTTTGTTTTGCGAGTGCTTTTCTGCGAGATGCGAGCTGATGGTTGATACGTTCCGCGAGGGGCGGGTCAAGTTGATGCACGATTAAGGCGATAGGTCCGTTCGACTCCAGTACCGGCTCATCGCCGAAAAGGTTCTTAACGGATTGGTCAGCCGGAAAAGTGAGACTTTGCATGTGTATCCCTCCAGTGTGTATAGTATAACAGAAAGATCGCGGGTGATTCGAATGACTCAAGTAGCAAAGGGCAAAAAAAGACAAAAATCTCAAGGGTATATCGCTGCGGCGAGCGCGAAACAGTTTCCCTCTCCGTCGCGTCGTGAGATCGCATTCGCCGGACGTTCCAACGTCGGCAAATCGACGCTCATCAATGCGCTGAGCAAAAGAAGAAATCTCGCACGGACGAGCAAAACACCCGGCAAAACGAGGCTGGTCTTTTTCTATGAGACGGAGAGAGCCGATCTCTACTTCGTTGATCTTCCCGGTTACGGCTATGCGAAGGCTTCGCGCGATGAGCTGACATCGTTTTCACGCGTGACGGACGATTACTTCAAGTCGGGAAGGCCGATTGGCGTCGTTCTCTTGCTTATCGATATACGGCGCGGTTTTGGCGACCTCGATCTGCAAATGCTCGATTATCTTTGTCATTTTAACATCGCATGGCAGGTCGTCTTGACAAAAGCCGACAAGTTGTCGCGGCAAGCCATTGTAAAGGCTGAACGCGAAGCGATGGCGATGATTGAAAAGTACGCGGATCAGTATGGTCATAAAGCTTATGCGCCCATTTCGGTCGCAGCTGGTCCGTCTCCGAGAGACTTAGCTGTACAGTCGCTCGAGAGGCGCATATACAACATCGTCGACGGGATAGAATAGTCACCGTATTCACATGGGTATACGAGTTGGTTTGTTTACTCTCGTCTCTTCGTCGATTTGGCCGACGGAGGCTGTTTTTGCTGTGAAAGTTGATTGAATGATCTAATTCAGTCCCCCAATATCTTTGCATGGGCACAAAGATCGTTCAAATGTCTGACGTATGCGGGAGACCAATTCGTTACCCGCTCATTCTTTTCTTTTTTGTCGCAGTTCTATCTTTTACGATCACGGGAAAGATGCTTACTTATTGGGAAAGCCGGTTAGAATGCGGTGCTCAGGCATTTAGCGGAACCGTTATCGATGCAGGTGTCGGTATCCCGGGATGTCCGGAGAAAGGTCGGTGGCAGATTGTCCTGTTATCGGACGGCGTGCCCGCTATGTTGTGGATGAACGAACCGGGGAGGTTCGGGGATCGAGTCAGGGGTGTGGCCTCTTTCAAACGTGGGGAAGGGATGAGAAATCCTGGCGGATTTTCAACGCGGTTGTGGCTTTGGTCGAACGGAGTCTCGCATTCCGGGCAACTTGTAAACTATGAGATCGAACGTGTCGAACATTTCGTCTTGGCGATTCGACGTTTGCCGGACGCTTTTCGTGATAGAGTGCGATTCCGCCTCTCGTCATTCTGGGATAATACGAGCGGCGGGTCCCTGTTGGCATCTCTTACACTCGGAGACACGAGCCTAATGAGCGATATGGAGCGGTATCATCTGCGCGTTTCCGGGCTTTCACATCTGACGAGCGTATCCGGAACGCATCTCTACTTTTTCCTCGCTCCATTTCACGTCATGACACGGAAAATAAGCCTAAAGCGGCGCGGAAGACAGAGAGTACTCCTTGCCTTAACACTTATACCCGGTGTGCTGTGCGGGTGGAAGAGCGGCATTGCACGCGCCTCATTGTCTGTTTTTATGTTACGACTTGACGCGATCCTCGGAAGGCGACGAGATTCGATCAATAGTTTGCTGACGGTGACGACTTGTCTCTTGCTTCTCAACCCCTTCGCCATTCGTTCTCAATCCTTTTGGATGAGTCTTTCCGCCGCCGGAGCGATACGTTTCGTCACATCTTCCGTCATCGAACGAGCACATGGCGCCGCACGAATCGGCGATGCCAAGGATGACGATGGATCGGAAGACCCTTCCCTCGTGGGCGCAGTCATTCTCTTTTTGTGCCGTTTAGCGCCTGCGATCAAGCGTGTTCTCCTGATATCATTCATTGCTCAAATAGCTGTTCTTCCGTACGTCTTAATGTCTTCCGCGGGATTCCAGTTGCTCTCGCCGTTGATCAATGCTGTCGCCATGCCGATCGCATCGCTATTAACGGCATTTGCCTACATCTTGACGACAATACTTTCACTGATTCCCGTGAGAGGTCACTGGTTGTTGAGGGTTGGGACACTCTTTGCCTCTTTACTCGAACCCGGGGCGAAGTTAATTCATCAATTGGCGCGACAGGCGGCATCTCTCAGGGGCGCTTACATTCCTGTCAAATGGATCGCATTGATTCTCCTCATTGTGTTTTTAGGCAATTTGTTGTTTAAGAAGAGGACAAGATTATTTAGAAGAATATGTGTCGCCATCTCTATCTTGACGCTGGGAATAGTGATAACAATGGTTTGGATATCGGATCGGAGGAAAGAGTGGCGCGTCATCTTTCTCGATGTCGGTCAAGGTGACTCGACGCTGATGATCTCACCCGAAGGCTATACTTGTCTCATTGACGGCGGCGATTGTGGTCACGGCTACGATACGATTTTGCCCGTTGTTCGTTTGCATTCGTTGCGAAAGATCGATCTTGCCATCTTGACACATGCGCACGGTGACCATGCTTCCGGCATTGTAGAGCTTCTCGAGTGCGGAATGATCGACCGATTATGTTTACCCGTCACATCTCACCGATCATCTCGGATGCCGAGCGAAAATGATTGGGAAAGCGATTTAACGGACTTGCTTCTTGACACGGCACGCGAGGCCGGGGTTACATGTTTTTCCCTAAAAGCCGGCGACCGTTTGGAACTTGGTTCGATATGCGCCGATATCTATTATCCCGAGGAGGAGCGTGACAACTATGACTTGAACGATGATTCGCTCGTTCTGCGATTTGATATGGACGGGTTTAAGATATTGTTTACAGGAGATTTGACGCAGGAAGGGGAGAGACTATTAGTTTGTCAGTCGAGAGAATTGTCTGCCGATTTACTTCATGTGTCGCATCACGGTTCAAGAAGTTCAAGTTCGGTGTCATTTCTCAAAGCTGTTTCACCGAGCGTCTCGGTTATTTCCGTCGGAAGAGAAAATCGTTTTTCGCACCCGCACATGACCGTGCTGCAAAGGCTGATAGATGTCGGGTCGGACGTCTTCAGGACAGATCGCTCAGGTGCGCTCATCTTGAACATCCGCGGGGGAAAGGGTACGATAACAGAGTGGATTGCATCGTTTGAGGGAGGAGTCCGGTGAGACCGATCGTGAACAAACACATGGATTATAAGGAGCTCACGGCTGATCTTACACGTGCTGCGGATCGTCCCGCCTACATTCTTTGCGGGGAAGAGACATATCTTCTTCAGCAGATACGCCAACATCTCTTGGAAAAACTCATCACGCCCGGATGTGAACCAATTGACAGAGTCAATATTGCCGGAGATGGCAATGCGCGCTCAATCGACTGGCAGCGTATCATGGCGGAGATGAAGACTCCCCCCTTTCTCTCTTCGAAAAAAGTAATATCGCTTACGAGGACAGGTCTGTTTTCGTCTTCTTTCGCTACTGATCATGAGGCGGAGGAGCTTGAAGCGTTGCTGACACATATTCCGGAATTCTGTTGCTTAGTTTTTCTCGAAGAAGACGTTGTTTACAATAACCGGCTGCTTCGCCGGATGCGTGAGGCAGGGGCCGTTTCTGCAAAGCTCGACAGACAGAATATGAATGATTTGATGCGGTGGGTGGCAGGGCTCTGTAGTAGAGAAAACCTTCGTATTACAAGAGAGGCCGCCGAATCACTCATTTTGCGTTGTGAGTTGTCCATGTCCGATATTGCGAGTGAGTTGTCGACGGTGTTCCTGTTCTATCAGTTCACGGGCAAGGAAGATATCCTCACGGAAGATATCGATTTTCTTTGTAGAGAGGACATGACGGGCAAGATTTTCGATCTGACGGATGCGATCGCGGAGCGCAGAATTGATGCGGCGTTGCGTATGATTGATGTCTTTCACGAGCGTCGAGAACCTCCACTTTTCATCCTGACGATGTTGGCGCGCCAATCGCGTGATCTGATAGTCGCGAAAGATGCCGGCGAGGCGGAGAGAATTATCGCCTCCGGTGTGACAAAGAGCTTGTTTTATGCGCGCAAATTGATGAGACAAGCGAGAAGATTTTCGATGGAAAAACTTGAAAGTATGCTGGAGGGGTGTTTTCAAGCCGATTTTGCAATCAAAACGGGGAGGATGGACGACCAAGATGCCGTAACCGTACTTGTTATTCGAGCGTGTGAAGCAGGTTAGTTTTTACTAATTGTCGTGTTCACGGTGAGTGTCAAGAACGGAGACAATGCGATGCGTCGGAATGATTCTGCAATACCTGACAACCGATTGATGGACGCCTCTCTAACGATGAAGGATATTCCCGAATCGGAACGACCTTATGAGAAGGCGGAAAGCAAGGGTGTGCGTACGCTGACAAATGCGGAATTGATTGCAGTTTTACTTACAACGGGACGCACCGGTGAAACTGCCGTTCAGACAGCGCAAAAAGCCCTCGTGATGAGCGGCGGTCTCTCGGGTCTTCTCGATACGAGTCTGGAAGAGTTGCAAGAAGTACCGGGAATCGGTCGAGTCAAGTCCATTCGCATTCTGGCGGCTTTGGAATTGGGTCAACGAGCTGTTTCGGATAGACAACGGGAGACGCGCACAGCTGCTGAAAGCCCGGACGATGTGATTCGTTACGTCGAGGCGAGTATGCGTTACCTGCCTCGAGAGGAATTTCATGTATTACTTTTAGATACGAGAAATCGCATCATCAAGTCAGTCAGGATTTCTCAGGGCGGACTTGCTTCCGCCGTTATCCATCCTCGTGATATTTTTCGCGAGGCGGTTAAAGCCAATGCGGCATCGATTGTTCTCGTCCATAATCATCCGAGTGGGGATTCCGCACCGTCGAGGGCGGATGTGGAATCGACGCGAAAATTCACGAAACTCGGAAACATGATGGGCATCCCCGTACTTGACCACATTATAGTCGGTGCCGAGTCATCATCCAGTTTTAAGCGGCTCGGACTTTTCTAACGCGTTGATTTCTTCGGCAAAGTATTGCCTCCGATGACAGTGTAAGGTAGCGGTGTGCATCTTAGTGTTGGGCGGCATAGTGATATAATGCTTTTACCGCACGAGAAGGAGTCGATATTTACATTCACGTATGATCATTCCGTGTTGAATTATGACTGTGATTTAAGAAAGGTTGACCGCTATGAAACGTCGCGTCCCGCGTGTAATGGTGATCGTGATTGTTACCGTCGCGTTGCTCGCTTTATTCATACTGACCGCGCTTCCCGGAACGACCCGGTCGCGTCTTGGCGACTTTTTCGGGAACATCTTTGATCCTTTGACTACGGCTTTTAATAAAGCGATTGATGGGGTAGGCGGTTTTTTCACGGCTGTCAGAGACAATAGAGATCTGAAAACTCGTATCGGTGAACTGGAAGATGAAGTAGGCAGACTTAATCGCGAAATCGTCGACAATAAAGAAAAAGTGAAAGCATACGAAGAGCTCAAGGAGGCACTCAATCTCGTCACGAGATTTGATGATTCCAAGGTACTGGGTTCCGTTGTTCTCAATGAATCACTCGGACCGTATCATGACCTCATGCGGATTAAGGCGGGACGCAAACACGGACTCGATGCGAGCGTTATCTCGTATCCCGTTGTCGATCGGCACTCCGCACTTGTAGGTCGCGTTCATTCATCGGAAACTTACTCAAGCAAGGTGTTGCCTCTGTTACATGAGGCTTTTTCCGTGAGTGCGCGCGTTGATGGGAGCTACCGTTCGACCTTTCGCGTACGCGGCGACGTTTTGTTGCGCGAGCAAGGTTTGTGTCTGGGAGACAATATTCCTGAAGGCACGCCTCTGAAAGTCGGCGACCTGATTGTCACATCGGGTGAGGGCGGTATTTTCCCGGGCGGAATTCCTATCGGCGAAGTCGTCTCGTTGCAGTCGAGCGAAGACGGAAAAATTGTGACATGCTCCATCAAACCGACTTGTGACTTTGACAGCCTCAGCTATGTGTTCGTCATTGTGGAGAATGAGCATGAATCTTGACGCCACAATTTGGAGACGCTTGGCAGTCTATCTGCCCGGATTGTTTGTAGCGGCATTTGTCCAAACACTGCCGAACCTTTCGAGTGCGCTGATTTCACCTGATTTACTTTTTCTTTTTCCGTTGTTTGCGGGTCTTTGGACCGGAGGCTACGACGGTTTTGTGACGGGTATGGTCGCCGGTTTTCTACGTGATTACATGGCGGGTAGAGGGTACGGCATGGGGATGTTGGCTGGTATGTTTATCGGCCTTATCGCCGGACTGGTCGCCAGTGAGGGTTGGCAACAGTACGCACTCCGCGGAAGTATCCTCGTCGTTGTGACCACTTGGCTCGACGAGATGATCATGTCTTTTCTGACGTGGCTTCTCCCGATGGGAGATTTTAGGGCACCGCTCGGTTTGATTTGGAAGATCGCGCTTTCACGCTCTCCGGCAAAGCTGCTTTCCAACATCATCGGCGCTTTGGTGCTTACGGGTTATATGTCAATTGCATTTTATCGTCGTAAATCGAAACGCGAGAAAGATGACGGCATAGGGGATGTGAGAGGCGGTGAGTCGCTTGCGTGACGCAAATGGTAAAACGCCTGAATGGGTACCGCTTTCACAGAACACGTCGATAAGACGCGCGCAAAAAGGTCGTTCATGGGCACCGTTTTTCAAGGGGAATCGTTTTGCGTTGTTGGCCGGGGTTCTCGTGATCATGCTTCTTCTCATTCTCATAAGGACAGGTTCACTTCAGATTTTCAGCAGTGGGGAGATTAACGTCTTGGAGACAGTCGGGAGTGACGGGGAAATTGTTTTGGAGGCTCCGCGCGGTGACATTGTCGACAGGGACGGACGACCGCTCGCCGTCAGTGACGCAATCCATCGCGTTTCTCTAATCTCGACCGGCATGACGAATGCCCAGCTGAACCGCTTTCTTCTTGACGTCGCCATTCTTTTCGATGAGTTTGATTGTTCGTTCCGAAGTCCTCTGCTCAACTGGTTCGATGTGCCATCGGATATGCGAGGTGAAAATTTGTTGGCGAGAGACCAATCATTAAGTTTTGTGTTTCGTCAACCCTTGGAAGATATTGTACGGTGGCAGACGGATCCTAATGTTTTGAATCTCGTCGATCCCGAAAAAGCGAATACGGCTCGAAAGATGAAACGTGTCGTGCGGGAGCGACCCGATGAATTTTTCGACCATCTTCTGTTTGACTACTTTCAAATTGAACCGGATCGCACATCGGGGAGCAGGCTTTATTCCGATGGTGAAGCATTTCTTATTATGCAGTTGCGCTATTTGATCCTTGAGAATAACTGGCTTTTTTCAAATCGTCAGCCGATTACATTATCCGAATCCGTCCCCGCGTCGATGTCGGCTCGTCTCGTAGAACAGAATTACCGTTATCCCGGTCTTATCGTGACTCAACAATATCATCGACGGTACACCGACGACAGCCGCTATGTCGGTCACGCTCTGGGTTATATCGGCGCCATATCCGCGAATGAATACGCTAGATTGCAATCAGTCGGATACGGGATAAACGACATCATCGGGAAGACGGGTGTGGAGCAGGCCGCCGATCGTTATTTGAGAGGCGTGAACGGCCTAGCGACGTTTCAGACGTGGCAGCAAGACCAGTCGACATCTCCCGTATTGGTGCCGGGTGAAGTTCAAACGCTACCGATTCCCGGGAACGAAGTGAAGATGACGATCGATCTGAAATTGCAAAAGCGCGCTCTTGAAGAGTTGGAACGCAAGATTTTCGAATTTCGCGGGAGTACACACAAGGATAGGGTGATGGAAGCGCCCGGCGGTTGTGTCGTCGTGCTCGATGCGAAGACGGGTGCCGTTCTCGTCAATGCGAACTACCCCAATTTCGACCCGTCCGATTTTATCAATCAAACTCGTGATCCCGATGCGGCAAGACGTGTTCGCAGTATGCTGACGGATACGAAATACCGCCCGCTTCTCAACCGCGCGATTGCCGAAACTTATACGCCGGGGTCAACTTTCAAAGCTTTCTCAGGCATGGCGGCTTTGGAGGCGGGCGTCGTGACGTCGAACAATCAGGTGCGGACGTGTCGCGGCAGTCAGGAAATTGGCGGAATCAAATGGCACTGTTACAAGACGTACGGGCATGGCAATCTTACATTCGCTCGCGGCATGGCAACGAGTTGCAATTTGTATTTTTTTCAAAATGCGGTGCTGACGGGTATCGATACGATCAGTGAGACGGCGCGCAGGGTCGGTTTAGGCGAGAATCCGGGACTGGATATCACCGGGGGTGTTTCCGGTATCAGGCCGTCCCGTGCCGTTAAGAAACAGTTGAATGCTAGACCTGAAGATCAGCGGTGGTTTATCGCCGATACATGCCAGACATCGATCGGGCAGTTTTATAACAGTTATACAATGATGGAAATGGCACGCGGCGTGACGGGGCTTGCAACGAATTACCTTGTGACTCCTCATTTTATTAAAGAAATCGTATCGCCTGACGGGACGGTGCTCGTTCCGGAGAAGATAGAGCGCGTACCTATCGGATTTAAAGAGCAGAGCGTAAAAATGTTGCGGGATGCGATGATCTCCCTATCAAAGGATATGGGCAACCGAACAGGTCGCCTGCTACACGATTTCCCTTATCCTGTGGCATGTAAAACGGGTACAGCGGAAGCGTTCAACGAAAAAATGGAGCCGATCTCAAATTCTGTTTTTGTCTGTTTTGCACCTGCGTATGACCCGGAGATCGTCATTGCGCACGCTATTTCCGATGGTGCGTACGGCGAATATTCCTCCGATATCTCGTATCGTATTTTGTGTGAGTATTTCGGCGTGGAACCGACACATGAACGAATGGGCAATTTTGACACGTATAGGGGACGATAATCCGACAAATCGCTTGTCTCGTCGTGATAATTTGTATACAATGTATATGTTTCGGATTTATATTTTTCGTTGACGGAGAGGAGGCTCTGCGCACATTTTGCGAAGGCAGCCTGAAGGTGCAAATATGAAGATTATTTTACTGGCTGACACATCAAGAAACGAATTACTTGTTAATTTTTGCGTTGCCTATCAGCAGATTTTGGCCAAACATGAGTTGGTGTCTCCGATTAACACGGCGCGTTTGATTGAGGAAGCGACTTCATTGAAGTTGGAACGCTTCTCGGCCGATGCGTTCAGTGTTTATAGCCAGCTTGCTTCGATCGCCCTTTACAACGAAATAGACGCTTTGATTTGCCTGCGGGATCCCAGCATCCCCGTTCCGGATTCTCAACACCGCATGTTTCAGGCTTGCGATACAAACAGTATCCCTTATGCAACGAATACGGCTACCGCGGAAATTCTCATTCTTGCCATTAGCAGGGGCGATTTGGACTGGCGCGAGTTGGTTCGTTCATGATCAAACAATCACACCAGATAACAGAGGAACTCCGTTACTATCGCGAGGGATTTCGGAGTTGCAATGTCTACGCGCTGACGTGTTTTGACTGCGAAGTGCTATTTGATCCATCTCTCAGCCCCGATACCGTTGAGCAAAAGCGTCCGATCTCGAAGTTGATCGCAACGCATGCCCATTACGATCATATCGGCATGATCAATGAGTGGAAGAAAGAGTATCCCGATGTCCCGTTTTTGATGCACGGTGGCGATATTGAGATGCTCGATAACCCCACATTGAATGCCTCTATCTTTTTTGGACGCCCCAATTCCTTTGTAAAGCCGGATATTGTCTTAAACGACGGCGATACTATCGAGCTTGACGGGCGGTATTATCTTGATGTTTTGAACACTCCCGGCCATTCGATGGGCTCATCATGTTTCGTGATTTACCGTCGGGATGATGCTAAATCGTTACCTGTGGCAATGATCTCGGGCGACACGCTCTTTGATCGCGGTTGGGGGCGCACTGATTTCGCAACGGGAAATGACTCGCTTATGCGAGATTCGCTTTCACGGTTGTTTCGCATCCTTTCTCGGATGCCCGCCGATTTGCCTGTCTGTCCCGGACACAGCGCCCTGACGAATGCCTCTGACGCCTGTCGTTTTTTGGCGGCTATGGGGTTTTCCTGCTAGTTATCATTGTCACCTTGTCCGGATTGTTGAGCCGGAACCTGTAAATTCGTTTTTATCTGTCTTGATTTCCGTGTATTCGTTTCGCAGGCTGTTTGCTGGAAATCCTTTAAACCAATTCCATGACATTGGAAAGTCGTCAATTTGACCTGTTGATGCCGCTGTCGTCACCGCAATACTTTCGTACAGCCGACGCCATGCTCCTACCATAATAGTGCGTTATGACAACGTTTGTGGAGGTGGTGTTTATGGGTCTATCTATTGAATCGATTATTGCGATACCGTGCTGTCTGACGATTCTGGCTCAGACGACGGGAATGGCTCTACCGCTCGCGTGTGATGCGAAGCGCGCGGCGAATGTCAATGCTTACACATCAATGATCGAAAATCGTTCGGGTTACACGTATCAGTACGAGACGATCATGCGTGAATCGTATGAAGTGCCCTATGTGTACACGTGCCCCCAAAAGATCGTCGAGTCTCTTTCTCTGGGGCGCGACATTATTTCGATGATTAAGACATATAGGGATCATAATTCAGGAAGTGACGAATGAGCAAAAATACCTTCACGACCATGCGTATAAGGCTATGCCGCAAGCGAACGGGCCAAGGTCTAAGAGCCGTTGTGCATGCGGGATCGATGAGTCTCGCTTTCTGTATCATTTTGCCGGCGGTTTTGTTGCTTTTTACAGAGGTCTTGCGTTTCAGTCGCGAGGCGAGAGCCGATGCAGACCTAGCGAGACATGCAAGGATGATTACCGATTCGGCACTCGCGCTTTACGATCGAGACTTGTACAAGACGTTCGGTCTTTTCGGGATGAAGGAGGAAGATGCAAAAAAGGCGCTCGATTCAGACGTGCTGCCCAACACGGGAGCAAGCTTGAAGTTGGAAATGGCGGATGAATTAAAGGAAAGCGACGTGATTAAAGACGGAATTGCGCGCCATATGACGTGGAGAGCCGCTACCTCCATTTTGGTGGATGCGATAGACAAGCTACGTGCATTGGAAAAAATCGGACATGAGGTCAATGTTACGCAGCTGTCCGATTACTTTCCCTCTGTTCTCAAACAGGGTTATGAAACTATCGATCCCGATCTCGGTGTCATTGATGAAGAGCCGGAATGGAAAGATGAGTATGAGGCGCTGATGAACACGGAAATTCGCGATGTCTACCAAAAAGGTCTGAGTTATCTGGCCCCAATCTTCATACCGAGCGAGGCGGGCGCCGAACATGAGACATTACACGTGAACCCCTTTGATAATAGCGGGCTTCAGAAGTTTGGCGGTCTAGTCGACAAAATGCTTTTTGTCGCTCCTGAGGGCGTACTCGATCGCCTAATCCTAAGCGAGTATGCTCTATCCTATTTTTATAACGACGTTCCGTATGTCATGCGACACGGTATTAGACGCGATGATTATACGCCAGACGGGAGAATGATCTCAAAATTTTCCGACTCAAGAAGGTATGAGGCGGAGGAGATCGCGACGGGCTTAAAGGGAAAGAAAGCTAAGACGGCGGTGCTCGTATTTATCGGGGCGATCCGTTTCGCGATACATTTTGTTGAAATCATCACAAACGAAACGGAGAGGGCAAGTTTCAAAGCGACTGCAACGGCGACCGCGGCTGCGATCTCCGCAGTTTCGCTCGGAAGTGTCAACATCCCGCCCGAGGCAATCGAATGGTTGCTGATGGCTACCACCGCTCTCACACGAGGCGCGATCGACTCATCGGCGTTGAATAAAGGCAAAGAAGTCGATCTTTGGCCCGGCAAAAAAAAGATCGAGCTCAAATTCAGGTATCGAGATTTTTTGCGCATTTTAATTGTCGCGCAGTCGCCTGACAAGATCGCAAAGAGAATTGCCCACACGATCGATTATGTTTACCCGAGTCGGTATTATACGACGGTTTGCTGTGTGATCCATTGCGATGACAGGATTCTGCGATTCGACGCGGGATTTCTCAATCGAAAACCGGAACAGGACGAGATAGTGCAGTGAACGATACGACACGAGTCATACATTGCCCGGCTGTTAAGCATCGAGCGTCGCTCTCACTTGAAACAGTGATCGTGTTCCCGCTTGTCTTGATCATCGTGCTGATGTTATCTCTCGCCGTTCAAGGTGAGCAGGATGCGATGATTCTATCCCATGCCCTTGATCAGACTGCGAAGGAGATTGCGCTCCTTCTACCTGTCGCCGATTTGCTCGAAAGTGTCGCAGACCCTGAAACACTGGTGAAACAATGGATTCCTAACGAATTGCTCGCGCGTGTGGCACTTGATGGGATGACGGACATCGCCGCAACGGTACTCGTGTCACCCTTTATACTCAGCCGTGTCGATACATGGGCGACGGAAATTGCCGGTGGACGAAACAGGCAAAAACCGATGGGTGAAAGACGTCTCGCCGTCGATGTCGATAACGAGAATAAAACAGTATGGTTGATCTTGTCGCTCAAAAAGGACACTCCTACGGGGCAGTATTACGATGTCATTCGTTCACGCATTCCCATATGGAATGCAGGGTTATTCAGCGGTAATGAGGAAAGTGCCGAGGAGAATTATGATGGCATTTGGGAGTTGAGTAACTTTGAGCGCGGGCAAAAATTCAGGAAACTGTTCGGCGGTCATCTGCCACTTCTCTATCCTGTTATCGCCTCTTGGGACGGGGCGGAGGCGACATCGATTAAAAGCATGGATTGGACTGCTCCTTCGTATTCATCATCTGTGCAGGTCGAGAAACGGATCGATCGTTTTGTATCCGACCTTGCATTTTTTGAGGGCGCGGGCGGGGAAGGACCGGAACTGGGTTCTATACGTTACCGTCGCCTGATACTCGTTATCCCGAACAATGAGATACCTTGGAAATCGCAAGCGCTTCTTGATAGTTGGGTTGCTTTAGCCGCGCAAAAAGGCGTTGTGCTTGACATAAGAGAGTGCGGCACAAGCCACGTACATGACAATCCCTAGCGGATACATATCCACGGACATTTCCATATAATCGCCTTAGACTTCCGTGTCTTCTCCGGCAATCGATAGCAGCCGATCGAACTTTGTGAGAGAATGGCATAGAGCGAATGATATTGAAAGGAACGACAGTCTATCAGTCTCTTCGCCAGTTCTTTAAAGGAGCTAGAGGAATGTCCGACTTCATCTTATATTGAGGAGACATTCCAATCTTAAGAAATGAAACGACTTGTCATAGTGTTTTTAATTGTCGTCACGTCCGCGGGTATGATGCTTACATCTTGCACCGGTGTCGATTCGGAAGATTCGACACCTGACACTTCGACGACGACGTCCTCGGTTACTGTAGATCCGACAACAGAGCCGACAACGATTATCACGACCCCCGCTCCGACTGAGACTGAACCGGATGCCACCCCGACCGAAGCAAACCATTTATTCGATAAAAAAGTCCCCATCGCACTTATGATCAACAATACAGCTAGTGCCAGGCCGCAATCAGGCATCGGACAAGCGAAGCTGATTTATCAGATGATGACTGAGGGCAGGACGACGAGACTCTTGATGTTTACCGATGTTGACGAGGGTGTTCTCGGGCCTGTAAGAAGCGCGAGACCCGCCTATCTCGACCTTGTTGTGCAGTACAATGCCCTCTACACGTATGCCGGTAACGGGAGAGTAATTGAGGCGTCGCCCGTGAATCACCTCGTCCGTAGAGTCGACGCTTTAGGTGCCGCCGGAAGGCTCTTCTACCGTATGCCGCACCGAAAGGCTCCACATAATTTGTATATTAAGGCGGAATCAATTTACGCTTTTGGCGAGAAACGTGCGCCGGTTGAGTTGTCTGAGCCGCTTCCCGGTTTGATGATCAGGGAAACGTTCGTTCAACCCGACGGAGGAGAGGAAGTCGCGCGCATTGATTACCGGTTCAACAAACCGTCTGAGTCGTTTCGTTACGACGCGGGCAAAAAAATGTACGCAAAATACAACGGCGAACAACTTCTCGTCGATGAATTGACAAAAGAACCGGTTGAAGTAGGTAACATCTTCCTGATCTATGTCCCTCATAACTTAATGCCGAACGGCGTCCATATCAAGATCGACTGGATCGGTTCCGGTGAGGCACTCTACTTTACCGGTGGAAAAAAGTATGATGTGACATGGAGTAAGAAGTCACATAACGCGCCGATGGTTTTTGAGTTGAACGGGGAGACATTGGTCTTGAATCCCGGACTGACATGGGTCGTCGTTATGGACGGTCAGGCGAATCGGACCGTCGTTTTTGATTAACTGCTGGAATTGCAGAACTGGAGAGACTAAGGAAAACACATGGGTTTAATTAACACTCTATTTGGAACTTATTCAGAGCGCGAGTTGAGAAAAATTCGCGCAAAGACGAACGCCGTTCTTGAATTACAGGATAAATACGCGCGCATGACGGAAGGGGAGCTTCGCTCTTCTACCGACCGTTTCCGACGTCAAATTCGTGACGGGGCGGTGCTTGACGACGTGTTGCCGGATGCTTTTGCTGCCGTACGAGAGGCGAGCACGCGCGTTCTCGGTATGACACATTTTCCCGTTCAAGTCCAAGGCGGAATCATTCTCCACCAAGGCCGTATCGCCGAGATGCGTACTGGTGAGGGGAAGACGCTCGTTGCGACGCTTCCGGCATACTTGAATGCGCTTAACGGAGAGGGAGTTCACATTGTCACTGTCAACGATTACTTAGCACATCGCGACAGTGAATGGATGGGTAAAATCTACCGTTATCTCGGTCTCTCGGTCGGTCTTATCGTGCACGGTTTGGACAACACGACGCGGCGCGCCGCCTATGCGGCCGATGTGACATACGGAACGAATAATGAGTTCGGTTTCGATTATCTGCGCGATAACATGGTGTTGTCGCTTGAGCACTGTGTTCAAAGAAGACTCAATTTCGCCATTGTCGATGAGGTCGACAGTATTCTTGTCGATGAGGCGAGAACGCCGCTTATCATTTCAGGACCCGGAACTGACTCGTCGGAGATGTATCAGCGTGCAAGTGATTTCGCGAGAGGCTTGACGCCGAAGCTAATCATTCAAAAAGAAGCGATGCGTACAACGGAAGAACTCGAGGAAGTCGAGTCGGACGCCGATTATATCGTTGATGAAAAGGCAAAGAGCTCCGTCTTGACAGAGCGAGGTGTCAAGAAGGCGGAGCGTTATTTCGGAATTGATAACCTCTCCGATCAGGAGAATTATGAGATCAACCACCATATCAGCAATGCTTTAAAGGCACGCGGAACCATGCATCTCGATCGCGACTACGTGATAATAGACGGAGAGATTGTTATTGTCGATGACTTTACCGGTCGTCTGATGTACGGAAGGCGTTACAGTAACGGTTTGCACCAAGCGATAGAAGCGAAAGAAGGCGTCGAAATAAAAGAAGAGAATAAAACGCTCGCAACGATCACCTTCCAGAATTATTTCCGCATGTACAACAAACTGTCCGGTATGACGGGCACGGCGATGACGGAGGAAAGCGAATTCAGGGAAATTTACAATCTTGATGTCGTTTCGATCCCGACGAACGTTCCCATGATCCGTCAAGATGATCCCGACGCAGTCTTCAAATCGGAAGTAGGCAAATTCCGGGCAATTCTGGATGACGTTCGCTCGATCCATGAGACGGGACAACCTGTTCTCATCGGAACGGTCTCCGTTGAAAAAAGTGAAATCCTGTCGAAATTGTTCACGCGTGCCGGTATAAGACACAATGTCCTGAACGCCCGTCACCATGAACGCGAGGCGGAGATAGTCGCACAGGCGGGTAGATTCGGAGCTGTGACAATAGCGACGAACATGGCGGGGCGAGGAACTGACATTCTGCTCGGCGGAAACCCGGAGTTTATGGCTCGTGAAGAGATGCGTAAACAAGGTTACGAAGAAGAATTGATCGAGCAGTCGACGGCATACAATGTAACGGACGATGAAGTGGTGCTGAAAGGGCGTGCATTATTTGCAACCCTGAAGGATCGTTTCTCCAAGGAGATTGAAGATGAGAAGCGCCGCGTCATTGAGACAGGCGGTCTTTGTATTATCGGTACGGAGCGCCATGAGTCAAGGCGTATCGACAATCAGCTCCGTGGCCGCGCAGGCCGTCAGGGAGACCCCGGCTATTCAAAATTTTACCTTTCGTTGGAAGACGACCTAATGCGACTTTTCGGTGGGGATCGCATGGATCGCATCTTCTCTTCTTTAGGCGTCGACGAGGACACAGAAATCGCACATCCGCTCCTCTCGCGGACTATTGAATCGGCACAGAGGCGCGTAGAGGGTTCTAACTTCGCTATTCGAAAAAATGTTCTTGAGTACGACGATGTCATGAACACGCAACGCAACCTTATCTACAAGCAGCGCCGGGAAGTACTTGAGGGGCACGATTTGTATACGTACTATCAACGGATTATTGCGGAGACGATGGATGCGACACTTGCCGACTTCCTCTCAATTTCCGATCGTACGGATGACTGGGATAAGGAAGCCTTCATCACGCGAGTCCATGATATTTTCGGGCCGCTGCCTTCGCTCGCTCGATTTGCTTCATCGAGACAGGCTATGGACGGGATCAAATTGGCTGCCGATTTAAAAGCTGATGCTTTAATGCGTCACGAAATGCGCGGTGAAGAACTCGGATCGGTTGAGATGCTCCGCGAAGCCGAGCGCATTATTCTCCTTAATGCGGTGGACAGACACTGGATGGATCATATCGATCTCATGGACGATTTGCGCGACAGCATCGGCATGCGCGGATACGCGCAACATGACCCCGTTGTCGAGTACAAACGCGAAGGGTATGACATGTTCGAAGCGATGAACGAGACGATCCAACGCGACGCCGTACGCCTGATCATGAGGGCGAGGCTAACGGCGGCAGACCCTGCACCGAAGAGACGCGTGCCGACACAATTACTTGAAGGAAGGGGTTCGAGCGGATGGTCGCGTGCATCGGAGGAATCGAGGATGGCTGCCGGCTCATCGTCAACATCTCCGGAGGCACGGAGCGGAGACGGAACGGCGCCCACGCCGTACAAGAAAAAACATATCCCGGGACGTAACGAACCTTGTTGGTGCGGGAGCGGGAAAAAATATAAGAATTGTCATTTAAGACAAGACGAACAAGAATCTATGTGAGGAGACGATGGAAATGAGAAACAGAAGAATGGATGACCGTGCCGTGACTGCCATTCGTGCGTTATCAATCGATGCGATCGAAAAGGCGAAGTCGGGGCATCCGGGGTTGCCGCTCGGAGCGGCTCCCATGGCTTATGAGTTATGGGCACATCACATGAGGCATAATCCAGCCAACCCTAATTGGATGAATCGCGACCGTTTCGTGTTGTCGGCAGGACACGGTTCGATGCTCCTTTATTCGCTGCTATATCTGTTCGGGTACGGATTGACGACAGAGGATCTCGCATCATTTCGTCAGTGGGACAGCCGTACTCCCGGACACCCTGAATACGGACATACGATAGGCGTGGAAACGACGACGGGTCCGCTTGGGCAGGGGTTTGCCGCCGCATGCGGGATGGCGATGGCTGAGGCTCATCTCGCCGCGCGTTTCAACACGCCGGAGCACAAGATAATCGATCACAGGACTTACGTGCTGTGTGGCGACGGCGACTTGATGGAGGGGGTCGCAAGTGAAGCGGCATCGCTCGCCGGGACGTTAAAGCTCGGGAAGCTTATCGTGCTCTATGATGACAATGAGATCACGATTGAAGGGTCAACCGAATTGGCCTTCAGAGAAAACGTCAGTGCACGTTTTGAAGCGTATGGATGGCACGTGCTTGAAGTTCCAAACGGAAATGATCGCGATGCAATCTCTCGCGCTTTGACCGAAGCGAAGACGCGCGAGGATCGCCCATCACTCATCAGGATCCGCACAAAGATCGGCTACGGTTCACCGAAAGAGGGTTCAGCTTCGAGCCATGGGGCGCCTTTAGGGGAAGAAAACGTTGTGAAGACGAAGCAAGTTCTTGGATGGCCTACCGAACTTGCTCCCTTTGAGGTTCCCGAGGATATTAAGGCATATCTCAGCCAGGTGTCAGAGAGACTTGCGTTGGATGAGGAGACGTGGAATGAGCTATACGATAGTTGGGCTTCTGCCAATGCCGAATGCGCCGAACTACTCGAACGCGCTTTGGAGCGGCGCGATCTGACACTTGACCTTGATGAGATGCTTACTGTACTTGATCGAGACGAGGCGACGCGCGCTTCATCGGGGAAGATTCTCAACTATGCTGCGGGTAAAACGCCTTTCCTATTCGGTGGAAGCGCCGACTTGGCGCCCTCGAACAATACGACAATTAAGGGCGGCGAATCTTTTTCGGCAGAGAATCCTACGGGTCAAACAATTCATTTTGGAATTCGCGAGTTTGCGATGGCGGCGATGGCAAACGGTATTGCGCAACACGGGGCGCTACGACCTTACGTCGCTACGTTCCTAGTCTTCTCGGATTATTTGAAAGGTGCAATTCGACTGTCGGCTCTCATGAATCAACCTGTGATTTACATCTTGACCCATGACAGTATCGGAGTTGGAGAAGACGGCCCGACGCACCAACCGATTGAACACTTACTAATGTTACGGTCGATTCCCGGTTTGAATGTTTACCGCCCCGCAGGGCGCTTTGAAACGGCGGCGGCGTGGTATATGGCCCTGATGAATGATGGACCCTCGGCGCTTATCTTGTCGCGCCAGAACATCTCCTCGAAGGAGACATCCGCCTATGACGCGTTGCATGGCGCATATGTCGTTCGTGACGGAGGGAAGACACCGGACGTACTCCTGATGGCGTCGGGTTCCGAATTGCCTGTGACGCTAGCCGCCGCCGATATATTAAAAGAAGAGGGGATTCAAGCGCGCGTCGTCTCCGTCCTGTCAATGGAAGTTTTCGAGGAGCAGGATACGGCTTACAAAGAATCCGTGATGCCGCCCGCGCTGCGAAAGCGAGTGGCAGTAGAGGCGGGAACGACACTGTCTTGGCATCGGTATACGGGGCTTGACGGAAAGGTGATCGGCATCGATCGCTTCGGTGCTTCGGCTCCCGGAAACGTACTCTTCGAAAAGTTCGGTTTTACTGCTCCACGTATTGCGGAGAGCGCACGAGAATTACTCGCTGGCGCCGATTGAGCCTCGTTGAGATAAAAGTAATTTTAAACTGTGACAAAAGGGGTGTTGTTACAGCGCCCCTTTTGAATTTAAACAGTTTCATTTGTAGAATAAGTCCCTTATTAAAATGTAAACGCGCAAAAAATGCACGTCGAGCTTCCTTACTATTTTCAGTCGAATTTACATGAATTTAACATGAGAAGGTCTTGACAGCCTCATTTTGTCAGAGTAGACTTGACTTGACTAGTTAATTAGTTAAGTAATTAACCGGTGAAGTAAAAAAGGGGGTGCCTATGAAGCTTGACAGTCAGGATCAAAAACCTATCTATATCCAATTACAAGAAGGTCTTGAGAATGCCATTCTTGCAGGAACCTACGCTGAAGAGACGCAGATACCTTCAACGACGGAGCTTTCCCGGGTTTTTCAAATTAATCCCGCTACAGCCGGAAAAGGAGTGAACGCCTTAGTCGATGAGGGCTTTTGTTACAAAAAACGCGGTATTGGAATTTTTGTTAAAGAAGGAGCGCGTAAAATGCTGATGAAGAAACGTCAGGCCGCCTTTAAGGAAGATTATTTACTTCCCCTCATCAAGGAGGCTAGGCAATTAGATATTTCATCGGAAAATCTCATCCGTTGGATTAAGGAGGCTGAAGATGCAGACAATTAAGGTATGTGATATATCGAAGAATTTCCATGATGTTCACGCTTTGAATACGATTAACCTCGAGTTCAAGGCGGGCAAAATATACGGTCTTCTAGGACGGAATGGGGCGGGTAAATCAACGCTCCTCAAAGTCATAGCCGATCGGATTAAACCGACAAGTGGGCGTATTCTGTACGACGGCGAGGCTATGTTGGACGACGTCACTTCGCGTGACCTTTACTTTTCCGAGCCTGAGAAGACAATGCCCGACTTAATGAAGGTGAAAGAGCTATGTTGCTGCACAAGCCGGTTCTATCCGAGGTTTAATTTAGCTGAAGCGTTACAGGTACTAAAGAACTTCGGCGTCAATGAGAAGAAACGCCTCAACCAACTGTCAACGGGGCATTTCGCCATTGTCAGGTCGATAGTGGCTTTGCAGACGAGGGCAAGCTTTATTTTTCTAGATGAGCCGACAATGGGTCATGATGCTGTCAATCGAGAATTGCTCTACAACGAAATATTGCGCATCTATCGTGAAGAGGAAAACACGATAGTCCTTTCCACACACTTGATTGACGAAATCAGCAATCTTCTCGAAGAGGTCATCTTCATCGATCACGGGCGGATTGTCCTGGAAGAGAGAGTGGAAGATATTCTCGGTAACCATTCTTACCTAATTGGTCCACCTGAGATAGCGGGGCATGTTGAGAAAGCGTACACGGTCATCAAGAAAAGAGAAGAACTTGGTTTTACATTCTTGCTTGTAAAACAATCAGGTGAAACGCCTGCTTTACCTCCGGGAATTAAAGTTGCCCAACCAAGCTTACAGGATATCTTCATTGCATACAGCATGAATCTCGATAATTAGGAGGCTTACATGAAGACGAATAGAAAAAATCAATCATTACTCATGAGCACAGTCAAAGTGTTGGCGCGCGATTATAAGAAGTACTTTATCAGCCTGTTTGTCGTGATGACGGTACTGTATCTTATAGGAATTATCGTTGTTCTATGTGGCATTACTTCTGGGTTTGGCGGCATTGAAGGCATCTATCTCATCGCCTGTATTGTTGCCGGATTATTCAGCTTTAAGGAAAACTTTGTTTTTCTTGCGCAAAATCAAGTACCTAAGTCGACGATGGTAAGGGCGTTTATCATTGAGGGCCTCTGTTTCGGGCTGTTCACAAGTGTTGCAGTCAGCATTTTCTCTCACATCATGCAGCTGATCAGTTCAGCACTCAATGGTTACATTTCGAGTATTCTCGACCTGATCCCCACATGGGAAAAACAGAGCGGCATTGTGGATTTTGGACGTACCCTTGTTATTCTACTTTTCCTTTACGTTGGGGTTTATTTTGCCGGGCTAACATTAGGTGCGATAAATTACCGTCTGAACTGGTTCGGCAGGATTATTTTTTGGGTGCCTTTTGGAGTTATATCCCTGAATGGAGTGATCGGTGTATTACAGTATCATCTTGACAGCGTTGGACCGGAAAAGCTTGAGGTGTTTTCCATAGCGCTCGCCAAGCCTTTCATCAATGCTTTCAACTGGGTCTTACAAAGCCTAGGCAACTTCGTTATTGCAGGTACTGCAATAATCGTTATCAGCATCGTCATAGGCGCCGTCGTCTTCCGCGGAGCGGAGGTCAAGTACAGCAACATTAAATAGTGAATCAGGCGACAAATGATGCAACTTGGAATTGTATTTGCCTACTAGTGAGATTCATATAATAGACAACAACAAATTCCGCCTGTATGAGAAATCGTATCGGCGGATTTTTCGGGTCGACTAGGGATGACGTTGAAACAGCGAGTTCAACCCCCGAGATACGCTTTTTTAACTCGTTCGTCATTCAATAGATCGATACAATTTCCCATCGTGACGATTGAGCCTGTCTCCAAGACATACCCGCGATCCGCGATTGAAAGTGCCATTTGAGCGTTTTGCTCGACGAGAAGAATGGTCGTGCCGGTTTCATTGAGTTCAACGATCAAATCGAAAATTTGCTCCACTAGAATGGGCGCAAGCCCCATCGATGGTTCATCAAGCATCAGCAGTATTGGCTTTGACATCATCGCGCGTCCCATAGCCAGCATCTGCTGCTCGCCGCCTGAAAGTGAGCCTGCCAACTGAGTGCGGCGTTCCTCAAGGATGGGGAAGCGACTGAAAACATCGGCCATTTCCGCATCCATATCGATATCATCACGTGCATATGCACCCATTTCAAGGTTTTCCTCAACACTCATCTGCAAGAAGAGACGTCGTCCTTCGGGACAATGTGCCAGTCGTTTGCGCACGATTTTATGTGGAGTGAGATTGAGAATACTATGATCGAGAAATTCGATTGTACCTGCGGTAGGTCGGATCAATCCGGAGACTGTATTCAAGATCGTCGACTTGCCGGCGCCATTCGCACCGATCAAGGTGACGATTTCACCTTCCTCAACGTAAAAGCTGACGTCTTTGATGGCGTGAATATTACCGTAAAAGACTTGAAGACCGCTTACATTCAGCATACTTGGTGACCTTTCTTTTTACCGAGGTACGCCTCAATCACGAGCGGATTTGTTTGAATTTCTTTAGGAGTTCCCTTTGCGATAATTTGTCCGTAATTAAGCACGGCGATACCTTCACAGATGCCCATCACAAGTCGCATATCATGCTCGATCAGCATGATGGCGATCTGGAATTGGTCACGAATCTTCTCAATGTTGCTCATCAATTCTTCCGTTTCTGAAGGATTCATGCCGGCAGCAGGCTCATCTAAAAGTAACAGTTTCGGATTGGTTGCCAGTGCGCGAACGAATTCGAGGCGACGTTGTGCTCCGTACGGTAGCGAACCGGCGCGGTGGGAGGCGAGGGGCGTCATATCGAATAGATTAAGTAGATCCATAGCGCGCTCTTTGGCATGTCGTTCGGCTTTATAGAACGCTGGCAAACGGAGAATACCGGTACCCATGTTGTAGCCGATTTCGTTGTGCAAACCTATTTTGACGTTGTCTTCAACGGACAGGGAGGGAAAGAGCCGAATGTTTTGAAACGTTCGCGCGATACCCGCTCTATTGATCTGTGCCGTATTCATATTGGACGTGTCCTTGCCGTCGAGCAAGATCGCGCCGCTTGTCGGCTGGTAGACTTTTGTAAGTAAATTGAAAATGGTTGTCTTGCCTGCACCGTTCGGACCGATGAGTCCGCATATTTCAGTACGGCCGACAGCAATGTTGAAATCTTCTACAGCAACGAGACCGCCGAAATTGATGCCAAGTCGATAGACCTCGAGAATCGGTCTTTGTGTCGCGTCACGCTCGGGGATAATGGCCTGACTCGGCAAGGGAACCATTTTTGTCTTGCTTCTCGACTCGTTCATACCTCGCTTCCTTTCTTGCGTGTTGGCAGACTTTTGCTGAGTCTCGCACCAATTTGTTTGTAGACGTGTTGAAGCGTAGCATTATTTCTAACCAACATGACCGCGATCAAGATAACGGCGTAGGTGAGCATGCGATATTCATTAAAGGCGCGCAATACCTCCGGCAAGACGGTCAAGACCGTCGCCGCGATAATTGATCCGCGGATATTACCCATACCGCCTAAAACGACGAAAACAAGCACGAGAATCGATGTATTGAAATCAAATTTGCGTGCGACGACGCTTGAGTAGTTGAGTGCATATAGAGCACCGGCTGCGCCTGCAAGAGTTGCCGAGGTCACAAAGGCCATCATACGGTAGCGCCACACGGAGATGCCGACCGACTCGGTCGCGATCTTGTCATCTCTGACCGCTTTGATCGCGCGTCCCGCTCTGCTGTTGATCAAGTTCAGAACAATTATCAACGTGATCAAGATAAGGATAAAACCGGCTGTGAACGAAGATAGTTTAGTGATGCCGATGACACCCATAGGACCGTTCATAATAATCGTGCCGCCCTCATCGAGTTTTAGCGCATTGGCGCTATCCATGCTTACTCGGATGCCTTCGCATCGTAGCCGACATAGAGAATGCTCATCACGTTCTTAATAATCTCGCCAAATGCGAGAGTGACGATCGCAAGATAGTCGCCTTGAAGTCGTAGAACGGGAACACCCACAAGAAAGCCGAAGATACCGGCGATGATTCCACCGATAAGCATGGCCAAGGAAAGACGAATCCAAGGCGTAGAAAGTCCAAGGCGTATCCACGTCGTCGACGTCGTATCGGCTAATAGCTCCAATAACGTAGCGGTAATCGCTCCGCTAAAAGCGCCTACACTCATAAATCCGGCATGGCCAAGGCTCAATTCGCCAAGCACACCGACGGTCAAATTCAGCGAGACTGCCATTACGATGTAAACCGTGATCGGGACGAGTTGACCTTGCAGAGCGTAGGAAATGTTGCCGCCTGCAAGCAGGAGACGTACCGCAATATAAGCGACGATAACGAGTCCATACGTCAGCCAGTTATCGACATTGGTTCGCAAGCGCAAGCGTTTCATAGCTACACCTTGACCAATACTTTCTTGCCGAGCAAACCGGTCGGTTTAACGATCAGGATGATGATCAACACAGCAAACACGATCGCATCGGATAACTGAGTCGATATATACGCTTTGCCGAATATCTCGATAATGCCAAGGAGAATACCGCCGAGGAAAGCGCCCGGAATAGATCCGATGCCTCCGAAAACGGCAGCAGTAAAGGCCTTGATGCCGGGCATCGCGCCCGTCGTAGGCATGAGAATAGGATATGCGGAGCAGAGCAAGACTCCCGCCACAGCGGCGAGTGCGCTGCCTATAGCGAACGTAATGGAAATCGTTCTGTTCACGCTGACACCCATAAGCTGTGCGGCGTCCTTGTCCTCAGAGACTGCACGCATGGCTTTGCCGATCTTGGTTTTGTTGACGATCGTGTTCAGAGCCAAAATAATAATGACGCAGACGAAAATCGAAACGATTGTCGTGCCCGAGATGATCAACCTACCGTTAAAGAGACGTAATGAGTCAAAAGGTACAACTGAAGAGAAACTTTTAGGATTGGCAGACCAGAGGAGAAGCGCCGCGTTTTGCAAAAAATAGCTGACCCCAATCGCCGTGATGAGCACAGCCAGTGACGGTGCCGCTCGCAATGGTTTGTAAGCGAGCTGCTCGATCACAATACCAAGCACGGTACAGACGACCATTGCGAATAAGACTGATAGCAGTGGATGCCAACCGAAACGGGTCGTCGCCATAAAAGACATATATGCGCCAACCATAATAACGTCGCCATGGGCGAAGTTCAGCATCCTGGCGATGCCGTAAACCATCGTGTAACCGAGGGCAATAATCGCATAGATGCTACCCAAGCTTATGCCTGAAATTAAGTAGGATAAAAAATCCATCTGGGTATCCTAACGTATATAAACTGCGTCAGAAAGGCGTTACTCCTTTCTGACGCAAATGTATCCCGCTAATGTCCATCTAATCAATCCATCCCGACGTAGACGCCATTCTCAATGAACATGCCCTTCGGCGGTTTGGCCACTTCACCGTTCTTTGACCACACCATATTGTTGCCGGTCAAGCCACTGAACACGAATTTGTCATTCGTGAAAATTTCTATAAGCTGAGTGCACAATTCGCTTGCCGGTGTCTCGGCTGTGACATCTTTATCTTTAAGCGCTTCGTAAATAGCGTAGACGACGTCATAGCCGTCGGCTGCGAACTGGTTCGGAACATCGTGATGAAGCTCTTTATACTTTTTGACAAAGGAGGCTGTTCTCTCGTCCTGTGCATCAGCGGCAAATGGTGTTAAAAGCATAACGCCTTCAGCCAGTGTCGTATCGAAGTTTTCCATCTCCAAAATTCCGTCCATGCCGTCGACGCCGAAGAATTTCGGCTCGTAGTTCGTCGCTTTGGCCTGTGCCAAAATAAGCGAAGAAGGTTCATAATAAATGGGAAGGAATATCAAGTCTGCTCCTGCATTTTGCGCTTCTTGTAACTGAACTGAGAAGTCGTTTGCCGTGTCATTCGTGAAGGTCGTGGTGCTGACAACTTCAAGGTTTCTGGTTTCAGCTTCGCTGATAAACTTTTCGTAAATACCAGTCGAATACGCATCGGAATTGTTGTAGATGATAGCAATTTTCGAGCCGAGTTTTTTCTCTTGAATGTATTGTGCAGAGACGATGCCCTGGTAGGGGTCACTAAAACACATCTGGAAGGTGTTGTCCTTGCCTTTAACGACCTCAGGTGAAGAAGCGGACGGTGTTAGCGTGAAGATGCGATCTTTAAAACTCTCTGCCGCAACAGCAATGCAGGGATCGGTCGTGACAGTACCTACAAGTATTTGCATGCCCCAGTCTTTCAAAACGTTATACGCATTGACTGATTTTTCCGCGTCATGCTCGTCATCTTGAAAATTCAGTTCAAACTGAATGCCACCTAAAGCATTAATCTCATCAACGGCTATTTTGGCGCCGTTGGCAACAGCGATACCGTACACTGCCGCTCCACCGGTAAGAGGTCCGATGCCTCCCAGTTTAATCGGAGCCGTTCCGGTTGGCTTAGAAGGCTTGTCGGCGCAACCTACCAGAAGAGCCAGACAGAGTGCCAAAGTTACTACAAAAGTGAAATAAAATTTGCGTTTCATTTTCTTTTCCTCACGATTGATTTGCCTAATAAAAATAAATATGCACGTATTCTAATTTTTTACAGAAGAAAAACAAACTGCCGACTTGCTGAACTATTGACCTAATCCTTTCGTTTCATTGTTGAATTGACGAAGACAGCTCCGGTATGAAATGAAATTCGGAACAAAAAAAGCAGCCATCGATACGAGAAACTGTATCAATAACTGCCTTAAAGTTGGAGCCGAAGGTGGGAATTGAACCCACGACCTATTCATTACGAGTGAATTGCTCTACCCCTGAGCCACTTCGGCGATCGTTAGCCATTGTACAAGGGAATGCGACTTTGTGTCAAGCCGAAGCAATCTTATATAAGTGCGATGATACCTGTTGTTGATTTCATGATAAAGTAAGAGAGAAGAGAGGTCGTTTTGCGGAGGTATGTTTCGTGCGTCTATCTGAAGTGCGGTTGGTTCGAGGTGGCCGCGACGATGAATCTAACCGATATCAGTTGGCAATCGGCCAAGGCGTGACGTTTGTCTGCGGAGAACCCGATGATGCCGGAAACGATCCTTTCGCCGATCTTCATTTAAACCTCATCTTAGGCGAAAGCACTGATTCAAAACTGCTTTCGCAACAGATTCCCTCTTTCGATGATCTTGAATTCTTCTCGCAAGGTCAGAGTCTAGCTGACCATTGGGAATTTCTTTTTTCCGGTGGAGAGAGAGAATATCGCCTGTCGTCCGAGAAGAGTACAAGGGGGCAGGTCGATTTTTTCAGTCAGACGATTATCGGTGATGAAGGCGGTCAACTCGGCCATCAACTAGATTTCCCCTTGCTTGCTGATTGTTACGTCTCGGATACGGCGAAACGTGAGAGCCTAAAAGAACTCCGCGAGAAAGTGAACCGCCTGCGACTAACTCTCTACGACGAATCGACGGGGCACGGGAAGCTCTCTTCCACGATGGCAGATTACGAGAGATGCCGTAATGATATTGAGGTTTTAAGTCGCAATATTGTGCCCGATGATCAACTTGTTCCGCTATTGGAAAGTGAAGAAAGAACGTTGGTTGATCTCAAAAAGGATAATGACGCCCTCGCCCGGGAACAACGCCTGACGACACTGCTGGAACGTAAATCGGAATACGAAACGTTATTGGAGCTAAGGCGTGAGCTTAAGGAAATTGAGGAGCGTGAAGGGCGATATGGATCGCGCATCACGGAGATTGGGCACGACATTACGGTACATGAATTGATGGCTCTAGTTCAATGGCGCGGAAACGCGGTAGACATTAAAGGCAATCTTGCTGAGTTGCAAGAAGCCGCACGGCAACGACGTGAACAAAAAGTGAGATTTGAACAAGAGCGCATCTTGCTCACACACCGTATAAAGAACAATCAAGAATTAAGAGACAGCTTGTTCGACGAGTATGAATATTTTGCATTGAAAACCGATATAGATCACGACAATTTCGTTCGTTCAGACAAGGCTGTTGAACAAGGAACGATGAAGCGTACGTTTCCGACGTCGTTTCATTTCTGTGTTCTTGCTTCACTTCTTGCGATGGCAATCGGGTTGCTGTTTCTCACGGTCGATAAAACGGTGGGTATTATCTTGCTCGTGCTTGCTGTTTTGGGACTGGTAGCAACCTTTATTCCGCGAATAGTAAGAAAATTAAAGGATCCGAAAGTAGAGACAGACGAGATGATTCTTCCCGACAAGGAAGAACTGCGTTCCAAGATTAACGATTTAGATCGTCACCTATCACATGACCGAGAGGAACTTGATGAAATAGGTGTGACCATCGGGGAATTGGAGCGACAGATGACGCAAGGCAACATCGAAATTGAAACAACGGAGCGACATTTAAATCGTTTGAATAACGATCTTCTACGAACGATTAAGAAATACGCCGGACCTTGCGAGTTGAATGAAGTGGACGATGTCATCGAGGCGTTGTCAAAACAACGTGAGTCAAGTGCCGATCGCAATGAGGCGATTGCCGATCTCTTAAGAAGAATTGCCGATTTGAAACATGGTCGTTCAGACGCAGAGATGCTCCGTGAATATGAGAGTGTTTGCGAACAACTTTATGGAGGCGATCAGCTTGACTTGATGAAGGGAGACAGTCAATTAAGTCGCATGAAAACAATGCAACTTCATTACGATCCGATGAGGGCAAAGCAGATCTCGGAAGAACGTGTTGATATAGCACGTCAGATCGATGAGAAAAAGGTTCTTATTAAGGAGACTAGGGAGAGACTCGCTCTTTCTAAAGAATCGTCAGTTAAAGTCGCAGGCTTAAAGAATCGGTTTACGATGCTCGAAAATTCGATCGCGGAAATGAAGTATGATTTTTCCCGACTCAGTAAATCAATCGCTTGGCTTGATCGCGTATTGGACACGTGGCACGAGAAGGATGACATTATGACTGTAATGGCTAAGGCGCTTCGTTATGTTGGCAGAATGTCGGGGCGTAGGATCGGCGATACACTTCCCGTGACGTCCGTAGATAAGCCTCCCGTTCACAAGATTAGAAGCCCCGCATTACTGGAACAGTCAATCACTTCCCACATGTCACCAATTTCGATTGAACCCGACGCCTTCAATCAGACATCGGCGGAGCAGAATTATCTTGCGCTCCGGCTAGCGTGGACTACGCAAAGTTTATCCGGAATGCCCGAAGGTTCGCCAGTTTTTCTGATGGCGCCGTCCATACCGTCCGAGTATTCTCAAATGGTGGAACTTGTCAACACAATGGAGGAGTGGACACTTGAGACGGGAAGACAAGCCGTCTTCTTCACGACGGATTTATATATAGCTGATATCGCATTGAGCAGAAATTTGGTTGTGCACCGAATCGGGTGAGATGTATAATTCAAAATTGTGGACACTTACCCAAGGTGAAACGAATACCGGGTGATTTGAACCTGAAAAGAGAGGGAATTAAATGAAAACAGGAATGAAGATTGTGATGGAAGAACTCGAAGCTTTGAAAGCGTCGGGCGTATACAGCGAGGAACGGGTTTTAACGGTTCCACAGGGAAGCCGTATCGATACGACCGAAAGAAAAGGCGTCATCAACATGTGCGCCAACAACTACCTCGGTCTCGCCAACAATAGGGAGCTTCTTGAGGCTGCAAAAAAGAGTTATGATCGCTGGGGATACGGGCTTTCATCCGTCCGTTTTATCTGTGGCACGCAACAGCTTCATAAAGACCTAGAGAGAGAACTGGCGAATTTTTTCGGCTTTGAAGACGCCATTCTCTATTCGTCATGTTTCGACGCGAATGGCGGACTGTTTGAATCGTTTTTGGGTCCAGACGATGCGATTATCAGCGATCAACTCAATCATGCGAGCATCATTGACGGCGTACGCTTGACGAAATCGCGGCGCTATATCTACAGAAACAACGATATGGACGAACTCGAGGCGCGACTCAAGGAGGCGGATGCGGCCGGATCGCGCATTAAACTGATCGCGACCGATGGCGTATTTTCAATGGACGGCATTATCGCGGACTTAAAATCCGTCTGCGACCTAGCCGACAAATACGATGCTCTTGTCATGGTCGATGATTCGCACGCGTCGGGCTTTGTCGGTAAGACAGGGAGAGGCACACCGGAGCACTGCGATGTGATGGGGCGCATCGATATCATGACGAGCACGCTTGGAAAAGCCATGGGCGGTGCATCGGGCGGATTTACGCTTTCTAGGAAACCTCTCGTCGACTGGTTACGGCAGAAGAGCCGTCCTTATTTTTTCTCGAACACACTCGCACCCGCCATCGCGTCGACATCGCTCAAGGTGCTCGAACTATTGCAACGCGACACACAACTGATCGATCGCGTCAACGAGAACACGCGCTACTTCAGAGAAGGCGTTGAGCGCATCGGGCTTGATGTTATTCCGGGGACACATCCAATCGTCCCGGTTATGGTGTACGATGCTGTCAAAGCGATTGAAGTCGCCGATTATTTGTTGGAGCTCGGCGTCTACGTCGTCGCCTTCAAATTCCCCGTCGTTCCGAGGAATTTGGCTCGCATACGTACGCAAATATCTGCCGGTCATTCGAAAGAAGAACTCGACTTCGTACTTGATTGTTTTGCAAAGGCGAAAGTAAAATTCGACCTTTGACAAAATGGAGAATCTGCTCTTATAATATCCGGGAGTTTGCACCATTAGCTCAGTTGGCAGAGCAACTGACTCTTAATCAGTGGGTCCGGGGTTCGAATCCCCGATGGTGTACCAATATGAAGGCTGTCTCAAAACCGCTCAAGAGTAGCGGGATTGAGACAGCCTCTTTCCTTTTTTGGAAACCGAGAGCGCAAAGTCCAAAATATCGATATTAACTGCAAAACTGCACAGGGGTGTCGGTGCTAAGAATCCAGAAAATCGAAATTAACTGCAAAATTGCACATGGGTGTCGACGCTAAGAATCCAGAAAATCGATATTAACTGCAAAACTGTACACGAGTATCGGTGCTAAGAGTCCAGAAAATCGAAATTAACTGCAAAACTGTACACGAGTGTCGACGTTAACAGGATGCTGTACACCGGCTAGAGCTTCGGGGTAAATAGTACGACCCAAAGGGAGGTTGTCTCATCATTGCTTATAATTAGCGGTTTTGAGACAGCTCCTTTTTCTCAGAAAAATCGTTTCTTTCATGTCTCGTCCCTTTTCAATCCAGCGAATTGCTAGATCTTGCAATCAAGCTAATATATCTTATCCTCTCAATTTGGCTCGGCGTGTTATGATTGATACGACTTAGTTGAGAGTAATTCGGAGGTTATTACGATGGCGCCTACGCTAGTGATATTAGCTGCGGGTATGGGTTCGCGCTACGGTGGCTTGAAACAACTCGATCCCGTCGGCCCCGACGGTGAAATCATGATGGAGTATTCTATCTTTGACGCTGTCCGTGCCGGGTTTGAGGAAGTAATTTTTGTCATCCGAAAAGATTTCGAGAGAAAATTTGATGATCTGATCGGCAAGAAACTGAAAGGGCATGTACGTTACCGTTACGCCTTTCAGGAGCTCGACGATCTGCCGCTAGGATATGAAGTACCTGAAGGCAGAGTGAAACCATGGGGGACAGGACATGCCCTGCTCGTCGCCGCTCCCTTGATCAGCGGGCCATTTGCCGTGATTAATGCCGACGATTATTACGGACCGAGCGCTTACGAGAAACTTTATCGATTTTTGACAGATGAGGAGGACGGTGTGGCGGAAGATCGATACGGCATCTGTCTATGGCCATTGCACGAGACATTGTCGGATTACGGTTCAGTCTCACGAGGTGTCAGCGAAATTTCACCCGACGGAGACTTGATCGGGCTGACAGAACGAAAGAAGATCTACCGTGACGGCGATGGTGCTTGCTATACGCTCGATGACGGCGTGACGTTCCACCCGCTCGATCGCGACACGCTCGTCTCGATGAATTTCTTCGGTTTTCCTGAGGCGTTTTTGAATCGTTTAGAGGAAGAGTTTTCGCTATTCTTGGATCATAGGCTGAGTGATGGTGACCCGCTGAAAAGTGAATATCTCCTTCCGGAAATTGTCGGTATCCATGTAAAGACGCGCGGTGTCACGGTTCGCGCCATACCGGTTGAGGATCGCTGGTTCGGTGTGACGAATAGAGAAGATAAACCATTTGTCGTCGCCGCACTGGAAAAGTTCGTCGAACAAGGAGTTTATCCGGCACCGTTATGGGAATGTCACATCTGATGAATGTGTTGTCACGCACCATATGAACGCGCGTATTATCTTGAGGAAAAGTGAGTAGATTTTAGAAGAAGGTCAAGTGTTCATGAGAATAGTTAACGATATCGCTGTCGCACTTGCGACATATCTCGAAGAGGACATTGCGGATGTTGCGATGAGCCTCTCTCCGCCGCCTCGCCCTGAGATGGGCGACGTCGCGTTTCCCTGCTTTCGTCTCGCCAAGAGGTTCAGAAAACCACCTCAGGATATCGCGAACGATTTGAAGATATGTTTTGAGACGGATGAGCGTGATGAGACGGTCGAACTGCTTGCGAAGATAGAACGTTTTGAGACTGTTAGCGGGTATCTCAATTTCTTTATTAAGCGCGATTATCTTGCGCTATCGATACTGCGGGAATCAATGGAGGGCGGTGACCGCCCCGGTGCGAGTCGTGAGGGCGAGGGGAAGACAGTCATAGTCGAATACTCATCGCCTAACATCGCTAAGCCCTTCCATGTCGGACATGGCTTTTCAACTTTTTTAGGCGAGTCGATCGCAAATCTTTATGAGTACGGCGGGTATGACGTGGAGCGCTTTAATCACCTCGGCGATTACGGCACGCAATTCGGAAAATTGATTGTCGCTTGGAAACTGTGGGGCGATCCGAATGCTTTGGAGACTTCGCCGATTGAGGAGCTGACGCGCATATATGTCAAATTCCATGAGGTCGCGGAAGTGGAACCTGTGCTTGAGGATGATGCGCGAGCCGCCTTCGGTCGCTTGGAGCAAGGCGGCAAAGAGGAATTTGCGCTGTGGAAACATTTTCGCGATGTTAGTTTGATGGAGTTCAATAGAATTTATGACCGCTTAGGCATCCGCTTTGACAATACGAACGGCGAGAGTTTTTACTCGCCGATGATTCCCGCCGTTGTAGACGAGCTGAAAGCAAAAGATCTTCTCGTTGAAAGTGAAGGTGCGCAAGTTGTGGATCTGGAGGAGTTCAACTTGAATCCTTGCCTGATTCTAAAGAGCGACGGCTCGACGATTTACGCCTCGCGTGACATCGCTTCGATTCTGTATCGCAAACGCGCATACGACTTCGACAGGAACATCTACGTTGTCGGTATTCCTCAGAAGAATCACTTCAATCAAGTTTTTGCTGTCGTGGAGAAGATGGGATTCCCACATCCGGAGAGTAACATTCATGTCGCGTTCGGTACGGTAAAGTTTGCGGATGGCGCTTTTTCGACGCGGACGGGGAATGTGATCATCCTTGAAGATCTCCTCAACACGAGTGTCGCAAAGACGCGCGCGATCATTGAGGCGAACAATCCGACGATGGAGTCATCTGAAATCGATGAAATAGCAGAGAGGATCGGTGTCGGTGCCGTACGCTATACGTTCTTGCGGAACGGTCGCGAGAGAGACATCGTCTTCTCTTGGGAAGATGTGCTCGACTTCGAAGGCGAGTCGGCGCCATATCTTCTCTACACTGTAACGCGTTGCGCCAGCATAGAGCGAAAAGCGCCCGATCGTTTGCTTGAGCGTGCTGAACGTATAAGTGATGATGAGCTTGGACTCCTCGTTTCGGATGATGAACAGGAACTTCTCAAGGAGGTCTGGCGTTTTCCGCAGTCTGTTGCAACTGCTAGAGAATCTCATGAGCCTTCCATCATGATGAGACAGGTCATGACGATTGCGCGCTGTTTCAATGCTTTTTACCACAACGCGCAAATTCTGCGTGCCGAGAGCGAGGCGCTTGGCGCGGCCAGACTCGTATTGTCGCGCGCAGTTGGACGGACGATCTCAGCAGGCTTGCGCATTGCCGGAATAGAACCGGTGGAGAAGATGTAGAGAGGTGAGGAATGCTAGAGAGTGTCCCGAAAGGGGTTCTTGAAAAACCTTTGCCTTCTCTACCGGAGGCAGATGACGTTGCAAAAATCGTCAAATCTATGCGTAGGCAATTTCGTTTCGCCGTCACGGACGATGATCTTCTCATCGTTCTGCAGGGGATAGACGACTTGTTCCAAAAGCTGGAATCCGGCGAGGATGAGATTCGCGTTCGTTCTTTTCATCTGCCGTACGATCAGTCGCTCTGCGTCCATTATTCTGAATATGGAAAAGCCAAGTTGGTCGCTAATGCTGAATTAGCGGAGCTTTTGGCGACAATTGCACGTTCATCGAAGGGAAAGAGACTCGAAGCGTTCGTCAATAGCTCGTATCTCATTGATGCTGACCGATTTGCGTCGACATCTTCGAAAAACTTAGTCGCTCATTTGATACTTGAGCGAGAGCTCGTTGACTCCCAAATAAAACGCCTCCGAGATGTCTCTCTGTCAACTAAGCATTATGGCATGATCGGCGGTGAGGTAAGGCTTCACTTCCAATCCGCCTCTCGTGATCGCCGCGCGCGCGCGTATAATTCGTTGATTAGCCAGTTGAACAAGGAAAAAACCGAGATGCTCGGTCAATTTCTTGAGTTACATATGTTGCGTCGAAAGATCTGCGAGAAAGCGGGATATAAAAGCTTTTACGAGTTTGCCACTCGACGGTCAGGACAGACGAGCACTTTTCGATCCAATGTGCATTTGTTCCGTCTACTGGTACAAGAGTATGTTGCGCCCCTCGTATCGCATGTGCATCAATTGCAATGGCGTAGGCTGGGCATTGAAGATCCAGAACCTTGGGATCTTATGTATCCGGCTGAATTCGGCGTTCCCGTTTTGAGCCGACAGGCATTTCCGCTAGAGAAAACTTTTATCGACGCGAGTCGATATGTCTGTAAAGCCCAAGTACCGGAATTTGAAAAAATGCTCGATCAAGGCGACTTGCGCACAAGTGTTTTGTCAAACAGTAATGACGATAGTGAATCTTCCTTTTTCGCTGCTCATTCGAGCGGAACGCGATGGTTGCGAGCGCATGATCCCGGAAAAAATGAATCGTATTTGTTGATGGATGGCATACCGCAGGAAAATGCCGTAAATCTCTTTTTCTACGAGACAGGTTGTCTCCTCTTTGATCAATCGCAGTATTCGAAAGGTGAGTATGCGCTCCCGAATGCCAATTCTTCACTAACAAGGAAGATTGCGGGTCATTCTTTGTCGTTTCTCTCGCAGAGGACATGGGGAAACTTTTACGGACCGATGACGACGTATGCGCGTGAGTACGTATTGACCGAATTGCTTTTGCGGTTGCCGCTTGCCTGTGCTCTTGATGAGATGGAGGAGTTCCTCGCAAAGGCTCGTGTATCCGACATGAATGTCTTCCAACATGCTTGGCGCGAGATTGCGAAACGCTACCGAATTGGGGGGACGTCCGAGATGGTTCCCGGTTTCTTCCCGCTCGATGATGCATGGCTCTATTCACCAAGCTTGTGGTCGTTACCCTTATCGAATATTACGGATGCGATCGCACTTATCGCTGTGCTCGGTGTCCTTCCGCTAGGAAAACAGCATCAGGATTTGGAACACTCTACGCTCAGATTGCTTAATGTGCGAGAAGGCGTTGAACCGACTGATCGTGCACTTGAAGCCGGTTATCCTTCACCGTTCAATGAAGAGACTGTTCGAAAAGCGGTCTTTGCCATCGCCGATTTTCTTGCGCTTTGAAGGACGCTATGATGAAGATTATTCTTGCATCTCACAATGTTTCCAAACTTGCCGAGTTCCGCTCTCTGGCAAAAGGTTACCCTGTTTTCATTCTCGGCCTGCAGGAGATCGGCTATGAACTTGATATAGAGGAAACGGGCGAAACGTTCGATGAAAATGCGTTGATTAAGGCGCAAGCCGTACATCGTGTCGTAGATGACGTCGTGATGGCGGATGATTCCGGCTTATGCGTTGGCGCTCTCGACGGAGCACCGGGGATTATGTCCGCACGTTTCGGTGGACTTGGAAAGGGTGACGACGACAAAAATACGCAACTTCTCGCTACACTCGAACAGTTAGGCGACGTTGATCGAGTTGCCGCTTTTCATTGTTCGTTGGCGGTTGTGTTCCCGGATGGGAGTCGTGAAATCTTTCACGGCACATGTCGCGGCACAATAGCATCGGAACCTAGAGGGACGAACGGCTTTGGCTATGATCCCATCTTCATCCCTGAAGGTGAAGAGCGCACTCTGGCGGAAATGAGCGAGGATGAAAAACATGCACTCAGTCATCGGGGCGAGGCTGTAAGAGCTTTCCTAAGTACGTTCTGTAGTCACACAGTGGATGATGAGGGAGGTCGGACACTCGAATGATCCGATCCATCGCATAAGTGAAGGGAGGCGAAAAATGGCAAAACCGAAGACTACTACAGAAGAATTCTATCTCGTTCGTGCTGATGTTTTACCTGAGGTATTTCTTAAGGTCATGGAGGTTAAGCGTCTCCTCGACTTTAAGCTTGTATCGTCCGTCAATGAAGCGGTCAAGCGCGTCGGATTGAGCAGAAGCGCATACTATAAATATAGAAGGGCAATTCGATCGACATCTTCGGGGATGGAAGGAGAAATGGTCACCTTGCTTATTGTCGTAGAGGACCTAGCTCGTTCGCTTGCGCGTTGTCTCGATGTTCTGTTGGAGGCAAATGCAAGGCTTATGACTTTTCACCAAAGCATGCCTGTGAGCGGTCTCATCCATATGTTGGTGACTTTTCGAGCAGACAAAATGAATATTCCAACGGATCGTCTCGTCCATATCATGGGGCAGACACGCGGCGTTCAAAGCGTTCAGGTGCTGACATCGCCGGGATGACAAGGTTCTGATTTTTCCTGATTATTTCTTGTTGGGATATGTCTCACAAGTGATGGCGCAGGTATGTTTTGATATGATACATTTACAGTTAGCGCTGCATTGGGCAGATGCCTTTTTATCATTTCTTCAGAATACGGTGACAACAGTCAGTGTCGTCGAGGGCCATGTGCCGGATACGACACGCGAGAGGACAGTAACGACTTGCAGATCGTCATTGAAGCATTAAAAATCGAAAAAGTCTCGCGTCACAGGCTTGTGCGCCTGTGGTTTTTGCTATTGTTTGCCGTCGCGGCGGCAACATATCTCACTATGCCTAAAAATATGAACGTCATCGTGTATCGTGAACAGCTTCTACAATTTTTGCTCACGCGCGAGGCTTTTCCGTTTCCTCCAAGGGAGTTTTTTGATGCGATCATTCGCAAGGCATTCTTGATTGCAGTCAGTATGTATTTTCTACTCCTGTACGCCGTCAGTTGGGTCGATTCTCAGTTATATAAGACTACTGTCCGTCCGATGTTCGGCGATGAAATGCCGACGGAAACCGGCAATTCTCTAGAGGAGAACAGGCCGGCATCAAGGCTTAAGGGACTTCATTACCTCAAATTCCTGACGCTTGCGATCGCTACCGTCGTACCATATCTCCTTTCTATTCCGTTGTTGAAAATCCCGCTCTACATTTTTCTTTCAACGTTCTCGATGACGATCCTCATTATCGTATATGAAGATAAAAAAATTCCCGATGCGATGGAAGCCAGTTACGAGATGACTAGAGGTATGAAATTTTTCATATTTGTCTCTTTCATGTTCCTGAATTCCATTCTCTCGATTGTCAGCAGTGCGCTCCAGATGATCTTTTCGAGCAGTACGTGGTCGTCAAGTCTCATTAACGCTTTTTTCTATGCGTTGAAAACACTCGCTTGCGGACGTTTGATTGCCATGTTGTATCGGGCGATTACAACGGGTGATTTAAAAAAAGACGTACGCAGAATCTAGATCGGACGGAATAAGATGACAGTGGAAGAACTAAAATCATCTGTTGATCAATATTTTGAATTGCTTGAGCCGCTCAGTCTTTCGTTGAGACTGGAACAGGATGCTGAAGAATGCGAGCGATTGACGAAGGAGACGGGAGAGGCGACATTTTGGTCTGATCCGAAGAGAGCGTCGGTTGTACAGAAACGCATTACATACCTCACAAAAAAGAGCAAGCGTTTTTCCGACTTGACTTCTCAGCTCGAGGATTTGTCGGTTCTTCTCGAGTTGGCGGAAGAGGAACAGGACAGCACCGTCCTTTCAGAGGTCAGAGACGGCATGAAGAAATGGATACATGATTACGAAATATTGCGTCTTGAGACATTACTGACCGGCGAGCATGACTCAATGAACGCAATCGTGTCGTTGCATGCAGGTGCGGGAGGCACTGAGGCGCAGGACTGGACAAGCATGTTGCTTCGTATGTATACACGCTGGTCGGAGAGCCGCGAATTCGAAGTCTCTGTTCTCGACTATATCGACGGCGATGAGGCGGGAATCAAATCGGTTACATTACGTATTGCCGGTGACAATGCTTACGGTTATTTGAGGAGTGAGCATGGCATTCATCGCCTCGTGCGTATTTCGCCCTTTGATTCTTCTGGTCGTCGTCATACGTCGTTTGCTTCTTGTGAAGTATTGCCGGAACTAGATGATACGATCGAAATCAACATCGTTCCCGACGATCTTAAAATCGACACGTTTCGCGCATCGGGTGCGGGAGGACAGCACGTCAATAAGACGAGTTCCGCCGTCAGAATTACGCATTTGCCTACCGGTATCGTCGTGACATGTCAGAACGAGCGCTCTCAGCTCCAAAACAAAGAGACGGCGATGGGTATGTTGAAATCGCGACTTTTCCATCTCGCGCAACAGCAGCAGTTGGATCGCATTGAGGACATCAAAGGTGAAGTTTCCGACATCGCTTGGGGGAGTCAGATCCGTTCCTACGTTTTCTGCCCTTACACCATGGTCAAGGATCACCGTACCGAATTTGAGACGGGTGACGTAGAGGGCGTGATGGACGGCGATCTCGATGATTTTATCAATGCATGGCTCATCATCGACGCACAACACCGCGAGTCACAGCGCGAGATTGAGCTAAAAACCAGTGGTGAGATGAGCCATACATGATTGACTTTGAGGGGAAACATATAGGCCTTTTCGGCGGGACGTTCGACCCGTTTCACAATGCTCATCGACAGCTTATTGTGAGCGCCCTTGAGCAGTTGCCCCTCGACGTTGTCCTCGTGATGCCGCTGGGACAAGCTCCCCATAAGAAGAGGCGTATTAGCTTAGCCGCCCATCGCTATGAAATGGCGAGGCTGGGTATTGACGGTCTGTCTCGCGTTGTTGTCTCGGACGATGAGATACGAACGCCTGGCGTCGACTATACGTATGAAACGATTTTACGGTTAAAAGAACAGCATTGTCCCGCCGCGATAACGGTGCTGGTGGGCTCGGATGTTCTACTGAGTATTGACTCTTGGTATCGCGTGAAAGATTTGATGGGTGAAATTTCACTCGCGGTTGTAAGGCGCGGTGATGACGATATTAAGGTTTTGGAGAACAAGGCTGAAGAAACCGCTGCCCGCTACGGTGCTAAGATCGTTTTCTTCGATATGCCGCCATCGATGTTGGCATCGAGTGATCTGCGTCGAATTCATGAGAACCAAGGTGATTTCCGCGACAAGTGCCCCGACTCCGTTGTTGCTTTCATCGAACGACATCGCCTCTACTCGTTATCACCCGTATATTCCATGGTCGACGACGATGATTGGGAACGACTTGTCGCCCTCGAGGGATGGAGTTGGCGTTTCATTTCTCAAGAGAGGAGAGTGCATTCCGCTTCCGTCGCGCAATACGCAGGAAAGTTGGCTTCTTTATACGAAGTGGATATATTGAAAGCGATAGCTGCGGGTCTCCTTCACGACATGGCGAAGGAATTCCCGCTTGAGGAACAGAAGGATCTTGCGCGTCAATATCTGGACGATGAGACGTTATTTTTGACTCTTTCAGATGATCTTATGCACGGTCCTGCAGCGGCGAAGTTCATTTCGAAGACGTGCGGGAAATGCGAAGTGGAATTTCTCGATGCGATCGCTTTTCATTCGACGGGACGCGGTGACATGAGTGTATTGGGGCAGATTCTGTTTCTTGCGGATAAGATTGCATTCGACCGAACGTTCCGCCGTCTCGATGCCATACGTTCATTGGCTGAGGACGGGAATCTCGATGATGCCATGAAGCTCTGTCTTGAAGAAATCTTCACCGCACTCAAATATTCCGGTGTTGAGGTGAATTCATTGAGTCTTAACGCATATAGAAAGTATGCGGGAGGCGCGAGTAGTTGAGGTATGGTCGTCTCCTTAGTCGTGGTATAGTTAAACAAGAGGAATCAACAGTTTCGCTGTTGTCGGATTGTTGGCGATAGAGATTGGAATGTCGCCAAATTTGATCTTACGATAGCGAGACGGCAGGAGGTTTAATTGAAAGAAATTGGTGAGCTGAAGCGCAATGGCTCCGTGACTGAAGAGTCTCCTGATAAAGAGCACATTGAAAAAATGAAACTTGAAGAGATTGATTGCTTCGCTTCCGTCGCCGTAGACGCTTTGGAAGAAAAAAAAGCGGTTGATGTTGAAGTGTTGAAGGTTACAACGAAAACGACACTGGCTGATGTATTTGTTGTGGCGACGGGGACTTCAAATACGCATATCAAAACGCTTGCCGACTCTGTCGAAGAGAAACTCAAGGGAATTCACAACCTTACGCCACATTACATCGAGGGGCTCGAGGCGCGTAGCTGGGTGCTTCTTGACTACGGCGATTTGGTCGTTCATCTGATGCTTGAAGAGGACAGGATGTTCTACAATCTCGAGAGTTTATGGCGATTAGGAACGCAACATCCTTAACGACTCAAGTTTGAATAAGATTAACTTAATATATATTTTGTAAAGTGTGTTGTGACATATCGAGCGTTTCGATGTGTCTCATCTTCGTCGATTTGACACGTTGCGTCATGATTTTGCAGATGACTCCGAATGTACCGTCCTTCAAGTCTCACTATGATGACGATGACTTGGAGGATTTGCTATGCGTAAGACCAGTCATCGGATTCGACAAATGGATAGGCGCGGGAGAGCGAAGCGAGGCCCGATTGTCTTTTTTGTCGCAGTCATTGTTGTTTCAGCCTCCATTCTCGTGATCACGGCGAGACGACCTTCGGGGGTGGGTTTTACGATCACGACCAAGATCGCGAGCAGCGAGACGGCTCAGCCGGAGCCAACGCCTTTCAGCACGACAATCTTGAAGATTCCCATCCACATAGACGGAGAAATAGAAGTCCCCGGCGTCTATCACGTAAAGGACGGAACACTACTCGTCGAACTCGTAGAAGCAGCCGGCGGTTTTACAGACAATGCCGACCGATCACCTTTTAACCTCGCGATGCGCCTAACAGCTCACATGAAAATATTCGTTCCTCGCCTCGGTGATCCGTCGGATCAGGAGCCGGTTCAGGGTTATACACTCGCGCCGCAAGGCAACGATAAAATCGACTTAAACAGAGCGACGCGGGAGGAGCTTGAGACGTTGCCGGGTGTTGGGCCTGCAACCGCCGACGCGATAATTTCGTATCGCGACACGTACGGCGCATTCGGCAAGATCGAAGACTTGATGCTCGTTCCCGGCATAAAGGAGGGTCGATTCGCACGACTGAAAGATCATCTCACTGTCTCTTTGCCATAGAGACCTCCTAGCAGGAGACCTATGCCGAGGTTGTCGTTCTCTTGTCAAAAAGGTATAGCGGAAAGACCATACAGATTAATGAACACTTTGTCAAAGTAAACAGAACAGGCGACGTGCCAGATTAAACTGGACGACCCGCGCATCTCACTGTCCAAGTTACTTTGGCATTCAGCTGGTCTATGCCGAGCAAGTCGTCTCCTTGTCAAGAAAGTATAGAGGAAATGACGAAAACGTTAATATGCGTTGTGTTAAAGTAAGCAGGACATCCGATGTGCCAGATTAAACTGGACGAACCGCGCATCTCACTGTCCAAGTTACTTTGGCATTCAGTTGGCATTCAGCTCATTCAGCTTGAGACAGGCGAGTTCTTGACATTTACAGATATTCAAAGTAATATTTCAAAGGCGTCGGGGTGTGGCTCAGGTGGTAGAGCGCTTGGTTCGGGACCAAGAGGTCGCAAGTTCAAGTCTTGTCACTCCGACCATTTCTACGAGGTGCGTTTAGCACCTCTTTTTTCGATCTTTTGTCCATTTTTTGTTTAGCATGAGACGGTTCTTTCTATGCTAAACTTATTGAAAAAGAAGTTTCTTTTTTGGAGGTTGCAATGAGTTATTGCGATGAAGTCTTTCGCGCGAATTGTCGCGATATTCTCGAGAACGGGTTTAGCGATGAGCATCAAGAGGTTCGCCCTCGTTGGGAAGATGGGTCGCCTGCGCATACGTTAAAGAGATTCGGCATTGTCAACCGTTACGATTTGGCCGAGGAATTTCCCATCCTGACGCTGCGCAGGATGTATTATAAAAATGCTATTGACGAGATCCTTTGGATTTGGCAAAAGAAGTCGAACCGTGTAAGCGAGCTGAATTCAGGTATCTGGGACCAATGGTGTCTTGAAGACGGTACGATCGGCAAAGCCTACGGTTACCAGTTGGCGCAGAAATACCGGTTCCCGGAGGGGGAATTTGATCAGGTCGATCGCGTACTCTATGAGCTAAAACACAATCCGAATTCGCGCCGTATCATGACGAATCTCTATAATTTCGCAGATTTAGAGGACATGGCTCTTTATCCCTGCGCGTACAGCATGACGTTCAACGTGACAGGTAACCGCTTGAACGGGATTCTCAATCAACGTTCCAACGACATGCTCGTCGCCAACAACTGGAACGTCGTCCAGTACGCCATACTGCTCGTCATGTTCGCGCAAGTGTCTAACTTGGTGCCTGGCGAACTCATTCATGTTATCGCGGATGCGCACATCTATGATCGCCATATCCCGATTGTCAGAGAATTAATCGAACGGCCGGCTTATAGGTCGCCGAAACTTGTTGTGGATCCCGATATTAAGGATTTTTATGACTTTACCGTATCGAGCTTTGAGTTTGAGGGGTACGAATACGGACCGCCGATCAGGAAAATACCCGTTGCCACATAGGAGGAGCGTTATTTATCGGCAGTTTCGTAACAGTTGTCAAGTATGACTTTTACGGCAGGTGAATGAAATGATTGCTATTGTCGCTTGTGATGCAAAGTGGGGAATCGGATGCGATGGGAAGCTTCAACAGCGCGTCAGTGCCGATCTGCGCCGATTTAAGGCGCTGACGTGGGGGAAGGTTGTGATATACGGTCGCAATACGCTCGACACGTTCCCCGGCGGAAAGCCGCTACCGGGTCGGCTTAACATTGTGCTGAGAAGACGCAAGGAGTGCAACCAAGATCATTGTGAATACGTCTGTAGTCTCGATGAGCTCATGCAACGACTGAGGTTGTTAAAGCGCAAGGGATATAGTGATGACGATTTTATAGTGATTGGCGGGGCGATGGTCTATCGGCAATTACTTCCCTATTGCGATACCGTCCATGTTACGCAATTTGCGGAAGCGTACGAAGCTGACTGTTACTTTCCCGACTTGGATGCGTCTCCTGAATGGTACCTCGATTCATACGGTCAATGGTTGGAGGAGAAGGGAGTTCGTTTTCGCTACATGGTCTATCGGAGACATGCTATTGCGTGACTTTATATTTGAAAGCATTCCGGCATTGAGTGAATGATTTGAACGCTGGTACTTATACGGTGGGGATAATCGTTTGAGAGACGAGAGGTGTCATAAGATGATGACGAATGTGGATCGAACAATTCAACTTGAGAAGTGTTTTCTCAAAGATGCCGCACGATATCGTGCATTGGCGGATACAGGATGTCCACTGCTCTCCATCCGAGCGTGGCGGGAGAAACTGACAAATCTCGCTAAGAAGGGAACTGACGTCTTTTTTGCCGTGTGCGAAGGCGTCGATCTCGGGTATGTTCTGGTGACCAATCCGTTCGAATCACTTGGCTGGAATATTGTTTTGCTTTCCGGCTCATTGTACAGCGAATCGGTCGCTAGAGAAGTGTCACGGCAACTTTTTCGGATGGATTATACGCTGTACAGAATGGATGTTTACTACTCCATGCAACGAAAACGTCAGGTGCGGGGAGAAGATACCGCGAGTACCATGGTGTGTGCTGATGACTTGTCGCATTTTTCGGGTGAGTTGGAACACAGCGTATTTTTCTCACCTGAGCTAGATGGTAGGCAGGTGGCGTTCATATCGTGGGATTTCGGCTATATTGCCGTCGTGACGAATGATCGGAGAGATAAAATCGAATCGATTGAGTTTGTTCGAGGGCATATCGGTGAATACGAAGTATTCATCAGGAAGGCAGCATATTTTAGGGGGCTTGTCGATGATGAAGGATTGGTCATACCGAATATTTGCCTTGAGCCGACGGACCATGAACCGGATATTCTTGTTAAGGCGCGTGAAGAACTGGCGAGTTACTTGAATCACGCCCACGAGCCGGAGATCGAGTATGAATTTCCGCACGGCACACCTTTTCAGCAAAGTGTCTGGAAAGAGGTGGCAAAAATCCCGCTCGGATCGATTAAGACGTATTCCGATTTAGCGCTTTTGGTAGAACCCGATTTGGAGAAGGCTGGACGTCTTGCGCGGGCAGTCGGTCAGGCGCTCAGCGTTAATCCGCTTCCTATCTTGATCCCTTGTCATCGTGTGATCGGTGCGAACCGCAATCTTGTCGGATTCGCTGGCGGCGTTGACATTAAGGAGTATTTGCTTCAGATGGAGTTGTGGAAAGTAGGTGTAGAGGACTAGAGGGATAAAGGCTCCTCCGTGATAAAGAGCCGGCTCGTATAAAGAACCAGTGGTGATTGCGGTGATAGCTCGGTGATTATGGTGCTTGTGATTGCTGGCGGCGCTTGTGATTGCGGGTGGTGATTGTGATTGAGTTCTTGTGATTGCTGGCGGCGCTTGTGATTGCGGGCGGTGCTTGTGATTGTGGTTGTGATGATTGTGGTTGTGGCTGTGGCTGTAGTTGTGGTGATTGTGTACTGCGATCTCCTTGACTTTATTCCGACCCCTTGATAAAATCAACGAGATGTTTTCGAAGAGCTTATGGTGGAATTAGCTCAGCTGGTTAGAGTGCCAGGTTGTGGCCCTGGAGGTCGTGGGTTCGAGTCCCATATTCCACCCCATGCTCTTCGTCATCATGTTGGGGTGTAGCCAAGTGGTAAGGCACGGGACTTTGACTCCCGCATTCGCAGGTTCAAATCCTGCCATCCCAGCCATTCGATCCGCTAGCTCAGACGGTAGAGCACCTGACTTTTAATCAGGGGGTCTGGGGTTCGATCCCCCAGCGGATCACCACCCTATAAACCCTGTGGTTGTGAGGCTACAGGGTTTTTTTGAATTCATTTTTGATCATAGTTTGCAATATATGTATGGCACACCTTTAGGAGTCCCCTATGCCACGTCGCAAACATGAATCAACTGTCATTGATATAGTGGATAAGGAATTAACTAAGCGTTTTTGTTATATTTGTTGATCCGGTGTTATGCTGTATGATGTGAAAACGAAGAAAAAGTGAAAGGCTGACGGAGGTAAAAGATGACAAAAAAGGATTGTCGCTCAGTTGACGAATCCATCGCAGACAAGCCGATTGACGCTGTGTGTGAAGACATGCCTCTTCGAGGCAAACGTATTCTGCTCGCTCCGTTAAAGCCGGAGGATATGGTCGCTATTGCGCCGTTTTTTGCCGACACCAACGCTTTGTATCATTATCTTCCCGATAAACTGATGCCGCGTAACGATGAGCAGCTTCGCGTCCTCATGGAGGATTGGAATGATGGAGAGCGGAATCTCGTCTTTGCCTGCAGGTATGACGGGAAGACGATAGGCATTGTCTCAATATCCGATATCGACTTTGTCTCGGGTAACGGTGAATTGGGCGTGATGATTTCAAATGTCAATGTGCGTGGCATGGGACTTGCAACGGAAGCATGCATGCTCATGCTCGATTACGCTTTCGGTGAACTTAGACTCCATCGCGTGACCGCGCGTGTAGCGCCGGGTAATGAACCCTCGCTTCAGCTGTTTCGTAAACTCGGTTTTATCCATGAAGGGCGTATGCGTGAAGTGATAAGGAGAAGGGACAGCTATGGCGATCTTCTTTTATTCGGACTTTTAGAGGATGAGTATAGAATAGTCCGAGATGAAACACCATTAAGCGTGCTAGAATGATTTTGGTCTCATCGACCGCCATACTGATTTTAGATCAACTAGAAGGGGCGTACTCCGTATATCATGATACGCTCGACACTCACAGCTCATTTAGCGGATGTTGACCGTCATGAATTGACGTTGCAGATTAACGACCGCGATATCGGATTGCTGGCATCACAGCATCAGCGCTATTACGTGATGTCCGGGAATCGTCGCGTCCAAATGATTGCCGGCTTGTTTACGCATCGCGACGACCCTGCTTCGATCTCGTCGACGCGCGCCCTGTTAAGGTTGTGGTTGATGACTTTTCGAGATTTGCAGATCAACGGCTTGGCTCGTTTCCCGCAATGTGCCCAGTCTCGCGATCTTGATGCTGACTTTATCCTTTTGATGGATGCGCATCGTGTTCTCATTTGGTGTCACCGAGACCAAGGCGTCTATCTTCTTCGTGGAAATCGTCTTTATCGCCAACAGCCGACGTACCCTCCTCAGCAAGATGCGTTGCTCTCGCTTGGCATACCTCTCGATTTCTACGCTTTCAGACCCAGCGAGGGTGATGATCTCTTGATCATCGATCCGTCTTTCATTGACCTCTTCGATTGCGCTGATCTTGAGTCGATGTTTACGGATATTCGTCAAGTCAATGTTGCAATGACGGAACTGATGCGGTTGGCTTCGAACTACGGATATCTGTCTGATAAAACATGGTTTTCCGCACAGATTCAAAAGCTTGAGCCTGAGCCTGAAGCCCTTAGTGCCGATTCCAGAGGGCGTGCTGCCGGTCGACGGACTAGGGGTGGCAGTGGCGACCAATGGTTTCGCAGGATTAGGTGGTCCAAGGTCGTACCGTTGATGGATGGCAATGTGCTTATTTTGCCGCCTGAACTTGAGCAATACAGGATGCGACCCGAAGTTCAAACGTATGAGGAACTAAGCCTACCAAGACCGCCCCGGTTTACGACGCATTCAGGCCGTCAAGGCGTATACGGTCCTGACAAAGTAGACATCATAGAATCGGGAACACGATCGCGTTCCCGTCGTTCGAAGGATGAAATTGCCGAGACGTACGGTCGCAAAGTGACTTGGCTTGACCGTGTTAAAGAATGGAATTTCGGAGGCTTTCGTGATTGCATCGCCGGTACAAATCGTCGATTGATGAATCTGATTCCGTCGTCACGAGGACTTTCTATTCTTGCATACATTGTCATTCTGCTCATTATCCTCGTCATCCTCGTGGCGATTCTCGTTTCGATGCGAGAGGAGAGCGACGATTCTGATTCACTACAAAGCGATATACCGAAAGTATCAACTGTCGACAGTAGTAACCAGCCGCAGATCGATTTTGAAATCGATGTGGAGGTGCGCGCGAGTAGCTTGCGCATCGTTGCAGCGCCCAATAGCGATGTGCTGGTGGCTACTGTCGGGCGTGGTGAGCATGTTGTTCAGTTGACGTATCCGAAAGACGGTTGGGTTATGATCAGGACAGCTGACGATCGTGTGGGGTATGTGCCGGAATCCCTGTTGTTATCGCCTGAGGTTGCTGACTAGGAATATTTTTTCATATTTATCCGTTTGATTTGTTTGATCTGTGATCTGGCGTGATCTGGGGCATAGTCAATTTCGTATTTTACAAAAGTTAATACCTGTTGTATCATATCAAAGGTTTCCGGAATTCTGCGGGTGTAGTTTAGTGGCAGAACATCAGCCTTCCAAGCTGACCGTGAGAGTTCGATTCTCTTCACCCGCTCCATACATCCGGAAACTGTTTTATGGGCATATAGCTCAGTTGGATAGAGCAACAGCCTTCTAAGCTGTCGGTCGTAGGTTCGAGTCCTACTATGCTCGCCATTTAGGCGCTGCTGGAACTATCAGGTAGCGCCTTCGTTCATGTAGACGGCTCAATTCCTGAGTCGTTTTTTATGCCCCTTATTCTCTGTCACGTCAACGGATTTACTAGAAACCCAGTCATAGGACAACGAGAACGACACTTTTTCAAATGTGCAATTTGTACGTGGCACTCCGAGCACTATTTTTCAGTACTAATTGAAAAATAGTACAGTGAATGTGCGCGACAGTCAGTCTTCCCCTCTATTTCTTGGTTTAGAGAACCGATCTCTTCCCATGTGTCGCAATTATTCGAAACAAGTTAAAAAACTGTACAGGGGAGGTACGCCAAATGCTTAATCTGTTTCCTGTTTCAGCCTTCAGAGAACCATTCTCCTCGCATATGTTGCAGTTTATCGAAGGAAGTTGAAAAACTGTATAGGGAGGGTGGGAGTTGGAGTGGAGCTGTGATGGAAAAGGTGCGCTTAAGGTGCGATTTGTTGTTTTGGAGGCGTTTATGCGCTCTCGCTACACAGTTCTGGTAGAAAACTCTGATGAAAATGAGAATTCGTGGCGTACTGAATAAGCTCTGAGCCTGTGATAACGCTTTTGGTCATAGAGCTACACAAAATAAACTGTTAGCG
>Ga0209723_1000585_pt1 | contig 66660 bp, 52 predicted proteins | sample BiotimSIPDNA_2_FD_185750 | JGI IMG/M metagenome (GOLD analysis project Ga0209723, IMG submission 185750) | Anaerobic biogas reactor microbial communites from Washington, USA - Biogas_R2 time_0 SIP DNA (SPAdes) (version 2) | ecosystem: Engineered > Bioreactor > Anaerobic > Unclassified | place... | reverse complement strand
CCGCGGCGGCTTCGCCGCCGCGGCCGAAGCGGGGGAGGAAGGACGACGTGGGGCTGCCTCGTGTAGCTGGAAACGGGAGCCTCCACGGGGCAAGCCCGTGGCATCCAACTCACCAAACCGGAAGCTTCGGCTCGCGCTCATCGGCTGGCTTGTTGGAATGAGGAAGTTATTTCGTGAGCGTTGCCACGGGCGTAATGCAAGAGTGGCAGAAGTTCGTCGTCGGCCAGCAGCGGCTGAGCAACGACCAACCGAAGCTGGTCTGCATCGAGCTTCAGGCATACACGACGACGCAAGCCCCGGAGCGGGAGGACATTCTGAACATCGGCGGCTTCAGTGACGTTGTGTTCAACGTCGTGGCGTCGTTCCTCAGCGGCGACGCCGGCCGTTTCGTGGCTGAGGTCGAAGCGATTGAGCTGTGACCAATCCGATGGTCGAAAATGAACGCCCCCGCCCCAGTCACGGGCCGGGGGCGTCTTTTCTGCGCCCGTTTAGCCGCGCATCGGTTGCTACTTCACCGCGTCCTTCAGCGCCTTCAGGGCACGCACTTTGACTTTTTGGTAGGCCGGTTTGGCCGGACGATCCATCAATTCGCCGGGCTTGAACGGGTTCGGCACGCCCTTTTGGGCTTTCTGGGCCGGTACGAGCTTTTTCTCGATCTTGATCAGGCCAAGGGCTGCGAAAACCCCGGGGCCCTTCTTGCCGAGGCTCTTGGTGGCCTCTGCAGCGTACGCTTCCAGAACCGCCGCGACATCTTTCTTGGAAAGCCCCGTGGCCTGTGCCACATTAGCGACGACCTCGGTCTTGCTCGGCGGCTTGGGGCTACCGGTTGTCTTTGCTGCCATGATGCTCGCTCTTTCTTTTTGCTGGAACCTAGACAGGCGAAATTAGTTGCGTTGACTCCAATCGGTGCTGATTAGAGCCAGTTTTCCGGAAGTTGCAAGCCGGGCTGCGCCGAACGCGCGGGCGAGAATTCGCGCCAAGATAGGAAGGAAGCCCAACATCAAAGGCTGCAAGCGACTGGAAGGTGAACCCTGCGCCCGTCGCCGTCCCTGCGCGGGTGTGTCGCCGTTTTCCGCCGATCCGATCCACAAGGCCAGGTCGCCCACCGGCCGCGACTTGGGCCAACGCGGGTGCTCGTTCCGTTATTCGTCGGGGCCAGCGGTGGTCTCGCAGGCTCTTGCGCCAGAATCAACGCGGACGGCAGACTGGCATCTACTCAGGCCAGGCGACACTTGAAGTTGGCAAGCGCGTGTACTCTAATCAAGCTGCCAACGGAACGGTGCCACGGTCAGGGGGGCAGGACCGCGACGGCGGGCGCTGCGTTGCCCGGCGCGGAGAATTGGAAGCGGACCCAACGGAAAGGGGCGTGGATTGATTACCGGAGCCGTCAAGTCACAGGTGGATCGCGTCTGGGACGCGTTTTGGTCCGGCGGAGTTTCCAATCCGCTGTCGGTTATCGAGCAGATCACGTACCTGCTGTTCGCCCGGCGACTGGACGAGATCCATACGACGCGGGAGAAGCACGCGAATTCGCTGGGACAGCCGATCCAGGACCCGATCTTCACGAAAAAGCAGGAACATCTCCGCTGGTCCCGGTTCAAGGATTACGAGTCCCAGAAGCTGTTCACCAACTTCCGGGACGAGGTGTTCCCGTTCATCAAGAACCTGCACCGCGACGGGCAGAGCGCGTACAGCCGGTTTATGAAGGACGCCGTGTTCATTATTCCCACGCCGTCGCTGATGGAGCGGGTGGTGACGATGATCAGCGATATCCCGATGGAGGACCGGGACACCAAGGGCGACTTGTACGAGTACCTGCTGTCCAAGATCGCCCAGGCTGGCGTCAACGGCCAATTCCGCACGCCCCGGCACATCATCAAGATGATGGTCGAACTGGTCGCCCCGCAGCCCGAAGACGTGATCTGCGATCCGGCATGCGGGACGTGCGGGTTCCTGGTGGCCGCCGGCGAACACCTGCGCAAACATCACCCGAAGCTGTTCCACAACAAGCGGCAGCGGGACCATTTTCTGCAGGGCATGTTCCACGGCGCGGATTTCGACGCCTCGATGCTGCGGATCGGGGCCATGAACATGATGCTGCACGGCATCGAGAACCCGGCGATCGACGGGATTGATTCGCTGTCCCAGGACCACGCCGCCAATCGCGGCCGGTACACGGTGGTCCTGGCCAATCCGCCGTTCAAAGGCTCGCTGAACTACGACGAAGTGGCCAAAGACTTGTTGCAGATCGTCAAGACCAAGAAGACGGAGCTGCTGTTCCTGGCCCTGTTCCTGCAACAGCTGAAGCCCGGCGGCCGGTGCGCGTGCATCGTGCCCGACGGCGTGCTGTTCGGTTCGTCCGGCGCGCATCAGGCAATCCGCCGCTCGATCGTAGACGACCAGAAGCTGGACGGCGTCATCAGCATGCCCTCCGGCGTGTTCAAGCCCTACGCCGGCGTCTCGACGGCGATCCTGGTTTTCACCAAGACCAACTCCGGCGGCACGGATCACGTCTGGTTCTACGACATGGAGGCCGACGGATTTTCACTGGACGACAAGCGCGACCCGGTCGAGGCCAACGACATCCCCGACATCCTGGATCGCTGGAAACAGCGGAACCCGAAAAAGGACACCGACCGCAAGGCCAAGGCATTCTTCGTCCCGGTGGCCGAGATTCGTGAGAACAAGTACGACCTGTCGATCAACCGCTACAAGGAAATCGCCTACGAGGAAGTGAAGTACGACCCGCCGCACAAGATCCTGGATCAGCTGGAAGCGTTGGAGGCGGAGATCACGGCCGACCTGAAGGAACTGCGGGGGATGTTCAGATGAAGCGGGTCGCGATTAGCGAGATTGCGGAGGTCAACCCACGCCTGCCAGTCAGCTTTCGAGCCGACGAGGGAAGGCGGGTATCCTTCGTCGCGATGGCAGACGTGTCCGAGGGCGGTTTCGTCGCCACGTATCGGGAACGTCGGTTACAAGATGTCGTGAAAGGATACACGTACTTTGGCCGTGGTGACGTGTTGTCTGCGAAGATCACGCCGTGTATGCAGAACGGCAAGGCGGCGGTGACTGATCCGATGCCACACGAAATTGGCTTCGGTTCGACGGAGTTCCACGTCTTGCGGCCGGGGCCGGAGATCACGGGGCGATACCTGTTCCATATGATCTGGAGTCCCTACTACCGCCGCTCCGCAGAGAGAAGCTTCACAGGGACGGCCGGACAACAACGTGTCCCGACGGATTTCTTTGAGCGATTCAAGATCCCCCTCCCGCCCTTAACGGAGCAGAATCGGATCGCGGGGATTCTGGACAAGGCAAACGCCCTGCGGCAGAAACGCCAGCAAGCCCTCCAACTCACCGAACAATTCCTCCGCTCCACCTTCCTCGACATGTTCGGCGATCCGGTGACGAATCCGAAGGGATGGCCTGTCCGGCGACTGGAAGAAATCGCCGTGGTGAGTCGTGGCAAGTTCACTCCAAGACCGAGGAACGATCCGCGGTACTACGGGGGTGCGTACCCATTCATCCAGACCGGTGACCTCAGCAACTGCACCGGCGTGCTGCGGGTGTGGAAACAAACGCTCAACGACGAAGGGATTGCTGTCAGCAAGATGTTCCCCAAGGGGACCATCGCCATCGCCATTGCGGCAAACATCGGTGACACGGCGATACTGGGATTCGATGCCTATGCGACGGATAGCGTTGTAGGCATCCAAGTTCATGCTGACAAGGCAGTGGCGGAATACATCGAGTTCTGGCTTCGGTTTCAGCAGCAGTCGCTCAGGGATCGTGCCCCCGAAACTGCTCAGAAGAACATCAATTTGGAGATCCTGCGCCCACTCGCCACCCCGGCTCCGCCGGTTGAACTCCAGCGGCGATTCGGATCTGTCGTGGGGAGGCTTGACCAACTTGGGCAGCGTCACGAAGCCTCTAGCCGTGCGGCCGATTGCCTGTTCCACTCCCTCGTCCAACGGGCCTTTCGCGGCGAACTTTGACCGGCGGATTTGAGTCTTGGAGGTGAACCACGACCAACTGGAGACACTTGACATGCCTCGTGAGCTGACCGAATCACCGGTCGACCGCCAAAACATCCTGAACAACCCGTACGCCGTCGGCGAAATCCAGAAGGCGGCGCAGATCTGCGGCGTCGTGTTCGAAGGGACACCGCGCGTCATCAAGGAACAGGTGGCCGCGTTCTTCGAAGTCGATCCCCGGACGATCGAACGCTGCCTGGAGCAGAATGCCGACGAACTGCTGCAAAACGGGTATGAGGTGATTCGCGGTAAACGCTTACAGCAGTTTAAGTTAGCGATCGAGCGACAGTTTGTTACCGACATCGATGTCGGTAACAAAACGCCCCAACTCGGCGTCTTCGATTTCCGAGCGTTCCTGAACATCGGCATGCTGCTGACGGACAGCCACCGGGCGCGGCTGCTGCGGCAACTGGTGCTCGACATCGTCTTCGACGTCATCAACCAAGCCGGAAGACGGCAACAACTTGGGCACGCGGATCGAGGCGGACGGCTGTCACGCGAACCTGACTTCGCCGGAATCGGCGGAGATGCCGTCGCACAGGAAGACGTTGTACGTTTCGCTTTCGCCATCGACGGTGATGATCAGCTGGGCGTCGGACGGTGGGTGCGGTCGAGGGTCGCGGAGAACGCACGAATCGGGGCCGACTTGGGCAACTTCCAGATCGTCGCCGTTGACGAGCAGACGCAAACGCACTTTGGCCGAGTGAGCTTGTTTCGCCAGCTGAATCATGGATAACCTGCTTTCAAGACTCCGATCCCAAGCCTCAGCTTACGCGAATTCACGCGGTGTGACAATCGTCTTCTGCCGAATCTACTACCGCGACTCACGTCCAGGAAATATCATGTTTCCTGATGACAAGTAGCGCTGAGGCCCACGCCATGCCCTCCAACTTCGACTTCCTGCTACCGAATTGGGCCGCGCTGTCCGACGACGCTCGGCAGACGGAGCAGAACGTGTTTGCCGCGCCGCGGACCTGCGCGTTCTACGCGCGCCGGGCGCTGGAGCGGATGGTCAAGTGGGTGTACGACCGCGACGGGGACTTGCGGAAACCGTATCAGGACAGTCTGGCCGCACTGATCCACGAACCCACCTTTCGCGATATCTTGCCGCCGGGCCTATTCCATCAAGTCCGCCTGATCCACAAACTGGGCAATCTGGCGGTCCACAGCGAGACGTCGATCAAGGCCCATGACGGCGTCCAAGTCACCCGCATGTTGCACGCGTTCTTGGGCTGGGTGGTCCGCGTCTACAGCCGGCCGTCGCCCACCATCGCCCCGTTCGACGACACGCTGCTCCCGCGGCCACCCGCCGCGCCGGCGGCCGATCGGACCGCAGAACAACTGCAAGTGCTCCGGGAGCAACTGGCCGCCCAGGACCAAGCGTTGGCGGCGCGGGAAGCGACGCTGCAAGGCACGCGCGACGAAATCGACCGCCTGCGGCGCGAAATCGCCGAACTGCGGGCCGCCAACGAGCGGACGCTGCCGCAAGCCGACTATGCCGAGGCGGCGACCCGCAACTTGTTCATCGACGTCATGCTGCGCGAAGCCGGCTGGGACCCGGACGGTGCGAACGTCCGTGAGTATCGGGTTGTGGGCATGCCGAACGAGACGGGCGAAGGCTACGTCGATGACGTGCTGTGGGGCAGGGACGGGCTGCCGCTGGGGCTGGTCGAAGCGAAACGAACGAAGGTCAGTCCCGAGAACGGCAAGCAGCAGGCCAAGCTGTACGCCGATTGCCTGGAGCAGATGACGGGCCAGCGTCCCATCATCTTCTACAGCAATGGCTACGAGACCTGGATGTGGGACGATCGGAACTACCCGCCGCGGCAGGTCCAAGGCTTCTACACCCAGGACGAACTGCAACTGCTCATCAACCGCCGGACCAGCCGGCAGGCGATCGCCAACGCGCCGATCAACCAGCAGATCATCGACCGGCCGTACCACTACGAAGCCATCCGCCGGGTGATGGAGACGTTCGGGGTGGATCGTCAGCGGGCGGCACTGCTGGTCATGGCCACGGGGACCGGCAAGACACGCTTGGCGATCGCCGTCGTAGAGACACTGATGACGCACAACTGGGTGCGCCGCGTGTTGTTCCTGGCCGACCGCAACGCGCTGCTGACGCAAGCCAAACGCGAATTCAAGCGGCACCTGCCGCACACGACGCCGGTGGATATCACCCAGGAGACCGAAAAAGACGACAGCCGGCTGGTCTTCTCGACCTACCCCACGATGATGAACGCCATCGACGACCAACGGCGGGACGGGATGCGCCGGTTCGGCGTGGGGCACTTCGACCTGGTGATCATCGACGAGGCTCACCGCAGCGTGTATCAGAAGTACAAGGCGATCTTCGATTACTACGACACGCTGTTGTTGGGCATGACCGCGACGCCGCGCTCGGACGCGGATCGGGACACCTACGGCCTGTTCGGGCTGCAGCAGGGCGTACCGACGTTCGCCTACGAACTGGACGAAGCCGTGCGGGACGGCTACCTGGTGCCGTTCCGGGCCATTTCGGTGCCCACCAAGTTCTCGCGCCACGGCATCCGGTACGCGGACTTGAGCGACGAGGAACAGGCGGCGTATGAGGCGACGTTCGCCGACCCGGAAACGGGCGAGATCCCCGACGAGATCGACGCCGGGGCATTGAACGAATGGCTCTTCAACGAGGATACGGTGGACAAGATCCTGGCCGTGCTGATGGAAAAGGGCTTGAAGGTCGAGGGCGGCGACAAGCTCGGCAAGACGATCATCTTCGCGGCGAATCACGATCATGCCGAGTTCATCGTCCAGCGGTTTGACGCGAACTACCCGTATTGGAAGGGCAGCTTCTGCCGGCTGATCGACAATCAGGTCCGGTACGCGCAGAGCCTGATCGACGATTTCTACGTCGGCGACAAGGACCCCCAGATCGCCGTCTCGGTGGATATGCTGGACACGGGCATCGACGTGCCGGAGTGCGTCAATCTGGTGTTCTTCAAGCGGGTGCGGTCCAAGACGAAGTTCTGGCAGATGATCGGGCGCGGGACGCGACTGTGCCCCGACTTGTTCGGACCGGGGCGGGACAAGGAGTGCTTCTACGTCTTCGACTGCTGCGAGAACCTGGAGTTTTTCGAGGCGAATCCGGACGGCTGCGAGACGCGAATCGTGGAGCCGCTGAAGCAGCAGATTTTCCGGCGGCGGCTGAACCTGGTGGACCGGCTGCAACGGCTGCCGCTGCGCGATTCGGCGATCGAGACGCTGCGCAATGACCTGCTGGACATCATGCACCGGGATGTCACTCGCATGCCCGCCGACAACTTCCTGGTGCGTCGCCATCGCCGGCAGGTCGAAAAGTACAACCGGCGCGACGCCTGGAACGAATTGGGACCAAGCGAATTGGTCGAGATCGGCGAACACCTGACGGGGCTGCCCACGCCGGACGACGATGACGAATTCGCCCGCCGGTTCGACCTGCTGCTGCTGAACTTGCAGCTGTCGATCCTGGAGGGCACCGGCGGCCAGGACCGCTACCAGCAACTGGTCCGGGCCATCGCCCAGGGGTTGGTTGAAAAGCGGGCGATTCCGGCGGTGAATTCCGAGATCGAACTGATCCTGGAATTACAGTCCGACGACTTCTGGGAGGGCGTGACGTTGCCGATGCTGGAAAACGTCCGCCGCCGGTTGCGGAGTCTGGTTCAGTTCGTGGATCGGGAAAGCGGACGGCAAAAGGTCTATACGGACTTCGAGGATGAAATTCCTGCGATAACCGACGTTCCAGGTCCGGGCTATCAGATCAACGAATTCCCCGACTATCGCCAGAAGGTCGAACGGTTCGTCCGGGAGCATCAGACGCACGCCACGATTCACCGCTTGAAGCACAACCTGCCGATCCATGCGGCCGACATCGCGGCACTGGAGGCGATCCTGTTTTCGGAAGGCGGCCCGTGCAGCAAGCTGCAGTTCGTGGCCACCTACGGGACCGACATGCCGCTTGGCAAGCTGGTCCGCGAAATTGTAGGGCTGGACCGCAAGGCCGTGCAGGAAGCCTTTGGCGAGTTCCTGACGCGCGCCAACCTGACGGCGGACCAGATGACGTTCATCGGCCAGATCATCGACCACCTGGTCGACCGCGGCACGATCGACCCGAACCTCTTGATCGACACGCCGTTCACCGATCTGCATCACGAAGGAATCCACGGCGTCTTGCCGCACGACGCCCAGGCCATCCTGCGGACGATTGAGACGATCAACCACAATGCGTTGGTGGCGTAGCGTCTTGGTTCGCGCCCCCGTGCGCACATCGCGGGCTCGGACGTACAGAATTCAAAATTGGCGGCATTCTGGTCGTTGCCGCGATCAAAGCGCATACGCCGCCAATTCAAAACTTCCCCCAGAGCTGTCCCTTCCTGTTGAACATTCGAGCAAGAACCTTACCAGTTTGGGCAATAAATCGGATCTGGATACCCAACTCCCGAAACAAGAAAACCCCGCGTTTTCGCGGGGTTCCCGCCAGTGGGCGATGTCAGGCTCGAACTGACGACCTCCGCCTTGTAAGGGCGGCGCTCTAACCAACTGAGCTAATCGCCCCCGTCGAATGGACCGGGCAGCGGGTGCGCAGAAAGACTTGAGGGCTTGACGATACCACAATTTACCGGCATTGACCGTGGCGGACAAGCAGGACCGCAGATCGGGTTTTTCGAAGGTGCTCCCGTTTCTGCACTTGTCCCGCCGCCGCCCACGAGTCAGATGCTTGATACTTGAGAGGTTCGCCGGTGAACGATGGTGAGCGGCCGGTCTCTGCGCGACGAAGATCGAAGCCTCAAGTGCCTGTCCCCCTGTCTTGGCATCACCGGGAGTGCAAATACAACCCGTTTCTCGAAGGATCGAACGTTAAATATTTTTCAAACATCCGGTTGTCAATATTGCCGTGGGCCGGTATAAGGATTTGGACAGACCGCACGAATCCGGAGGCTAAGCGGAAATGACTACGAGCAGTTACGTCGCCTTCTCCGATCTGGCTGTCTTGGACTTGCTGCGGACGCGCGAGGCGATGACGGTGGTCGAGTTTGCGGAGGCGCTGGGGGTCACGGCGACTGCGGTGCGTCAGCGGTTGAATCGGCTTTTGGCTCAGAAGTTGATCGAACGGACGGCGACGAAGGGCGGGCGCGGGCGTCCGAAGCATCGTTATCGGTTGACGTCGCGGGGGTTGCAGAGGGCGGGGTCGAACTTCGCGGACCTGGCGATGGCGCTTTGGCAGGAAGTCAGGGCGGTTCGCGATGAGGACGTGCGTCGCGGGCTGTTGCAACGGATCGCCAAACGCATGGCGGAGATGTACGCGGGGATGGTGGAGGGCCCGACGCTGGAACAGAAGGTGGCGGCCCTGACGGAGTTGTTTGGCGAGCGGCGGGTTCCGTTGGAGTTGGACACGACGGGGCCGGTGCCGGTGTTGAAGGCGGTCGCCTGTCCCTATCCGGATCTGGCGGGTCAGGACCGTTCGATTTGTGCGATGGAGCGGATGCTGTTCGCCGAGGTGCTGGGGGCCGACGTGCGGTTGGCGGCTTGCCGGTTGGACGGACAGGCGGCGTGCAGGTTTGAATTGAACTGAAGGGCGTTGCGCGGCGTTTCGCGCAAGGCTGTTGAGCGAGGCAATCGATGCAGACAGCGGAAAGCACGAATCAAGTTAACGGGAGCGTGGTTGGCGCGGGGGAGTCGGCGCGGGGGTCCGAGGCGCGGCTGGACACGCGTCCGTGGATTGAGGCTCGGGTGGAGGAGAACTTCCTGATCACGACCGTCGAGCAGGCGATCAACTGGGCGCGGCAGTCGAGCATCTGGCCGATGACGTTCGGTCTGGCGTGTTGCGCGATCGAGATGATGGCGGCCGGCGCCAGCCGGTTCGACATGGACCGGTTTGGTGCGGGCGCTTTTCGGGCGACGCCGCGGCAAGCGGACTTGATGATTGTGGCGGGCACCGTGACGTACAAGATGGCCAGCCGTGTGCGGCGGCTGTACAACATGATGCCGGAGCCCAAGTTCGTGATTGCGATGGGCGCGTGTACGGTGGGGGGAGGCCCGTATTTCAAGTGGGGATACCACGTCGTGAAGGGGATCGACCTGGTGGTTCCCGTGGACGTGTACATTCCCGGCTGTCCGCCGCGGCCCGAGGCGTTGCTGGAGGGGCTGATGCGGATTCAAGACAAGATTCGCGGGCAGAGGTTGGCCAAGCAGAAAGGTTCGGGCGCGGGAGTGCTGGATTTCCGCCGCGGCGTCAAGGTCGAGGACGAACTTCCGGTGCCGCATCACTCGGGTTATGTCACCGCGCCGGCCGACGGGGAGCCGTTGAGGAGTCATCAGAAGATCAAGCCATGACACACACGCTGAAGATCGCCGATTTGCACGTCTCGGTCGAAGGCAAGCCCATTTTGCGGGGCGTAAACCTGCAGATGCGGTACGGCGAGACGCACGCCCTGATGGGGCCGAACGGGTCCGGCAAGAGCACGTTGGGGCTGGCCGTCATGGGTCATCCGAATTACGAGATCACGGCCGGGGCGATCGAGCTGAACGGCCGGGACCTGGTGGAATTGCCGGCGGACGAGCGGGCGCGGGCCGGGCTGTTCATGGCGTTCCAGCGTCCCGTGGCGATACCCGGCGTGAAGCTGGCGGACTTTCTGCGTCACGCGACGACGAACATGCGTCACCCGGAGCGGAAGGAGGGCGAAGAGCTGTTGCCCATGCGGGAGTTCCGCAGGGAGTTGAAGTCGAAGATGGAACAGCTGCGGATGGATATCGAATTCGCCCGCCGGTACGTGAACGACGGCTTCTCCGGCGGCGAGATGAAGCGGGCGGAGATCCTGCAGTTGGCCATGTTGCAGCCCAAGTTCGCCATCCTGGACGAGACGGACAGCGGGCTGGACGCGGACGCGGTGCGGCTGGCCAGCGAGAGCATTGCGGAGATCGGCCGCGAGAAGATGGGGCTGCTGATCATCACGCACCACGACAAGTTGCTGGAACACAATCCGCCCGACTATACCCATGTGATGTTGGGCGGACGCATTGTCGAAACGGGCGGCGTGGAGTTGGCTCATGAACTGCACCGGCACGGCTATGACCGGATTCGCAAGGCCAATCCCGAAGCCGACGCTCGCAACCAGGCCATGTTGGGGCACGAGGAAGCGATGGGCGTTTGATGCGCGGGCTGCGTCTTCCTCGCCCGACCGGCGATGGAGACTCAAACGCCGCTTGTTGAGAAGCGAGGGGATTCTGACGATGGCTACCGATGTCGCAACGCCTTCGCCGCACGAGCAGATTGGCGAAATCAACAAATACGACTTCCGCACCAAATCCGAGGCGGTGTTCAAGGCTCGCAAGGGCTTGGATGCAGAGGTCGTCCGGCAGATCTCGGACCTGAAGGGCGAGCCTGCGTGGATGCGCGAGTTCCGCTTGAAGGCGCTGGAGATCTTCGACGCCAAGCCGATGCCGACCTGGGGCGGGAAGTTCCAGGTCGATTTCCAGGATATCTACTACTACTTGAAGCCGACCGATCGGCAGGGCCGCTCCTGGGACGAGGTGCCGCAGGCGATCAAAGACGCGTTTGAGAAACTGGGCATTCCCGAAGCCGAGCGGAAATTCCTGGCCGGGGTCAAAGCCCAGTTCGAGAGCGAGGTCGTGTACGGTTCGCTGAAGGAGGATCTGGCGAACCAGGGCGTAATCTTCACGGACACCGATTCGGCGGTGCGCGAACATCCCGATCTGGTCCGGGAGTATTTCTCGACCATCATTCCCCCGGACGACAACAAGTTCGCGGCCCTCAACTCGGCGGTCTGGTCGGGCGGGTCCTTCATCTACGTTCCTCCGGGCGTGAAGATCGAATTCCCGTTGCAGGCCTACTTCCGCATCAACGCCGAGAGCATGGGCCAATTCGAGCGGACGCTGATCATCGTGGACGAGGGGGCCGAAGTCCACTACGTCGAAGGCTGCACGGCCCCCATGTACAGCACGGAAAGCCTGCACTCGGCCGTCGTAGAGATCATCGTCAAACGCGGCGCACGCTGCCGTTACTCGACGATCCAGAACTGGGCCAACAACATCTACAACATGGTGACCAAGCGGGCGATGGCCTATCAGGACGCCACGATGGAATGGGTCGACGGCAATTTGGGCAGTCGCCTGACCATGAAATACCCCGCGGTCTACATGATGGAGCCCGGCGCGCGCGGCGAGATCCTGTCGATCGCCTTCGCTTCCGCCGGCCAGCATCAGGACGCGGGCGGCAAGCTGGTCCATTGCGCTCCCCATACCACGGGACAGATCATCTCCAAGTCGATTTCCAAGAACGGGGGCCGCAGCAGCTATCGGGGGCTGGTCAAGGTCGAGCACGGCGCCAAACACGCCAAGTGCAAAGTAGTCTGCGACGCCCTGATCCTGGACCCCCAGAGCCGCAGCGACACCTATCCCTACATCGAAGTCGCCGAGCAGGACGTCGCCATCGGTCACGAAGCCAGCGTATCCCGGATCGGCGAAGAGCAGCTGTTCTATTTGATGAGCCGCGGGCTGACCGAGTCGGAAGCCAGCACGATGATTGTCAACGGCTTTATCGAGCCGCTGGTCAAGGAGCTGCCGATGGAGTACGCGGTGGAGATGAACCGCCTGATTCAACTGCAGATGGAAGGCTCGGTGGGGTGAGAGGACGAAGGATGAAGGATGAAGGATGAAGGGGTTGGGGCTGACACGGCGGCGGGGCTGACGGCTGGCGGTCTGCGGCGGTAAGGCACTCGCATCGCGGCACCTGCATCTGGAATCGAAGACGGCCGCGGCGGCTGGCCGCATCGCGGAGAGGTTTACAGACGAGGCACTATGACTGCTTTGGCAACGGAGACTTCCTTTTCCCCTGCGTCCGTCGCGGCCTTCGTGGAGTCGCGGAACGAACCGGGCTGGCTGCAGGACCAGCGGCGGGCCGCTTGGGACGTGTTCTGTCGGACGGATTGGCCGGGGCGGCGGGACGAGGAGTGGATGCGCACCGATATCCGCTTGTTCAAGCTGGACAAGTTCTCGCTGCCGGCTCCGGTCGAAGCCGCGAGCCCGGCGCCGGTTTCGGTCTTGACCGAGGGTGTCGAACTGGCGGGCGCCTCGGTCTCGGTGGACAGCTGGCCGGTGTCCAGCCGTTTGGATCGCCGATGGGCTGAACGAGGCGTGCTGTTGGGCAGCCTGGACCAGCTGGTGCGGGAGCATGGCGAGCGTCTGCGTCCCTTCCTGCAGCGGCGGATCGTCGATCCCCACTACGACCGATTTGCCGCCCTGCATACAGCCTGCTGGTCCGGCGGACACGTGCTGTACGTTCCCCGCGGCGTCGTCATCGATCTGCCGATGCACCTGCTGTCGGCGATGCGCGACGGCCGCGTGGATTTCGGGCATACCCTGATCGTCCTGGAGGACGGCGCGGAGGCGACCGTGTTGGCCGAGACGGCCAGCTTCCACGAAGCCGACGGCGGTCTGCACTGCGGGGCGACGGAGATTCTGGTGGAACGCGGCGCCAAGCTGCGGTTTGTCCACCTGCAGGACTGGGGAAGGAGCGTCTGGCACTTTGCCCAGCAGCGGGCGATCCTCGGCTGCGACGCGTCGCTGCAGTGGACCGTCGCGGCACTGGGCAGTCGGCTGGCCAAGGTCAACCAGCACGTCGGCCTGACGGGCCAAGGCGGGAGTTGTCAGGTGAACGGCGTGTTGTTCACCGAGGGCAAACAGCACTTGACCTACCACACGCTGCAGCACCACCAGGTTCCGCACTGCCGCAGCGATTTCCTTTACAAGGCGGCGCTGCAGGACCGCTCGCGGACGGTCTGGCGGGGGATGATCAAGGTCGACCCCGGCGCCCAAAAGACAGACGGCTATCAGCGCAACGACAATTTGCTGCTCAGCGACCAGGCCCGGGCGGATTCCATTCCCGGCCTGGAGATCGAGGCCGACGACGTGCGCTGCACCCACGGCTCCACCAGCGGCAAAGTCGACGAAGAGCTGGTCTTCTACGCGATGAGTCGCGGGTTCACGCGCCGGGAAGCCGTCCGCCTGATCGTGAGCGGTTTCTTCCAGCAGATTTTCGATCGGATCACCATCCAGAGCGTGCGGGAAGCGCTGGGGCACGCCATCGCGGCGCGGGTCCGCGAGTACAACTAGCGGCGCGGGAGTGAGCCAGTGTCCGATTTCATCAGAGTTGCCAAAGTGGCCGACATCCCGGATCCCGGCAAGCAGACCGTGGAGGTCGAGGATGCGGTGCTCGTCCTGTTTCATGTCGGCGGACGGTTTTATTGTCTGGACGACGTCTGTACCCATGACGGCGGCCCGCTGGGCGAAGGCCGGCTGCACGACCACGCCATCGCGTGTCCTCGCCACGGGGCCAAGTTCGACGTCCGCACAGGCCGGCCGCTGACCATGCCGGCCATTGTGCCGACGCGGGCGCACGAGGTCCGCGTCGACGGCGAAGAAGTCTCTGTGCGGATCAACGAAGCGTGAGTTGGAGGGCGCCACTATGCCACTGTCCGAGGACGGCATTCGCGAGGAGTTGAAGAAGGTCTTCGATCCGGAGATGTTCGTCAACATCGTCGACCTGGGGCTGGTGTACACGATCGACATCCAGCCGCGGGACGACGGCCAGTCCGACATCCGAATCGAGATGACGATGACCAGCCCGATGTGCCCGGCCGCTCCGGAGATGATCGACAACTGCAAGCGGGTGCTGTCGCCGCTGCCGGGGGTCAACGCTGTCGACGTCAAGCTGGTCCTGGACCCGCCGTGGACTCCGGACCGAATGACAGAAGACGCCCGCGACCAGTTGGGGATCTTCTGATCCGTGACGGCCTAGCAAGACGGTTGCAGCAGTTCCAGCAGCGAGCGGGCGGCCGCGGTCGGGTCGCTCGCGGCGGTGACGGCCGCGCCGACCGCGATCCGCCGGAAGCCGCTGTCCAGAACCCGCGCGACGTTCGCCGGCTGGATGCCGCCGATCGCGAACGCCGGCACCGGCAACTCAGGCCGAAGGGCACGGAGAAAGGCCAGACCGGGGAAGTTTGCGAACTGCTTCGTCGCCGAAGGGAAGGTGGGCCCGCAGCCCAGATAGTCCGCGCCGTCGAGAACCGCCTGCCGCGCTTGGACGACCGAATGCGTCGACACGCCGATCAGCCGGTCCGGCCCCACGACGGCCCGGCAATCGGCCACGCTCAGCTCGTCTTGCCCGACGTGTACGCCGTCGGCTGCGGACAGGCGAGCGATGTCGGGCCGGTCGTTGACAATCGCCAGCGTCGTCGAGTCGCGGGTCAACTGCCGGAGCAGTCGTGCGCGGGCGACGAGTTCACGATCGGGCAAGTGTTTGTCTCGCAGTTGCAGCACGTGGACTCCGGCCTCGACCAGTCCCCGGACCAGGCACGCGAACCGGTCCGGGGACTCGCCGCCGTTTACAAGAACGTACAGTCGGGCCTCCGTCAGCAGATCGCGGACTTTCTGCACGTGCACGTGGTCGACCTCCGTCGCGGATCACGGAACAAGATGGACAATCGGTACCGTTGGCTCGACAGGCCGGGGGGCGTGACGGCCGATGGCCTCCGAGGGCCCGGTTCGGGTCGAATTGGCCCGGAATTCGCTCTTATTCGCAAACCGCGGATAGTCTGCCAGATTGTTCGCTGGGAGGCAATCGGTTTGTGCTCTCCGTTTTTGGCGCAACTCCTAGCAGCGTTCTTACTTGCCTTGTCCAATTCGCCAGCGTCCGCTAGAATCTCGGAAGGGAAGGGGCGAGAGCCTTTTTCGCGGCGGACAGGGATGGGACGAGGGTGGAAAGGAAGCCGGAGTCATCGCCAAATGGTCGCTTGGTCACGGATTACTTGTTTCTGGCCGGGCTTGCCGAGATTATGGTGGCGAGGCGATGGCCGAGCCCTATTGGGAGCGTTGGGATTTGCGGCAGCCGTGAATCTGGGGCTGGTCAGCAGCCTGGTGTGGAGTGAGTCGTTGCCGGCTTGGCTGCTGGTGCTGGCCTGGTCCGCCCTGGGGGGGATTTGGGTCGGCTATGCGGTTCACGGTTGGCGGTTGGTCGCGATCCTGCGTAGCGGGGATGCCAGTCCGGCGGGGGAGAGCTTATTCGTCCGGGCACAGGCGGAATACCTGAATCGGCACTGGCTGGAGGCGGAAGAGTTACTGCACAAGTTGCTGGCGGAACGGGAGCAGGATGCCGAAGCCCGTTTGATGCTAGCGACGCTGTATCGCCATACCGGCAGGATGGCAGAGGCGGCGAACTGTTTGACGCGGTTGGAGCGGATGGACGCCGGCCAGCGATGGCGGGTGGAAGTCGCCCGCGAACGCCGTTTGCTGGAGACGGTGGCAGAGACGGAACGGACTCCGGCACAGGCGGCGGGTCGGCCCGCGCCGTCGGCCCTGGGCGCCGAGGCGCGCCAGGTGGCGGGGGCGGGCCCGGTGGAAACTGGTTGATTCGAAACTTGGCGGCGCGACGATTCTGGCAAGCGTGCCGCCGGGACTTTCAAAGCTGCGGGAGCAGAAGAGGGGAACTCGATGTACGAACGGTTTACTGATCGCGCGCGGAAGGTGATGCAGTTGGCGAACCAGGAAGCGCAGCGGTTCAATCATGAATACATCGGCACCGAGCACATCCTGCTGGGACTGGTCAAAGAAGGCAGCGGCGTGGCGGCCAACGTGCTGAAGAACCTGGACGTGGATTTGCGCAAGATTCGCCTGGAGGTCGAGAAGCTGGTCCAGAGCGGGCCCGAGATGGTGACGATGGGCAAGCTGCCGCAGACGCCCCGCGCCAAGAAGGTCATCGAGTACTCGATGGAAGAAGCCCGCAACCTGAACCACAACTACGTCGGCACGGAGCACATCCTGCTGGGCCTGTTGCGCGAGCAGGAAGGCGTGGCCGCCCAGGTGCTGATGAACCTGGGCCTGAAGCTGGAGGACGTCCGCGAGGAAGTGCTGAATCTGCTGGGCCACGGTTTGGAGGGCGAGGAAGAGCCGGTCGGCGAACGCGTGGGGCGCGGCGAGGGCCGCGGTGAATCGCGGTCCAAGGGCAAATCGAAAACGCCGGCCCTGGACAGCTTCGGACGCGACCTCACCCAGTTGGCGCGGCAGAACAAGCTGGATCCGGTCATCGGGCGGGAACGCGAAATCGAGCGGGCCATCCAGATCCTCTGCCGCCGCACCAAGAACAACCCGGTGCTGCTGGGCGAAGCGGGCGTGGGCAAGACGGCGATCGTCGAGGGCTTCGCCCAGCGCGTGGTGAGCGGCAATATCCCGGACCTGTTGTCCGAAAAGCGGATCGTCGTGCTCGATCTGGCCATGATGGTCGCCGGCACCAAGTACCGCGGCCAGTTCGAGGAGCGGATCAAGGCCGTGATGAACGAAGTCCGGCGCGCCAAGAACACGATCCTGTTCATCGACGAATTGCACACGCTGGTGGGCGCCGGCGGCGCCGAGGGCGCCATCGACGCGGCCAACGTGCTCAAACCGGCGCTGGCCCGCGGCGAAATCCAGTGCATCGGGGCCACGACGCTGGACGAATACCGCAAGTACATCGAAAAGGACAACGCCCTGGCCCGCCGCTTTCAGGAGATCATCGTCGATCCCACCAGCGCCGACGAGACGGTGGCGATTCTCAAAGGCCTGCGGCCGCGCTACGAGGAGCACCATCGCGTCCAGTTCACGGACGACGCGCTGGCCGCCGCGGTCGAGTTGTCGGAACGCTACGTCACGTCCCGCTGCCTGCCGGACAAGGCCATCGACGTGATGGACGAGGCCGGCGCCCGCATCCGCCTGCGGTCCATGACGCGTCCGCCCGACCTGAAGGAAATCGACGACGACGTCGAACGCCTGAACCGCGAGAAAGAGGAAGCCGTCGCCGCCCAGGATTTTGAAAAGGCGGCGGCGATCCGCGATCAGGCCGACAAGCTCAAAAAGAAGAAGGACCAGATCACCCGCGAATACCGCGAACGGTCCAAGCAGACCGACGGCGTGGTGGACGCGGAGGTGATCGCCGAGGTCGTCTCGCGCATGACCGGCGTCCCGCTGACGCGGCTGTCGACCGAAGAGAGCCTGCGGCTGATGAAGATGGAAGAGGAATTGCACAAGCGGGTCGTAAGCCAGGAAAACGCCGTAACGGCGGTGGCCAAGTCGGTGCGCCGCAGTCGCAGCGGCCTGAAAGATCCGCGCCGCCCGACCGGCTGCTTCGTCTTCGCCGGCCCCACGGGCGTCGGCAAGACGCTGCTGGCCAAGGCGCTGGCCGAGTACCTGTTCGGCGACCAGGACGCGCTGGTCCATATCGACATGAGCGAGTATGCGGAGAAGCACAACGTCAGCCGCTTGATCGGCGCCCCGCCGGGCTACGTCGGCTACGAAGAGGGCGGCCAGCTGACCGAACGCATCCGCCGCCGGCCCTACTCGGTGGTCCTCCTGGACGAAATCGAAAAAGCCCACCCGGAGATCTTCAACACCCTGCTGCAGGTCATGGAGGAAGGCCGCTTGACGGACGCCTTCGGCCGCAAGGTGGATTTCCGCAACGTGGTGCTGATCATGACCACCAACGCCGGCGCCGAGGCGATCAAGAACGAAGGCGGCTTCGGCTTCCAGCAACCCGACCGCGACGCCTCCTACGAGAGCATGAAGACTCGCGTCACGGACCAGATCGAAAAAGTCTTCCGACCGGAGTTCCTCAATCGGCTGGACGACGTCATCGTGTTCCGCCACCTGACGCACGACGATCTGAAGCGCGTGATTGAGATGGAGGTGGTCCAGGTCCGCAAGCGGTTGGCCGAACGGGGATTCCAGCTGGAACTGACCGACGCCGCCAAGGAGTTCCTGATCAAGGTGGCCTGCAAGGACCTCGATTTTGGCGCCCGTCCGCTGCGCCGCGCGATCGAGAACCACGTGGAGGACCCGTTGTCCGAGGAGTTGCTGAAAGGCACCTTCCAGGGCAACAACAAGATCATCGTCGACGCGATCCGGGACGACGAGGGCAAGGTGCGGCGCATCGACTTCCGCGGCGAGACCGTCGAGGCCGCCGAACCCGCCGCGCCCGAAGCGGCGGACGAGCCGGCGCTTGCCGCGGCCACGTGACGTTCCGGTCCGGCAGCCACGTTCGGCAGCGGTCCAAGATCAACTCCGCGGTTTTGTCGAACGGACTTTAGTTCGCTCCGGCGGACTGAAGTCCGCCCTACGAAACAGTCTCTGGACAGACGCTCAAGTCGCCGCGCCCTGCCGCGGGCGTGTTTCTCCGGCGCTTGTTCCACCATCCGCGCCCAGCGCGGCACACGGATTCGCGATCTGGAAAAAAGCCGGAGTTGCGACATGCCGCGACACTGGTTTGATATAATCGCGGGCGTTCGGCTGGCCGTGCGCGAGCTTGGCCGTTGGTGTGTCGAAGAGGAGACGGCATGGGGATTCTGGAACGTTTCCGGCTGGACGGCAAGAAAGCCTTGGTGACCGGCGCCGGGCGCGGCATCGGCCAGGCGTTGGCGGTGGCGCTGGCGGAGGCCGGGGCCGACGTGGCCGTCAATGACCTGGACGGCCGGACCGCGGAAGCGACGGCGGCGGCGATCCGAAAACTGGGCCGCGCGGCGACGGCGATTCAGGCCGACGTGTCGGAGATCGGAGCGGGACAGCGGCTGGTCGATGCGGTCCTGGCGGATTTCGGCCGGTTGGATATCGCGGTGAACAACGTCGGCGTCGCAATCCCGATCAAGGACTCGACGGACGTCACGCCCGCCGAGTGGGAGTGGCTGTTCAACGCCAACCTCCGCGGCACGTTCTTCTGTGCCCAGGCGGAGGCTCGGGCCATGATCCCTCACGGCTACGGCAAAATCATCAACCTGGCCTCGATCTGCGGCCACGTCGTGTGGCCCGAATGGCAGTCCCTGTACAGCGTCTCGAAAGCGGGCGTGATTCACTTGACGCGCTGCCTGGGCGCGGAGTTCATCCGGCACGGGATCCGAGTGAACGCCATCAGTCCGGGCGTGACGCGCACGCCGGAGTTGTTCGAGCAGGTGGTTCCGGTCTTCCTGTCGCGGGCTCCGATCGATCGCATCGCCGGCGTGGCCGACATCCAAGGGGCCGTCGTCTATCTGGCCTCGGAGGTCTCGGACTTCATGGTCGGCCAGGAGTTGGTGCTCGACGGGGGATACACGCTGATGTGAACTGACGCGCGGTGCGTCCGGCTTTCCGTCCCGGCCCTTGCCTGGGGCATCGGGCCGGCCGGCACGACGTGCTTCGCAGGGATAAGGAGTTGTCCGTGACGTCGAACCCTGATGACTGGGTCGACCGCTGCCGAGTGTTGGCGCGGCGGATCCGCGAGCATTGTCTGCGGATGACCCATCGGGGCCACAGCGGCCACGTGGGCAGCATGCTGTCGATGGCGGAGATCCTGAGCGTGCTGTACACGCGGGTCCTGAAGGTGGACCCCGCCGACCCGCGCCGGCCGGATCGCGATCGGTTTGTGTTGAGCAAGGGACATGGCGGCTGCGCCGTGTACGCGGTCCTGGGCGAGCTGGGCTTTTTTCCGAAGGCCTGGTTCGAAGGCTATTACCGCGACAAAGGCCGGCTGATGGGCCACATTTCGCACCATGTGCCGGGCGTGGAGTTCTCGACCGGGTCGCTGGGACACGGTCTGCCCGTGGCCGTGGGCATGGCCTTGGCGGCCCGCCGGGCGCGGCGGACGCACCGCGTGGTGTGCCTGATGAGCGACGGCGACTGCGACGCGGGGAGCAGTTGGGAGGCGCTGCTCTTCGCGGCCCAGCACCGGCTGGACAACTTGACGGTGATCGTCGACTACAATCGGATTCAGGCGTTGGGTTTTTCGCGAGACATTCTCGACCTGGAGCCGCTGGCCCGGAAGTTGGCGGCCTGTCATTGGGCGGTCCAGGAAGTGGACGGCCACGACGTGGCGGCCCTCGACCAGGCGCTGAGCACGCTGCCGTTCGAGCCCGGCCAGCCCTCGTGGCTCGTCTGCCACACGGTCAAGGGAAAGGGCGTGAGCTTTATGGAGAACACCGTCTCCTGCCACTACGGCTCGGTCGACGACCGGCAACTGGCCCAGGCCCTGCGGGAACTGGAGGCGGCGTCATGAGAAGCCTGTTCAACAAGGTCCTGGTCGACATCGCGAAGGCCGACGAGCGGATTTGGATGATCCTGGCGGACATCGGCTACGGCGAGATCGAGCCCTTTCGCGACACGTTCCCCGACCGCTGGTACAACTGCGGCGTGGCCGAGCAGAACATGACCGGAGTGGCCTGCGGCGTGGCGTTGGAAGGGAACATCGCGATCACGTACAGCATCGCCAATTTCCCGACGTTGCGCTGCCTGGAGCAGATCCGCAACGACGTCTGCTATCACCACGCGAACGTCAAGATCGTCATCATCGGCGGCGGGTTGGCCTACGGAGCGCTGGGCGTCTCGCACCAGGCGACCGAGGACATCGCCATCATGCGCGCGCTGCCGAACATGGTCGTCTTCTGCCCCTGCGACTTTGCCGAGGCCGAGGCGGGCGTCCACGCGATGATCGCTCACGACGGCCCCTTCTACTACCGTTGCGGCTACAAGAAAGAGCCGCCGGTCCACGCGGGCCCGATCGAGTTCCAGCTCGGCCGGGCGATCCGGGTCCGCGACGGGCGCGACCTGACGTTCCTCTTTACGGGCACGATCGGCAGCCAGGTGGTCAAGGCCGCCGAGACCTTGAATCGCGAGGGCCTCGCATGCCGGGTGCTCAGCATGCACACGGTCAAGCCCCTCGATCGCGAGGCGATCCTGGCGGCGGCCGAGGAAACGGGGGGCCTGGTGGTGGTCGAGGAGCACCAGATCAGCGGCGGACTAGGCGGCGCGGTGGCCGAGGTTCTGGCCGACGCCTGCGTCGCCCCGCGGCGGTTCCTGCGCATCGGCCTGCCCGACGTCTACGTGTCCCAGGTCGGGAGCCACGAATGGCTGTTGGACCAGTACGGGCTGTCGGCAGAGAAAATTGCCGGCACAGTGCGCACGATGTTTGGCAGTTAACGATTGATCAACGGAGGAGGTGCAAGATGGACCGGAAGGCTTGGACTCTGACTCGTCGAACGTTCCTGGCGGCCGCGGCTGGCGGAGTGGCGGCAACGGCTTGGACGCCGCCGCTGGCGGCCCAGTTGCCGCCGCCGGCGAAGGAGGGCACGCTGCGGGACCGATTGTGGCTGTTTGGCAGCCCCACCGGCAGCACGGCACCGCATACGAAACGCCGGACGGTAATGAGTCCTGCCGAGGGGGCGATCTACTTGGGAGTTCCCAACCTCTACATGAATCAGGCCAACGCGGGACCGGAGGCGGAACTCGGCCGGTTCGAGCCGCCCTTCGCGCAATATGCGGTCGCGCTGCGGCTGTTCAAACGCGTCCTCTGGGGACTCGTCGGCTCGGGCGGGTTCACGACGCCGGAGGAACGCAAGGAAGGGGTGGAGCTGATCCTCAAAACGCCCAACTTCGTCGGGGCGCACCTGGACGACTTCTTTACGTCCAAGGCGGAGGGCAAGCGGGCCGTGCTCACGCTGGATGAACTGCGGGAGATTCGGAAGACCTTGAAAGCCGCTGGCCGGCCCCTGGAGATCTACTCCACGTACTACACCACCCTGCTGAAGTTCCCGCTCGACGATTACTTGAAGCTGCTCGACGGCGTCACGTTCTGGACGTGGAAGCCCGAGGACCTGGTGCATCTGGAGTCCCATCTGGCCAAGGTCAAACAAGTTGCTCCGCACCTGAAGGTGATCTTGGGCTGCTACCTGGTGGATTTCACACGGAAGGTCTCCATCCCGATTCCGGCCATGCAGCGACAGTGCGAGTTCGGCCTGGAAGCCCTCCGGCAGAAACAAATCGAGGGCATGATGTTCCTCAGCAACGGCGTGATGGACGTCGGCTTCGAGGCCGTCGAGTGGACGCGCGAGTGGATTCAGAAGGTCGGCGACACGCCGGTTTGAAACGCAGGAAACGCCCGCGTTGGGCCGCGCCCCCGACAGGGAGCGCGGCGTTGGCCGGAACCACGTCAATCTGATGCGAAGGAGTCTGCGCGTGAGACGACTTGAGGACCGGGTAGCCATCGTCACCGGGGCGGGGCGCGGCATCGGGTACGCCGCCGCCGAGGCGTTCGTGCGCGAAGGGGCGCGCGTGGTGCTGGCGGAGCTCGACCCGGAGTTGGGAACCCAGGCCGAATCCCGCCTCCGCGCAGCCGGCGGCGAGGCCCGGTTCGTCCCGACGGATTGCGGCGACCGGGCCAGCGTGGAGGCCTTGCTGACCCGGACCGACGAACTGTTCGGCGCGCTGCACGTGCTGTACAACAACGCCTCGATCTTCCTCCCCCAGGATCAGCCCGTCGCCGACTTGGACGAGACAGTCTGGGACCGCGTGATCCGCGTCAACCTGAAGAGCGTGTTCCTGTGCTGCAAATTCGCCATCCCGCGGATCATCCGCTCCGGCGGCGGTTCGGTCATCAACACGGCTTCCAGTGCCGCGGTGATCGGGATTCCCGGCTGCGACGCCTACACGGCCACCAAGGGCGCGACGGTCGCCCTGACCCGTTCGCTGGCTGTCGAATACGGCCGCCAGGGTGTCCGCGTAAACTGCATCTGCCCCGCCGGGGTCGAGACGGAAATGATGCGCGTGAGCAACCTGGACAACGCCGCCTTCGACGCCGAATTCTTCTTCCGCCGCGCGCCGTTGGGCCGCTTTGGCCGCCCGGAAGAGATCGCCCAGCTGGCCGTGTTTCTGGCCTCCAACGAGTCGTCCTACGTCCAGGGAGCTATCGTCCGCGCCGACGGCGGCATCACGATCGCTCCGATTGCCTAGCCGCCTGTGGAAACGTCCGAGGCCCCCACGCTGCTTGCCAGCGTGGAGCCGTGTTCAGCACCAGCCGTCGTCCCAGCCCCTTGGCCTCCGAGGCCACCACGCTGCTCGTCAGCGTGGAGCCATGTTCAGTACCAGCCGTCGACGCTCCACGCGACGTCTTCCTCTTCGGCCACCACGCTGCTTGCCAGCGTGGAGCCATGTTCAGTACCAGCCGTCGTCCCGCCCCTTGACCTCCGAGGCCACCACGCTGCTTGCCAGCGTGGAGCCGTGTTCAGTACCAGCCGTCGTCCCAGCCCCTTGGCCTCCGAGGCCACCACGCTGCTTGCCAGCGTGGAGCCGTGTTCAGCACCAGTCGTCGAACCGCTCAATGCGTTCAGCATCTTGAACACCGCTCCACGCTGGCGAGCAGCGTGGTGGCGAAACAGCCGATGGCTTCGTGGGCATCTCTGGTCTTGAACATCGCTCCACGCTGGCGAGCAGCGTGGTGGCGAAACAGCCGATGGCTTCAAGGGCATCTCTGGTCTTGAACATCGCTCCACGCTGGCGAGCAGCGTGGTGGCGAAACAGCCGATGGCTTCCTGGGCATCTCTGGTCTTGAACACCGCTCCACGCTGGCGAGCAGCGTGGTGGCGAAACAGCCGATGGCTTCCTGGGCATCTCTGGTCTTGAACACCGCTCCACGCTGGCGAGCAGCGTGGTGGCGAAACAGCCGATGGCTTCAAGGGCATCTCTGGTCTTGAACATCGCTCCACGCTGGCGAGCAGCGTGGTGGCGAAACAGCCGATGGCTTCAAGGGCATCTCTGGTCTTGAACACCGCTCCACGCTGGCGAGCAGCGTGGTGGCGAAACAGCCGATGGCTTCCTGGGCATCTCTGGTCTTGAACACCGCTCCACGCTGGCGAGCAGCGTGGTGGCGAAACAGCCGATGGCTTCGTGGGCATCTCTGGTCTTGAACATCGCTCCACGCTGGCGAGCAGCGTGGTGGCGAAACAGCCGATGGCTTCGTGGGCATCTCTGGTCTTGAACATCGCTCCACGCTGGCGAGCAGCGTGGTGGCGAAACAGCCGATGGCTTCGTGCCGGGCTGCGTTCGATTCCACTGCTTGGCACACACGTGCTCCCTGTACTGCAGTACCCACTGACGAGCGCGGTCCGGTTTGCCACACTGTCCCCAGAGCGACTGGGCCCGTGCATGGCCTGTTCGCGCCGTCGTCATCGCTTCGCTCGCTCTTTGGCGTCTTTCTGGTCGAGGTTTCGGTGGCTTTTGACATAGGCTCCGATCGCGCCGACCGTGTCGACCCACAACTCCGGCTTGGTCTGCAAGTACTCACACAGGGCGGCGATGTTGCCCGTGGACAGGCCCTCGCCGCCGGGATGCTGGGGCACCTCGTGGGCGACGAGGATGAGCCAGTAGCCCGTGGCGAGCGCCTGATCGGCGTAGCTTTTCAGTTGGGCGAGGTCGTCGCGGTCCACGCCGAGGGCCTGGACCATGGCCAGGTCGCAGAACGAGGGATTGTTGAAGTATTCGCCTCGGTAGCCCCGGCCGACGAGAAAGTGCCGCGCCACGACGGGCACGTAACTGGCCCGATTCTCGCCGCGGCCCACGAAGTCGAGGCCGCAAGGATAGGCATAGCTGACTGGCGTGACGCCCAGCATCTGGTGCAGGCTCCGATTGGCTTCGAGCAACTCGGCGTCGATCTTCTCTAGGGTGTAATTCTCCAGCGCGCGTTCGCCGGGGCCGATCCAGGGAAAGTTCCCGCTGCACGGGTGGTGGACCGAGTGATTGCCGATTTCGTGACCGGCGGCGGCGACCGCGCGCCACAGATCCTGCTTCTTCTCGACGTTGACGAGACTGACGAAGTACGTTACGCAAATCCCGTACTGCTTGAACAAGGCGGCGCTGCGATGCTCGACCTGGCTTTCGCGTGCGTCGTCGAAAGAGATGGATAACGCGCCTCGCACGCCTTGGGGCCAGGAGAAACTGGCGGCCGGAAGAAGCGGGGCCTCCGGGCTTGAGGGCTTGGCCACCTCACAGGTATCGCAGCCCGCTGGACGGTGCCGCGGACCGGCCGCGGAGGGACCAGCTCGCTCCGCCTCTGGTCTGCCGGCGTCATCGCCGGCCAGGGCTGGACTCGCGAGCAACAGCAACCACGCGCAAACAGACGAAAAGGATTTCACGGGCAAAGCCTCCTGGAACCAAACGTTGATGGGGCGAGGCGACGTCCGTTTTGGAACTCATCACGGCAGCCCGCCCGCACTGAGTGCTCCCCTTTTGATTCGACCATGTTTTTTCAGAAAGGAACTCTTGATCGCGTGCTTATGCTATTCTATCCGCTGCTGGAGGAAACTGCAGCGCCCCGCCACTGACACCCGTGGAGACAGACGGACGTGACGCCTGATCCTGCACAGAAATGGCTGCTGTACGGCGCCAACGGCTACACCGGGCGACTGATCGCCCGCGAGGCCGTTGCGCGCGGCCTGCAGCCGGTGCTGGCGGGCCGCGAGGCGGCCAAGATCCAGCCGCTGGCGGCGGAACTGAACTGCGAGTATCGCGTGTTCCGCCTGGACAGCGCGGCCGAGATCACCGCCGCGCTGCGCGACGTGTCCGCCGTGTTGCACTGTGCCGGACCGTTTGGGGCCACGGCCGGGCCGATGACCCAGGGCTGCCTCGCTGGCGGCGTTCACTACTTGGACATTACCGGCGAGTTGGACGTCATTGAGGCGGCCAGCCGCCAGCATGAACGTGCGCGGGCGGCCGGAATCGTCCTGCTCCCGGCGGTGGGCATGGACGTGGTCCCCAGCGATTGCCTGGCCGCGCAGTTGGCCGAGGCGTTGCCCGGATCTGTCCGCCTGGAACTGGCCTTCGGCGGCATGTCGTCGATCAGCCACGGCACGGCGGCCACGATTCTGGAGAACATCGGCCGCGGCGGTCGCGTGCGGCAAGACGGCCGGATCGTACGCGTGCCGACCGCGTGGAAGGTCCGAGAGGTGCCCTTTCCCCGTGGTTCGCAGTGGGCCATGACCATCCCTTGGGGCGACGTCGCCTCGGCGTTTTACACGACTGGGATCCCGAACATCGAAGTCTACGCGGCGGTGCCGGCCGGGCGACTGGCCGTGCTGCGCCGCTTCCGCTGGTTGGCCCGTCTGGCCGGCCTCGGCGTCGTGCAGTCGCTCGGACGACGCTGGATCGACCGGCGGGTCAAGGGGCCTGGCGAGGCGGAGCTGGCCCGCGGCCGCACCCTGTTCTGGGGCCGCGTGACGGATGACACAGGGCGTGTTGCCGAAGCCACACTGGAGACGCCCAACGGCTACACGCTCACGGTGCAGACGTCGCTGGCCATCCTCCAACAGGTACTCGCTGGCCGCGTCCGCGCGGGCTTCTCCACCCCGGCTTCCGCCCTGGGCGGCCCGTTCATCCAGTCCATCCCCGACGTGGCGTTCGCATGGCGTCAGCGGCCGAGCGGCTGACCGGCATTCGTGGCAAGGCGGCGGCCTGATCCTGAACAAGGCCCCACGCTGGCAAGCAGCGTGGTGGCCGAAGAGCTCGCGGCGCGGGGCGACGGCGGTTGCGGCGATCCTGAGGAAGCGACGACGTGCGGTCATCCCAAAGTGCTCCTGAGTTTGAAACGGGGAGCCGTGATTTGCGAAAGATCATGAGGCGCCCGGCGACTGCGAAGGGCATGGCCATGCTTCTGCCTGGGGCGATTGACAAGGCCGCTCCGGCAGGAAAGACTCCATGCTGTCAGACCGTTGCCTTGGGGTCCCGGCGGCGATGACACGCCGTGCAGACCTCGTCAATCAGAACGGAGGCGCCAATCATGTTCGTTTCATTTTCACTGCTTCTCATGCTGTCCGCAGCCCAGCCGCCGCTGCACCCGGTGGTGGAAGCGGAAGAAGTCGTTTTCCGCTATACGCCGGCCGACAACGGTTCCGGGCCCTTGTGGTGCTTCGGCTCGACGTGTCTGGTCCGGGCAGGCGAGCGGGTCTTCGCCAGCGGGCTGGAGACGTTGGCCGATTGCCCGCCGCTGAACAACTGCCGCTGGCAATTGTACGCGCGCGGAGCGGCAGATTGGCAGTTGGTTGCCGTGGACCCCAAGGACCGCACGCGCGAGCCTTGCCCGCTGGGATGGACGCACGACGGACGTTTGTTCATGTCGGTCAATCCCACGCTGGTCGCGGACCGCACAAAAACCGGGGGCGGACCGGCTCGGCCTGAGATTCTGGAGTTCTCCGCCGCGGACCCGGCGCGTGTGCCGCAGACCATTTTGCCTGCCTGGGGCGACAGTCCAGCGTTTACGGAGCACTCCTATCGGACCTTTGCCGCCGACGGACCGGCGGGCGAGATCATTCTTTTTCAGAACGTGAGCTACTCGCATTCGGAGTGGATTTTGGGGGACGGCAAAGGAAACTGGCCGGCGCGAGGCAAGCTCGCCTGGCCGCCTTACGAGGACCCGAAGCACGAGCCGTACGGGGCGACGCACGTACGGGTGAACTATCCCAACGTAGTGCTCCGCAACCGCGAGGTGCATTTCTGCGGCATGGCGTCGTACAACAAGTGGGACCGCGTGCGCGATCAGCCCGAGTTGATGGGCCGGGAAAACTGGGGCAGCCGCACCCGCCGCCTGCTGTACACCTGGACCCCCGACGTCGCGAAACAGCCCTTCGGCGAGTGGGTCGAAATCGGCCACACCTTCGCCACCGGCGGCTACCTGCTGACCGGCGACCTGTGGCGTGCGCCCGACGGCCTGGTCCACATTGTCTGGCCGGAGTATCCGATCCACCCGAAGTTGCGCCGGGACTATTTTCCGGACATCAAGCGGACGCAGTCGATCAAGTACGCACTGCTGCGCGACGGCAAGATCCTGCAGCGCCGCACGCTGCTGGAAGGAGGCGAAGGCGCGGGCAACGAGTTTCCGTCGACGCCGCGGTTCCAGGTCTTGCCCGACAACCGGTTGATCCTGGTCTACGCCGTGGAATGCCGCGGGCCGGACAAGACGACTCGCGAAAACCGCCTGATGGAGCTTTCGGCCGACGGCGTGCCGGGCCCCAGCGTCGCCATCCCGCTGCAGCATCCGCTGTCGAACTACTTCACCGCCACGCCCCGCGGCGGCTCCGCGCCCTCGACGACCCTCGACCTGTTCGGCAGCCGCTTCCAGCCGCCTCCCGGCGACCCGGCGATGTGCTACGCACGGATCCGGTTGAACGTCGAGTGAGCGACCTCCCGTGGCAGGCAGCCAGGCGGTGGTCGTTCGTCCTCGGGTTTTCCAACGTAGGCGCAGGCGAGTTAATGGATGGACCGTGAATTGGGATCAACGATGAATTCTTGCTCCAGTGGCTTGGAGCCCTGTTGAAAAAAGTCGCCTGTTTCGAAGGGCCCTGTCGGCGCGTCGTCTGGTCCTGTGGCGCGCACCTTTGGTTGACGCTGACTGAGCGTTTTTGTGATTTCCCGGCAGACGCGGATCGGTCTTTGATTCTGGCCTGTCAGCAATTTCCTGCTCGCGCATCCGCCTCCAAAGGCTCGTCGTACATTTCATGACGAGCCTGTTTGCCGAAAAGAACGCGGTCGAATTCGAACGCGGCCCGCCGGCGGCTTGTCCAGGCTGGCGTGGGCCTGCTGCAACCAGGCGATGTCGGCCGAAGCCAGGGGCACGCTCAGGATCAGCAGTTCGTCCATCGCGATCGTCTCGTCGGTGGGCGAGTTGACGGTGACGCGGAACTCGCCGGGGTCGGCGGCGGGCAGCGGTTCGCGGAGGGCGGAGCGGACGGGCGACTGGCCGTCCAGGGACAGTTCGACGCCGGTACGGTCCCAATTGACCACGACCAGGTGCCAAGCGTCCGGTTGCCAGTCGGCCATGCTGCCCATCACCGCCGTCGCATGGTGCGCACCGTGCTGCAGATAGGCGTACAATTTCTCGTCATTCCGCGGATCGCCCATGCGGCCGAACATCAGGCTGTGACTGCCCGCGACGTGCAAACGGATGGGCCAGTAGTACTCGCCGCGGTGGTGCAGCGTCTGGCCGCGCAACCACAGGGCGACCGCGCCGCAGGCTCCCAGCCGCGTCCGGGCCAGCGACACGTACGACAGGGTGTACGGGCCGCTGAGCAGGCTGTGGCCGAAGACGCCGGAAATGTAGGGATCCGGCCGCGCTTTCAGGAATTCGGCCCAGCGGTCGCGCTGCGGCTCGGGCGACCCTGCCGTGATCTCGGCCAGTTCGTGGCGGTCGAAGCTGAGATAGAACACGACGGCGTTGCCAAACCTCGCCAGCGCGGTGTTGTCGCCGCCGCGCCCCAGCGGTGACGGAGAATCCTGGGCAATCCCCGCCCGCACGAGGGCCAACAGCGTGCAGACCAGCAGTCCGGCTCGGCAGGTGGCCGATGTCATGGGGCTCACGGTTGCCCTCCACGGCTCTCGATACGGATCAGCTGGAAGTCATGCTTCTTGAGCGTCACTTTCGTCGCACCGTCCGCCGTCACTGCCACGGGTTCGTTCGTCTCCGTGTTCACGGCGGACAGCTGACCGCTCAGACCGAGTGCCTGCCGATCGGGGGCGAGCACGACGTCCCCGCCTTCGCCGTAGTCACACACGAGCACGAGCACCCGGCCGGGCTTGGCCACCACCAGGAACGCGACATCGTCGCGTGAAACCCGCACGGGGACGTCGGTCTGCCAGTCGTTGAACACCTGCGCGGCGTCGGTGCCGTAGCCGAAATCGTACAGCGTGGCCAGGTTCCGCTCGTGGTCCTCGATCACGCCGATCGGCCGGATCTCGTGCGCCAGCATCACGCCGGCGCACGTGCGCCGCGCCCAGGCGACGCGCTGCGGGTCCGGTCCGCGGATCAGCAGCAGGGCGAACGGAACGTTGCCGTGCTGGCGGCCGATGCTTTCGGCGCGGATGTAGTCGCGGGAGAAACGGTCCTGGAAGTCCTGATCGCCGCTGCGGTCCTCCCAGGTCAGGTGCGTGCCGGCGAAGGCCAGGATCGGCGCGATGGCCGTGTTCGTGATGTGGACCTGGTTCGCGCAACCGCGGCGGCCCTGCTCGTGCATCATGACCGCCGTGCGGCGGATCAGCTCGCGCATGTCGAACAGCCCGGACGCCGGCTGCAGGCGGCCGTCGGGCAACTCGTACGCCTCGGAGCCGATCACGTCAAAGCAGGATTGCAGAAAGATGTCGTCCCAGTAGATGTGGTCGGCGAACGTCGCCAGCATCCGCTGGTAGTACCACACGGCGTAGTCGCGGAAGCTCTCGCCGGGGTTCAAGTCGTACGCCACACCATCGCCCTTGGCCCACGTCCGAGTGGTGAACGGGTCGCGGTGCCATTCGTCCAGGAAGGTCTGGCCTTCGGGCGTGTCGAAACGCACGCCGCGGGCGTTGGTGTAGACCAGCACGTCGGTCGGCCGGCTCTTCAGGATGTGGAAGCCGTAGTTGATGTTGTTGCGGTTCAGCTTCCGTTCGGCTTCGGTCTTGTTCGGATAGCCGGCCAGCCAGCGCTCGAAGTACTCCTGGTTCACCACGCCCGTCCGCTTGGTCTTGGCGAACTCGTCCCACAGCGTCAGGTCCTCGTCACGGGGGTAGACGTCCAGGCACGGCGTGAGCGCTCCCCAGGTCCAGCACGAGCCGTTGAACGTGATCCGCTTGCCGCCCGGCGGCAGTTTCGTGGCGTAGCTTTCGGCCCACAGCCGCCAGTTGGCCGGCAGCGGCTTGATGGGCGTCGCCTGGAATCCGATCACGATCCGCCGCGGTTCGGCGAACGTGGTCCGCCGGGCGACCAGATTCAGCCGCAGTTCCAACACGTCGCCGCGGCGCACCAGTTCCTGGCAGGGCGTCTTGGGGTCGGTGATCCAGCCCCGGTCATTTTCGCCGAAGACGGACACGCCGCGTTCCTCCTCGCCCAGCCAGATGTACGGGACGTAGTTGCCGATGATCGAGTTCCGCGCCGCCCGGGTACTGTCCCAGACGGGGACACCGTAGACGTCACGCTCCGCGGGACGAGGCTGGCCGACTTCGGCGGGGTCGGGAGACCCGCGCCGAACATCGGGCTGCTTTTCATCCCGCGGAGCGTGGTGTCTACGATTCGGCGTGGCTCCTGCGTCGTTGAACCGCAGGCCGTCGGTGCAGGCGTGGAACAAGGGCATGCGGCGGTCGTCCAGCGGGATGACCAGCGTTACGGCGTCCACCGGCTCGGCGGCCGGCTCGATCTGCAGCGTCCATTTGAGCAGGCCGTCATAGTCCCACCGGCCGCGCGCCGTCCCGCGGAGCGGCCCGCCGGACCACGTCGACTCGGTGACCACGTACGTATCCGCGCGCGAAGTGATCTGCCGTTCGCCGCGTGCCGCTTCTGTCTTGCCGGCCGCCGTCACGTCCAGCCGCATCGGCCCGGCGAGCAACGGAAGCAGCCCGTGCTGGCCTTGTGCGGAATCCGGCTGGACCGAGGAGCCGCACTCCACCTGATCCCACAGTCCCAGCCCGTTCAAGGTATGCCGGCGCAGGATCGTGCTCAGCACCAGGCCGTCGACCCGGATCGCCGTAAACGGCTCGACCAGCGCGTCCGACTTGCCAAGCCGGTTGCCTTCCCACGGAAACACGTGCCGCACAAACGGCTGCACGATCGGATCGAGCGCCGGGCCGGCAAGCGTCAGGACCGCTTCGTACTCGCCTTCGCCCAGCGGGGGCACGTCCCACAGCAGGCGCGACCGGTGCTGCTGGAGCGCGGGCAACTCGATGGCGGCGATCTCCGGCCCGGCTCCTCGCCGCCGGATCGCCAGCTTTGCCCCGGTCACCTGGTCGCGATTCTCCAGGGCGCTCACGTCCAGCTGGAAATGCACCTTGTGAAACGACGGGTGGTACGCGAACTGGGTCTGCACCCGGCGCGAGGCCGCGACGTCGGCCTCCCAGTTTGCGTTCGGCCGCTCGGCTCGCCAGACAAAATCCCGAAGAAAGAAAATCGTCCGCTCGTCGGCGGACGTGACGCGGATCTGCGTCACCAGGTCCTCGTTCAACGCAGACGCCGTCAACTCGATGGTTTCTGTCTGGCCTGCCGCCAGCGTCAGCACTCGGCTCACTTCCTGTGGCAGGCTGCTCTGGGGAGCCAAACGCAGCAGCGTCTGGACCGCCAGCGGCTGTAAGCCTGGGTTGAACACCGTCACCTTGACGTGCGGCTTGCCCGTGTCCGGATCGGCCAACTGCCTGGTTTGCACAACCGGCGCGGCCGCGTCCCACGTGATCACCGGCATCGTTTCCGGCGTCAGGTACGGCCCGCCCCGCGGCGACCATTCGGTCTGCCGAGCCAGCTTGGTCTGCTGCCAGTTACGGCAGAGCCGCATGCCCCACGGCCGCGCCAGGTCCGCCTCGGTCACGCCCATGTCGGCCAGCGGCAAGGCGGCCTCGAAATGCCACCGGTCGCCGATGATCTGGTTCGCAATCCGCCAGTTTCCGCGCCAGGCCTCGCCGCCGCCGCCCAGCTTGTAGGCCGTGTCGTTGATTGCCCCTTTGGCGTTGATGTTCGCGTGGTACAACCGCCGCCGGGCCGGATCGTGCCGCAACGGATCGAACACCATTTCGATCGAGTCGTCCAGCCACGTCCGCGCATCGCCGTCTTGAGGCAACGGCGCGAACCGCGCCAGCAACTGGCCGCCCGGCGGCGTCTCGGAAACCACGGCCAAGAGCAGTTCCTGGCCGTCGCAGCCCAGCCAAAAGGCCGCCTCCACGGGCGCCAGCTTCGGCCCTCGTCCGAACCCCTGCATCCGCACCGCCGCCGCCCATTCCGGTTCCTCGACCCGTCCGTCGATCTGCGGCGCTTGGGCCATCAACGGCAGCCGCACCTCGGGAACTTGAAACTCCTCCGCTCCCGCAGTTCCAGCCATTCCCGCCAGCAGAGTCGCCGCGAGCGTCAGCAACTTGCTCGATCCAACCGACTCGCGACACCCAGCCGCCCGCGTTTCGCCACTGGCGTGCATGGCCCTACTCCTGTTGTTCGCGGCTTCGCCGGTCACGGCGCGCGTTCACTTCGCCCGGACGTCGTAGCACAGCAACACGTCCTGATCGCGGAGGTACAGCCGTCCGCCGGCCACCACGGGGTGCGGCCAGCTGTGCTTGCCGCTGCGGTCAGGCTGGTCGAAACGGCCTTTTTCGCGGTAACCATCCGGCGTAGTTTCGAGGACGACCACCGTACCCTTGCCGTCTTCGGCACGGCAGTACAACAGCCCGTCGGCGTACACCAGCGAGCCCTTGCCCAGCTTCCCCTTTTCCCGCCACACCATTTCGCCGGTCGCAAAATCCTGGCAGGTCCAGCCCTTGCCCTCCGAGTAACCGTACACGTGCGGGCCGACCAGCACGGCGCCGCCATGGTGGTTGACCATGACCTTGTTGTCATACACTTTCTCGGCAGAAAATCTGCCTTCGGCCGCCGTGATCTTGAACATTTGGCTGCCCGTCCCGTAGCCGGACGTCACGTACACGCAGCCGTCGTGGTAGATCGGGGTGGGGATCACGGCGACCGCGCCTTTGCGCGCCGCTCGCCACAGCATCCGGCCGTCCGCCGCGGCAATGCCGGCGACGCTGGCGTCCGTCAGTTGGATGTACTGCCGCACGCCGCCGATCTCGACCAGGATCGGGGACGAGTAGTGAATCCCGTCCGTGAACTCCTGACTCTGCCACACCAGATCGCCGGTCTTCTTGTTCAGGGCCACCAGATTGCCGCGTGGACCGCCGGGCGCCAGGATCACCTGCTCGCCGTCCACCAGCGGCATGCCCGTGTAGCCCCACTCCGGCAACTTGCCGCCGAAATCCTGGAGGCAGTCCTTCCGCCAGACTTCCCGGCCCGTGGCCATGTCCAGGCAGACCGCCTCGCCGTATTGGCCCACGGCGTACAGCAGGTCGCCGTCGATGGTGGGAATGACGCGGGGCCCGGCGAAACCGCCCCAACCCGGCGCACCCGCTTTGCCGACCTGCGCCGTCCACAGGAGCTTGCCGTCAGCACGGCTGAGCGCGATGACGAAATTGGCGTTCTCCTTCTCGCCCATGGTGAACAGCCGCTCGCCGGCCAAGCTGACGCCGGAATAGCCTGCCCCCAAGCCGGTGGCTTTCCAGGCCAAGAGCGGGCCGCCCTCGGGCCATGCTTTCAGCAGACCGGTCTCCGCGGACCGCCCGTCGCGGTTGGGGCCGCGCCATTGGGGCCAGTCGCCGGAATCATCGGCAGCAAGGTTCGATCGCGAACAAAGAGCCACGACGAACGCACAGAGCAGGAACGTTTGTTTCATTGCAGGACACCTTTTTCAGTAAAGCGAAGGGGGAAGAAACGACATCAAACCGCCCCGGGCACTCGACACGTGGCAAGCCTGTCTTATCGTGCTCTGCGCCTTGACTCCGCCGCGCGGACACGCGCGCTCCAGATTGCGGGGTCCCGGTGTCCATGAAACACTGCCACCACGCTCACGGAGGGTTCCTCAAAGACGTAGCACACGACGTAGGGAAAACGCCGAACGAGAGCCTGTCGAACGTTCTTGTAGACGGCCGCATGCACTTCTGGCGCCTCGCAGACGCGATCGAGCGCGGCGTCGACACGCGCGATGAATTCGTCCCCGAGTCCGGAACGTTGGTTCTCGTCCCAACGGTAGGCTTCCGCCAAATCGGCTTCCGCTTCCGGCTCAATGACCATCTGATAGCTCATGTCTCGCCGACGATTCTGCGTTTCACGTCGTCCCAGTCTGAGCCACTGGGACCCGACAACTCACGACGCGCCAGACGCCGATCCAACTCAGCCTTTTGAGCGTTTGTAAGTTGGAATTCGAATTCATCGTCGGCAATTGTATCCCAAATCTGCTCCACCAACGTGATGCGATCCGGGACGGGCAAGGCGCGGATTTCGGGGGGGATCGTCAAATGGGCCATCCGATTAACCTCACGGGATCCGTGTGATCTCTGCCGCTACAACGTCGAAGTATAGCCCGTCGGCCTCGAAACGCCAAGCTAAGCGGCCAAACTCGCGACGCGACAGAAAGGCGCGACAAGACAGCTCCTCTCGCAAGGCAGACTTCTCTGCTTGCTCTTGTTATGTTCCCTGGAAGACCCGCCGCGTCAGCATTCCTGATCTCGTCACGGTTTGTCGGGATCGGTTCAACCGGGCTTGTGCGATCGGATCACCGAGCCGCCTGGTCGAACAGCCGCTGGCAGCGCTGGCGGTTCTCCTGGGTGAAGCGGTCGCACTCCTGCAACGAGGCGTCGGCACTCGCACGGTCCAGCAGGTAGGCCAGTTTGCCCAGCTCTTTGTCGTCGCTGGGCAGATCGTGGAGCAAGGGGTCAGGCTTACAGATTTCAGTTTTCGCGGTCACAGGAATTTTCCACTTGGAAAGCGACTGCCCCGCGAAAACTGAAATCTGTAAGCCTGACCCCACACGGTGGACACGGTCGCCAAGGCGACACTGCGCGTGGTCGAAGCGGGCAAGCCGTCACCGAGCCGCCTGGTCGAACAGCCGCTGGCAGCGCTGGCGGTTCTCCTGGGTGAAACGGTCGCACTCCTGCAACAAGGCGTCGGCACTCGCACGGTCCAGCAGGTAGGCCAGCTTGCCCAGCTCTTTGTCGTCGCTGGGCAGATCGTGGCGGGCCACCGTGTTCATCAGCCGCAGGCGGGCCTCGATGCTGCGCAGGAACCGGTACGAGCGGCTGAGGTATTCGTAGTCGTCCTCCGTCAGGCAGCCCGCCTGGTGCAGCGCTTCGATGGCATCCAGCGTGCTGGGTTGCAGCACGGCCGGGACATCCGCCGCGTGTTTCATTTGCAGGGCTTGCACGGCGAATTCGATATCCACCGTGCCGCCGGGGCCGCGTTTCAGATTTCGCGGCGTTGCGGTCTCCTCCAGCCGCATCCGCATCCGCCGGATTTCCTCGGCGTAGGCGGGCTGCCAGCCCTGGCCGATGACGGCCCGGCGGACGGCTTGCATCGTAGCCCGACAGGCGGCGGACGAGCCGAAGATGGTCCGCGCCTTGCACAACGCCTGCCGCTCCCAAACCTGGCCCTGGCCCTCGGTAAAGTAGCGGCTGAATTCATCCAACGACACCGCCAGCGCGCCGCTGCGGCCGGTGGGCCGCAGCCGGGGATCGAGCTCGTACAGCCGGCCGTGGGGGCCGATCTGGCTGACCACCTTGATGATCCGCTGGCCCAGCTGCGTGAAGAAATGCTGGTTCGTCGTGCTCTGCTCGCTGCGGCCGCGGAGCGGGTGCTGCGTGACGCCGTCGGCTTCGTACAGGAACACCACGTCCAGATCGCTGTGGTAATTCGGTTCGCGGCCGCCCAGCTTGCCCATCGCCAGGATCACCAGTTCGCAGGGCCGTTCCTGTCCGTCTGCGCTACGCACGGTGGGCGTTCCGTACTTGGCCGCCAACCGCTGGTACTCGCGCTCCGCGATCTTCCGCAGGCAGACTTCGGCGATATCCGACAGCACGCGGTGTGTGTTGCGGATGTCCTCCTTGCCCAGGATGTCCCGCACGCCGACCCGCAGGTGCAGCGAGTTCTTGAAGCCGTGCAAGATCGGCTCGACGTCCTCGGCGCCGTGCAGCAGGTCCTCGAGCATCGTTTCCAGCCAAGCCAGCGTGGGCAGCTTGTCCAGGACCAGCGAGTCCATCAGCTCGTCGATCATGCCGGGGTTGCTGGTCAGGATGCTCGACAAGTACGGCGCCGCGGCGCACAGCCGCACATACAGCTGCAGCGACGGGGGGTTGTCGCTGAACAATTCCCACAGCGCCCCCTTGCCGCCCAGCGAATCGCTGACCTTGCACAAATCGAGCAGCGTCGAGTCGGGATCGGGCGTGGCCGCGATGGCCTGCAGCAGAGGCCGAGCGATCGCCGCCAGGAAGTGCCGGCAGCGATGCGACGCCAGGAACGAAAGCTTTTCCGTTGTCAGGGCCGTCAGGTTGCGATGCGCGTCCGGCACGCGCTGAAAACGGTACCGTTCCAGAACGCTCCGGACCTGGGCTTCCGCCGGTTCCGGATCCAGCACCAGGTCCGTTTCCGCCACGGCCTCGTCATCCGCAGCGAAAGGCTCGTTCAGCAAGTGGTCCAGGATCGCCCGGTTTCGCTCGGTGCGCTGCCGGTAATCCAGCTTGAAGGCTTCCAGCGGCGCGCGATGCGGTCCTTCCGCATAGCCCATCCGGATCGCCAGCTTGCGCAGTTCCTCGTCGGCCTCCGGCAGCGTGTGCGTCTGCAGATCGAGCATGCACTGCAGCCGGTGTTCGAGTTTGCGAAGCAGGATGTAGTTGTCCGCCAGGGCGGAGCGTTCTGCCAGCGTCAGGCAGCCGGCCGTCTCCAGCCGGTTGATCGCTTCCAGCGTATTGCCGGTGCGGATTTCCGGCAGGTTGCCGCCGTTGAGCAGCTGCAGAAACTGGATCACGAATTCGATGTCGCGGATGCCGCCGTGGCCCGTCTTGACGTTTCGTTCGTCGCCGCCTTCCTGGTGCGTGCGCTGCTCGATCTTGCGTTTCAAGGCCTTGATGCCGGAGATGTCGGACCAACTGAGATAGCGGCGGTAGACCCAGGGCTCGATGTGTTCGAGGAACTCGCGGCCCAGGTCGAGGTCGCCGGCGATCGGCCGGACCTTGATCAGCGCCTGCCGCTCCCACGTGCGGCCGGACAAGTCGTAGTACCGCAAGGCGGCGTTGAGGCCTGTCACCGGGGGGCCTTGGCGGCCGTCGGGACGCAACCGCAGATCCACGCGATACGCGGCGCCCAAGGCGGTGCTTTCCGTCAGGTACTTGACGACCTGCTGGGCCAGCCGTTCGTAGAACTCCGTGCTGGCCACGCTGCGGGGGCCGTCGGTCTTGCCCGCGTCGTCGCAGAGAAACATCAGGTCGATGTCGCTGGAGTAGTTCAACTCCTGGCCGCCCAGCTTGCCCAAGGCCAGGACCACAAAGCGGGCCCGCCGCCCGTCCGGCCGGCGGGGTACGCCGCGCTGCTGTTCCGCTTTCCGCCGCGCCGCCTGGACCGCCGCCTCGCAAATCGCCTCGGCCAGCGTCGAGATCTGCTCGGTCACCGTCTCCAGCCGCTGGCGGCGCACGATGTCCCCATAGGCGATCCGCAACGTCTCCCGCTGCTTGTGCCGGCGGAGGATCGTCAGGACTTCTCGATCGTCGGTCATGGCGGCCACGTCGCTGCAAATTTCGCGGACCAGCACCTCGCGGGCCACCGGCTGACCTTCCGTCAACCGCAGCAAGTCGAAGCATTCCGCATCCCGGATCAGCAGATCGCTCAGATGCTGGCTGCTGCACAGAATTTGCAGCAGCGTCGGCAACGCCTCCGGGTCCCGCTCAAAGAACGCCGCCAACGCCAGCCGGCTCCGCGCGGCGGCGAAAAACCGGTCCAGGTTGTTCAGCGCCATGTCGGGATCGCTCAGGCCCGGCATGTGCCGCGACAACTGGTCGGCCAAGGTGCCCAGCAAATCCAGCGTGATTCCCGACCGGGCGATCGACAGCCAGTTGGCCTGGGCCCGCGGCACATTTCTGATTCCCAGCCGCCGCAGCCAGGCGGCGCGTTCCGAGGAATCGTAGAGGTAGAGTTCGACAGTCTGCAGGTCCATGCGTTTGAGTTTAGGCAAACGGGGCAGGGGTTCACAATAGGCCGCGCCGCGCGAATTCGGTTCGGGTTATGACGCGGCGCTGGTCGGCGCTCAACGGACGCACGGGTTGACAAATCCAGTCCGGGGCTCCATACTGTGCCCGTCTGGGATTTTCACTTCGCCCCGCCAAACCTTGGTTCTTGTGGGCCCTCGATTTGAGACCTCCCAGTGGCGATTCCTTTCTCTGTTTGCTGTGGAGGTACGGCTGAGCATGAACATCTACGTGGGAAATCTGTCTTTCGAGGCGACCGAACAGAACATCCGCGACGAATTCAGCAAGTTCGGCGAAGTGTCGGGCGTGAACATGGTGACCGACCGCGAAACGGGCCGCTCGCGGGGATTCTGTTTCGTGGAAATGCCGAACGACGCGGAGGCCAAGGAAGCCATCAGCGGCTTGAACCTGCAGAGGATCGCGGGCCGCGCCGTGACGGTGAACGAAGCCCGGCCCAAGCCCGATCGCTCGGATCGCCGCGGGCCCCGCGGACCGCGCCGGTATTGAGACTCTCGCGCGAGCCAGATGAAAGTCGCTGGGAGAGACCTGGCGGCTTCCAACAGGGCGGGCTTGCTGTGACGGGGCCGTGCCCCGCAGGTGCCGCCTGAGGAAATCCGCCCGGCAGCGGGATCCGGACGGGGTCTCCGCCGTGCCCGGCCCCCGCGACGACGACCAGCTCGAAACCCGTGTCGGCCCGCTGCAACGCATGCGCAACCTGCATGGTGGAAGCCGGCTCCACGTTTTCGTCCAACTCGCCGACGATCAGCATCGGCCGGCCCTGCAGTCGCTGGGCCCGAACTCCTTCCGCGGCCTCACCGGTACTGCTGTTCCGTCAGCTTCAGCACGCTGTCGACCTGATCCCGCGTGATCACCGCCGCGCCGGCGTCCATGCTGGCGGGCAGGATGCCGTAGCGTTGGTACAGCGTCAGCTGGATCACGGGGTAGAAGCCTTGAATGTACGGCTGCTGGTCGACGGTGAACCGGATGATCCCCGCCTTGACCAACCGCAGGATCTCCGGCGTCAGGTCGAACCCAACCGCCACCACGCCGCGCTCGCGGAAGTGTGCTTCGATGGCCAGCCCCGCCCCTTCCGTATCCGCTTGGCCCGTGCAGACCACGAATTGGATGCGGGGGTTCTTGTTCAACTCGCGAGCGACCACTTCCGCCGACTCGGCCGCCGTGTTGCCCGTGACGGCGGTCGTCCACGTGATTCCGCGCCGGCCGAGTTCCTCCTGTTCGCCGCGGAGCCGGTCGTCCAGGGCCGAAACGCCCGCCGCGTGCTGCGTCATCAGGATGTGGCTGCCCGCCGGGATGATCTCGGCACACCGCCGGCCGACCGTCCGCCCGGCGTCGTAGTAACGTTGGCAAACGGCGCTCAGCCGCGCATTGGGCGTGGCGTAATCGTCGACGTTGAAGGCCACCAGCGGCACGCCGCGGTCGCGGGCCTCCTGGACGACGGCATCGAACGCTTCCGGGTCGATGATGTTCAGCGCGATCCCGTCGTAGCCGTCGCGCAGCGCCTGGCGGACCATCTCCGCCTGCGCCTTCACGTCCACGCCCGGCGTGCCGATGAACACGGCCTCCACGCCCAGCATCCGCGCCGCGTCCGCCATGCCCTTCTTGACCGGCTTGAAGAAGTCTTCGTCCACGCACGTGGTGATGAAGATGAACTTCAGTTTCGCCTCGGCCCCCGCCGCCGGCTCCGCACCCCGCGCCGCTGCCGCCAGGACGTACACCCCGCACGCCGCCGCCCCCGCCACGCTGGCCGCCAGAAAAATGGCCGCCAGCGGCCGTCGCTTGCTGCTGTTCATAAACTCACAACTCCTTATCGCCCAGTTCCTGTAACAAATAGAGCCCCCCCAAGACCACCGGCACCAGAACCAGCCCTGCCGCGACAAAGCCCCACCACGGCCACGCGATGCCGATCAGATACAGCCCTACCCCGATCAAAATCGGCGGATAAATGGCCGCGTCGTTCACCGGAACCTCGAACGCCGTGCCGCCGGCCGAGTTGTAAGAGACGTTCAGCTTGTACACAATCCAGCCCACGGCGATCACGAGCAAGCCGTACCCAATCACAGTCGCCATACGTGTTCCTCGCAAATCAGAAGGCAAACCCACTTCCGGCAGAATGACAGCCGAAGGAGCAAGTATTGTAGCAAATCGCCGCCCCGTGGGCCACGAATCGCGGGCACGGCAAAAAGCTGGCCCGAAACGCGCGCGGCACCAGACGCCAAAGGCCCCCGCCCTGCTTGCGGGACAAGAGGTGCCGAGCGACAATCGGGCGTTGTATCGCGAACGATGCTTCGTTCCATTGCCCCCGCCTCATTCGCCAGGGAGAACCCAAGATGCCCCGCCACGCCTGGACACGAAGAGCCTTCTTGCGCACCGCCGCGAGCGGCGCGGTTTCCGGATTCGCCGCGGCCGTCATCCCGGCTGCGGCCCTCGGTCGCAGCCGGCTGGCGGCGCCCAGCCAACGGATCACCGTGGGACTGATCGGCGCCGGCCGGCAGTTGTTCTACAAGAACTGGCCGCAATTCTCCAAGATGCGCGACGTCCAGGTCGTGGCCGTGTGCGACGTGGATGCGTGGCGACTGGCCCAGGTCCACGCCGCGATCGAGAAACATTACGCGGCCCAGGGATCGGTGGGCACGCACAGCGGCTGCCGGGCGCATCGCGACTATCGCGAAGTGCTGGACCGCCCAGACATCGACGCCGTGATGATTTCGACACCCGACCACTGGCACGTGCCGCTGGCCATCGAGGCGGCTCGGGCGGGCAAGGACGTGTCGCTGGAGAAGCCCATCACGCGGACGATTGCCGAAGGCCAGCGGCTGATCCGCGCCATGCGCGACGCCCAGCGAGTGTTCCGCGTGGACAGCGAATTCCGCTCGGCCGAAAACTTTCATCGCATGGCGGAACTGGTCCACAACGGCCGGATCGGGCAGATCAAGTCGATCCGCGTCGGCGTGCCGGCCGGCGACAACGTCGATGGCCCGCCCACGCCGGACATGCCGGTCCCGGAGGAGTTGGACTACGAGCGGTGGCAAGGACCCGCGCCGCGGGCGGCCTACACCGTCCTCCGCGTCCATCCCCGCCACGAGTTTGGCCGGCCCGGCTGGATGCGCGTTCTGGACTACTGCGACGGCATGATCACCAACTGGGGCGCGCATCTGTGCGATATCGCCCAATGGTGCCACGGGACCGAACGCACCGGGCCGGTCGAGATCACCGGCGAAGGCGTCTGGCCCCCGCCAGGAAAACTATGGAACGTGCTCAAGACGTTCCGCGTCACCTACCGCTTCGCCGACGGCACGACGCAAGAATACGAAACGTCCAAGCCGTACGTGCGGATCGACGGAACGGAAGGCTGGATCTACGGCGAGTTCGGCAAGGGGTTGGACGCCGAGCCGAAGTCGATCCTGACGTCCCAGATCCAAGACGGCGAAATCCGCTTCCCACTCAAGAGCGACAAACAGGACTTCATCGATGCGGTCAAGACGCGCGGCCGCACGCTGGAGGACGAAGAGGTCGGTCACCGCACCACGTCGCTGTGCCACCTGGGCCACATCGCCATCCGCCTGGGCCAACCCTTGAAGTTCGATCCGCAGCAGGAACGATTCGTGGACCACGACGAGGCCAATGCGTACTTGGACAAACCGATGCCGGCCCGGACGGCCTGAAAACGGCGCGCGGACGCAAGCCAAAACGCTCGCCGATTCGCAGGCTGGAGTCCGCAACGACTTTGCGCCCGTAGCCTCCCCTTCGCCACCACGCTGCTCGCCAGCGTGGAGCGGTGTTCAAAACCAGAGACGCCCGCAAAATCCACTTCTTCGCCACCACGCTGCTCGCCAGCGTGGAGCGATGTTCAAGACCAGACACGCCCGCAAAATCGACTTTTTCGCCACCACGCTGCTCGCCAGCGTGGAGCGATGTTCAAAACCAGACACGCCCGCCAAATCGACTTTTCGCCACCACGCTGCTCGCCAGCGTGGAGCGATGTTCAAGACCAGACACGCCCGCAAAATCCACTTCTTCGCCTCCACGCTGGCAAGCAGCGTAATGGCCCGAAGAGGAAGCACCCGGCTTGGGCAAAACGCGTGCGGGCCAAGCCGATCGGAAGGGCGCCTCCGTGGCAACTCAAAGAAAGAGCCCCCCGGCAACCGAAGTGCCGGGGGGCCGCACGAATGCACGGTCCCTGCGCCCTTCAAACGACGGGAATCCGTTGCCCGCCGTGTTCGTCGATCCGCGGCACCGGGACGGATCGAACTCCGTCCGGCGGATGCACGTTGCCTGGCCCAGGCCTGCCGAATCCCTCCTCGTTCGCGACAAGGTGCAAGCGTGTCGAACGCCCGCTGGGAAAACGATTTTTTTAGCAAAGCCGACTGCGTGGGCGGCTCCAGGCGAAGCGAAGCTGTCTTGCCCTGCGCCCGAGGGCAATTCCGACCCGCTCGACAGTCCGATATAATTGAGCTTTTGTTTCTACCCGATCCGTGTTTCGTCTGCAACCAAGAAAGCCCCGCTTTTCGGAAAAGGCAGGCTTTCCAACAGGCGTGCCGACGGCATCGCGGAACACACTGCTGGGGGACAAACCATGATCGAGCGTGATCTGTGCGTGCGTCGTGTCGCGTTCCTGTTGGCGGGCCTGGCATGGCTTGAATCGGCAGCCTTCCAGCGGCACGCGTACAGCGCCGAACCGGCTCCCCGTGCCGAGTTCACCGCGCCTTGTGCCGCGGACGCAACGCGGCGTCCCGACCGCGTGCTGCGGGTCGCCAGGACAGAGGACTTTGAACTCGACGGCCGAGGCGAAGCGCCGGCGTGGGCAAGGGCGAATTGGGAACCGCTGTCGCTTCGGCCGGCGGCGGCGCATCCCTACGAAACGCGCGTCAAAATGCTCTATTCGGCGACCGGCCTGTACGTCCTGATGGACGCTACCGACCGGCTGGTGACGGCGACGATGAAAGAGGATTTCCTCGACCTGTGGAACGAAGACGTGTTCGAGTTTTTCCTCTGGCCGGACGAGCGTTATCCGGTCTACTTTGAATACGAGATTTCGCCGTTGGGGTACGAACTGCCGCTGCTGATCCCGAACCTGGACGGCACGTTTCTGGGCTGGCGGCCGTGGCATTACGAAGGGCCTCGCAAGCCCCGCAAGGCCACCAGCGTCACCGGCGGAGCAAAGCAGTCGGGGGCGGAAATCACTGGCTGGAAGGCCGAGGTGTTCGTGCCCTACGATCTGCTCAAGCCGCTAGGCAACGTGCCTCCCGCCAGCGGAACGCGGTGGCGAGCCAACTTTTATCGCGTCGATCATGATGGCGGAACGAAGACAAGCTGGGACTGGGCGCGAGTCGGCCCCAGCTTCCACGAATTCCGCAAGTTCGGCACGCTGGTGTTCGAATAAGGCGGCGACGCTTGCCCGTCGGACGGATCCCATGTTCCGCAAACTAAAACACTGGCTCCCGTTCCGTTCGCTCTCCGACGACGAGTATCGCCGGGAGCGAGACCGACTGTTGGACCGCGCGCCGGTGCCCGTGTTCTGGCTGTTCGGCAAAACGGGCAGCGGCAAGACGTCGATCGTCAAGTACCTGACGGGCGCGGAGCGCGCCGAGATCGGCGGCGGATTCCGGCCGCAGACGCAACGTTCGGAAGAGTATGATTTTCCCGCGGCCGATGCGCCGCTGGCTCGTTTTCTGGACACCCGCGGCCTGGGGGAAACGCATTACGATCCCGGCGAGGATATCCAACAATTCGCCTCAAAGGCGCACGTAGTGATCGTGACGGTGCGGGCCCTGGACCACGCGCTGGCGGAGATCGTCGAGCCGCTGCGGGCCATCCGCAAGGCGGCGCCGGCGCGGCCGGTCCTGCTGGCGCTGACCTGCCTGCACGAAGCCTATCCGGGCCAACAACATCCGCAGCCGGACCCGTTCGAGTCCGCCCTGTTGCCCGACCAGTTGCTGCCGGACCTGCAGCGAAGCATCGCCGCCCAGCACGAACGCTTCGCCGGCCTGGCGGACGCCGTCGTGCCCCTGGACCTCACACAGCCGGAGGACGGTTTTGACCAGCCGGAATTCGGTGGCGAGCGTCTGAAGACAACCCTGCTGACCATGCTCCCGGCGGCCTATCGCCAGACGCTGCTGGCCCTGCACGACTCGATGAAATCGCTCAAGGATCTGAACGACCGCCGGGCCTTGCCGCACGTGATCGGGCACAGCATGTTGGCTGCCTCGGCGGCCGCCGTGCCGCTGCCCTGGGTGGACCTCCCCGTGGTCGCCGCGATCCAGACGCATCTGGTGTACCGCCTGGCCGGCCTCTACGGACAGCACGTGGACGCGCGCACATGGCTGGAGATGGCCGGGCCGGTGGGCGGACGAATGCTGGCCCGGCAGATCGTGCGGGAGACGTTGAAATTCATCCCCTTTGTGGGCATGGCCGCCAACGCGGCGCTGGCGTATGCCTATACGTACGGACTGGGCAAGGCGTGCAGTTGGTACTTCGGCCAGGTCCGGGAGGGCAACGCGCCGTCGGCGCGAGATTTGGAGCAAGTCTGGCGCGACCAATTGACACAGGCGGCGCAAGCATGGAAAAAGCTTTCCGGGACGGGATTGCGCCCGTGAGACGAACGCACACCCGCAACGGGCTCCTCAGCCGTGGGCCGGCTCTGCCGTCCGGGAGCCCGTCGCCGACAAGACACGGCCAATCGTCCGATCGATCACCCATCAGGAGGCGGCAATTTTGAAATTCTGGCGTTGGCTGGTCATTCTCGCCTTGTACGCCGTACCGGTCGCCGTGTTCTTTACGGTGGGCGTCGTGGTCGTTTGGCGGTCCGGGCGTTGCTGGTGGCTGTGGTGGCTGGCGCCGTTGTGCTGGATCGCCGCCTATCTTCTGACGCGGACCTGGCGCAAGCAGTTGGCTCCGCCCGCCGAGACCGGATTCGTTTCGCCCGGCCATTGGACTCCGCGCGACGGCGAAGCGTGGCACGTCGTCGAATCCCACCGACGGCACGTGGAAGACATCGCGCCCGGCCAATTGACCGACCCGCACTTCTATCTCCAATCCGCGATGGACCTGGCGCTGGCCGTGGCACGGCACTATCATCCGAAGGCCAAAGACCCCATTGGTTCCCTGACCGTCCTGGACCTGCTGGCCGCCGCGCAACTGGCGATCGAGGACTCCGCCCAGTGGTGCCGGCAGTACGTCCCCGCCAGCCATCTGTTGACGGTGGACCAGTGGCGCACGCTTGGCAAAACGCCGGCCTGGTTGAGTGCCGCCAGCAACGTCACCTGGGCGGCGACCGTTTTGATGAACCCGCTGAATTTCGGCCGCTACCTGATCGCCCGCTTCACCACCCAGGCCGCGACGCAGCAGTTGCGGGAGCACGCCCTGGGCTGGTTCTACCTGTATTTCGTCAGCCAAGTCGGCTTCTATCTGATCGAAATGAACAGCGGCCGGCTGCGCGGCGGCGCGGCCCGCTATCGCCGGCTGCAGGCGGATCTGCAGCGCACCGCGGACCCGCCGGTCGGCAACGAAGCCACCTCCGCCGCCGTCACGCCCGAACCGCCCGCCGAGCCGCTGGCAGTGCGCATCGCGTTGGTGGGGCAAGTCAAAGCCGGCAAGTCCAGCCTGGTCAACGCGCTGCTGGGCCGGCAGCAAGCCGCCGTAGACGTGCTGCCGCAGACCAAACAGGTGCAGCAATACGAGTTGCGGGTAAACGCCACGGAGGACCGGTTGGTGCTGTTGGACACGGCCGGTTACAGCGACGCCGGGGCGACGCCCGAGCAGATGCGCGAGATGCAAGAGGCCGTGCGCGGCGCGGACCTGGTTTTGCTGGTGATGGACGCCGCCAGTCCCGCGCGGCGGGCGGACGTGAAACTGCTGGGCGAACTGAGCGCCTGGCTGGAAGCCAATCTGCACCGCAAACCCGCGCCGGTCCTGGGCGTGCTGACGCATCTCGATCAACTCCGTCCCACACTGGAGTGGACGCCGCCCTACGCCTGGCGCGAGCCGTCGCGGCCCAAAGAGCACAACATCGCCGCCGCAGTCGCCTATACTCGCCAGCAGTTCGGCACGCAGTTGGCCGAGGTAGTTCCCGTCTGCACCGACGTGGCCCGCGGTCGAGCCTGGGGCGCGTACGAAGAACTCCTGCCCGCGATGCTCGGCGTCTTGGGCGAGGCTCGAGCCTGTGCCCTTCTGCGGACGTTGCACGCGGAATTGGACGCGCACCGCGTGCAGGTGCTCTTCCAGCAACTGGGCCGAGCTTCCACCGGCCTGCTCCGCGCCGGCCTGGCGAAGCTGTTGGATGCTCCGACCTAGCTCTCCTCCGCGGGATGATCAACCATCAACCCTGAACACTGATTTCTCGGACAGTCCTTACCTGGATCTGGAACAGGAGAGAACGGAGGTAACGCAGGGCGTAGGACGAATCGGTTCTCCGTTCCCTCCGTTTTCTCCTGTTCCCAGGAAACCCCCTACGATGTGCGACGATTACTGGAGAACTCCATGAGAAGAATCTTCTGCCGGGATGTTCAGGTTGGGAAGACGGACTCTCGTCGTCTTGCCATTCTCAGCAGGCGGTCGCTTCGTCTGACAATCGCCATGCTGCTAACGGTGCTGCCCTGTCATGCTGCAGAGACAACCGTTTTTCCCGGCGCGCAAGGGGCGGAGGCCACGCCGGAGTCCGAAACCAAACGGAAGCAGGATGAACGGAGGCTGTTTCAGGCTCAGCAGCTGATCACCGCCCTGCCCGGCACCTGGATCTTCCAACCGGGCCAGACGCCGCGCATCGTCTGGCGCGATGTGGAAACCGTCCAGCGTCTGGGCGCGGACGCTCGGCTTCGCGTCCGCTGGTTCGACGCGCAGCTGAACGAATTCCCCGCGCCCCAGGAATCCGGCCGCTGGCTCGCGTGGCTCGAAGGGACCGCGCCCAACGGGACGCCGTTTCGCCGCTCGTTGACTTTCTACGGACTGCCCAAGCAACTCCCCACCTCCTACACCCCCGACTTGACCGTCGCGCTGCCGTACTTTCCCGGCGCGAAGGCCCCGGCCGTGCTGCAAGAGCATCAAGCCGAAGTGTTCCGCCTGGCGAACGAGATCCTTCCCCACGCGGTCCTCGACAGCGAGAAAGGGGCCCTCTTGCTTGCCGGCCTGGCGGAGTTCAAGCCGTTGGGACGCCCGGCTCGGTTCGTCGAGTCGGCTGCCGCACTGAACGACGACCATCACCTGGCCTTGAAGCTCAAGCTCCAGGGATTGCAGCAGCGCGTCCGCCCGCTCCAGCCACCCCGTCGCCGCGAGCGGCCCGCGATCGTCCTCCACGAAGGCACGCTGGCCGAAGCCGGCATGCGTCCCGACGCCAAGACCAAGATCGACGAGGTCTGTCGAGCCTGGGCCGAGGATACGGGCGAGCCGTTTGTGACCCTGGTTGCGCGACGGGGCGTCATCGTCACCCACGCAGCGTTCGGCCGGGATCCAAGCGGCCAACCGATGACCCGCGATTACCGCTGCTGGGTCGCCTCGATCACCAAGACCGTCACGGCGTTGCTGTTCAGCCAGTTCGTCGATCAGCGATTGATCGCCTGGGACGATCCGCTGTCCGCGGTCTTCCCCGACTATCCGCCGAACGATCCGCGCGTGCCGACGTTCCGGCAGTGCTTCAATCACACCAGCGGTCTGGCGGGCCTCGGCGAATTCGGCGGCATGCGCCAGCCGCACCTGGAAAACATCGTCCTGAACGGGATCGACGTGAACCAGCCCAACGTCAAGTACGCCTACAGCGGCCTGGGCTTTGAACTGGCCGCCAAGGCGATGGAACTGGTCGCCGGCAAGAGTGCCGTTCGGGTTTACGACGAACACCTCTTTCGCCCGCTCGGTTTTGGCGACGTGCCGATCGGCAACGCCAGTTCCGACGGCGAGTTCACCGCGCTGGAACTCGGCATCCTCGCCCAATGGGTCGCCAACCGCGGCAGCTACGGCCCGTGGGAGTTTATCTCGCCCGAGACGTTCGACCAGCTCTTGCCACAACCGCTTCGCGTCCCCGACCACGGCCTCGTCGCGGACGAGGGACTCGGCCTGCACTGGATCCGGCACGCCAAGCCGGAGGCTCCGCCGAACTCGAAATGTCCCGCAGATCTGCTGTTCAGTCCGCGCACCGTCGGACACGGCTCCTTCTCCGGCTGCATCTTCGTCGTCGATCTGGAGCAGCAACTGATCATCACGCAAGTCCGCAAACACAGCGGCCCCCGCAGCGGCGAATGGTCGCCCCGGTTCTTTCAAACCGTTGCGGCAGCCGTGGCTGGCTAAGCCCCGTGGAACTGCACGAGGCGAGGGCGGCGGAGGGGCGGCCAGCGGAGCAACGGGCCTTCACAACAAGGGCTCGCTGCCGTTGCGGGTACAGCAGTACCTGGCGTTGCGGGACTGGACGGCTCGGCACCCCCGGCCAGACAAACTGATGCCTGTCCCTTTCCTTTTTTCCTTTCTTTTCGCTCTGGGGTCAGGCCTACAGAATTCAATTCTGGCCGAGCACGGTCATTCCAGATGGCTGGACTTTTTGTCGGCCAAAATTGAATTCTGTAAGCCTGACCCCGGCGGCGGAACCCTAGCGCCCGCGGGTGTCGTGTCCGCGGTCGCGGCGGATCACGGCCCCGTCGCGCGACGGACGCAACTCGCCGATGATGTGCGGTTGGGCGAATTCGTTGCCGGTCAGCGGTTTCTCGTCCGCCGCCGGATCGCCGCCGGCCTGCTTTCCCGCCGGGTTGCGCTTGTGCGACACGCGCGGGTTGCAGAACCGGCCCAGCGGCCCGGCCAACAGCGCCGGCAGCATGATCAGTTCGGCTACCAGGCCGGCAAACAGAATCGTCAGCATCAGATAGCCGAACCGTTGGGTGGGCGTGAACGTGCTGAGGGCAAACACGGACAGACCCAGGCCGCTGATCGCCGCCGCCTGCATAGTGGGCAAGGCACAGCGCCGATAGGCAGCCAGAATGGCGCTGTTCCGATCCCCCAACCGTTCGAAATCGTCGCGGTACCAGGTCAAGAAGTGAATCGTGTCGTCGACCGCCACGCCCAGGGCAATACTGGCGGTCATCATCGAGCCCACGTCGATGTCGATCCGCAGCAATCCCATGCCGCCGAAGATCACGACCACGGGCAGCACGTTGGGCAACATCACGACGATGCCGGCGATGAGATTCCGCGACAGAAACATCATCAGGGGCGTGATCGTCACGAACGACCAGAACGTGCTCTCGATCAGGCTGTCCAGCAGCGAGCGCTGGGCCTTGTACACCAGCGGCACAACGCCCGTGTAGACCACGTGGATCGGATCGCCGCGCTGGACCGCGGTTTGGGCCAGCGGCGAAGCCGGGTCGAACGTGTGCTGGCGGGCGTCGATGAAGATCCGGGCATGCTGTCGGATGAAGTCGACCTCGTACGCGGGATGGTCGCGGACCAGCACGACACAGTCGAACTTTTTGCCCAGCAGATCTCCCCAGGCGGCCGAGGTGTAGAACTCGGGCTGGACTTCCGCCGCGGCCGGATTGTGCCAGCAAGGGGCATTGGCCTGCACGCCGGCACAGGTCATCAGGTCTCTCAGAGTCTTGGCAAAGAGCCGCGTCTGGTCGACGGGGGCGTGGGCCGTGTCCTGGTGATCCTGCGGCGCGCCGGCTGCCTCTGCTCTGGCGGCGCCCTGCGCCGGATCGCTCAATCCCAGAAAGGCCACCCGCGACCTGACGACGCCCTGGCCCTCGCTCCGCGCGTCCAACTCGGTCAGCACCTGCTCGCGGAAACGATAGGCTGTCAGCACCGGCTCGACGACCCGTTTCAGCTCGCCGACGAATTCACCGTAGTCGACGTCCTGCAGCGCGCCTACGCGGAGACTGATTCGCCACAATTCGCTGCCCAGGTTCGGATTCGGCTCGCGGCTGCTGCCGGGGTTCGCGGCGTCGGCTCTGGGCGGGGACCCGCGATCGATCCGCAGGTAATCGCTCGCCAAGTACTCGCCGCGGTGCTCTTCCAGCTTGCGGTTCATCACCGAGCGGATCGGATCCCTCAAAGTCGACAGGCCGGGCGGCGGCAAATCGGGCGCGAACGTGGGCACCGACATGGCCTGCCCCACGACTCCCTGCCCCTGCTTGCCCAGTTGCCGCGCTACGGCCTCCTGGACGCGGGCGGCGATCTCCATCCGTTCCAGGAAGTCGAACTGCAGCCGCTGGCGGCGGGCTTCGGCGTCGGACGGAGCGTCCGCCTCAGCATGCTCGCCGGCCGTCCGAGTCGAGCGGATCAACTCCGGGCGCACCCGCACGACGAGTTCCATGGGGACAAGTCTGGCCAGATGCTCCTCCAGCCATGTGTAGTCGCGAATGATCTTCGCGTCGTGGTCGAAGAACTTGATCAAATGGACGCTGGTCGTCATCCCGAACAACCCCAGCGAACAGACGCCGATGAAGAGCACGCATCCCAAGGTAACCAGGCCCCAGCGGCGGATGATGAAGCCGCCCAGCTTCTCGAACGCCTTCTCGACGCCCTTCTCGAACGTCGTGGGCTGCAGGCGGCGCGCCACCGCCTGCTTGGCCGCTGCGGCGTCGGGCTGGCGCGGCGGCCACAGGTACAGCGCCGCCGGCAGAAAAGTGAACAGCAGCACCAGCGTGGACAGGACGCCGATCGCTGAGTACACGCCAAAGTTGCGGATCGGAATCAGCGTGCTGGTGCACAGCGAGAACAGCCCAATGGCCGTCGTGACGGAGCACAGCGCAGCCGCCTTCCAGCCCAACTTGAGCATCCGGTCGGATCCGCCCTCCAAGCCATGTTCTTCGACCGTCTCCCGGTAATAGTTGTACAAGTGCAGCGCACCGGACATCGCCAACACGTAGACCAGCGACGGCATGGACATCATGATCGCGTCCACCGTGCCGCCGGACCACCACACGATGGCCAGGCTGTTCAAGGCGGTCAGGCCGCCGATAAAGAAAATCGTGCAGGTCACGCGCACGCTGCGGACCAGGAACAGCGATAACCCGATGCCGACAATCGCGCACAGCACGATCAGCCGGGCCAGCGTAATTTGGCCTTCTTCGTCGATGGCGACGTTGTCGACCGGCGGCCCGCCCAGCTTCAAGTCCTCTTCCGCAATCCCGCACTCGACCGTCGCGATCTGCAGCAGGCGGCCCAGCGGACGCCCCATCAGCGCTCGGCCGATCACGCGCCGCAAGTCCCGCTTGGCCGGCTCGCTCAACGTCAGCATGATGCACGTCTGCTTGCCGTCCGCGCCGAACAGGGCGCCCTTCAGCCGCTCCAACGCCTTCTGCCGCGTCTCTTCGGCGACGAAGTCGTCGTCGACGCCCCGCGGCCACAGCGGCCCGTCCTTGCGGGACAACTGCTCCAGCGTGTCCGGCCCCGTGACGATGGACTTGAAGAACCGCGCCATCAGCAGCTCGGGATTCGCGTGGAACTCGTTGGGCTGCTCCGGCGTCGAGGGAAGACCGAACGTCGAGACCAGTTCGCCCTCGGCCTGAGTCTGGCCCAGCACGGACCGCTGAAACGTCCGCTGTGACCAATTCAGGATGTTGCTGCGGCCCGCCCAGCGATACAACTCGCCCTGAGGCGTGATGAAGTACCACAGATCGTGGTCGCCGCGCAACCACTTCTCGCCCCGCTCGCCCCAGTTCTCAAAGTACTCGCCGACCGTACACAAGCCGAGCTGGTCCGCCAACTCACCGGCCCGCTGACGGTCCAACATCAGACGCTCGTCGCGCGTCAGCTGCTCAAACGGTTTGCGGGCGATGGCCGCCAACTCGGCCGCCTGGGGAGTGCCCGTATCGTGCTCGGAAGGCGCAATCTGATGCTGGATGCGGTCCACTAGCTTCTGATATCGCGGATCGTCCTCGGTACAACCGGGCCACGTGACGATGACGAACTGCTCGCCCATGAAATGCTGACCAAACCACTCCAAATCCGCCGTTTCAGCGAAATCCGACGGCAGCCAGTCCTTGACGCGATTCGTCATCCGCTGCATGGACATCCGGGCTCCACGCAGCGCAAACGGCGCCAAGAAACAGATGATGCAGATGATCAACAACGCATAGCGGGAGAAAAAAGGACGCTTCATGAGTACCTGCCGACGGCGAATCAAGAAACGAAACCACTTCAGACTAACCTTCCTATCGGCCACCGTCCATGCCAATCGTCACAGCAGCGCCGGCTGCGCAGCCGGAAGCCGGAGACCAAGCCGCATAGTCGCCAAAGTTTATCGAGGCTGACAGCGGCTTGCCAGAACGCGGGACCATCCGAGGCGGATTACTCGGAAAGGCCCGGAGTCTAAGGAAGATACAAGTGCAAGTCGACGAGCCGATGAAAAGCAAGAGTGAACGATCAAATAAAATGGGCAGCTTGGGCGAAATCGAGCATCGGCCCAAAGAGTGCAAAACCACATGCTTAAAACCAGCTGGCGTCCCGCCACGCTTTCTCCGGCCACCGCGCTGCTGGCCAGCATGGAGCCATGTTCAGAACCAGCCGACGTCCCGCCACGCCCTCTCCGGCCACCACGCTGCTTGCCAGCGTGGAGCCATGTTCAGAACCAGCCGACGTCCCGCCGCGCCGTCTCCGGCCACCACGCTGCTCGCCAGCGTGGAGCCATGTTCAGAACCAGCCGACGTCCCGCCACGCCCTCTCCGGCCACCACGCTGCTTGCCAGCGTGGAGCCATGTTCAGAACCAGCCGACGTCCCGCCGCGCCGTCTCCGGCCACCACGCTGCTCGCCAGCGTGGAGCCATGTTCAGAACCAGCCGACGTCCCGCCGCGCCCTCTCCGGTCACCACGCTGCTGGCCAGCGTGGAGCCATGTTCAGAACCAGCCGACGTCCCGCCGCGCCCTCTCCGGCCACCACGCTGCTCGCCAGCGTGGAGCCATGTTCAGAACCAGCCGGCGTTTCGCCGCGTCCTCTCCGGCCACCACGCTGCTGGCCAGCGTGGAGCCATGTTCAGAACCAGCCGACGTCCCGCCGCGCCCTCTCCGGTCACCACGCTGCTGGCCAGCGTGGAGCCATGTTCAGAACCAGCCGACGTCCCGCCGCGCCCTCTCCGGTCACCACGCTGCTGGCCAGCGTGGAGCCATGTTCACAACCAGCCGGCGTCCCGCCGCGCCGTCTCCGGCCACCACGCTGCTGGCCAGCGTGGAGCCATGTTCACAACCAGCCGGCGTCCCGCCGCGTCCTCTCCGGCCACCACGCTGCTGGCCAGCGTGGAGCCATGTTCAGAACCAGCCGACGTCCCGCCGCGCCCTCTAGCGTAGTGAACAGCGCTCCACGCCGGCAAGCGGCGTGGTGGCGAAAGCAGCGCATTGGTGGGGAAGTCCGGCTTTGGTCTTGAACAGCGCTCCACGCCGGCAAGCGGCGTGGGGACGGGGGCGACCATCGCGACGATGCTGGCGAGCAGCGTGGGGACGCGGGCGTAATTGCCCGCGTCGTCGCACCGGACGTCCCGCTGGCGAACGGCTGGGTACGCGGCTCAGCGCCGGTTCCCAGCCATGCCGGAAAGTGATTTCGCCCTCGATGTCAGCCGCGCCAACGGCCGGCTAGTTCGCCGTCGGCATTTCCAACTGCCTGGTCGTCAGCCCGATCTTCGCCAGTACGGCGTACAACACGAAGCCGACGAGGATCGCCGCCACCGGCGGGCAGGGCATCTGGAACTGGACGTTCAACAGCGGCCCAAACAGGCTGTTCCAGGCGCCGACCACAAACCCCACCGCCCACGACAGCCAACCCGCCGGATTGAAGCCCGCACGCGGCCCCGGCCACTGGCGGCCCGCCAGCAGGTAATCCGCGGTCATAGCCCCGCAGATCGGACCGAACGAAGCGCCGATGATCGTGAACACTCCGGCGGCGTCGCCGGCCTTGCCGGACAACACGAGCACGATCGAGGCGGCCGTTCCGATCCCGCAGGAGATGAACGGGTTGACCTTCGGCAACGTGTTCTTGAAACTGTTCGCCGCGATCAGGGAACTGAAACAGGCCGGCGGAAAGGCGGCGATCGCCAGCAGCAGCCAGAATAGCTTGGCGCCCTGCTCGCCCATGATGAACTTCATCAACTCGGTTGGCTTCAGAACGACTTCCTGGCCGCCCGTCACCATGCCGGCTCCGTACGCTCCGGCCACGATCAACAAGGCGATGACGCCGGTAAAGATCGTGGCTCCCGCCACTCCCCACAGCCCGCCCAACTGCACGTCTTTGGCGTTGCGGTTGCTGGACGCGACGTCGGCTCCTGCGGCACCGGCCGTGGCAAAGAAACCGACGATGTTGGCGACGGCAAACAGAAACAGTTCAAACGAACCGAGCGGTTCCGCCCCGCCAGTCACCGACCCTGGATCAAAGCTGCCCACTCCCGACGCGGTCTTGCCGGCCAGAATCAACAAGACGACCAGCGGAATCAGGGGCAGGTAGGTGGCAACGCGGGCCACATAGTGGATTCCCTTCAGGCCGACGAAGGCCGCCACCAGGGCCCAGACGACGCCGATGCCCAGATGCACGGCCGAGCCCTCCGGAAAGCCCGCCAGCCACGCCAGGAGTTTGGCCGAAAAGTAGGCATTGACCGCCAACCAGCCGAACTGCAGAACGCCCATGAAAAAGCCGGGCAGCAAAAATCCGCCGTTCACCCCGTAGGTGGACGTGCCGACGACAGCCAGAGGCAGACCTGTCTTCATGCCCATCATGCCCGGCGCCAAGTAGCTGGCAAAGTGGCACAGAAAGGCCCCCACGATCACGCCCAGCACGCCAGTCATCAAGCCGTGCGCGAGAATGCCGCCCGCGCCCGGCGCCCCGCTGGAGGGCACGCTCTCCCAGAACACAAACCACAGCATGATGCCCGCATAAGTTTGCGCGGTGCTCTTGTACCAGGGCACGCGGTTGGCCTCCGGCACCGGTTGCGCCGAGGCGACATAATCGGGAAGATTCGAAGCCATAAGGTGTCCCTCCTGCAGGTGAGCAACATGGACGCGGCATCCATCGTCGACGCCGTACGCCGCCGATGGCTGCGTCCCCAACGTGTGGGCAGAGCGAACAACGAGTATAGCCGCTGCAAGCCCGCTGTAAACGGTCGGCTGCCCGAGATTCCCGGCCGCTGCCGCTCGTCCCCCACGCGGCCGGCACCGCCGCCAGACTCACGCCAGCCGGCACGGATTGCCAGACACGTCTCGCCGCCGCGGTCGTCGGAGAACGGCGTTCATTCCCTTCAGAACGGAGTGAATTCCGTTCTGCTCAGCCGGCCGCTTCGCGCCGCGAGGCGGCTTTGCCCAAGCTCAGGTACGCCCCCACAAACAGCAGGCCCATCACCAGATCGATCACCACAAACGGCTTCCACATGCCGGGAATGCCGGCCGCGGCCCAGTGATAGCCGGCCACGCCGCAATAGGCGGCCTTGAGCAGAATTCCGTACCCGATCAGGTGCCGCTTGCCAACGGGATCCAACGCGATGGCGACGAACATCAGTCCGAAAATCAGCAGCAGCGCGGCCGGAAACTGGACGTAGCCCAAGTGATTCGGCGGGGTGACCTGACACAGCTCGAACAACGGGCCCGGCGCCGCCAGGAAGGCCAGCCCCAACAGGCCGTCATAGGCTGCTGTCAGCCAGAACAGCGGTGAGATCCATCTGGGTGAGTTCATGATTCCGCCTCCTCGGCACGTCGGGCCGGACGAAGGTACTTCCGGTTGAAGTTCTCTTTTCGCCACTGAGTCAATTCCTCGCCGTACAGCCGCACGCCCAGGTCGTGCAGACCGGCGCGCAGCTCTTCGACCGTCATCGGCTGCGGGCGATAGTTGATGTCGAACAGCGTACAGCGCTCCCATTGCCCGTCGTACAACAGTCGGCCCTCGCGCCGCAACCGGTCGTACAGCGGCGTGCCCGGAAAGGGCGTCTGGATCGTGATCTGCACGTCGAACAGTTCCGTCTCGACCGCGAACTCGTAAACCGCGTCGAACACGGCCGGCGTGTGCCCGTCCAGCCCCAGCACGAAGCAGCCGTTGACGCGGATGCCGTGCGACTGGATCCGCGCGACCGCCTCGCGGTACTCCGGCCAGCGTTTCCGTTTCCAGTCGCTCCTCAGCTCCAATCCGGCCAGCCCGTCGGCCACGGGGCTCTCCAAGCCGATCAACACTTCCGCACAGCCGCTGTCGCGCATCAAGCCCAACAGTTCCTCGTCTTCGTGGATCGACAGATCGGTCTCCGCGAACCAGCGCACGTGCCGCCCCCGCAGTTCGGACAACAACGGTTTCCAATACCGCTTGTTGACAAACGCGTTGTCGTCCGCCAATTCGATGAACGGCCGCGGCCACAAGCTGCGAATGCGGTCGATCTCGGCCAGCACCCGTTCCGCGGGCTTCTGCTTGTAGTGCGGGCTCAGCAGGATCGAACTGGCGCAGAACTCGCAATGCCACGGACAGCCGCGGCTGGCCTGAACCGTCAGCCGGTTGTACTTCGCCAGATCGAGCAACTCGAACGCCGGCAGCGGCGACTGGTCCAGCGGATACCGGCCGTTTGAGCGATAACAGGGCTGCAGCTGGCCGGCTTCCGCGTCCTGCAGGACCGCCGGCCAGACGGGCTCGCCCTCGCCGACCACCACCGCGTCCGCATGACGGGCGGCCTCGCCGGGCAACGCCGTCACGTGCAGGCCGCCCAGCACCACCGGCACGCCGAGCGCGCGATACTGGTCCGCCAGCGCATACGCCTCGGCGATCTGGGCACTGAAGCTGGAAATCGCCACCAGATCAAAGCCGTCGGGCGGCCGTTCCAGTTGGCGGATGTCCTCAACCTCGACATACACGCACTCGTGCGGCGCGGGAGTCAGCCCGGCAAGCGTCAGCAGTCCCAGGCTCGGCAGCGAAGCAATCGTCTTGCTCCGCTCGACAAACCCCGGCAAGGTCAGACCCAGCCGCAGCAACTCCGGATCGCAGGCCCGAATGCCGCTCATCGCCACCAGCCCGATTCTCATCGCAACAGCCCTTCCCAGAGAAGATCCGCCACGCCCCCGATCAGGCTCAGGACCGGGACAAAGAACAAGTGGCGAAACAGAGGCCTCCAGGCCGACAAGCCGCAGACGGTCGGCATCGTCACCGCGCCCACAATCAGCAACGTCGAGGCGATGCACGGCAGCGCAGCCAATCCAAGTTGCGTCACCGAGGCGGCCGCGGCCAGATTCAACAGCCCCGTGCCGACGAGCGAAATGTGAGTCAGCCTCAGCAGCCGACGCCGCCAGGAGTGATAGCCGCCCAGCCACTCCTCGCGGTGAAAGAACAACCCCAGCACGGTCCCGGCAAGCAACCCCGCCAGAATCGCGCACCAGCCGACATACAAGTGCAGTGCGGACATCGTTGTGCTTTCGGGTGACCGAGAACCGAACAACCGGTCACGAAAGGCTGCAATTTCAGGCTACTGCAGCCACGTTGGCGGTGCCGTCTATCGCGGCCGATCCGGAACCGGCGGCTCGCACCAAACGGAATTCCGGCACTTTTCCGCGTCGTGCATGACGTCACCGTTTCGGTGCCCATTTCCCGTTCGTTTGTTTTCGGAACGATACTCAGGGCGCTGGCTTGGCGACCTTCGGCTGCCCGTTGACGTCTAACTCAATCACCGTGGCGATCTTGTCCGGCGCTTCGGCTCCCACGGCGATCGTGGTCTGGTTGTCGCCGGGCGTCACGACCAGCGGCTTGCCGCCGGCCAGCAGTCTGGCCGAAGCTGCCGGGCCGGTCGCCAAGGGGACGACGAGCTTGCCGTCGGCGGGCCACGCGAAGACGTGCAAGTACAATCGCGTCTTGCCGCCGGGCAGTTTTTTTTGCGTGCAGCGGCCCCAGTCGAGTTTCTGGAAGGGACTGGCCGCCGTGGCGTAGATCGACTCGCCGTTGGTCTTCATCCAGGCGCCGATAGCCTGCAGTCCCCGGACGCTCTCCGGCGGCACGCTGCCGTCGGCCTTGGGGCCGATGTTCAACAGGTAATTGCCGCCCTTGCTGGCGATGTCGATCAAGTTGCGGATCAGCATCTCGTTCGCTTTCCAGTCGTGGTCGTGCTCGCTGTAGCCCCAGGTCGTGTTCATCGTCATGCACGTTTCCCAGTCCACGCCGGGCATGCCCGTGGCCGGGATGTGCTGCTCCGGGGTGATGAAATCGCCGTACTTGGGGTCGAGCCGGCTGGCGATGGCCGCGGTGCCCATCCCCGTGAAACCGGCCTCCGGGATGCGAAACAGCCGGTTGTTCATCACGATTTTCGGCTGCTTCGCCCGCACCTGGGCCATCAAGTCGAACGCCCGCCAGGCTTCCTGCCCCTGGAAATCCTGCGAGCTGTAATCCCACCACAGGATGTCCACCGGGCCGTAGTTCGACACCAGTTCGTTCACCTGGGCGTGCAGGAACTTGACGTACTTCGCGTGGTCCCGCTGGCCGTTGGGATACGGACGGCCCTTCAGCGGATGCGGCAGCTGCTTCGACAGCTCGTAAGCGTACTGGTCATGGTGCCAGTCGATCACCGAGTGGTAGAAGCCGACTCGCAAACCTTCGGCCCGGCAAGCGTCCATGATCTCCTTGAACAAGTCGCGCTTCAGCACGGAGCCCGCGTCGTAGTCGCTGACCTTCGAGTCGTGCAGCGCAAAGCCTTCGTGGTGTTTGCTGGTGAAGACCACGTACCGGCAACCCGCCTGCCTGGCCAGTTGCGCCCACGGGCGGGCAAAGCCCACCCGCGGCTGGAACAACGGGATCGCGGCCTTGGCGTACGTGTCGGTGTCGGCCTTGACGCGCTGCTGGATCCATTCCATCCCGCCGCGAGTGCCTACCGGCTTGCCCTCCCAAGTCCCGGCCAGCCCGGAGTACAGCCCCCAGTGCACGAACATGCCAAACCGCGCTTCGCGCCACCACTGCATCCGCGCGTCGCGCTGCGCTGGCGTCTCGGCCGCAGGCAGTCCGCCGCTGGTCAAGAGGACGACGAAAAACAAACCGCTGGCGACAAGTCGTGGGGTCATGGTTTCTCCTTGTGTGTTCGGCTGAAAGGATGTTGGGCGGAGCGCGTGCTGGCTGAAAGTCTGCTGGCCCAGGGCATGTTGGCTGCCAACGCGGAGGGCGTCGAATTCCCTGCGGGCCGGCCAGGGCCGTTGCACCCAGCCGTTCTTTCTATCGGCCGGGAACCGACACCGCAAGGCTGACGCCCCCGTTCAAACGCGGCGCCGCTTTTACAGCGTCCACCCCCGGCGGTATTCGCGGCGGAGGAAGGCGTCCGCTTCCGGACAGCCGACGGCCTTCAAATTGGCGGCGTCCCAGGTGAGTCTCTTGCCGACGCGCAGGGCCACGTTGCACAGCAGCGCGGCTTCGGTCAAGGCGCCGGAGTACTCGAAGTTGCAGGTCGTCGGCCCGCCGCTCTTGCAGGCTTCGGTCCACTCGCGATGATGACCGACCGAATCGGGAATGAACGGGTCGGGCCGCTGGAAATCCCGGAACCGGTCCTCCGGCAGCAACTGGTGTTTGCCGTAGTCGGCGATCAGCATCCCCTTGGCGCCCCGGAACAACACGGCGCTGCTCCATGGCGGGATGTTCTGTTCCTTGACCAGCGCCGGATACGCTCCGCCGTTGTGCCAGACCAGCGTGACCGGCGGCAGCTCGCCGCGGGCCGGGTACTCCTGCCGGGCGATGGTCCAGCGGGCGGCGCTGTCCGGATGCACCGGCCCTTGCGCCTCGACGCTGGTCGGATGGCGCAGGTCCAACGCCCAAAACGCCAGGTCGCAGTAGTGACAGAAGAAATCGCCCAACGTTCCGTTGCCGAAGTTCCACCAGCCGCGCCAGCGGCCGGGCACGTAGACCGGGTGATACGGCCGCTCGGCGGCCGGTCCCAGCCACAGGTCCCAATCCAGCGTCGGCGGCGCCGGCGGCCGGTCCGTCGGCGCGTCCGGCTGCTCGACGCCGGTAGGCGTGGGCGGACCCTTGAAGTTGGCGCCCAGCCAGACGTAGACCTCCGACACCGGTCCGATCGCGCCGGACTTGACCAATTCGACCGCCCGCCGGTAGTTGGCGCCCGCGTGAATCTGGGTGCCCATCTGCGTGACAAGCTTGTTCTCGCGCGCGACCTGGGCCATCATCCGCGCTTCGGAGACGCTGTGCGTGAGCGGTTTTTCGCAGTAGCAGTGTTTGCCCAGTTTCATCGCCATGACGCCCGCCACGGCGTGGGTGTGATCCGGCGTGCCGACCACCACGGCGTCGATCTGGCCGTGCATTTCGTCCAGCAGCTTGCAGAAATCCTTGTACCGCTTGGCCCGTGGAAACTGCGCGAACGTCTTGCCCCCGCGCTGCTCGTCCACATCGCACAGCGCCACGATGTTCTCGTGCCCGGCGCCGTTCACGTCGGCCGCGCCCCGGCCGCCGATCCCGATGCCGGCAATGTTCAGTTTTTCATTCGGCGACTTGCTCTGCGCCCGGATCGGAACGTCGGAAGTGGTCCAGACGCCGGCGGCGACGGCCGCGGTTCGCAGCAGGTCACGGCGGGAAATCAGGATGGACATCGGAAAGACTCCTTGGGGGTTGAAGAAGGACGGTTCGGAAACGGGACGGTCAGGGACCGTCGGCGGCGGCGAAATGCTCGCTGGTCCGCTGCAACAGCTCGGCCACCGGCAAATGCTGCGGGCAGCGATCTTCGCACGTGCCGCAGCGCGCGCAGGCGTCCGCGCGTTCGGATTCAGGAAGGCTCAGGTACAGATTGCGGCACAACAGCCGGCTGCTGCCCTGGAAGACCGTGGCCTGGTTGTACAGCTCGAAATTCACCGGAATGTTCACGCCGCTGGGACACGGCAGGCAGTAACCGCACTTGGTGCAGGGAATCGGCGACAGCCGCTGGTACTCGTCGCGGACCCGCGCCAGCAGTCCGCGTTCGTCGGCGGTCAGCGTGCCTGCGCCCGACCGCTCGGCGCTGGCGACGTTCTGGCGGACCTGGTCCAGCGCGTTCATCCCGCTCAGCGCCAGCGAGACCTCCGGCTTGTCCCACACCCAGCGGAGCGCCACGTCGGGCGGCCGGACGCCGGCTCCGGCGCTGTCCCAGAGGCGCTGGACGGTCGGCGGCGGGTTGGCCAGCGTGCCGCCAAACAACGGCTCCATGACGATCACGCCCAAGCCCTTGGCGGCGGCGTACTGCAGGCCCCGCGTCCCGGCCTGGACGTCCTCGCTGACAAAGTTGTACTGGATCTGGCAGCAGGACCACGGGTACGCATCGACGATCTCGACGAACGCCTCGTAGCTGTCGTGGAACGAGAAGCCGAAATGCCGGATGCGGCCCGCCGCCTGCTGCCGCTCGGCCCATTGCAGCACGCCCAAGTCGCGCAACTTGGGCCAGTACGTTTTCTGCAGGCAGTGCAACAGATAGAAGTCGATGTGATCCGTCTGTAGCCGGTCCAGTTGCTCCTGGAAGATCCGGTCGCAGTCCGCCAGCCTCTCGACGCTCCAGATCGGCAGCTTGGTGGCCAGCTGGACCTTCTGGCGATAGCCGTCGCGCAACGCCCGCCCCACGACGCCTTCGCCGGCACCGGCGTGGTAGACGTAGGCCGTGTCGACGTAATTCACGCCGTGATCGACGGCCCAGCGGATCAGCTCGATCGCGGCCGGCTCGTCCACCTCGCCTTCCCGGCCGCGCTGCGGCAGCCGCATGGCTCCGAAGCCGAGCACGGAGACCTCAACGCCGGTCCTGCCCAGGGTGCGGTACTTCATCGGTGTCTTCTCCCAGTGGCCATCGATCCAGCGTAAACGAATCCCTGCCGGGCGTCCAGCACAACGGTTCCGTGTCCGGCGGTTCCGTGTCCGGCGCGCGGCAGGAGATCGCCGCGCTGGTCGACCGCCGCCGGCGAGGCTTCACGCGCAACTCGCTCTTCCTCCGCCGCGCACGCGGCCGCGTCCACAACTGGCCGCCCGATACAGCTTGACGCAGGCCCGCTGACCGGCCGCCGCATCAAGCGGCAGTTCCGCTTGGTGGCGGCTGGTCACGACGGTTCTCCTTTTGCGGCCGATGGCCAACGACGCCCGCCCGGTTCGGAAAAGGCGGGCGTCTGATCCGGCTGAAGCTATCGGCGGCTGAAATCCTGAAGCGCGCTCTGGACTGCCAGCAAGCGGGCCAACGCGGCGTAGCCGGCCGCTGTCGGGTGGCTGGCGTCGGCGTACAGGTCGCTCTCCAGCGGCGGGGGGACGTAGTGCGGGATGCGCTGTTCCGCCAGCCAGCGGGCGACCTGATCCTTCCGCTCGGCGTAGCCGCGGAGGCCGGTTTCGGTCAGCAGGTGCTCGTTGAACGGGCCGACCAGGACGAAGACCTGGTTGCCGCGGTCGCGGAGCAACTGCACCGTGCGCTGAAAGAACTGCCACTGCACCGACTCGTCCAGCGGCACCCACTGGGGCGCAAACGGCGTGATGCCTTTGGCCGACCACGGCCGCGCGTCCGGCGGCGGCGACGGGGGCTCGTCGGGCGACGGCAGCGCGGCGGTCAACGCGCGCAGCGGATTCGAATACGGCCGTTGGAGCGTCCACGTGACCAGATCCTCGCTGTCGAAGTAGGCGATTCGCAGATGATCGGCCCAGCCGAGAAGCGGCAGGCGCCGGCCGACGATGGCCCCGACGCGCTGCGATAGCGACGCCTGGTAACACGAGATCCACGGCGAGAATTGCGGAACCAACGTCGGATGATTGAAGGTGGCTTCCTTGTCGGTCGACAGGTCGTGCCGGGGCGAACTGATCCACAGCAAATTGCAGTTGACGATCACGCGCCGGCCGCGAATCGCGCCGCCGTAGTGCTCGACCAGCCCCGCCAGGGCCGCCGGATGCACTCCGTCCACTCCCAAATTGACAAACCGCTCGCCGCCGGCCTGTTCGTTCAAGTAGTGCGACAGCGTGCCACGGGTCGACACGTAGTGCCCCCAGATCACGGAGTCGCCGATGAGCAGCGTCTGGTCGCCGCCGACTGCCGCCCGGCAGATCCGCTCGTAGTGCCAGTAGTCATTGCCCAAGCGATACGGAATCCGATACCCGGCGCCGACCTGCAGCGGTTCGATCCGCTGCCAGGCTTGCGGGATGACGTAGACCAACACCGCGACGATGGCCAAAGCCGCGCAGCACTGCCGGGGCGAGAGCCGCATCTCCGACGCGGCCCGCGACGGGTCGGCGCCGCTCGCCGCGGCAGATGGCTTGCTCAGAGTCAAATGCTCGTTGTCCATATCTGAATCAGAACTGGAAGTAAATAAACGCCTGGTCGCTGGCCGTGACCAGCGCGGCGATGTACACGATCATCCCCACGACCAGGGCCACGCGGACCAGCGGACGCTGGAAGATTCCGTGCAGCCTCGATTCCCATACGTACTGGTAGACCCAAATCGCCGCCACCAGGCCTGCCATCAGCAGCGGCATCGCCGGGTCCGCCAGTTCGCAGGAGGCGATCCGGCGGAGGATCAGCCAGGCATCGGCGACGTTCTGCGCCCGGAAAAAGACCCAGGCAAAACAGACGATCGCAAACGTCAACAGCTGTTTCGCCAGCCGAGGCACTCGGTCTTGGTAGAACGGTGTGCCTTCCAACGCCCGCGTCAACACGCGGCCGGCAGCATGGACCGCTCCCCAGATTACGAACGTCCACATCGCTCCGTGCCACAGCCCCGAGATGACCATCGTCAGGACCATGTTGCGGTACGTGTTGAACTCGCCGTGCCGGTTGCCGCCCAGCGGGATGTACACGTAATCCTTGAACCACGTGGACAGGCTGATGTGCCAACGCTGCCAAAAATCGCCCAATCCAGTGGCCAAGTAGGGATGATAGAAATTCAACATCAGCCGGATGCCCATCATCCGGCCGATGCCGCGGGCCATGTCGGTGTAGCCGCTGAAGTCGAAGTAGATTTGCCAGGCGAAGGCCACCGTAGCCAGCGCCAGCGCAGCTGCCTGGTAATCGCCCGGCGAGGCGTAAATGGGATCGACGTAGCGGGCCAGGTAGTCGGCCAAGGCAACCTTCTTGAACAGTCCCACCACGAACAGAAAGACGCCGTCGGACACGTCGTCGCGAGTGATTTGCGGCGTGCCGTGCAGTTGCGGCAACAAGTGCGACGCACGCTCGATCGGCCCGGCCACCAGCTGTGGAAAGAGGGATACGAACGTGGCGTAACGGACAAAGTTCGGCTCGAACTGGACCTTGCCCCGATAGTAGTCGATCGTGTAACTCATCGACTGGAAGACGTAAAACGAAATACCCACCGGCAGGAGATAGCTGAACGCAGGCACGGAGTAGTCGAGGCCGCAACCGTACATTAGCGAGTTGACTGCGTCGCTCAAAAACCGCACGTCCGGGTCGGCCAGCGTCCAGGGCAGGCCCAGCCACGCCGCCAGCGAGTTCAGGTTCTCGACGACAAATCGGCCGTACTTGAAAAAACCGAGCAGACTCAGGTTGTTCAGCAGGCTCAGCACCAGCCACGGCTTCTTCCACCGCGTCCGCGCCATGCCCACGACGGCCAGATAGTCCACCGTGGTCGCCCAGACGATCAGGATCAGATAGACCGGATTCCACCAGCCGTAGAACACGTACGAAGCGGTCAGCAGCCAGGGCAGCTTCAGCCGAGTCCCCTTGATCAACAGGTAGACCGGATAGAAGACGGCGAAGAAGAGGAGGAAGGTCCAGGTGTGAAAAAGCATGGGGAGCTAAGGTCGGGGGGACAGAGAACAACTTGAAGTTCAGAATCGTAGTCTTTGTTGTTCAAAGAATCCAGCCGACGAGTGAGCCGAAGAATCCCGCCGGCTCACCCCTCCCCCAAATCCCGCCGGCTCACCCTCCCCAAATCCCGCCGGCTCGCCCGGCGGATTCGTTCGGTTTTTCACTACGCCGACGCCGGCTCGCCCCTCCCCAAATCCCGCCGGCTCGCCCGGCGGATTCGTTCGGTTTTTCACTACACCGACGCCGGCTCGCCCCTCCCCTCCCCCAAATCCCGCCGGCTCGCCCGGCGGATTCGTTCGGTTTTTCACTACGCCGACGCCGGCTCGCCCCTCCCCAAATCCCGCCGGCTCGCCCGGCGGATTCGTTCGGTTTTTCACTACACCGACGCCGGCTCGCCCCTCCCCTCCCCCAAATCCCGCCGGCTCGCCCGGCGGATTCGTTCGGTTTTTCACTACGCCGACGCCGGCTCGCCCCTCCCCAAATCCCGCCGGCTCGCCCGGCGGATTCGTTCGGTTTTTCACTACACCGACGCCGGCTCGCCCCTCCCC
>Ga0209723_1000583_pt1 | contig 66904 bp, 56 predicted proteins | sample BiotimSIPDNA_2_FD_185750 | JGI IMG/M metagenome (GOLD analysis project Ga0209723, IMG submission 185750) | Anaerobic biogas reactor microbial communites from Washington, USA - Biogas_R2 time_0 SIP DNA (SPAdes) (version 2) | ecosystem: Engineered > Bioreactor > Anaerobic > Unclassified | place... | reverse complement strand
CGCTCCAACTCCGCAGGCGATATTGCGCTGCTGAGGTTCAGGGGCCGGACCGGAGCCTCTTTCCATGTCTGGGTCTGAGCCATGACTAGCAGCCCGATCCCGGCAAGTACAACCGCCGAGACGGCAGCCAGCAGCCGCAGTTCCAGCTTTCGCCCGGTCCTTGTTTCAAAACGTCCCCGGCTTGCAGCAGTGCTGCGAGTTATGCTCATCTCAAAACCTGCAGTCCCTTACCTGAACCAGTTCCACGGGAGAATAGGATTCGGCGTTCTGATCTCGTTCAACCTCTGTTCCGCCTCGGCCAGCAGGTCCTGAACAGCGGCGGCCTGGCTTGAGCTGTTTCCCCAGGGCGATATCTCAAGGTAGATTTCAAGAGCATCATCGAACTCCCGTTTTGCCTTCTTCAGAAACTCTTCTTCCTGGTCACTCCCCTGAACGACATCAGCATTTTCCAGGGCCTTAACCCCTCGTGTCTTGTGGGCCTCGGCCATCATTGCCATCTCTCTCCTGCCAAATCTGTATCCCAGTTCCTCTGCACGATCCAGAGCTTGGGTACCCCGATCCATGTCCTCGAGATTATAGACATACGTGCGGGCCATCCCAAGATAAGGATCAGGCCACTTCGGCTGCAACGAGGCTGCATTCTGAAAAGCCGCTATTGCATCGAGGTTCTTCCGATTGATCCGGAGGATGTGGCCGTTGGCGTATTCGAGCATAGCTGCCGATTTCCGGTCCGAGGGATCAAGCCGCACTGAGCGGGTCATGTACCGCCGGCACTGCATCCAGTGCCGCTCCCTTATCCGGGAACTGTCACTGCTGCGGTATTCATTGACGATCCGCTCACAACTCCGCTGAAGCAGCTCCTGCAGCGGAGCGCGCACTATGTATGGTGCAATCCCCAGCGGACTCCGGCTTTTGATTTCTTCGTACCTGCTCCATGCCGTGTCCGGATCCACGCGGCCCGACAGAATATCCGGTTTCAGTCGGACAGCGGTTCTGTCCACAGCACCTTCCCAGACACAGGCGACGGCGAGAAAAACCAGACTGCCGACGAGAAGCATTTTCCTTGCACCGGGAAGGCGAAGATTCCTGAGGGCGGGCAAGAACGGAACTCGGAATTTCCACACCGCTGGCCGAGGCGCATCAATCGTACGTTGGGTTTCAACTGGGGAGATCGTCCTTCTGGTCTGCTCCTTTTCCCGGGATGCAATTGTTTCTCTGCCGGCCAGAAATGCCCGCAGATCCGACTCCATCTGGGCAGCAACACGATACCGGTTCTTCGGCGACGCTTCCAATGCCTTATGAATGATTTCCTGCAATGCTATCGGACAGGACTTCCGCAAAGGACGCGGTGCGGTTCTCGCCCTGATGATCTTTTCTAACCGCTCTGTGCTGGGAGCGTCATAGGGGAGCCGTGCCTCGACCATTTCGTAGAGGACAACGCCCACAGCCCATAGATCCGACATTGCATCGATGGAACCCGTTTCAAGCCTCTCCGGCGACGAATACGCGATGCTCGCAAACACACTGCTTGTCAGCCTGCGGGTGATCGACAATCCCTTTGCGATTCCAAAATCGAGCACCCGTACTCGGCCGCCGCTCTCTATCCGGATATTCTTCGGCTTTATGTCACCATGGACGATACCGCACAACTCGCGCCCATCTATGGTGAGCGACATCGTGTGTGTGGTGCAAAGAATGCTGCACACTTCGGACGCGATTCTGGCCGCCTCTTCCGGGCTCAGACCGTTCCCTATCAGTACAGACAGGTCCGTCCCTTCTACGAATTCCATCTCGATGAAAAAGTAGCCGTCCATGTCGCCGAATGCATGGATCTGCGGAACCCTGGGATCGGTGCGCCCTATTCTCTGCTGAAGTTGTGCTCCGAGCCTTTCAGCCGTCATCACTTCCTGCACATCTGGAACTTCTCCACGTTCCACGAGTTTCAGAGCTATGCGCCGGCCATTCTTGCGGTTAACCGCAAGATAGACGTCTGCCATTCCTCCCCGGCCCAGTTTCTCGATGATCTGGTAATCGCCAACAGTCTGAATCAGGCTCTTCATATTTCCCGGCTGAGACCCCTCAATTTCGCTCTCTAACGTGCACTCTTCTCTACCAAAACCGGTTTCCGTGTTGCAGAGTTCAGAAAAAGATTGTCATTCATCCTGTCGCTGAGCTCGGGCCGCTGAATCCGTATCGGTTCAGCGCCGTTTCCGGAAAAGACGTTGCGCTTCACCTCCGGTTCCGAATCGCCGGTAATGTACATGCCGGGAAGTTTCCGGATGCCCGTTCTCCCGTTGGCATACAGCAGATTGCCGGTGACACACAGTCTCGAAGACCCGGAGATCACCAGTCCCGGACCTGCATTCTGGTGAATGTAACTCGCCCCCACGTAGCCGGTCGATTTGCCGTCGAACAGAATGCCTCCATTCACAGCCCCGGAAATCTCAACATTGGAGATTTCCACATCAGAATCATGAATTCTTATCCCGAACGGTAATCCAGCGGCCGGTTCTGCATCTATCATGATTCCTGAAATCCTCGCCCCACTGATTCCATACCCCGATATCGCCGCTTCCACGTCCGGGAACGCGCGGGCCACCCGCAGTATGGCTCTGCCGGGAGTACGGGCGGCGATTTCTATCCCTTCCTTAAGTCTGATGAACTCTTCATACCGGCCGTCTGCGAGTTCGATGCGGTCGCCTGGAAGGGCTACTGCAAGCGCGCTCGCTATTGTCGGATAGTGGCTCTCCGGATCGACTTTCAGCACGACAGGCTTCCGGATTAAAGGTTCCGACGGCGGTTCAGTTCCGCCACCGAGCGAGCGCTGCCACAGATAACCCGCGAAAACTCCGAGAACAAGGCCGTACATCAGGAAAGCCCAACGCCCGGCCAGACGAGAAGACGGCAAAGGGACCCTCTTCTTTCTCGCAGACAACGCGAATGCGTCTCCCTCGATCACGATGACGGATATGTTATCCGCACCTCCGGCGCTGTTCGCCTGTTCGATCAGACGACTCGCACTCTCCCGCGGATTGCCGGCACCATCGGCAACGACCTCCATGATTTCCCTTGACGAAAGCATGTCGCTAAGCCCGTCTGAACATAGAAGGAACGCGGCATCGCGAGCGAAAGGCACCTGCAGATACTGGATGAAATCGGCGTCGTCCGGTTTATGGGGCTGCGATCCGACATCGCGGAAGACTTCGTTGCGTCGGGGGTGCGTCATCGCCTCGGATTCCGTCAGTTCTCCTGCATCCTCCTTCTGTCCCACAGGAGAATGATCCGAGGTGATCTTTCGTATCTCGCCGTTTCGGATCGCGTAAAGGCGTGAATCCCCGACGTGTCCGACATGCAGAACCCCATCTTCGATCACGGCTATCGTGAGAACGCATGCCATCCCGCGCCATTCGGGATTTTGTTCCGAGAGAGAGAAGATCTCGTTGTTTGCGCCGGCTATCGCTTCCCTCAGCCTCCGGGCGACCGTTCCGGTGCCCTGGCTCAGTCTCGCTCTGATGAAATCGACGGCCTGCTGCGCGGCCACTTCACCGGCAGCCTCCCCACCCATCCCGTCCACGACGCCGAAGATGCCGCGATCAGCCTCGAACAGTAGACGGTCCTCGTTATTGTCTCGCTTTCTTCCGCGATCGGTTTCGCCCCAGGCGGTCCAAACAACAGCGTTTTCAGTCTTCTGCACGGTGGTTATCTCAAACGGAGGTTTTTCAAATGGGCATATGCCAAAAGCACAACCGCCAGCGCCATCAATAAAAGAAACCCATAGCGCGCCCAGTAGAGAAATGTCATAGCTGTTCAAACTCCATTGTCACCGCATCCGCCAGCACAAGAGTAGTCTTGGATGGAAGCCGCACCCACTCCTTCGGAGGAAGCTTCGTTCCGCCGACGGAAGTGCCAAACCTGCTTACGTCCTGGATGAAGAATTCTCCCGTCTGCGGGTCCTGCCGGAGATAGAAATGCCGGCGCGAGATGTCGGCTGGACCGTCCAACTCAAGATCGCAAAACTCATTTCTACCTCCACGTCCGACGGAGATCTCTGGCGCTGTCATCTCGTATCCGCACACGTTTCCTTCGCTGTCCTTGTACGACAGCCTGGCGAGAACCGCCTGTTTTTCTTCTTTCAGCTCCTGAGATTTGCTGAACTTCCCGGTCTCACCGTCCGAGCGAAGCGTCTCCGATCTCTGGGTTCTGGTTCCCACCCCGTATTCAATTGCCGCGGGGAGCACGAGACGCGAGTCTATCAAAATTTCTCCGGGAGCCAGTTCGTTGTCTTCATCGATGTGAAACTTGACTGACCAGTTCTTCTCGGCGTTTACGTACGGGGGCTTTGACGCCAGCCCTGACAGCACCGTCAGCCCCTTCCTGTTGAGGGCTGCCAACTCCTGATCCAGCGCTTTGACGCACTCGTCGCGTATCATGCTGAAAATGCCCGACAGCCTCTCGTAATCGCTTCGGTGAAGGTATACATCGAAGTAACTCGGAACCAGCGTTCTGTAAAGCAGCGGCTCGCCCGACTGACGCATGTTGTCGAGAACGGCGACAATGATATCTTTTCCTGAAGCCTTGGTTTCCATTGCGCGATCTCCTGAAAGAGTTTATCATTTTTTGCCTCAGGTATGAGTGTGGACCGGTTCATTGGATTGTATCCTGTGGAACGGGTTGAATGATGATTCCCTGGATGAGGCTTATGCGCTGGGTACTGCGGTCAAAAATTCATAAGGCAACGGTTACGGAAGCCAACGTCAATTACATCGGCAGCATCACGATCGATCGTAATTTGGTCGAAAAGGTTGGGTTCTGGCACGGAGAAAAAGTCCTTGTCGTGAGCAACACGACAGGAGCACGGCTCGAAACATATGTGATTGCGGGTGAACGCGGCTCGGGAGAGATCCGCATGAACGGAGCAGCAGCCCTCCTGATTCGACCCGGTGAAGAAGTGATCATAATGGGATTCGAGCTCACCTCAGAACCACTGGAACCTACGATCATACTGGTCGATAAGCAGAATCGATTCGAAAAGTACCTGCCGGCGTAGCGCACCCATCTCCTTTGAATCCTTCATTCATCCGTTGATGTCCGGCTTCTGGCCTTCTTGATTTCCGAGCGTCGTTTCTTCTCCTGCATCCGTTTGAGTTTTGACGCCAGAGTCGGGCGGGACCTTCGCCTCGGGGTGGGAGAGACGCTCGCCTGCCTGATCAGTCGGAGAAGCCTATCCATGGCGTCTTCTCTGTTGCGCTGCTGGGTGCGATAACGTTTGGCTTCGATGATTATCTCGCCCGATGAGTTTGCCCGTTTTCCTGCCAGCCGTATGAGGCGTTCAGCAACTTCCGGACTGATCGACCTGGAGTTACGGGCATTGAAGCGAAGCTGGACGGCGGTTGCCACCTTGTTGACGTTCTGGCCGCCTGGTCCTGAAGCCCTCACAAAGTCAAACCGGACCTCTTCTGGACTTATCTCGGCCCCGCTATCCACCGCAGTCCCCTTTCGCATCAGGATTTCTTCTTCGGTTTTTGAATGAGCACCGGCTCCTGTCTCTCTTCATCGGGACGGACAGCGGAGGGATTGGGAGGAGCATCCGGATTGACACCGAAATCCCAAACAAACTGGTTGGCCGCTCCGTTTGCATCGATTTCGACCAGCGCATATTCTCCCGGTGCGAGCTCCTGTCTGGGAGTGATCTTCACCCAGTAATCCGAAACCGGCTCCACGTCGACTTCGATGCCTTCCATCCGGTTCCGCACCTTTCCGTAAATGGCGATGTCAACGGTCAGAACCACGCGATTTCCCTTCTTTTCCTCGCACCGCACAATCCGTAGATGGTCTGCGGCGTTTGTAGAGTTGTACTCCGCTTCGGGATCAGCCGGATCGACCGAGAAGTAGATCGAAGGGGAGAGACTGCGGGACTGCACCTCCGCATGAAGCCCTTCCAATTCAACGGTCTGGCGTGGACCGGCTATGGGATTGATAACCCCCCTTAAGATGTTGCTTCCGGTGTTCTTCTTCAGATCTGCTCCGTTCTGTGCCATACGGATCAGAACGGGAATGTCCTGGAACGTATCCAGGAGAAACGTCCCACCTGAAGATGGCAGCTGAACCCCGGCGGCCAGCACTGGGGCGCGCGCTTCCTCTTCAGCTCGCGTCGCCCTCGCGTGCTGCAAAGCCTTTTCCCTGCGCTGTGCGGCCTGCCGTGAAGCCTGCTGCGCATACTTGTCGGTCGCTTCCCAGTCGATCATCGAAGAAGGGAGTTCTTCCCAGCTGTTACGTTCCGAACTGAAGTAGCGCACCCGATCCCCCTGGATGCTGTATTCAGTGATCGTCTCATAGGATCCATCTTTGAGGATAAGGCGCTTATCTCGGCTCTGCGCGTCTGCCGGCAGCAGAAGCAACATCACTATACAGCAGATTTTGAGGAGTCTCATCATATTCTCCCTTCATCGATTAGCATTATTACGATAGGGAAGCAGGCGTGAAGGTTTCAAATATGACGCGGTGAGAAAAAAATTGAAAGACTTACTTTGTTGACACGGTTTGTGACTGTGTACACAATAGCAGTCGTAAGGAGATTGGAACGAATGAAGTCGATCCAAAAGCAACTCGATCGCGCACAATTCGGAGGGAAACCGGTTGCACTGCAGACGATCGAGCGGCTCTCGACGTATCGGCGCGTCCTGGAGGATCTGCATGCCAAAGGGATCCAGTATGTGTATTCGCACCAGCTTGCCGAGTACGTCGACGTAACCCCCGCTCAGCTCCGGCGCGATCTGTCCGCCTTCGGGTCGTTCGGCAATATCTCCCGTGGATACAACGTCCAACGCCTTATCACGACCCTGTCTGAACTACTTGGCACGTCAAACATTCAGCCGGTTGCACTTGTCGGGGTGGGGAATCTGGGACGCACACTGCTCTCTTACCGGGGATTCGAAGAGCGCGGATTCTCGCTGAGGGTGGTCTTTGACAATGATCCGGCAAAGATTGGCCGTGTCATTGCCGGACGACGCTGTTTCGATATCAGGGAAGCGGAGACGGTGCTGCGCGACCAGCCGGTAGAGATCGCCATTCTCGCCTGCCGCCCGCAGGGGATTCAGGGGGTGGTCGACCGTCTTGCGGCCGCCGGCGTAAAGTCGATCCTGAGCTTCGTGCCGGCGATTATGGACGTGCCGCCTGGAATCCACATTGAGATGGAAGACATATCGGCGAAGCTCGAAAAACTCTCCTTCCTGGCAAAGAACAGGCCGGCCAAGCCCGCCTACGGTTACGAGAAGGGACGAACGACCATGTGACAAAAATTCTTTGCGTGTTTCTGTGTATTGGTTCACAGTGTACAGAGTAACTGACCGGCAGCTGCCGCTGGTCCTCAGAAGGAGTGGATTATGACAACGAAGGACATCCTGGTTATCGACGACGACAGAGACCTTACCAATGCGGTGAAGGCGTACTTCGAGGCACGTGGCTATGCAGTCCGGACGGCTCACAGCGGTGCCGAAGGAATGGATGAAATCCAGCGAGCCGGCCGGATCTCATTCTGCTCGACATCATGATGGAGAACGACGCCGACGGGTTCAACCTGGCCTACAAACTGAAAAACGACAAGACTTACTGGGATATTCCGATCGTGATCCTTTCCGGCTGGACCGATCACCTGAAGGAAAAATCCAGCTCCTTTGAATTCGTCATGGGCCGGGACTGGCCTGCGGTGGAGGAGATCAAGAAACATGCCTCACTTGCACACATAGGTGAAGTGGTTGAAAGGGTGCTGGCCTGATTTCGTTTCGGCAGGAGGATTTGTATGCAGACGATAGCAGAATTGATTGAAGCACAGGGCGAGTTGTCACCAGCAAGTCTGATTCCGCTGCTTCAAGCGACCCAAAAAGAGTACGGGTACATCACGGGCGAGGCGATCGCCGGGATTCGCGTCGCCACTTTCTACAACCAGTTCCGGCTCGTCCCACTGGGTGAGCATGTCATCGAAATCTGCCGCGGCACGGCCTGCCATGTCCGCGGCAGCGGCCTGCTCGCCGGCCTGGGTGCGGTTCGTCGAACTCCACAGACCGGAATTCATTCCTAATCTGTCGACCTGCAAGACGCCACAGCAGATGGCGGCGACACTGATCAAGATGCGTCCGGAGAATGCCTCCCTCCGAATCTTTTCGGTGGCAATAATGCCCTGCACGGTCAAGAAGCATGAAGCGGTCGAAATCGGTGATCTCGACGCAGTCCTTACCACCCGCGAGCTCACCCGGCTACTGGAAAATTTCGGCATCACGCTCTCAGCCGATTCTCCGATACAAGCCAGCCTCGACGAACCGTTCGCCGAAGCGAGCGGAGCGGGTCGGCTGTTCGGGGGAAGCGGCGGAGTGCTTGAGGCAGCGCTCAGGACTGCGGCTCATATGGTCGGCGATTCGGGCCAGTTCAGCCCGACTGTTCTCTCTCCTCTGCGCAGCGATGAGAGGTTGCGTACATTCAGCGTCACAATCGGCGGACGCGAGCTTCACTGCGGAATTGTCAGCGGGCTTGGTGCGGCGCAATCACTCCTTGATCAGGTCGAAGCCGGAAAGACTGCCCTGGATTTCGTGGAAGTCATGAGTTGTCCGGGGGGCTGTATCGGCGGCGGTGGCCAGCCGCGCACGGTTTCGGAACGAGCGCTGCAAGCCCGCCGTGTGAAAATCCACGATGCCGACAAGCGGGCGAGACTGCACGCCTCACACGAAAATCCGGCAGTGGTCCGGTTGTATGAGGAGCTGTTGGTAACTCCTGGAAGCAAGGAGAGTCACAGGTTGCTCCACCGGCAGTATCACTGCCGCGATACGCGCTAGCGTCGGAAAGGAAGCGTCCTATGTTTGCCGCAATCGAGACAATCAAACAGAACTGCCGACGCTGCTATACCTGCGTACGGTCCTGCCCTGTCAAGGCAATCAGGATCGTGGACGGGCAGGCTTCGGTGGTAACGGGCGCTGCGGACGCTCGGGTTCCGCTATGTTGTAGAGGTGGCGCGGGGCGCCGATCTGGTGGCAACGGCATATGAAGAGCTGTTGCGCAATGATCCTGATGGATCATGGATCGCGACGGCATGTCCCGCAATCGTCGAACGCATCCGGAAATACCATCCGGCACTGCTTCCCCGTCTGGCTCCAATCGTTTCACCCATGATCGCGGCAGCACTCGAACTCCGCGAACTGCATGGAGACGATCTGAACTGCGTCTTCATCGGACCCTGCATCGCGAAGAAAGTAGAGGCTCGCGACCCGTTACTGCCGCGTGTTGTCGACGAGGCGCTGACGTTTGCCGAACTGAGGCGTGTGTTTGCACAACGTGGCATCGATCCTAGCCAGGCGGCTTCTTCGGAACCGGATCCTCCGCGCGCCGGCACCGGCAAAGCCTTTCCGTTGATAGGAGGCCTGCTGCTCAGCGCCGGCCTCGAATCCGATCCACTCGACGACCGTTTCATAGTGGCGACCGGCCGGACAGAAACTGAAGAAATCCTCACGGACCTCGAGCAGGGAGGAATCAGGCCGCGCCTCGTCAAAGCGTTGATGTGTCACGGCTGCCACGAAGGGCCGCTGCCGCCGTTGAGAGTGAGACACACGATGCGCTTCTCCGAAGCTTCACCGCCGAGGATCGGCGGCTTGTTGAACCAAGCGAGGAACAGATCCGCAACGTCCTCGCCCGTACGAATAACTTTTCGGCAGAGGATGAACTCAACTGCGGCGCATGCGGATATCCCACCTGCCGGGCCAAGGCGGCTGCCGTCGTCAATGGCCTTGCCGAAGAAGCGATGTGCCTGCCCTTTCTGATCGAGCAGGCGAACGAGTCTGCCACGAACTCCATGTGCCGTGGAGAGACCTGCGCGAAATCCACCGACAGCTGGTGTGCACCGAAAAACTTGCGTCGCTCCGCCAACTCGCTGCCGGGATAGCCCATGAACTCAATAATCCGCTCGGCACCATTCTGCTGTATTCAGGCCTCATCGAACGGAAACTCGGAAGCGGCGCTTCCCTTTCCAACGACATCGGTCTGATCCAGAGAGAGACACAGCGCTGCAAGCGGATCGTGGCGGGGCTTCTGAACTTCGCCCGTCAGAACCGCATGCATTTCTCCCGGTGCCGATTGAATGAGTTCACCGCCGAAGTGATTGGCAAATCATTCGATGCGGAAGCGCTCGCTGAAAAGAAGATTCAACTCAGTTTCGTTGAAGCGAAAGCCGAGGCAATAGATGCCGACATCGATCGAGACCAGATGACGCAGGTCCTGGTAAACCTCGTGCAGAACGGAATCGAGGCGCTGGGCGAAGAGGGAGGAAGCGTGGAAGTATCGCTGTCGTATTCTGAAGAACGGGATCGTGTCCGGCTGGCCGTACGCGACAACGGCTGCGGCATTCCGCCGGAAGATCACGATCGCGTCTTCCAGCCCTTCTTCACGACAAAAAACATAGGCCGGGGTACCGGGCTGGGTCTGGCCATAACGTACGGCATTGTCAAAATGCATCACGGTTCCATATGGTTCGAATCGACCCCGGGTTGCGGTGCAACTTTCTTTATAGAGCTGCCCGTCAGCCAGGCCCGCCAGATAAGGAGCATGACATAATGAACGACCGGAAAAAGAAGCTTTTGTTTATTGATGACGACCCTGCATTTCTGGCTGCCCAGACCGCATTTTTCGGTGCGCGCGGGTTTGAGGTTCTCACGGCGGATGGAAGCGATTCAGCGCTCAGCATACTTGAACGCGAATCTCCCGACATGATTTTCATCGACCTGATGATGGAACATTCGGATTCGGGATTTACTCTGGCACGCCGCGTCCGTCGGGACGAATGACTGCGCGACATTCCCCTCGTGATGCTTTCCGGGGTGGCTTCCGAAACCGGAGCGCGATTTGCACAGGAACGAGATTCCCTCAAAAGCTGGTCTCGTCTGGACGATTTTGTGGACAAGCCGGTGAGCGCACACCGGCTCCTCACGCTTGTTGAGCGACGACTTCAGCACTCCGGGTGCACACCGGGGGAGAGGTGACGTGATGGCCGCGCGTATCCTCGTTGTAGATGACGAATCCGGCATTCGTTCAGGCGTGTGCGAGATCCTCGCTCTCGAGGGCCATACAGTTGACTCTGCGGACTGTGGACAGGTCGCGCAGGAACTTGTCTCCCAGAGGCCGTACGATATTGCCTTGATCGATTACCGCTTGCCCGATGTCGACGGACTCACGCTGCTGCAGTCGTTGCGACAGAAGTCCCCGGGGGTAATGACGTGCATGATCACTGCGTACGCCAACATCGAAACGGCGATTCTCGCAACCCGGCAGGGAATCGATTTCTTTCTCCCCAAGCCGTTCTCTCCTGACGACATGATAGCCGCGGTAAACACGCTTCTGGGGCACAAGAAACTGCGCGATGAAGCCGAACGTCTTCGGGCAGCTCACGCGGCAAACCTCCGCCAGCTGGCATCGGAAAAGAGTCAGACTCATTCCCTTGTTGCCAGCCTGCGCGACGGCGTGCTCGTAGTCAATCGAGAAGGGGAGATTGTCCTGGCGAATCGCTCGATGGCAGAGATCCTCGGAATCGAAGCGCGCAGACTTCTCGGTAGCCAGGAATCCTCTGTTCTGTCTGAAGGAGTTCTCTCACCTGCACTGGCCGCATTCGACAAGGGAAACCCGGTTCCTGCCGTCTTCGAAGCCGATGCACCACCAAAGCGCCTGTTTGTCACAGTGAGCGGGTTCTACGATGACGCCGGCGGACTGCTCGGACGCATCATTACCGCTGTAGATATCACGGCGGTGAAACGGCTCGCGCTCGAGAAGGCCAGGTTCACCCGGACGCTGGTGCATGAGCTGAGGGCTCCGCTCGGGGCGGTCAAATCGATAATTGAAGTAATGCGGGACAAGAGCCTGGGCGATACTCTCGAACCCTATATGCAGTTTCTCGCCAGGGCCGATGAACGTATCGACGGTCTGAGCGAACTCATCTCAGACCTTCTTTCACTGTCACGTATCGAACACGATGGGGCTGTCCAGACGCCTGCGGCCCCTTTGAACATCAGTCCGATCCTCACCGAAGTGGCGGAGCTGTGGCGCGACCGCGCCGCAACAGTACGGGTGAACATCAACGTCGACGCGGTGCAGGACCTTCCGCCGTGCGCGATTTCGGCCGATGATCTGCGGACCATTCTGACAAACCTGGTAGGCAACGCGGTCAAATACAACCGTCCTGGCGGCGATGTCACAGTCAGGGCGCTGCGTTCGGCGGATGGATTAGAAATCGCGGTGCGCGACACCGGTATCGGAATAAAGCCCGAGAACCTCGCTCGGCTGGGCGAAGAATTCTTCCGGGAAAAAAGGGGAGAAACCAAGGGAATCGAAGGTAACGGCCTGGGCCTGGCGATCGTGAAGCGGCTCGTCGACCGCGCAGGCGGACGACTGAGCATATCGAGTACCCCCGAAAGCGGAAGTGAGTTCCGAATCATCTTTCCGGGATAAGGCGGTAGAGCAGGCATCGGCAACGGATTGACTTACTGTATAATCCGCGAAGCAGGCGGTAGCAGCGAAACCGCGCTTCTTCAAGGAGAGTGCCATGAACGTTGCCGATTCCTTTTCGAGGGCCGTGCTCCACTATGCAGAAAAAACAGCACTGATTTTTGAAAACGAAAGCTACACCTACGGGCAGATGAATAGCCTCATAGACAACCTGGTCATCTACCTTGCCCGCTCGGGAGTGCAACAGGGAGATCGGGTCGCACTTTTTATGGCAAACCGGCCCGAGTGGATACTGTTGTACTATGCGTCCGCACGACTGGGAGCCGTCTCGGTCTGTGTTCCAGCAGCCTACAAGAAGGACGAAGCCAAACAGGTCATCAACGATTCGCGTTCTTCAGTCGTTATCACAACCGAGTCCCTTGTTCCGCAAATCCCTCCACCCATGACGATTCCGCAGGTGCGGCAAGTCATTTCCATCGAAAGTGAGCGCGAGCTCCAGTCAATCCTTCGCGGAGAAGCCTGCAGGGGAATCCTGCCCGTGGTGCGCACAACGGGCGATGATACAGCTGCAATTCTGTATACGGGCGGAACAACCGGTTCCCCAAAAGGCGCAATGCTGACGCACAGGAATCTGCTCTACAGTGCGCAGAACGTTGCATATCATGAACGCATAACCCCCGAAGACGTGGGAGTGTGCTTCATGCCGCTCAACCACGTTTTTGCTCAATGCCATATCATGCACACGTATTTCTCTTCCTGCGCCACACTCGTCCTGTTTTCCGGATTCGACATGGACAAGGTTGTTGCCGCCGTCACCGAGTATGAGGTGACCAGGTTCTACGCAGTCCCGACGATTTTCATCCGCTTCCTGAATAATCCCGAATCGAGGAAGCATCTCAAGAGTCTGCGCTATGTTTTTTCCGGGGGAACGAGCATGCCGGCTGAAATCGTGCGCAGATGGATCGACGCGTTCGGCATCCTGATCCATGAAGCCTACGGTATGACGGAAGCGGCATCATGTGTGACGTTCAACCACCTGTTTCGCCACAAGATCGGCTCAATAGGCATGCCTGCAGGAATCGTGGAAGTCAGAGTAGTCGACGCCGCCGATAACCAGCTTGCACCGGGAGAGCAGGGGGAAATCATCATCAGGGGCCCCAATATCATGAAGGGCTACTTCGGGCAGCCGGACGAGACTGTAACTGCGCTCCGAGGCGGATGGCTGCACTCGGGCGACGTCGGAGTCTTCGATGAAGACGGCTATCTCTACATCGTCGACCGTATCAAGGACATCATCATAACGGGAGGCGAGAACGTCTATCCGAAAGAGGTAGAGGATCTTCTGCATCAGCATCAGGCCGTTAACGAGTGTGGGGTCGTGGGACTGCCTCACGACGAATACGGTGAAGCAGTCACCGCATTTGTAACCCTCAAACCGGGTACGACTGCAGATGAACGTGACCTTATCGCGTTCTGCAAAGAAAGGCTGGCGCACTACAAAGTTCCTAAGACTGTCAATATCGTCGCCGATCTCCCCAAGACTCCCCAGGGGAAAATTCTCCGCCGCGCCCTGAGGAAGTAACGACGGTTGGAAGGTCGCTTCACAGCCTCTTTCGGAATTCGCGCCGCCCATCTGACAACACCAGTGCAGGTACCGGTAAAGTTCCCACGGAGGATCGCGACGCGCAAATGTGTCTTTATACTAAGACATTTGTCTTGACTGCCGCGCTCATATTCCCTATCCTTGCAGCATTCTGCACTTATGGGCGTTCTCGCTCCGGTCGATCGGAGCGAGAACGCGTCAGGCATCAAAGGCTTCGGTGACGCACCCGTGTTTTCACGTGTGACTTATCAACGAGCTCGCGAAGAGAGGATTATTATGAAAAGGCGAAGGTTTCTGAAACAAGCAGCTTTCAGCGCAGCCGCCCTGAGCACTGCGTCATTGTATACCGGTGCAGCCTCCCCCAAAAAACCCAACGTAATCGTCATCCTTACCGATGACCAGGGATACGGAGATCTGTCATGCACAGGGAACCCGATCTTAAAGACCCCCAATATCGACAGACTCGGGTCGGAGAGCGTCCGCTTCACCGATTTCCACGTCACTCCTGTCTGTACTCCCACGCGCGGCCAGTTGATGACAGGACTTGATGCTCTGCATAATCAGGCCTGTGCCGTGACTGCCGGACGCACTATCATGCGCAGGGACGTGCCCACAATGGCCGATCTGTTCCGGCAGAACGGTTACGCGACCGGTCTGTTCGGAAAATGGCACCTCGGCCACACCTATCCCGATCGTCCCATGGACAGAGGGTTTGACAAGTGCGTGTGGTTCAAAGGCTGGGGGTTGCAGTCCGAAATCGAATTTGACAATGACTACTCCGCACCGCGGTACCTTGACGGCACCGAGGAGAAACGGGCTTCCGTCTACTGCACCGATCTCTGGTTCCAGGAAGCGATCGCGTGGATGGACAAACAGAAAGACAAACCGTTCTTTGTGTACCTGCCAACCAACGTACCTCACATGCCGCTGTGGCCGCCTCAAGAATACGCGGATCTGTATAAGGACAAAACCGGTCCCGGTCCGGCCGCCTTCTTTGCGATGATCGCCAATCTGGACGATAACATTGGACGGCTGGATCAATGGCTCAAGAAAAGCGGATTGTACAAAGACACTATTCTTGTGTTTCTTTCGGACAACGGCGGCACCGTTGGACAGCGCGTCTTCAACGCTGGGTTACGCGATTCCAAAGCATCACATTATGAGGGCGGCCACAGGGTACCTTGCTTCATTCGCTGGCCTAATGGCGGATTCGACGCTTTTGAGGTAGCTACGCCGACACAGGTACAGGACCTGCTCCCGACATTGCTGGACCTCTGCAATCTGTCGTCCCAAAGAGCCGTCTTTGACGGAATCAGTCTGGTTCCTCTCATGAACAAGAAGAAGATCAAGGATCGCATGTTCGTTGTTCAATACGCACTTCGGAAACGTGCCGAGAAATACGATTGCGCAGTCATCTGGAATCAATGGCGGCTTCAGAAGGGATCCGAGCTGTACGATATCGCCAACGATCGCAGTCAGAAGAACGACGTGTCTGCGCAACACCCTGAAATAGTCAAACGCATGAAAGCTTTCTATGACGAGTGGTGGGCTAAACTGGATCCCGCGCTCAACGAGCCGATTCCTGTAATCGTTGGCTCGAAAAATGCGAATCCGGTATTGTTGACCAGCATAGATTGGTGGGAAGTCGATTGCGACAACATCAATTTCGTTTCACAGGCGGTTGGCGGTCCGCGTGGCGGCTGCTGGACTGCTCAGGCGGAAACAGCGGGCAAGTACCGGATCGAACTTCGTCGCTGGCCTTTCCATACAAATAAGCCGATAGGGTCGGAAGGACCTCGAGTTACGATCACGGGAAGGCCTCTAACGCACAAATTCAGGCTCATCCCTGCACATAAGGCGGTTCTGGAAGTCAATGGCAAGGCCCAACAGGTGTCGACGAAGCCGGAAGAACTCGGTGTGGTCTTTACCGTGGAATTACAGCAGGGCAAGAACAGACTGCAGGGTTGGTTCGCCGATGCCGACGGCGCAAATCTATGCGGAGCGTTCTACGCTATGGTTGAGAAGCTGTAAGACGACTGCGTGTTAAGGCGTGATCGTTTGTCTCACTCAAATGATCACGCCAGCCTTAACCCGCGCGACCGCCAATGAAGCCGGATCGATCTGAGGTTGTATCTGCAGAACGCGGGAATGCAATCGGATATCGACCGGTACATCTCCTCTGACCGCTGGACCAATCAGGTACCAGTCGTACTCCGAACTGTTCACCAGCTTTCTGATGCTCTCCATATCATGTACGGGAGACGAAGAAACGACTATACCTCGTGGTTCCATAAACCTGCAGAGGTGAGCAGTGATGAATCGAACCCTGTGACCGGGTTGTGGTACATGTATGTACACGACAGAAGAACCTGCTTCAATCTTATCGAGCATCGCGGTTGTCTGCTCAGAGAATCGAACCGTCACGGCAATGACTTCCGCCTTCTTCCTGGAGGCCAGAGACTGGACCTTCTCATATAAGAACTGGCTGACGAGAAGCTTCCTTTTCGCAGAACTTCGTTTTAGCGTACCCTCCACCTGGTTGCAGGAAATCCCGGTGACGGGAACCTGCCATAGGCGGGAGATTTCATCGGCCATTTCAGCGGCTGCTTCTTCGTGAGTATCAACGAAAATGAGAAAGGGATCTTGACGCTCATTTTCCTGGGCATGCTGATTCAGAAATCTCGCAAAAGCTGTCGGGGCCATGCCCCAGCTACGGGATTTTACGACGATCTCGTTCGCCAGCTTCACGCAGTTTCGGTGCATCATCCCAGGAGAAGCCGTAGCTGTGGCAACAACCGTCCCTTTTCCCCGAATCAGCGTCAGCAGCCCTGAGCGCCTTAGCGCTAGGTAGGCTTTGTGTATCTGGTTCCGATTTATGCCGGTTTGTTTCTCGACATCGCGAATCGACGGAAGGACGTCACCTTCGCGCAGTATGCCCATGGATACGGCGATCTTTATCTGATCCTGTATTTGATTCGTTATCGAGATTGAACTGTGCTTTTCAAAACAGAATTCCATCTTATCCTGCGGTTCTGATGCCTGCATGAATAAATTGACTATTACGGGAGCAGCGGCACACCGGCTTTGAGCCGCCATCCCGGTCCAAACGGAACGGCGGCGCGGCTAGGAAGATGCCAGGGACAATCATCTTCCCGGCAAGCCTTCACTCCGGATCAACGAGGGCCTCACGCGCGACGCATGAGACCCTCAAGAGTCTAGAAGCTGAATCGGGCACGCAATTGGAACTCACGCCTTCCAACTTTAGAGCCCAGATGGCCGAACGGATTTCTCCCATTTATGTTCAGGACTGGTGGATTGGCGAAAGAAATACGTGTGCTCGCCGTCCCCACACTTCCCGCCGGCTGCGGATGATTGAATATGTTCGTCGCATCTACGCGTATTTGGAAACTCTTCGATTCACCGATTTTGATCGATTTCGTGAGAGCCATATCCGCGCCCCAAGCCCCTGGACCGTAGAATCTGTTCTGTCCGAAAGACCCCAGAGTTCCCGGCATGGGATTCTGAAGAATGATGTTGCCCTCAGGATCCGCAACTGCCTGAAGGGTGCAGAAGTTGGCGAGTTCGGCGGAGACCATAGAGCACTGAGGATCATCGACATATTGAAAATAGTTGCCGAAGTAGTTGCCCTCATAGGCCCCGGGCTCCCAGTAAACCCCGATCTGATCAAAGGGGAAGGGACCGACCTGATCCGGCACACCGGTACCGTAAAGAGTACTCTGAGCTGTGACGTTTGCCGGGCTGCCACTCCTGACGTTTACGATCCAGCTGGCCTGCCAACCCTCAAGGATTCGCGCCAACGTCCCGGATGCCCGATTGAAGAACAGCCGGTTTGGCCCTACCGGGAGATCGAAAGTTCCGTAGGACGTAAATACGTGCCGGCGATCGCTTCCCAGTACAGTGTAATCCCACGCTCGATTCCGCGGATCAGTGGGGGTGCTCCCCGGGTTGCCCAGATTCTTGCTCAAGGTGTAAGAGGACCGGAAACTGACGCCCGAAACTGGCCTGAGCGTGACCTGCACTTGCATCGAGTGATAATTGGCCGAACCTCCATTGGTGCGAACGTTGACGGCGTTGAACTGCGGATTCGTGACAACGAAGTTTTCCGGTAATCCTGCGGTTCTGAGCAACCAGCCGTTTTCAGTAACCCCTGCACCGGCATTAGGATTCGCCCAATCGCTGAGAGCGGTAGCAAGCCCCGAGTAGTTCCCGTTGGCCAGCATCTGTCGAAGCTGTACGCCTCCGGAAAACCGAGCAGACGTCCGCAGAAACTCCGCACCGCTTCTGGCGCCCCTCACAGGAGCAAAGATCTGGTCAAGCAACTGAGTTGCAGGATTCGCGTCATCGCCCATCCGAGCGGCATCGAACGCTTCAAGCAGCCCGTTTGTCAGAAAGTTCGGCAGATTGATATTCTGAGTGCTGACATTCTTCCGTGTTAATGTACCGATATAGCGCACATCGACGGTCAGCTTGGATCCGACATTTCGAGTCAGCGCCAGCGTCAGGTTCTGGATATATGGGCTGACGAAGTTCGGGTCGTATACGGAGAGATTTTGTGTCCTGTCGGTAACCGGAACCGGAGTCATCGGATCGGCGGTCGGGGGCACCGGAATCACACTCGAAAGACTGGCCAAATCAAGGTAGGTGCTGTTAGGCCTGTATGTGACAGAGTTCGTGCTTCCGGGAGGGTTTCCGATTATGGTTTCGATTGTCCCTGCCTGGTCTCCTCCCGTATAGCTTATCTGATATCCGCCACGCAAGGTCGTTTTCCCCTTTCCGAACCATGGCACCTGCCAGGAAAAGCCGACCGCGGGACCAAAATTGTTCAAGTCGCGAGAATAGATCCTCTGGTCTGGATTGGGCGAGTCCGGACCGATAAAAACCAACTCCGTCAGATCAGCTCGGACTCCGGGGTTCCAAAAAGCTTCTTCCAAGCTTCTCCCCGAAATTCCAAACATTGCATTGCCTCCCCCCTTGAGCCCTGCAGTAAGACCCGATTTCAGAAAGGGAACGCCATAGTACTCGTACCGGAGGCCGAGGTTGAGCGTCAGGTTCTCGTGCACCTTCCAGTCGTCTTTGAAGAATGCGGCAAACTCATTCTTGTGCAGATCGCGAATCTTCTCCTTCTCGGTCAGGGGATCATTCCACGAGGTCACGTCATCAGCAGAGTTGAGGAAATACAGCTGACTGACTGAACCAATGGAACCCGAAAGAAAAGTCAGAAGGTTCGCCATCAGCAACTGGTTTCCAGCAGTCGCGGTACCGGCAAGTCCTGGCATGTTCGTGCCGTTGATTCCCTGCACGGCAAGCCCCTGCGCATTGCCACCTACAGCATAGGGGGTCACGTTCATTCCCCAGTTTGTACCGTATACCGCAGCCTTCGATCTGTTGAGCCGCACTTCTGCCCCGGTTTTGAACACATGTTTGCCCTTGGTCCAGGTCAGAGTATCTGCGTAAGTCCATCTCGGACTGATATCCCGGTTGGTCCATCCGAGGAGGCCGCCACGGCCGCCAAAGAAATTGCTCGATGCGACTGTAAAGGCAGCTCCTCCAGTCCCGGGACTCACCACGACCGGAAGGCCATTGAGCTCAGGTAGCTGCTGAAGCAACTCCTGACGTGTTTCAGGATTCTCAAGCGGAAAGAACCCATTCGTTCCTGTTCGCGACATTCCGAATCGTGCTTCGTTGAGAAGAGTTGGTGACAGGGTTGATGTGAAATTGACCGTCAGAACTTGGGGTTGTCGCTCGGTCCGCCCGCCCCAGCCGTTCGGCCAGACAGCGTAGTTGTTGTCGGCCCAACCCTGTTCAAAACTCCAGGATCCCCCTATCCTGTGTTTGGAATTGAAGACGTGATCTATCTTCAGGTTGATCTGCTTTCTCTGGTTATCCTCGCCGATTCCCAGATTGTTGTCGGCGCCGCGCACCCCCCGTGTCCAGCGCCCGCCGGCTGTATTGAGACCGTCGCCGATAGACTCGTAGCTGGTCGCTGGAGGCATGAGGGCGAGAAACTGTTCGATAAACCCGGTAGAATCCATCCCAATACGATAAGGATCCCATGCTGCATTCGGTGCGACGTCGGTTGCGGGGTTGAAATCGGAGCAGTCAGGTGTTTGCGGCGTTCTCACCAGAGGCCCGAACACACTGGCATAGCGGAGAATTCCGTTATGCTCAGTACCGTCTGGATTAGTTGCCGGTGCCACCGGATTGCCCGCAAAATCCACGACCGCGGTTATGGGCGTGTTGCCTGCAACGTTGGTAACCTGCGCGTAACGGCCGTTGTTCCAGTTGTCGTAGTACCGGAAAATGCCTTTTCTCGCGCAAGGGGTTAACACCAGCGGATTTACGCTGTCACGGACACGGGCTATCTGGCCGTTCCACAATACGAAGAAAAACGTCTTGTTCTTTATAATCGGCCCGCCGAGACTCAACGTGTATTGATGTAGATTTCGCCAGGGAGGAACAATTGCGCTGCGGTTGTTCTCCCATTGATTGGAGTCTAACGCGGAATTCTGAACATCCCAGACGGCGCTGCCGTGAAATGCGTTTGTTCCGGATTTGGTCAGCACCTGAATTTGGGCATTCCCACGCCCCATTTCGGCGTCGACTGGAGAAAGAATCATGCGGAACTCACCGACCATGTCAGGATTGATCCGCGTGGGCGAATGGACGCCGGACCGAGTCCGTACGTCGCTAATGCTGACGCCGTCGCGTTGCAGATTGAGATTGCCTACGCTGACGCCGCCGATGGTGGTATTCTCGGCACCCGTGACGGGGTTTCCGTCAGTCGGAATGTACCCTGACATGACCCTGATCAGGTCCAGTGCATCACTGTTTACCTGCGGCAACTCCTGCACAACGTTTTCGGCGAGCACATCACCTGTGGATGAACTCGATTCCAGCAACAGGCTCTCGGCAGCGACACTGACTTCCACGGCTGTTGACAGGCCTGCGATCTGCAATTCGAAATTCAGCTGTACCTGAGCGGCATTCCCGAGTTTTACCTCCGTGAATGTCTTTGTCTGAAATCCGGGTTGTTCGGCGCTGACTTTGTAAACGCCGGGCAGCAGGCTCGGGAAATTGTAGACGCCGGCACTGTTGCTTATCACTGTATCTACGATTCCGGTAGCGGTATTTGTCGCCGTCACCGAAACGCCCGGCATGACTCCTCCTGTTTCGTCCATGACGATTCCGCTCAAACTGGCGTTACTTGACTGACTGAATGCCTGAACGGAACAGATCAGAAAGAGCAACAGTATCCCGGCAGCAGATTTGGTTTTCCATAAGACTTTCGCAATAACTGGGACTGTCGATCCTCTCACTGGGCGCAAAGCGTCCAGTAAGAGGATCGGGAAGAGTTGATTACATAGCATCGCAAGCCTCCTTTCGGCACATCCGTTGATAACCCATTTCGTCAACCCCTTTGGTAATGCGATCAACCTGGATTCAATAGGGGAACACTCGACATGGCGAGAGTATCAAGCAGCATTGTCTGCTATGTCAAGACTATTGTCTCGGTTTTTAGACAGTTTTCATCTTGGGATGCCTTTAATTTTCGCCAGCTGATTATGTTTGGGCGGGTCTAACTGTACTGTTCTTGTGAAAAACGGGTTCGCGCGGCATCAACTTCAATTTCGAACAAGAGATTCTGGCGGCATATGTCAGCACATGTCGCTTCTATGGGAAAACGCGGAATGTTGAGTTCGGTTAGAATTCGTCTGAAAATGGGAAAATAAGCCATATCTTTGAAGTAAGCTATCCCACGGCAGAGGTCATTCCACTTCATCTGCCGCGATTCGAGAATGGCTTCAACAGTCTTCATCGTCAGCCTGATCTGTTTTTCCGGATCATCACGATGAACAGTACTCCCATCGAGCCCAATGCTTGCGGTCCCGGAGATAATCAGATTGCGATGCGTAGGACTTGAGATTTCAATGGCACGGCTGAAAGCACTCCGGTACTCCAGGGCGGAATTCTGAAGAGGCGAAGAGACGGTCTGAACCGTGCATTCAGGGCTCTTCGGCTGAACTGCAAGAACTGCCATCGTGATGGCCGCACCAGACTGATTGCCGGTACCGACTCCCGTGCTGGCGGGAATCATATGATCCAATACGCCGACCTTTTCGAAAAAGGAGGTGCGAACAGCATTGAACTCGTCATACCACTCCAGCAGATGGTCAAGATAGATCCACGTGCGCACGGTATCCGTGAATCTGAAGCCGCTGCGCGCCAGAACGGCGGCTGCGGTTTCAAAGACTGACTGGGCTTGCTCGCCACGCGCGGAACTCAGATCGCTCGGAACCAGCCCGTGTAAACGGCAATAGCGGGCATGGTTGTCTTCATAGATGAATCCTATATGACGTCCATCGGAAAGAACCGGCACAGGGACGGTTCCGGATATCGCTACAGCCTGACTCGAGGAAACACCGTTTGTACGTGCAGTGCTCCGAAGCCACATCAGCGGCCAGTCGACATTCCTGCCGACGGAGTCGAAAGAGAGATCATTCCCGGCAAAAACAGACTGGCTGAGAATGAAGGCATTCTCTTTTGCCGCAACGCATCGAAGCACGTCCCGTGAAGCACCCATCGAGTGGACCGTGATGTAGTGCTCACTGCGCGTCGGCAGCCTGAGCGTGGCGATCTCAGTTCCACTATGTGTATTGACAACTCTCAACAACCAGGTCCTTTTTTGAATCCAACCCCTACTCATTCGCAGGGACAGTCAGTCAAACCGGCCGCCCCTGCGTTTGAAACTTCACTGCTTCCTCAAAGGGAACTTTCGGGCGGGTTGTTTTCTTTTCAACTGCGGCTGTGCGAGGAACGACTGCTCGGCGATAACCTCCTGCAGATAGCAGTAGTGCCAGCGCGGATCAGTTGTGGTCAACGTCCCGTTCTTGTAGTCGCTGCAACTGTCAGGTTTGGCAAGAGGATATTCTTCCAGCGGGTCGTCATGCAAGTTGTAGAATGTGCAGCTCGCAGGTTCAGCGTTTTCATTGCATATGAGCTTGTAGACTGCATTCCGCGCAGCGACCTGCCGCATATTGTTCTTCACGGGGTTGATGGTTTCGGCCAGCAGATATCCTTTGTCGCGATCACGCAGGCCGCTGGCGCCCTTGAAGAGGATGGGAGCAAATGACACTGCGTCGAGAGCGACGGTACCGTCGCCGGTCCGGTTGGGAACCGATTTGGGCACCTCGAGCCCTGCCAGTTCCAGGATTGTGGAGAATAGATCCACACAATGAATCGGTTCGTCACTCCGGGATCCCGCCTTGATTCCCGGTCCGCGGACAGCCATCGAGACCCTCACACCGCTTTCATAAACAGTTCCCTTGCTGCGCTCCCGTTTGGTGATGTACATGTTGTCGATGAACTCTCGCTGCGGACCGAACATCCAGGTCCCATTGTCACCAAGATACATGACATAGGTGTTCTTATCGAGTTTGTCGACCACGTCGAGCACTTTGCCGATTATGGTATCCATTGAATTCGTCATGGCCCGCATGAGCGCCTCGGAAGAGCAGGATCCGACGATAGCCGAGCCGAACGTACCGCCACAGGCTTTCATTTCCTTGATTGACACCTCGTCCATCGTGTCAATGTTCGGCACTATCATCGGATTCGGCTTCTGATTACCGGTGATATGCGACAGGTTGAACGCGAGCCAGACAAACCATGGCTTGTCCGGATTCTTCGATTCCTGCTCGGTAATCCATTTGATGGTGTCGGCGGCATTCACTACCGGCGCATATGTGGTTGGCGCAACACCCGGAAGCGTTCTGACAGGTGCTTTTTCCGCGCGCCACTTGTCAGATGCATCCGTGCTGTCCTGGATATGATAGTCCCATTGCCAATATGTCGCGACACCGCCGTGAAGATTGCCCATAAATAGATCGAATCCGGCTTCTTTGGGCTTCATTCCGGGGTATTCGCCCAAACCGGCCATGTGATACTTGCCGAACAGCGCAGTGCTGTAACCTCCCTTTTCCTTCAGATCCCGAACGAAGGAGCGGTGGTTTTGTGACAGCCAGTTCGTATAATCCAGCACCCCCGTCTTGGCCGAATAGAGCCCGGTGAGAATCGACGTCCGCGTGGGAGAGCAAAACGGCTGCGTCCAGGCCTGCGTGAACCTCATGCCCGCCCTAGAGAGGGAGTCAAGCGTGGGGGTCGATGCCGGGCGGCCGTCAATTTCCCGGTAACGGGGATGATTGTGCCCCGACGGCCCGTATTTTTTCACAAGATCATCAATCAGCCCCGGATACATGTTACTTGTCGCGTCGATACCGATATCGTCTCCGATAATAAGCAGAATATTGGGACGCTGAGATTTACCGTCGCCGTTCGTTCCTTGCTCGTTCGCCGAGAGAACGGAAGTGGCTCCGATCATGAGTGCAGCCAGCACGGTGAATCCGCGCAACGCTGCTATGACGCCTCTCTTGATCACTGTTTCATCCTCCGCTTTGTATTCACGTTGACGATTGGATGGGGTCTCTCTCGAAATCCCGACCCGATCCCCCTCTATTGACGTCATCAGTATCGCGCAAGTGTTGTCCTATTTGTCAATACAATTGTCTTACTTATGAAACACTAATCAATAAAACTTCTAATGCCCGCGTGATGGAAGGTTCCGATAACGGATGGATTAGATTGTGGAGAGCCGGACGTCTTATCCGGTCAGGCGATCGAGCGTTTCCACGATTTCAGTGACGAAACGGCTTTCCAGTTCGACGGGAGCCAGTGCCCGATACATCTCCATCATTGCGAAAATGACTCCCAGCATCAGCAGAACCAGCCCTGCCACAAAGAACGGCACAGCAAGATAAATCAGTCCAGGCCAAAGGACACTCAGACCGATCGCAAGCGAACAGACCGAAAACGACGCGATCGTCAACAGCAGTGAGGAGAGCGCGCGTCTAAGCAGCCTTGCACGGCGCAGCACGTGACCGGTCTGGACCTGAAGGGCCTCCAGCATCTCCTGGTACATTGTCAGGGCTACCTGATCAGGCTGCACGCTTGAGCGCTGATGGCCGATTTCCTCCTGCGCCTTCAACCGTTCGCGCTGAAATGCCCGCAGCCGGTTCACCACGGCGGTCAGCCGGTTGTAGAACGCCAGACAGAGGAGTCCGCAAGCTGAAATTCCGATTATTGGTCCGGCGCCCGCGGAAATAACCTTCGAAAGCTCCTGTACTTCCATACCTTCCTCACCTTTGTACTCCAGCTTCGCGGTTCTTCATCGCACTCTGAGATGATGTATCCCAAGTGACCGAGCGAGCGATCTTGAAAGCTCTATCTCTTCCTCTGCTAAAGCATACCTCACGACGCTTGCCTGTGCTGATTTGAACCAGTACGGCGCACGCCTGAGAAAATCCAGCATCGCCTTCCAGTACAGTTTCTCGTTACCAACAGCACCTTCGCTGTCGGGCCGGCAAACCTCAACGTAGCGGCTGCAGCCGGGCGCGTTCAACGATACCGAGACCTCATCCACACTCTCCGCAAGTTCAGGAATGACATCCCTGCCATGGATGAGGCAGGCGTGGCCATTCGTGTTGAGTCGTATCCTAGCTCCGTAACTTCGTAACCAGGGGGCGGCTTCTCTAATGAGTTCGAGCCGGAATGTCGGCTCCCCGAAACCGCACCATATGAACTCCCGAACGTCGGCCAGATGACTCAGCCGCAGAACCGATTCCTGCAGCATTTGCAGATCCGGTTCTTCCATCCCCCATAGTACAGCCCCACCAAGTCCGTCAGTCTTATACCGCACGCAAAAAGAACAGCGATTGGTGCATCTGTTGGTCACATTCAGGTAGACACTCGATTGGCCGACGTATCTGTACGCGTAATCCATTGCAAACCTGCTTCACTCCCGCTAAGAATCTGCAGTATAGTACAAAATGGTTGATAACCCTTGGGAGAAGGCAATTTTGAGATTAGTCGTGGGAATTACCGGAGCCACCGGAGCTGTCTATGGTGTGCGGATTCTTCAGGTGCTCTCGGAAATGAGCGGAATCGAGACACACCTGATTACCTCAACCGCCGGGATTCAAACCATCGAGATTGAAACCGGACTGAGTACGGAGGAAGTCAGATCCCTGGCTGATCACTCCTATAGTATTGATGACCTGACCGCGCCGCTTGCCAGCGGCTCCTTCAAACACGATGGCATGATTGTCGCACCCTGCAGCATGAAGACGCTCGCGGGGCTTGCACATTCATACGCCGACACACTCCTGACCCGCGCCGCGGATGTCACGCTCAAGGAGCGTCGCCATCTGGTTCTGGTCGTAAGAGAGACGCCTCTTCACCTGGGGCACCTCAGGAACATGGTGGCCGTCACCGAAATGGGGGCAACTGTGATGCCGCCCGTCCCCGCCTTCTATTACCGGCCGCAGTCACTTCAGGAGATAGTCGACCATTCGGTCGGCAAAGCGCTCGATCTTTTCGGCATAGAACATAACCTGTTTGCACGATGGGGTACCGAAACAACGTGATGCTGTTCACCAAAGGCGCCGGACGGATGAAAGTGAGTCTTTCGACTCAGACCATCGGAAACGACCTGATCGTCTGCATCTTCAATGAGCAGGGGCACCTTGGAGCAGTAGCAGTGGCCGAGTACAGCGTGGAGGAGGGTCGTGCCTCCACTTCGGTAATTACAAGCCCCGGGCACAGCGATGACGTGATTGCACGTGAGGCGGCATATAAGCTGTGCAAACGCCTTAAACGCCGTGCCTGCGTCATTGCCGGCGTTCACCTGGACGATATTACGCCGGACGAGATCGACGATATCGTGCGAACCTGCGATGAGCTGGTGGACGAATTCAGCCGCAGTTGAAGGCTGCCGGAGGTCGTTACTTCTCCGCATGCCAGGATGTGCTGGATGCTTCCGATTTCATCGTGCCCGAGATTCTATCGCCGTTGACCTGTCCCGTATATTCGGCGTCTCCTGCTGTGAACGAGATCTGCTCGCCCTTCAATGTCCCGGCAACAGGAATGCTCTTGTTCCCCGAAACCAGGGTTCCGCTGATTTTCTGAAACTCCTGTTTCAGCGTAAGCTCCCCGTCAGGAAGACGCCACTTCCCTTCGACTTTCGCCGGAACTATCCAGAGGTAGGCGGTGCACCATGTAGTACAGGACTCGTCACTCCTGATGGTATCATCCGCTTCCCATTCCCCCATGTCGAAGCTGTTGGAGACGATTCTAGTCCCAGGCTTCAAGTCGAGAAGTCTGGGCCGCAGCCTGAGATTGATATCCGGAAGGAGGAACATTGTAATAACGCTGGCCTTGGAAAAATCGCTCTGGAAGAGATCCGCTTCAATGAACTCTGCTTTTCCGTTCACCCCTGCGCTGGCGGCATTCTTTTTCGACAACTCCACCATGTCGTGGTTGTATTCGATGCCGAGTGCCTTAGCTCCGAGTTTAGCCGCAGTGATAACGGTCCGGCCATCGCCCGAACCCAGATCTATGACAAAATCCTGCGGCGTTACCTTCGCCATCTTCAGCATGCGGTCGACAAGGTCCTGCTGAGTCGGCACCCATACGACATCTTTGCCGGGCTGTCCTACCTGCGGCTGATACTCCTGTTGATCCTGAGCGAAGATGCCGGTTACCAATAACATCAACACCGTTGCTGCACTCAACCAACGACGCGATATACCCATAGTAAGCTCCCATCCGGAATATATGATGACCTCTTCTCCTGGAGATTCAGGAGGGTGTCATTTGCGGGAAGCGATTATAATCTACAAGACAACGCTTTTGACAAACAGAATCTGTAGGCCTTGACTGACGTCGTCCTGTCTTGGACACACGGGAGATCACACCATGATCAGCCAATTCGCGTTACTCCTTGCTCTGACCGCGGCACTTCAATGTGAGGATCTGAATAACCTTTCACTTCCCGCCGTAAACATTGCGGCGGTCGAGTCAATTCCCTCCGGCCCGTACAAACCCACCGCAGGAACTCCACAGAACGGTCCATCACAAGCCCAGATGCAATTACCCGCTCATTGCCGGGTAGCTGCGACCTTGACACCATCGCCCGATTCTCACATTGAAATCGAGGTATGGCTGCCGACCGAAACCTGGAACGGCAAATTCCAGGCTGTCGGGAACGGAGGTTGGGCCGGCGCGATAAGCTTCCCCGCAATGGCCTTGGCACTGCGGGAAGGATATGCCACCGCTTCGACCGACACGGGACATAAGGGAGGAAACGCGCTCTTCGGCATAGGACATCCTGAAAAAGTGGTCGATTACGCGTACCGCGCAGTCCATGAAATGACCGTGACTTCCAAGGCGATCATCACCGCCTTCTATGGACAGAAGCCGGCGTATTCATACTGGAATGGCTGCTCGACGGGAGGCAGACAGGGGCTGATGGAAGCGCAACGTTATCCTGAGGATTTTGACGGAATCATCGCGGGGGCTCCCGCAAACTTCCACAGTCATCTTCACGCTTCAGACATGGCCATCACCGTCCCTGTACTGAAGGACGATTCAAAGCGGGTCCCGGCGGAGAAGCTTGCACTCCTGAACAAAGCTGTCCTGGCCGCTTGCGACGGGAACGACGGCGTAAAGGACGGACTGATACAGGATCCCCAGAAGTGCAGCTATGACCCGACACGCCTGCTCTGCCGCGGCGATGATGCGAACGATTGTCTTACGGCAGCCCAGGTCGAAACGGTAAAGAACGTGTATGCGCCGACAAGGTTCGAATCGGGGGAGATCATATTTCCCGGAAAGGCACCCGGTAGCGAACATAGCTGGATCATGCTACATGGCAAACAGCCTTCCCCGATTTCGGTGGGCACATTCCAGCTGACCTATCAGGATCCGGATTGGGACTGGAGAACATTTGAGACCGACCGCGACACGAAACTAGCCGACGAAAAAACCGGATTCATTAACGCAGTCGATCCCGACTTGAGCAAGTTCAAGGCACGCGGTGGAAAACTGCTTCTGTATCATGGCTGGGACGACTTCGGAATTGCCCCTGAGAACACGATCAACTATTACTCGAACGTGCTCAAATTGATGGGTCCGAAGCAGGATGACTGGCTGCGGCTCTTTATGATGCCCGGCGTCGGCCACTGCAGCGGCGGCACGGGACCGGACCAGGCAGGATTCATGGCGGCGATGGAACGGTGGCGGGAAGCAGGAGAAGCTCCGGACAAGATAATGGTTTTCCGGACCGACAGCAGCGCCAGAGTGGATATGACGCGCCCGCTCTGTCCGTATCCGCAGGTCGCCGGCTACAAGGGGGTGGGCAGCACAAACGACGCCGCCAGTTTCGAATGCAGGCTGCCGGCAGAGGAGCGGAGATAGTATGAAAGACAACATCCTGGCAGGCAGATCAGCGATCGTAACCGGCGGGAGGCGCGGAATCGGCAGGGCAATAGCCCGCGCATTTGCGGCCGCCGGGGCGAATGTCACGATTTGTGACAAGGCCGCGGACGGGCTTCTTGATCAGACAGCCGAAGAGCTCGAAAAACTCGGATCCCATGCGCTCGCATTTCAGATCGACGTTTCCAATCGGAAAGAAGTTGCGAAGATGATCCAGGAGACCAACGACATGTTTGGCAGAATAGATATTCTCGCCAACTGCGCGGGAGTCTGGATCCCAGGCGAGACTTTGGTCGAATGCAGCGAAGAAAACTGGGACAGGGTGATTGACACGAATCTCAAGGGGACTTACCTCTGCTGCCAGGCTGCAGCCGAGATTATGATCAGGCAGAAGAAGGGAAGCATCATCAACATCTCTTCCCGGGTCGGCCTGATGCCTGGCGCGGGGGCCGGCGCCTATCCGGTGTCAAAGGCGGGAATAATAATGATGACACGGCAGTTCGCCCTGGAACTTGCTTCGTGCAGGGTGAGGGTCAACGCGATAGCGCCCGGCATAGTCAAGACCGACTTCAATTTACAATTCTGGAAAGATCCGGCAATCGAAAGAGGGATTTCCGACATGGTTCCTCTCGGCCGGCTTGCGGAACCGGAAGAAATCGCTCAGGCTGCCCTGTTTCTGGCATCAGACGATGCGAGTTATATAACGGGCGAAGTTCTTTGTGTCGACGGCGGATGGAGCCCCTCAAACTCATTGAAATAGGGGACCCATCAATATCAAGATGAGGCGTCACCGGACAGGCGACCGGCCAGCCGCACCACATTCTTGCCGAGCAGCCGCGCTTCGTCTACTGCCGACATGTTTATGCCGCCGCCCACTCCTTCGAGTACATCTCCCGGCTCCCGTCCGTAGCCTATGGCTCCACCCGCCACCATCATGCCGTGAGCGATACAGAAGGAGTAAATCAGAGATCGGGCCTGTATCGCGCCCACCCTCCGTGTAACCACAAGAGCACCGGCGACTTTGTCCTGCAAAGAGCGTTTCGCCAAAAGCGCAAAGGTCCGGTCCATGACGGCCTTGGCCTGCGAGCTCACGCTACCGAAATAGACGGGGCTTCCTATGATGATGCCGTCCGCCCGTGCCATCATTCCGTACAACTCCTGCATATCGTCCTTTACGACGCATGATCCCGTTTTGAAGCAAATGCCGCAGGCGTCGCAGGGGGCCACCTCTCTCTCGGAAAGGAAGAACATCTCAGTCTCACACCCCGAATCGGTAGCCGGTTTCAAAGCTTCATGCATAAGAATCTCGGTGTTGCCGTTTCTCCTTGGACTCCCTACGATTCCCAGAATTCTCATCTTTCTCCTCCGACGGTAGGGCCACAGATCCATCTGCAATCCGGGCACTGAAATTATCTATCGAACAACGACAGTTGCGGTGAACGCGGACGTCTGCGCCGCTTCTTCATGTCATCGATGACGCTTCTCCCTCCAAGCCCCCGAGAAATTTTGAATTCGTGTGCAATAGTGGCATCAAAATCGGCGCGCGGTTCAAAAGAATTTTCGATCTGCCTGGCAAACCGTTCCAGCCTGCGAAATCCGTCAAGTTTCTCCCTGCCGTCAACTCTTGCCGCGTCCAGCGATGTGCGCAGAACCGAGATCGACTCGTCATACGTCTTGATCGGCACTGGAAACGGATGCCGGTCTTTTCCTCCCAGAGAAAACGAGAACCTGGCCGGATCCGAAAACCGTGTCGGAGCGCCATGTACGACTTCTGCGATGAGTGCCAAAGACTGCAACGTTCGCGGTCCCAGATTCTCAACGAGCAGAAGCGATGCGAAATCACGCAGGTCGCGCTCGTACGCCAGGGCCAGCACCGATCCGAGGCGCTTCAGATCCACGTCCTGTGCACGTACTTCGTGGCGACGCGGAACGACAAGTTTCCGTACTTCAGCCAGAGTATTATCCGGATTCTCCCTCGAAAGGTGCAGCATTGCATCCCGCGCCTCTTTTGCATCGGAGTCCACGAGATTGATAATCGTACCCTGGTGATCGCCGACGATTGCAGTATGGGGTTCGGAAACGAAGTCACGCACAGAAGCGGAATGCCAGTGATAACGGCGCGCCATGGCTGTCTGCTGGTTCATCCCCTGCTGGATGACTGCCCATTCTCCCCGGGCGCTCAGAACCACAGTGTGCAGGTAGATCTGGAAACCGTCCGCGATAGCGTTGTTGTCAATCCTGGCGGTCAGTCGGCTGGTTCGAACCAGTTCGTCACCGTCCAGCGATGTGCGCTCAGCAACGGCTCTCAATTCTCCAGGGGTGTTCCGCGAGTGCCGTCCGCGGCCGCCGCATATGTAGAGGCCAAGCTCGTCACTTTTTGACGACAGTCCACGCTTGAGCGCCCCCATGACGGAGGTGGTGATCCCGGACGAATGCCAGTCCATGCCCATTACCGACCCGAGCGCCTGGAACCAGAAAGGATCCGCAAGCCTTGAAAGGAGCTCAGAGTGCCCGTAATGAAGCAGTATGGCTTCCACAATGGCGCTTCCCAATCTGACCATTCGGTCTGAAAGCCAAGATGGCACCCGTCCTCCATGGAGTGGGAGATCAGCGAATCCCGACCGTTTCATTCGACCATTATATCCCCGTCGTTCCGGAAATCCGCCGTCTGATCAGGATGCAAATAAGAGAAAAAAGGTGCTTGCGTGATGGCCTGTCGCGAGGGCAACATAGCAAATCTCATACGTAAGGGGGGGAGAAGTGAGAGAATCTCTTCAGTGCACAGTTGGTGATTTGCTCGAGCGGACCGCACGGAGACATCCTGATCGTCCCGCAATCATTTATTCGGACAGGGATCTGAGATATTCCTATAGCGAATTCAACCATCGGGTCGATACCCTGGCAAAGGGGATGCTCGCGCTTGACATAGGGAAAGGGGATCACGTCGGAATTTGGGCGACGAACGTGCCGGACTGGCTGACGGTCTTCTTTGCCTCTGCGCGCATAGGCGCGATCCTGATACCCGTAAACACGAGCTACAGACCGTCCGAACTGGAGTACGTCGTCAGGCAGTCTGATATGAAGGCGTTGTTTCTCATAGACGCCTATCGCGACAACGATTACGTTCGAGCCCTGTACGAGCTCGTCCCGGAGCTGAAAACCACACCGAAGGGTTCGCTCCGGAGTGCGCGGTTTCCAAATCTGAAGAGTGTCATCTATATGGGACCTCACCGTCACCGTGGGATGTACAGCCTGACGGAGGTTATGGAGCTGTCGGACATGATCGACGAAGACTCGTTCGCCAGGATCAAGAACAACCTGAGCCCCCACGACACGGTGAACATGCAGTACACTTCAGGAACCACGGGTTTTCCCAAAGGAGTGATGCTCACCCACTACGGCATAATCAACAACGGTTTTTCCATTGGGGAACGCCAGCGCTTCACCGACGAGGATCGTCTCTGCCTCCCTGTCCCGCTCTTTCACTGCTTCGGCATCACCCTCGGGGTCATGGCCGTTCTTACGCACGAAGCGACATTGGTGCCGCTCGAGACCTTTGATCCCCTGATGGTCCTTGCCGTCGTGCAGAAGGAACGGTGCACCGCCGTCTACGGGGTTCCGACAATGTTCATAGCAGAATTGACCCATCCCATGTTCAACATGTTCGACATGTCATCTCTCCGGACCGGAATCATGGCAGGCTCTCCCTGCCCTGAGCCGGTGATGCGGCAGGTGATGGAAAAAATGCACTGCAGTGAAATCACGATAGTGTACGGGCTGACCGAAGCATCCCCCGGTATCACGCAAACCAGGACGGATGATCCTATCCATGTGCGCGTCTCGACGGTAGGAAAACCGTTCGAGGGAGTGGAAGTAAAGATCATCGATCCGGAGTCGGGGCAGACTCTCCCCCCAGGCAAGCAGGGAGAACTCTGTTCGCGCGGCTACAACACGATGAAGGGATACTACAAAATGCCGCAGGAGACAGCCGAGACAATCAGCCCCGATGGCTGGCTGAGGACCGGAGATCAGGCGATCGAAGATGAGGAAGGATACATCAGGATCACGGGACGACTGAAGGATGTGATTATTCGGGGCGGCGAAAACATTTATCCAAAAGAAGTGGAGGACTTTCTGCGGGAGATCCCGAATATCAAGGACGTCCAGATAGTTGCCGTACCAAGTGAGAAATACGGAGAGGAGGCGGCTGCCTTCGTTCAGCTGAAGGAAGGCAGCAACCTGGAAGCCAGCGAAATCCAGGATTATTGCCGCGGCAAGATCGCAAGGTACAAGATTCCGAAATACATATTCTTCACCAAATCATACCCGTTGACCTCAAGCGGCAAGGTGCAGAAGTTCAAACTGCGCGAAGAGGCCGCGGCGCGGGTGAGAAATGCGGCCTGCGTGGCTGTGTGATTTCCGGCGCATGTTTCAGGTTCCCGGCCAATGACCGCCTCCTTGCCGGGAACCTGCTCCACCTAATACACTATCTGAATCTCATCCGACATTCCCTGCTCGTAGGTGCTCCATCCAGAGTTCATCCCATAAGGACAACGGAGAAGTACGGCTTCGATCCGGCGTATCAGGCCTTTCTCGATCTTGAAAATCTCCGCAATCTGCCAAGTCCAGGGCTCTACCGGCCCGGAGACAACTTCACGGCCGTCCGGCGCCTTGAAATGTCGAGTCCGGCCTGCACTATGGTCGAAAAAGCCGAACGCGAATACAAGCCCACGCTCCCTGTCCACCGCCACAAAACGTCGATCCCTGATACGGGACACGAAATGAAGCAGTCCTGATTCAAACTGCTCCTTGCAGCTCCACGAGACAGAGTAACTAGTGGAGGTCTTGGGATCAGGCTTTTTCTCGCCGGACTTCAACGGAACATTAGTCGTCTGCATTCCGTTCTCAAGCCGCTCGCAGTCATCCGTGAATGGATACACTCCTTTGCCGTCGTTCTTCTGCATCCCCGTGAAATACATGTTGGCGACCTTGATCAGCTCTTCGCGTGAAGGCCGTTCTGCTTCCGGAATGACCTCTGAGTAAATCCTGTGAGGCGCCCCTCCCTTCTCAATGCTTACGGCTGCACTCGGCATCGAGCCTCCGCCGGACATTCCGCCGGTTCCCCGGATCACCAGCTGCTCAGCCTCGGTAATAAGACCCTCTCTTATTTTCAGCCGTATCGCGAGAGCGACAGGAGTCCCTTCACCGGGTTTCTCAGATTCTTCACGAGCCGTCCCGATGAAAGCCACCTGCTGCGTCTCCACATCAGGAACGTAGAACTTGTACGTCCCTTTCCCAACCATGCTCGCCCAGAGCCCCTCGTTTCCGAGCGGCAACTCCACTCCGTTTTCCGTAAACCTGCAGTTCTTTGCAAAAAGCTTGCCGCTCACCTGGTGAGCCAGCATTGCGTCAAGGTACTGATCGATATATCTCTCCAGGCACGCTCGGTCGCACGTGCTCTTTCCGCCGCCCTGGGCGGTGGCGATCGCAGGCAACAACAGTAAAACGGCTATGGCGAGAACCTTCGTCCGCATTGTGCTCCTCCTGTCAGAATAAATGTCAAATATGCTGATGGCTGGAAGTTTAGTGACGTTAATCATACTCAGGGCAAACGGAGCGATCAACCGCAAGGACAGCAGGAACTGTCATTCCGCCCTTACCGGAGATAATGATGCAGTACCAGATCCAGGGCGCCGATGAGAAGGATGCCGGCACTGAAGCTCGCGTAAACGCGTTTTGAATTGTGTCTTGAGAGTTCGCCGAAGACAGCGTGAATTGCGAGAAATACAAATCCCCCGCCGACGTGGGCCAGGATCATGTCCAGCCAGATCCCCTGGGGCGCAATCCAGATTCCGATGGCTCCGCCGAGGAGCGTAGTCGATTCTACTGCGGCCACCCAAAGCAGGGCAGTGCCTCTCGGGAGGCCGGCCGCCAGCAGAAGGGCGCACAATGCCAACCCCTCCGGCACCTTGTGCACACAGATGGCAACGAGCAGGGAGAGTTCAAAACCTGAGGCCATTTTCGGTCCTTCCCCCAGGACAACCGCGATGCCGTCCAGAGTACTGTGCAGACCGAGCGCGATGATCATAGCCGACGCGATCTCATTGAACCGGTGGGTAGTCGCTTCGTCAAAGTGGCTCGCGGCACATGCCGGACAGACATGAAAGACGTAGCGACTGATGAGCATAAAGACCAGATAGCCTGATCCAAGCCCGATCAGCACGTGCGGAACGGCCAGATTTTGCGAGATCTCAGGCAGGAGGGAAAAGAGCGTGACGCCCAGGAGCGTTCCTGCGGCGAAACTGATCATGTCGCACAAACGCCGGTGCGATATGGCGGCAACAGCACTGATCGCACCGCCCGCCAGGGCAAGGACGAATGCCAGAACAACCCTCGATACAACCTCCATATAACTCTGCACTCGCGCGACCCCCTGTTGCAAATGCATTTGCATTTTTCACATACAACCTTGATTGTCAACATCTTATTGCGAGCTAAGGCGCGGTAAGCAATAATGAAAGACGTCTATTGGGATGGCACAGATGAAAAGGATGACGAATCAGCGGCACGCGATCCAGGAGATATTCGGAAAGACGGACAGGCCCTTGGGGGTGGAGGAAATACTGCAGGCCGGCCGCAAAACCGTACGATCGTTGAACCAGGCGACCGTTTATCGCAACCTGAAACTCCTGGTTGAAGATGGCTGGTTGAAGAAGATCGATGCGCCCGGAGTCGGCCCTGTATACGAACGCGCGGGCAAGGGACACCATCACCATTTCCAGTGCAGATCGTGCGATCGCATATTCGAAATATCCGGATGCGGGTTGAATGAGCGGATCGGAACTCCTCCCGGATTTCTTACTGAGAGGCATGAAGTCTATCTGTTCGGTATCTGTTCGGCCTGTCGAGAATAGCTCGCACCAGCTCCGGCTTTGCGGATCGGGCGCCGGTGACACCCAACGTATGCGATGTACGTTTGATCTGCTATCCTGATATCCTTCTTGTAACCCTCCCCTGAGGCGGAACAGCAGGGCAAATAACGCATTTCTCTTGAGTTTTGGCGAAAGGGAACAGAAACTAGCAATTCTTTCAGAAAAAAGGAGAAGACCAGATGCGTTTAAAGGCAATGACTCTCGGTACGATTGCTGTCGCGTTGTGTGCAGTTGCGCTCGGATCCGCTGCCGGCCCACAGACTAAACCCAATATGGAGAAGCTAATGAATCCTGCTCAGTTGAACGAAACGGCGCCTGACAAATTCCAGGCCAAATTCGAGACCTCAAAGGGAGAGTTCCTCGTCGAGGTTACACGCGCCTGGGCGCCTAATGGAGCGGACCGGTTCTACAACCTGGTCAAGAACGGCTACTACAACAACTGCCGGTTTTTCCGCGTGATTGACAACTTCATGGTGCAGTTCGGCATCAACGGCGATCCCAAGCTCAATGCCGTGTGGAGCCAGGCCCGAATCAAGGATGATCCGGTCAAACAGTCAAATAACAGGGGATACATTACCTACGCGATGGCGGGGCCGAACACCCGGACGACGCAGCTGTTCATCAACTACCGAAACAATGCCGGTCTGGACAGCCAGGGTTTTTCTCCTTTTGGCAAGGTCGTAAAAGGAATGGACGTGGTCGATTCCATATACAGCGGCTACGGGGAAGGAGCGCCAAGCGGGAACGGTCCGGCACAGCACCTTATTCAGCAACAGGGGAACGCCTATCTGGAGAAGAACTTCCCGAAGCTCGACTATATCGAGTCTGCAACAATCGTCACCTCTGAAGCCAAGTAGAGCAGAAAGTTCCCGTCTTCCGCGAAAAAGCGGGAGACGGGAACCTTCTCAGTTTGCGACTTTTATCAGGAAGTAGTTCTTGCGTCCGCGACGCAAGACCAGGAACTGATCATCGATGAGATCGGCAATTCCAATTCGCGCGGTGGAGTCGCTGATACGCCGGTTGTTGAGATAGACTCCACCGGCTTCGATTGCGCGACGCGCTTCAGCTTTTGAAGGGAATACGCCGCACTCGATCAGTAGGTCCGCTACCGGACACCCCTCCGCCTGCAGTCTCGTCGCGGCAAGCTCAGTAGACGGCACATCGGCGAAGATATCGGACACCTCCGCAGCAGAAAGACCCGAAATCTCGGCACCAAACAGGACCTGCGACGCCTGTTCTGCCTTGTCGAGTGCGGTCTGATCGTGCACCGTGCGTGTCATTTCACGTGCGAGGCGGCGCTGGGCTTCGCGCTGCTCTGGCTTTTCGGCCAACGCCTGTTCCAGCTCACGAATCTCTTCTTCTTTCAGCCAAGTGAAGAACTTCAGATAATTGACCATATCGCGATCATCGGTATTGAGCCAGAACTGGTAGAACCTGTACGGCGACGTACGCGTTGCGGAAAGCCATACCGAACCGGAAGCCGTTTTGCCGAATTTCGTACCGTCGGCTTTTGTAATCAGGGGATAAACGAGCGCGCCCGCCGGTTTGCCTCTCATCCGCCGGATCAGCTCGACGCCGGCGGTGATGTTGCCCCACTGGTCGCTTCCTCCGGTCTGGAGCGTGCAATTCATGTGGTCAAAAAGGTAAAGAAAATCGTACGACTGCAGCAACATGTAACTGAATTCGGTGAAAGATATGCCGTCTTCGCGTTGCAGGCGCATCTTGACGGATTCTTTGCTGATCATGTAGTTGACCGTAAAATGCTTGCCCACGTCGCGCAGAAAGTCGACCAATTTGAGTGAAAGGAGCCAATCGGCATTGTTGACCAGGCGGGCGGGATTCGATCGTGAGTCGAAGTCCAGAAAATGCGCAAGCTGCTGCTTTATGATTGTGAGATTGGCTTCGATGGCCTCGCGCGACAGCAACTGACGCTCGGCGGTTCTGCCGCTCGGGTCTCCTATCATCGACGTCCCGCCGCCCGCCACCGCAATCGGAATATGCCCGAAACGCTGGAGACGAGCGAGTGCCATCAACGGCACGAGGTGGCCCACATGCAGACTGTCGGCAGTTGCATCAAATCCGTTGTAGACCGTCACGGGCGCCTGGGCCAGCAGGTCGGGGACGCTCTCAGTAGCGTCGTATACAAGCCCCCGCCATTTCAGTTCATCAAATGCATTATCCGCCATGTTCTCCTGTCCTCTATTCTTGCTGTTGGTAACGGGAAACCATACCGGATTTGGACTTCGGCCGCCAGTATTAGATCAGGCTCCAAAGGCGGATCCTATCAGAGCCATCATCGCATAAGCGCCTCCAAGCCACATAGCGGCCGTAGATGTCTTCAGCTTCTTCGAAACCGCAGCAGAACCAATAGAGATCAGCGAGATGATCCAGATTGCAAAGATGTCGACGTAACGGAAGAGACTCATAAGGTACTTCGGCAGGACTTCCGGCTCAAGGAAGCTCGAAAGCAGCCCGTTGAGGTTCGAGCTGACGGCATACACCAGACTCATGAGATCCATGTCCGAGGATCCTTTGAGGTAGACAACCATCAGCAGGAGGGTGTGATGTACCACATTGGCTGCCAGGAGGGAAAAGAGAGTGATGGAAAAAACCGCCTTGAATCTGTTCCGGGCTCCCACGATGGCGCTGAACAGCTTTACGAAACCCGCGATGAGCAGCCCATAGAACACATTGCCCAGAACAAAAACGAAAAAGATCTGCACATTGATCATGACCGAAGCCACGGGCGCCATCCTCTCCACCTGTTCGGGGGTCATCTGTCCCTTTGCGACCATCTGATCGAACTGATTGGCCGCCATCGACTCCGTATCGAGTATTGAGTAGAGAGTTATGAAAACCAGCAGGCCTACAACCAACAACGCGGTAATCGGAACAAGAACCCGCGGCGCCTGCCCGATCTCCTGAAAAGTCTCCTTTGGAGAGAAGTAGATCCCTCCCCATCGGCTGAGGAATCTTTTCGGTTGCGGTTCTTCCAGGTCAGAAATAGGTTCATTCATTGTCTCGGATTCCACAGATCCTCCTCGTTTTCGCTCGAATTAGCCTGACAGGAAACATCGCTAGTATACGTTCGAGTTCCGGAATTCCGATCTGCTTTTTTTGCACTTGCTGTCTCTACCTGCGATTTGCCGGAAGAGTCTTCTTGCGCAGCCGTATGGATTTCGGAGTCACTTCTACGAGCTCATCATCGTTAATGAACTCCAGCGCCTGCTCAAGCGAGAGGTCACGGAAGGGGACGAGCCGTATGGCCTCGTCGGCCGTAGACGCACGCATGTTCGTGAGCTTCTTTTCTTTCGTAACATTAACATCCAGATCGACGTTGCGGGCGTTCTCTCCGACGATCATCCCTTCATAGACTTCAGTCCCGGGACGGACGAAAAGCTCTCCACGTTCCTGAAGGTTGTAAAGCGCATAGCCGGTGGCCTTCCCGGCCCGGTCGGCAACAAGGGCTCCGGTCAGCCGGTTTGCAATCTCTCCATACCAGGGACCCCATCGGAGGAACGTCGAGTTGAGCAGTCCTGTCCCCTTGGTATCGGTCAGGAACTCCGAACGAAAGCCGATGAGTCCCCGGGAGGGCACCTCGAAATCCATTCTGACCCGCCCGGCGCCATGATCAACCATCCTTGTCATCTGCCCCTTGCGACGGCCCAGCGCTTCGGTAACGACACCAACGAAATGAGCGGGACAGTCAATTACAACCTGCTCGATCGGCTCCATGACGCATCCGTCGTTGATGCGTGTAATCACCTGAGGCTTGGAAACCTGCATCTCATATTCCTCCCGACGCATCATCTCGATCAGGATTGCCAACTGGAGCTCGCCACGCCCCGAAACCTTGAAGCTGTCCATTTCGTCTGTGTCAGATACTTTTATGGCGACGTTGGCAAGCGTCTCCTTCTGCAGGCGTGCCCGAAGATGCCGAGAGGTAACGTACTTCCCTTCCCGCCCGGACATCGGTGACGTATTGGCCTGGAAGACCATCGAGATGGTCGGCTCATCCACCTGTATCTTCGGGAGCGGCACCGGACCTTCAGCATCGGCAATGGTCTCACCGATGTAAATCCCTTCTATGCCGGCCACCGCTATGATGTCGCCGGCGCCAGCTTCGGAAATCGGCTTCTGCTTCAGCCCTTCGAAGGTGAAGAGCTTCGTAATGCGGGTCTTCTCTATCATCCCGTCCAGCTTCCAGACCGAAACATTGTCTCCTACTGATACTTTGCCCGAGAAGATCCGTCCGATCGCTATCCGGCCCACGTAATCGTTGTAGTCAAGGGTAGTCACCAGAAACTGCAGCTTATCTTTTAGAATAGGAACCGGCGCGGGAATCGTCTCGAGAATCTGATCAAAAAGGGGACGCAGATCCTCGGATTCATCATTGAGGGTACGTTTCGCAATTCCCTGTCTGCTTATGGCGAACAGGATCGGAAAATCGATTTGTTCCTCGCCGGCGTCCAGGTCAATAAACAGATCATAAATCTCATTGACGACTTCCTGCGGCCTGGCGTCTGAGCGGTCGATCTTGTTTACCACCACTATTGCGGGAAGCTTCTCTTCAAGCGCCTTTCTCAGAACAAAGCGGGTCTGAGGAAGTGGGCCTTCTGATGCATCCACAAGGAGCATGACTCCGTCCACCATCTTCAGAACGCGCTCCACTTCTCCACCGAAATCCGAGTGCCCCGGAGTATCGACTATATTGATCTTAACGGACCTGTAATAGATCGCCGTGTTCTTCGCCATGATGGTGATTCCCCGTTCTCTTTCGAGGTCGAGGCTGTCCATCACCCGTTCGGTCACCCGTTCATTGTCCCGAAACGTGCCGCTTTGCCTGAGCATGGCGTCCACCAGCGTCGTCTTTCCGTGGTCGACATGGGCTATAATTGCGATATTTCGTACATCTTCTCTTCTCATAACGGACTAACCTGCATCATTTCTAAGATTTGGGGAAATAGTTAAGAGTGAGCTCTTGAGGAGCAGCCTTACACCCGACCTTGCCCTCGTCCTTTCTGCCCAAAAGGGGAGGTAATTGTATCAGATACTCTGCACCAGAAGACCAAATTGTTGTTCTTTCCGTGCGACTCCGGTCCGCCTCGGCGACGGATTAATCAAACTTATGTCTCTGTTCCGGCAGATAAGGAGGGAAAATCGGGCGTCCGGCGCAATGGTGTGACAAGGCCGACCGTATCTGACATCACACCAGCGATTTAACAGCCTCTGTCCCAGGGGTGCTCCCGTTGTTGAAATCGCTTGCCATTATGCACCCTTTCGATATAAAAATAGTTTGGTAGTATTAGTATCGTCCAGTTTGGATGCAAGCAGGCAGTAGGAGCTTTAGGAAATACCGAGCTTCTTAGAGTTGTGGCAGGCAATTGTGGTTTGTTTCGCGCGTCCCCAAGAGACCCTCGGCGCTGTCCTCGAAGATCCTCTCAGACAAGACTGGAGTTAACGATGGATGTTAGGGATCAGGCAATCAAAACGAGTACTTCCCTGCTGTCTGAAGTCGTTCAGAAAAGCGGAGAGAGAATACAGAACTGTTTCCAGTGCCAGAAGTGTTCTGCGGGTTGTCCTTTGAATTTTGCGATGGATATCCTTCCGAATCAGATCTTCCGGCACGTACAGTACGGACATCGGGAGAAGGTTCTGTCCTCCAAGACGATATGGCTGTGCGCCTCCTGCCATACCTGCAGCGCCCGTTGTCCCAACAACATTGACATCCTCAAAGTGATGGACACCCTGAGGAGTATGTCGCTTCAATCCGGCGTTGCATCAGGTGAAAAGGACATTTCGATGTTTCACCAGTTTTTCCTTGGGCTCATCAAGCTGACCGGCCGGACGTGGGAACCGGGTTTTGGACTGTACAAGATGAAGACCGGAGGTCTATTCGGGATGATGGGATGGTCGCTTAAGCTGTTTCTCAGAGGGAAGATCGGAATAATCCCGACCTTCAACGGCGGAAAGGAATTGAGAAGGCTCTTCAATGAGCCGGGAAAAGGAGAGGTGAAATGAAGGAGTTCTCCTATTTCCCCGGCTGCTCTCTTCACGGCACGTCCAGAGAGTTCGATGAGTCCATCAGGGGCGTTTTGGACCTTCTCGACATAAAGATCCACGAACTGGACGACTGGTCCTGCTGTGGTGCTACATCGGCCCACTGTATCGACGAAAAACTGGCGGTTGAGCTTCCGGCCAGGAATCTCGCCATAGCCGAAAGGAGCAACCGGGATCTCCTGGTCCCCTGCGCCAGCTGTTACAGCCGTTTCAAGGCAGCCGAAGTCGAGGTAAAGGAGCATTCCAGGAAAGTGAGCTTTCCTTACAAAGGTGATGTGGCAATCAGATTTGCCCTGGATTATCTCTCTGAACCTGCGATTCTCGAGCAAGTAAAGAAGAGAAGTGTTAAACCGTTATCCGGACTCAAAGCGGTCTGCTACTACGGATGCCTTCCGGTGCGCCCGCCGAAACTGACCGGGGTGAAAGATTACGAAAACCCGCAGCATATGGACCGGCTGATAAGATCACTGGGCGCGGAACCGCTCCAGTGGTCGTATAAGACCGACTGCTGCGGTGCAAGCCTCATGGTTACCCGCATCGATCTGTTCAAGAAACTGATCGGCAAGATTCTCTCGAGAGCGAAAGAGACAGGTGCAGACTGTATCGTCGTCGGCTGTTCGATGTGCCAAATGAATCTGGACACTCGTCAGGAGGATGTGGAGAAAGATCTCGGCGGTATCGATCTCCCGATTCTGTACTACACGGAACTGATGGGGCTGGCAATGGGACATAAGGACATAAAGAAATGGTTCAGACGCCATTTCAAGGATCCGGTTCAGATGTTGAGTGCCAGGGGTTTGATGTGATGGAGGTTTCGTTTCCGATTGCAGCGGGAAACGAACCGTTGAGAAAGATTGCGAGGAACAATGGCTGATAAAGTTGGAGCCGTAATGGTTGTGGGCGGTGGGATAGCCGGTATCCAGGCGTCCCTCGATTTGGCTGAATCGGGCTACTACGTCTACATGGTGGAATCCTCGCCTGCGATTGGCGGCGTAATGGCTCAGCTCGACAAGACCTTCCCGACAAATGATTGCTCCATGTGCGTGATCTCCCCGAAACTCGTGGAAGCAGGCGGGAACCTGAACATTAATATCCTGACCGCCACCGATGTTGAGGGGATTTCCGGGGAACCCGGGAATTTCCACGTCACGATCCGGAAACGCGCACGGTTCGTCGACCTGGCGAAATGCACGGGATGCGGTGACTGCGCGACGGTCTGTCCCATCACACGTCCCAACGAATTCAACGCTCTAATCTCCGACCGCAAAGCAATCTACAAGAAGTACCCCCAAGCCATACCGAACGCATTCGCAATCGAGAAGCGCGGCGAGGCCCCCTGCCGCAACGCGTGCCCTATTGAGCAGCGGGCCATGGGGTATGTTGCCCTGATTCGGGAACGCAGATTCGCCGACGCCTACCGCACGATCAAAGAAGACAATCCATTCCCTTCGGTCTGCGGACGTGTCTGCAATCACCGTTGCGAGGATGCATGCACCAGGGGTCATGACGGGCATGAAGCGGTCAACATTATGCATTTGAAGCGCTTCGTGACCGACTGGGCTTTTGCGCACCCGGAAGAAGTCAGCAAGGCCTATGCATCAGGCATCCAGATCCCCCCCGACACGAGCGGCGTTGGGAAGAAGGTGGCGATCATAGGAGCCGGGCCGGCAGGACTGACGGCTGCCAGTGACCTGATCAACAAGAACTACGCAGTTACGGTCTTTGAAGCTCTCCCGGCCGCGGGCGGGATGATGCGGGTGGGCATACCGGAATACCGCATGCCTTACGAACTGCTCCAGAAGGAAGTCGACGAAATCGTTTCCAGGGGCGTTGAACTGAAGCTGAATCACAGGGTGGAGGATGCCACCGGATTGCTGAGCGAGTACAATGCCGTTTTTGTTGCGACAGGCGCTCACACCGGCATCAAGCTCCCCATCCCGGGAAACGATCTGCAGGATGTTTATCTTGCAACAGACTTTCTGCGTGAAGTCAGCCTGCGCGAGGCTTCAAACAAGCCGTCAATCATCAAGGACAAGCGCGTGCTCGTCCTGGGCGGCGGTAACGTCGCGATTGACGCGGCAATGTCCGCTGTCAGGCTAGGCGCGAGCTGGGTGGGAATGTCCTGCCTCGAAAGCAAAGACAAGATGCCGGCGCACGATTGGGAAGTCCGGGACGCCAGTGAAGAAGGGATAGAAGTACTGGCAGGCAGAACCTTCAAGGAAATCACCAGCCGCAATGGCGATGTCACAGGAGTGCGCACCGCGAATGTCGACTTCCGCGGCTTCGTCGACGGCGGACCCGACTTCGACGAGCTTCCGGGAACGGAAACGGTCATCCCCTGCGATATCGTGATTTTCGCGGTCGGACAGCGGCCCGACCTGACGCTTCTCAATGACAAGGTCGACACAGTACGCGGGCGCACCATAGCGGTAGATCAGACTACGCTTGCGACCAGCGTTCCAGGTGTTTTCGCCGGCGGAGACGCCGTCACCGGAACGACTTTTGTCGTGGATGCGATAGACGCAGGGCACAAAGCGGCACGTGCCATCGAAACATTCCTGAAAGATGAGGAATCCACCAGAGTGTGGCCTCCCAAAGTCGAAGTCGTCGAGAGGCTGCCCGAAGCCACGATCGATCCGGAACTGAAGACGGCGCTTCTTGAAAAAGCTTCGCCGTCACCGCGTGTCGAACCACAAAAGCGCGATGCAGAGACACGAAAACGCGACTTCGATGAAGTCGAAGGTGCGCTGACCGAAGACCAGGTGGTGGAAGCGGCAAAACGGTGCCTCGAATGCGGCATCTGTTCCGAATGCCTGCAGTGCGTGTATGCCTGCCGAGCCGGCGCGATCAACCACAATGATCGTGACGAGGTGATGGACCTCAACGTTGGAGCCGTGATCCTTACCCCGGGATTCGAAGCGATGGAGGGGAGCATCCGGCCGGAATTCGGCTACGGGGAATACGAAAACGTAGTCACCAGCCTCGAGTTCGAACGTATCCTGAGCGCCAGCGGACCCTTCGCTGGAGTCGTCCAGAGGCTTTCGGACGGAAAGCATCCGCGGAAAATCGCCTTCATCCAGTGCGTCGGGAGCCGCGACTCCTCCTGCGGCAACGAGTACTGCTCCTCAGTCTGCTGCATGTATGCGACCAAGGAAGCAATCATCGCAAAGGAACACGACAACGCCATCGAGCCCACGATCTTCTATATGGACATCCGGGCCTATGGCAAGAACTTCGAGACCTACTACGAGCGGGCGAAATCCGAATCCGACGTCAGATACGTCAAGTGCATGGTGTCGCGAGTGAGGGAGGATTTCCAGACCAAGAACCTCCTCATTACCTACATTGATGAAACAGGAAACGTCGTCGAAGAGGAATTCGAACTGGTTGTCCTTTCGGTCGGACTGACCCCGTCGAAGGACACCGTCGAGATGGTAAGACGGCTTGGGGTTGAAGTCGACAAATACGGTTTCGCAAGCACGGACACCTTCGAGCCACATTCGACATCAAGACCCGGCATCTATGTCTGCGGCGCGTACCAGGGTCCGAAAGACATCCCCGAAACCGTGGCGCAGGCGAGCGGTGCGGTGGCCGATGCGACGGCGCCGCTGTCGATGGTTCGCGGAACCATGGTCGCGAAGAAGGAGTATCCGCCGGAGGTCGACGTTTCCGCGGAAGAGACCCGGATCGGAGTCTTTGTCTGCAACTGCGGGATCAATATCGGCGGAGTCGTCAATGTCCCCGCGGTGCGGGAGTATGCGAGGACGCTCGACAATGTTGTCCATGTCGAAGACAATCTCTACACCTGCTCCCAGGACACGCAGGCGAAGATCAAGGACGCGATCAAGGAACATAATCTGAATCGCGTCATCGTCGCCTCATGCTCTCCCAGGACTCACGAGCCGATGTTCAGGGAGACCGTCAGACAGGCCGGATTGAACAAGTATCTGTTTGAGATGGCCAACATACGCGACCAGTGTTCCTGGGTTCACATGAAGCAGAAGGACGAGGCCACGGAGAAGGCAAGAGATCTTGTCCGGATGGCGGTGGCAAATGCACGGCTGATCAAGCCGCTGGACGAGGTCGGGCTGCCGGTCGAACACAAAGCCCTTGTCATCGGCGGCGGCGTGGCCGGCATGACGTCGGCGCTCAAAATTGCAGAACAGGGATACGAAGTTTTCCTGCTCGAAAAAGAGGACAGGCTGGGAGGCAATCTCTGGAATCTGCATTACACTCTCGACGGCAGGAGTGTTCCGGCGCTGCGCGACAGCCTGATCAGCAAGGTCACAAACCATCCTCTGATTCACGTCATCATGAATGCCTCGGTCGTCGATTTCACGGGATCAAAGGGGAACTTCACCACCGGAGTTAAGGTGGGACCTGACGGGGAGTATCAGAAGATCCAGCATGGCGTGGCGATTCTTGCAACGGGCGCCTACGAATGGAAGCCGACCGAGTATTCCTACGGCGAAGATCCGCGCATCCTGACACAGCTCGACCTCGAGGATCGGATAGTCAATAAACCGGGCGACATCGCCGGCGCAAAACACATCGTGATGATCCAGTGCGTCGGCTCGCGCGACAAGGACCGTCCCAACTGCAGCAGAACCTGTTGCGCGACCGCCGTCAAGAATGCGTTGAAAATCAAGGAGCTGAATCCCGGCACTGAGGTCACGGTCCTTTACCGCGACGTACGGACGTACGGACTTGCCGAACCATATTATGCCAAGGCACGTGAACAGGGCGTCCTCTTCGTAAGGTATGAGCCTGAAGAAAAACCTGAAGTCAGAAAGAATGGGGAAAAGCTGGCGGTCTCGTATCTGGATAAGGTTATCAAGGAGAAGATCGATGTAACTCCGGATTTCGTGGTACTCTCGGCGGCGACGCTCCCGAGGGAAAACGAACAGGTCGCCTCAGTGATGAAGCTTCCCAGGAACCTGGAAGGCTTCTTCCTGGAAGCGCACATGAAGCTGCGGCCGGTTGACTTCCCTTCCGACGGCCTCTATCTTGCAGGCGGGGCTCACGCTCCGAAGCTGATTACCGAAGCTATCTCTCAGGCAAGTGCGGCAGCATCACGCGCGTGCACGATCCTCTCAAAAGAGAAGATGCTCGTGGGCGGCGTTGTGGCAGTGGTCGATGGCGAGCGATGCGCGGCCTGCCTGACCTGCGTCAGGGTATGTCCTTATGAAGTGCCGGTCATCAACATCAAGGGAGAAGCTGAAATCGATTTGGCAAAGTGCAAAGGTTGCGGCAGCTGCTCGGCAGAGTGTCCGGCGCGGGCCATCGAGCTGATGCACTTCCGTGATCTCCAGCTCTGGGAAAAAGCCAAAGCGCTGGTGATCGGCGCGGCGTAAGCCGGGAATCAACGGTCTCACAGATCAACTAAACGGAGAAACGGGATGGAAGCAGTGCAACCGAGGGTACAGGAAAGCGCAGCCAAAGGCTTTGAGCCCGAAATAGTCGCTTTCTGTTGCGAGTTCTGAGCGTACACCGCAGCGGACCTGGCAGGTTCGATGAGGCTCAGTTACCCGACAAACATCAAAGTCGTCAAAGTTCCCTGTACGGGCCGAGTGGATGTCCTGACGATCCTTAAGGCTTTTGAAGCAGGCGTGGACGGAGTCTACGTTGCAGGATGCCTCGAAGGAGAGTGCCACTTCCTCAAAGGAAATCTCAGGGCGCGGAAAAGGGTCAATTACGTCAAGCAGTTGCTGCAAGAGGTCGGAATAGAACCAGAACGCGTTGAAATGTACAACCTGAGTTCGGCGCAGGGACAGCGATTCGCCCAGATAGCCGAGGAGATGACTGAAAAGATCCGCACTCTGGGCCCGAGCCCGATCAAGAAGCGCACAGACGCATTCAAAGCATAGATCATTCACGGCAGAGACACTTCTGCGTGAATTGTGAGGAGGTTATTCATGATAGTAGGGAACAGGAAGCCGCTGGAAGAAATCCTGCAATTGGTAAAGCCCTATAAGAAGATTCTGCTGTTGGGTTGCAGAGAATGCATTACCGTCTGCGCGGCCGGAGGAGAACGGGAAGTCGGGGTCCTGGCATCAGAGCTGAAGCTGTCGAGAGCCAAGGACGGCGGAGAGATTGAAGTCAAGGAACATACCCTGGAACGTCAATGCGACTATGAGTATGTGGACCAGATAAAGCCCTTCGTCGATGATTATGAAGTGGTCGTTTCGATGGCCTGCGGTGCAGGAATCCAGTATGTCGCCGAGAAGTATCCCCACAAAATAGTCCTCCCCGCCATCAACACCACATTTCTGGGAGTGACGCTCGAGCAGGGACTATGGGCCGAACGCTGCCAGGGATGCGGCGAGTGCATTCTGCACCTGACCGGCGGCGTCTGCCCTGTTGCACGCTGCGCCAAGAGCCTGTTCAACGGCCCATGCGGCGGCTCTGCCGACGGGAAGTGCGAAGTGAACAAAGACACCGACTGTGCCTGGCAGCTGATTATCAATCGGTTGAAAGAACTTGGTCAGCTGGAAAACTATGAACAGATCATCCCGGCGAAGGACTGGTCTACCGCGAGGGATGGAGGGCCGCGCACACGAGTCCGGGAAGACCTGAGATTAACCTAAGGTTGGCTTGCATTTAAGACATGCGATGAGATGGAGGATTTGAGACGGTGAAGACTAATTCTAATATAGAGCGTCTCCTGGAACAGGGTGCTTTTGTTGTGACGTCTGAATGCGGGCCGCCGCGCGGTGCGGATCCGGAAGTAGTCCGCAAGAAAGGGAATCTGCTCAAAGGGGTTGTGGATGCCGTCAATGTCACCGACAATCAGACCTCGGTAGTACGGATGAGCTCCCTGTCCTCCTGCATCATTCTCAAAGAGTTGGGATTCGATCCCATATGGCAGATGGTATGTCGTGACCGCAACCGCATAGCGATCCAGAGCGACATCCTGGGGGCTGCGGCACTGGGGATCAACAACATTCTCTGCCTCTCGGGTGATCACCAGAGTTTCGGCGACAATCCGAAAGCCAAGAACGTATACGACATCGATTCCATTCAGCTGATAAGCACGGTAAAGCAGCTCAGGGACGAGGGGAAGTTTCTGGGAGGCGAGGAAGTGAAGGGGAAACCTGCACTCTTCATAGGCGCCGCGGAAAACCCATTTGCAGATCCTTTCGAAATCCGCGCAATCAGGCTGGGAAAGAAGGTAAACGCAGGGTGCGAATTCATCCAGACACAGTGCATCTATAATGTCGAGAAATTCGCGAAATGGATGGAAATGGTCAGAGAGCGTGGAATCCATGAACGCTGCGCGATACTGGCAGGAGTGACTCCGCTCAAGTCGGCCGGAATGGCAAGATATATGAAGACCTCAGTTCCGGGAATGGATGTGCCGGATTCTCTGATTGACCGCATCAAAGGAGTCCCGAAAGAGATGCAGGCGGAAGAAGGAATAAAGATCTGTGTGGAGATGATCCAGCAACTGAAAGAGATCCCCGGAGTTCGCGGCGTACACATCATGGCGATAGAATGGGAAGAGAAAGTCCCCGAAATAGCCAAAGCCGCCGGCTTGCTGCCCAGACCTCAGGCCCAGGCCTAAGAGAATTACAGACGCATATCCGCCGCGGATTTGCACAGGCTATGCGAGATCTTCTCTGCATAGAATTCATGCAAATCCGCGGCTTTCTTTTCTCCTGACGAAATGATCACAGTTTTAATTATTGATGACGACGAACACATGAGAAAAGCATGTTCGCGCGTGCTCTCGGCGCAGGGCTGGTCGGTTCTGTGCGCTGAGACGGGAGACGAAGGTCTGGCCCTGCTCAAGAACGGCGAAAGGAAGATTGACGTGATTCTGCTTGATAACCTGATGCCGGGCATGAGCGGAACGGATGTGCTGGCGCAGGTCAAGACTCTCGACCCTGCCGTCCCCGTCATCATGATCACCGGATGCGTCACGGAAGAATACTCGGCCGAAATCACATCAATGGGCGCCTCGGGCTGCCTGCCAAAACCGTTCACCCCTGCGCAGCTGCGCGAGACTATAAAGAAGGTCGTGCAGTAAGACGGCTGCGTCAGACGCTGGTGAGGGCAATCACATACACCTGTACGGATGTATGGCAGAATGCGCTCATGAAACGGTTAAGGACCGGGTTCCTTGCAATGTCCCTTCTGATCCCGCTGCTTTCCGGCTGCGCGGGAAAGAATGAACGAGTCCGGATACCAATGCCGTCTCAAACCGAAATCATTGGAATCGCTTCCTGGTATGGAGATCGCCATCACGGGCGTCGCACCGCCAGCGGCGAGAAGTACGATAAATCCGCCTTCACCGCGGCACATCGCACCCTTCCCTTCAACTCCATAGTACGGGTCCGCAACCTTGAAAACGGCAAACAGGTAGAGGTTCGCATCAATGACAGGGGACCTTTTGTAAAGAACAGGATTATTGATCTCTCGTATGCTGCGGCCAAAGCAATAGGGATGATTAACGCCGGCACGGCAAAGGTTCGACTGGAGATTCTTTCCGACCAACCGTGAGGCCTGGAAAGAAATCTGTTGTCGCCGCCGGTGAGACGAGGCAGAATGGGTGCAAAGGTTTTCCAAATCAATACTTGTATTATGGCGCTCGAGGCCGCTTGCGTGCACCGCATTCGCATGGCCGATTCGCATGTCCGAACCGATGTTCAGCGAGGGAGAAGTAACGTGACTCTTACTGCGACGTGGGTTTTGTTTCTGCTGACTTCAGTCCAGGGACCGATGGCAGGAGGCCGAAGAGATCTGCACCGCAAACCTCGTCCTGGCCGATCAAATGGGAAAAAACCGGACATATGAAAAGATGAACGCCTATCGCATGGCAGGTCTGGCCATGCTCAGCCAGGAAAAGCACAGCGAAGCGTTGAAATACCTCAAGCGCGCCTCCGGCATCGGCAAGGACATTCTCTATGATGATGATCCGGGAATCGGCGAGGTGCTTGTCGCGATGGGAACCACTCACATGAAAATGGGGAAACCCGGCGATGCAAGGAAGTGCTTCAAACAGGCGACGAAAGCCTTTCAGGCTATCTGTGACGGCACAAACATGATCCTGAAGGCGCGCTATCTTCCGTGGCTGAAGGAATCACTGCAGAGGCAGATCGAGGCAGCAGAGGCAGAGGGCACAGCCAGGGAGGCGGAAGAACTGAAGCGCCGGCTGGCGACTCTGCAATAACCCACCCAGAAAGCCTTGTTCAGCGGCAGGAACGAATGGCTGAATACATGCAACGGTAGGCCTTGTAGCGTGAATTCAGGTGTTCGGACGCGGCGCGATCAGGATTCACCGTCTGCGCCACCCGAACAATTTCACCACATGCCGCATCGACGGAGTTCCACCTGCCGGCCCCTACTCCTGCGAGAATCGCCGCGCCGTAGGCAGCCCCTTCCTCGGCCTCGACTATCTCAACTTCACGGCCGTATACGTCCGCCTGAATCTGCCGCCACAATGCAGACCGCGCTCCTCCACCACCGAGACGAACTCTGTTCACCGGCACACCCAGTTCCTCGAAAAGCGTGAATGTGTCGCGCAGGCTGAACGCCACTCCTTCAAGAATGGCACGTATGACATGACCTCTCGTATGCGATGCGGTCAAACCTATCAGCGCTCCACGCGCGTAAGGATCAAGGTGAGGAGTCCGTTCCCCCATAAGATAGGGCGCCCAGAGCAGGCCGTCTGACCCGGCCGGGACTTTCGACGCCTCGGCAGTCATTCTGTCATACGGATCACGGCCGTCATCAGGACCAGCACCAAACTGGTCTCTGAGCCACCTGAGCGAGAGACCCGCGGCTTGTGTCACTCCCATGACATGCCAGCGGTTGATAACCGCATGGCAGAAGGTGTGCAATCTCCCTTTCGGGTCAAGCGCCGGTCTGTCGGTCGCCGCGAATACCACACCGGAAGTTCCTATCGTGGCGCTCACGGTGCCGGGAGCCACGATTCCCATCCCGATTGCGCCTGCTGCCTGGTCTCCCGCGCCGGCAACCACCGGAGTTCCGGCTTTCAGTCCTGTAGCCGCCGCTCCGTCGGCAGTCACGGTTCCGCAGATATCCTGCGACTCATACAGCCGGGGAAGCAACTTTGTATCGATCGCTGTCTCGTTCAGGATCTCCTCCGACCATCTGCGCCGGGCCACATCCAGGAGCAGCGTCCCTGAAGCATCAGCCACGTCAATCGCCCGTTCACCTGTCATCCTGAACCGGACATAGTCCTTGGGAAGCATGACGGAACGGACGCGCCCCCAATTTTCAGGCTCGTTCTCGCGCACCCACATGAATTTTGTCAGAGTGAAATTCGGAAGCGCCGGATTACAGGTAAACCGTATGAGGCGTTCGGAACCGATCCTGCTGCTGAGTTCCCGGCACTGCTCTTCAGTACGCACGTCACACCAGATTAGCGCCGGCCGCACCACCGTATTGTCTGCACCAAGCATTACGGCTCCGTGCATCTGACCGGAGAACCCGACACACCCGATTTGCTCTCCTGTCAGGTTGCCGGTTTCAAGAGCACGGCGCACCGCAACACCACATGCCCGCCACCAGTCTTCGGGTCTTTGCTCAGCCCAGCCGATTCTGGGGGAGTCGAACGGACGATGCTCTTCTGTTGCAGACGCTGCAACACGCCCGCTTTCGTCGATAACAAGAGCTCTTGTCCCGCCTGTTCCTACATCAATTCCAAGGAAATACATACTGTCTTCTCCCCGGCGGACGTGCCCCGGACTACCGGCCGTCTGTTGCTCTGCTGAAATTCTATGGGTGCGTCACTTTTCGTGAAGTGCTATAGTACCACGCATTTACAGGATTGCAAACAAGGCCCTTCACCCTGGAGGACATGATGGCGAAGCATCCGAAAGCGTCTGCACGCATGTCGAAAATCGCTCTTTTTCTGCTGATCTGCTCCGCGACTGCCGGCTCTCTTTGTGCACAAACCGGTTTCCCGTACCGGGACCCGCGGCTTCCCATTGAACAGCGAATTTCCGATCTCCTCTCCCGCATGACTCCGGAGGAAAAGGTAGCCCAGCTCATCAGTGCCATGGACCGGACAGCGGTAGGATCAGATTCCAAGTCATCACTGGTCGATCAAAAGGGGAATTTTCTGCCGGATCAGGCCGCGACGTTCCTGAAGCATGGAATCGGCCAGATATCGCGTCCCAGCATGATGCGCGGTCCGCGTGAGATGGCTGAGTTCACAAATACCATTCAGCAGTGGGTGAAGGAAAACACACTGCTGGGAATACCGGTTCTGTTCCATGAAGAGTGCCTTCACGGACATGCGGCAAACAAAGGCACTTCCTTTCCACAGGCTCTTGCGCTTGCCTCGTCGTGGGATCCCGAAATCGTCGAGAAGGTGTTCTCTGCAACCGCCCTTGAGGTCAGAACACGCGGAGCACAGCAGTGCCTGACGCCCGTGCTCGACATTGCTAGAGATCCCAGATGGGGACGAACCGAAGAAACCTACGGCGAAGATCCTTACCTGGCGGCGAGGATGGGAGTCGCGGCTGTGCGAGGCTTTCAGGGAACCGGCCCCGTGATCGACAAATCCCACGTGATCGCAACAGCGAAACATTTTGCCGTGCATGGCCAGCCCGAAGGAGGCTCAAACGTTGGCCCGGGCAACTATTCGGAGCGCATCGTCCGTGAATACTTTCTGAAACCGTTCGAAGCAGCCGTGAGGGAAGCTGGCATCCAGAGTGTCATGGCCTCCTACAACGAAATCGATGGGGTTCCTTCACATGGAAACAGGTTCCTGCTGGAGACAATTCTGAGGCAGGAGTGGGGATTCACAGGCACGGTCGTCTCTGACTACTTCGGCATTAGGCAACTGAGGAGCAAACACCATGTTGTCGCCACGGATGCAGAAGCGGCTAAACTGGCGTTGGAATCCGGCGTGGATATCGAGCTCCCGTACCTTGAAACAAATGGCCTCCTGCTGGACCAGTTGAAGCAGGGGAAAGTATCCGAAGCCTACATAGACCGCGCCGTCGCCCGGATTCTGAGATCAAAGTTCCTTACCGGGCTCTTCGACGATCCCTTCGTCGATCCAGCTGTCGCGGAAAAGGTCACAAACAGCGAGGAGCATCAGCGCCTTGCACTCGAGGCGGCGAGGAAATCGATCATCCTTCTGAAGAACGAGGGAGGCCTTCTTCCGCTGAAGAAGGAAAACTACAAGCGAATTGCCGTCATCGGCCCCAATGCCAAGGAAGTGCACCTGGGCGGCTACAGCGGCATGCCCGGACGCGGAGTCAGCATCCTCGACGGAATCAAAGCCAGAGTTGAACCGGAAGTCGAGATAGTCTACGCGCTCGGCACGAGGATTACCGAAACAGTCGGGGATTCAGAGACAATGCCGATATATGAGAATAAGGTCACACTCGGCGATCCGGTCCTGAATGCAAAGCGCATTCAGGAAGCCGTAGAGACCGCAAGAAAATCAGACCTGATTATCCTCGCTTTGGGCGGCAATGACCAGACCTGCCGGGAAGCATGGGAAAACCACCTCGGAGACCGGAGCAGCCTCGATCTGCTCGGGAATCAGGACGATCTTGTGAAAGCCCTCCTCCCGCTGGGTAAACCTTTGGTTGTGTTCCTGATTCATGGCCGTCCGAATTCGATCAATTTCATCGCGGACAACGTCCCGGCCATTCTCGAGGGATGGTATCTCGGACAGGAAACCGGAACAGCGGTTGCTGACGTTTTGTTCGGGGAGTATAACCCCGGAGGCAAGCTGCCGATTTCCATTCCCCGTTCCGCGGGCCATCTGACAAATTACTATTCGCAGAAACCATCAGCACGGCTTGACTACGTAGACTCGTCATCGACGCCGCTTTACCCGTTCGGCTGGGGACTCAGTTATTCGACCTTCACATACGGGAACCTGTCGCTCTCACCTGATACTATCGGGACCGGGGGAAAGACCACGGTTTCAGTCGAGGTGACAAATTCCAGTGCAGTACGCGGCGATGAAGTGGTGCAGCTCTACATTCGTGATGAAGTGAGTTCAGTTACGAGGCCGGTTAAAGAACTGCGGGGCTTTCGTCGAATCACAATCGATCCCGGCGAAACAAAGAAGGTGGAGTTCACGCTCGGCCTGGAAGAACTGTCGTTCCTGAACCGCGATATGCGGCGTGTCGTAGAACCTGGAACTTTCAAGATCATGGCAGGCGGCAACTCCGTCGATCTCATCGAGACGACTCTCACTGTAAAGTAGATCGCGATATTGTCAGGAACTTTGACTGAAAACTGTTTTGCAGAGAAATAATCATGGGACTTAAAGCTTTGAGCCTCGAAGGCCGTAATGCGGTGACTATCGGGGGAACAACGGGAATCGGAAGAGCCATCAGCCTTGGCCTCGCTGAAGCCGGCGCCAATGTCATCGCATCTTCCAGGGACGCGGAACACGTCAACCGCGTCGCGTCCGAAATCGAGCAATACGGACGTCGCACGATCCGGAAAACAAGCGATGTTACGGACCGGAGTTCTCTTGAACGTCTGCGGGATGCAGCTGTAGCGGAATGCGGCAGGATCGACATCCTGGTCAATTGCGCAGGGAAAAGCCAGCTCATCCCGACCCTGGACATCACTGAAGAGGACTGGAACAGAATCCTGGAGATCAACCTGACGGGGACACTGCGCGCCTGCCAGATCTTCGGCAGGCATATGCTCGAAAACGGATACGGAAGAGTCATCAATATTCTTTCCATGAGTTCTTTTGTGGCTTTATACCGAGTGACCAGCTATGCTGCTGCCAAGTCAGGGGCTGCGGCGCTCACCAGATCTCTCGCGATCGAATGGGGACCGCTGGGAGTGAACGTGAACGGGATTGCGCCTGGCTTCTTCCTGACGCAATTGACTCAGAAAATGCTGGAAGGGACTCCGCGCGGACGTGAAGTCCTGATGAGGACGCCGTTGAAGCGTTTCGGCAGGTTGGAAGAAGTCGCCGGCGCCGCGGTGTATCTGGCATCGGACGCTGCCAGTTTCGTAAACGGCGAGATCATCGTCATTGACGGCGGCATCCTCGCCAGCGGCGTCAACCAGATCTGAGGTCTGTGCAATTCAGCAATCCCGGTTTTCTGTGGTTACGATGTATGTCCCCTCTCAATCAGGACAGGCTCTTTCCATCTGATCCCGTACAGCGGGAGATCGCGCGCAGTCTTTACGCGGAAGTCAGAAATCTGCCGATAATCAGTCCACACGGCCATGCCGATCCAAAGTGGTTCTCTGAAGATGAGCCCTTTCCCGATCCCGCTGCCTTACTTGTGATCCCGGACCATTACATTTACCGGATGCTGTACAGCCAGGGTGTTCCGCTCGAAGATCTCGGAATTCCGAGGCTCGACGGCGGCCCGGTCGAAAGAGACCCCCGCAGGATCTGGCGCCTGTTTGCCGGCCATTGGCATCTGTTCCGCGGCACTCCGACACGTATGTGGATGGAATACGTGCTGCATGAACTGTTCGAAGTGCAAGTGAAGCTGTCGGCTGAGTCGGCAGACCACATTTACGACTGGATCGCCGACTGCCTCACCCGACCCGATTTCCGCCCGCGTGCACTCTTTGATCGGTTCAACATCGAGGTGCTCGCAACAACTGATTCGCCGCTCGACTCGCTTGCGCATCATCAGAAACTCCGCGACTCGGGATGGAAGGGGCGCATTATTCCCACTTTTCGGCCCGATCCGGTTGTCGACCCCGAACTCCCGGAATTTGAGTCCAATGTCCTGCGACTCGGCCGGATCACCGGCGAGAACACGGCATCATGGCAGGGCTATCTACGCGCTCTCTTCGAACGCCGCCGTTTCTTCACAGAACTCGGGGCAACCGCTACCGATCACGGGCATCCCTCCGCCGCGACTTTTGACCTCCCCCGCACCCGATGCGAGTCTCTGTTGAATAAAGCTTTGCTGCGAAGAATCACTCCAGAGGAGAGCGAGCAGTTCCGTGGGCAAATGCTGATCGAGATGGCACGGATGAGTATCGAGGACGGCCTGGTGATGCAGATACATCCGGGATCCTTCCGCAATCACAACGCAGCCGTTTTTCACGCGTTCGGCAGAGACAAAGGCGCGGATATCCCGACGCGGATTGATTACGTACATGCCATGAAGCCGCTGTTCGACCGCTTCGGCAACGACAGACGGCTTTCAATTATACTTTTCACTCTGGACGAATCGACCTATTCGCGGGAACTGGCTCCCATGGCGGGACATTATCCCGTACTGAAACTTGGCCCTGCGTGGTGGTTCTACGACAGTCCCGAAGGCATGCGTTTCTACCGCGAGCGGGTCATCGAAACGGCAGGTTTTTACAATACCGTGGGATTCAACGACGATACGCGAGCATTCCCTTCCATACCTGCACGTCACGATGTGGCCAGACGGGTTGACTGCGCATTCCTTGCACGCCTCGTGGCCGAGCACAGGGTTGAGGAAGACGAAGCAAGAGAGCTGGCAGTGGATCTGGCATATACACTGCCGAAAAAATCTTACAGGCTTTGAGCGGGTGACTTCCGTGAAAAGAAAATTCGAGATGAAGAACGTGCGGTGGTGGATCGTTATCCTTCTTACAGGGATCACGACCATCAATTATCTCGACCGGCAGGTACTGTCTGTGGTCGGGCCCGTCCTGAGAGAAGATCTCGACATAAAGGAAATCCAGTTTTCCCGCATTGCCATGGCATTTCAGCTCGCCTACCTCATAATGATGCCGATTTCGGGACGTATCATCGACTGGCTGAAGCTCAGACTCGGGTTTACGCTCTCGATTATCAGCTGGTCGATTGCCCAGATGGCGACAGCGTTTGCGACCGGCTGGAAGTCATTTGCCGTGTACCGCGCGCTGCTGGGCATGACGGAAGCAGGCAATTTCCCCGGCGCGGCAAAGACGGTCAGTCAGTGGTTCAGCCCAAAGGAGAGAACGCTCGCAACCGGCATCATTAATATGGGAGCGGGGTTTGGAGCCATCATCGCGACTCCGCTGGTCGTATACATACTTACGGTATCAAACTGGAAGACAGCCTTCGTCGTCACCGGCGCTTTCGGATTTGTCTGGCTGGGGCTGTGGCTCTTCTTCTACCGAGATCCCGAAAAGCATCCCTTCATCTCCAAAGCAGAACTGGCGGTCATCAACGAGGGGCAGCGAGAGTTGCTGGTGGAGGAAAGAAAATCAGGAGAAGGCGTATGGAAGATCGTTCTGTACCAGCGCAACTTCTGGGCCATCGGAATCGCACGTTTCTTCTCGGAGCCTGCCTGGCAGTTTTTCACCTACTGGATCCCACTTTATCTTTATACGGAACGGCATATGGACCTGAAGCAGATCGGCTATTTTGCCTGGCTCCCCTGGCTGGCTGCTGATCTGGGTTCTGTCTTCGGCGGCGCATTGTCGCCGTTTTTCATCGGCAAGTTGAAAATGTCGGTGATGACGGCGCGCAAGTGCTCTGCAGCGACCGCCGCTCTCATAATGGTATTTGCGATTTTCATCGGGCGCGCACCTTCGCCTGGGTGGGCGATTTTCTTTTTCTGTGTCGGGGCATTTGCTCACCAGGCGATGTCTTCTACACTGATGACACTGCCTGCGGATCTTTTCCCCAAGTCGACGGTGGCGACTGCCAACGGCCTGTCAGGAACGACAGCCGTTCTTGGCGGAATGTTCTTCACCGCGGTTGTAGGTTACGTGGCGGAGACAATTGGATACGGACCGATCTTCATCATCATCGCTTTTCTGGATATCATCGGCGTCACCTTTTTGTGGTGGCTGCTGCGCGCACCAAAACCAATTGAAGCCGGTCGACCGGCGGAAGTGCTGGAGACTCGTGTAAGGAACTGAAATGCGGCTGAAAACACTCCCTATATTCCTGGCATTCTTCCTGATGGGACTCGCGGATGCCATGGGGCCCATGTCTGATGGCGTGAGAAGACAGTACGAACTCAGCAACCTCATGGCCACCCTGCTCCCTTTTTTCGTTTTCATCGCCTTCGCTCTTTTCAGCATTCCGGGAGGGCTCCTGGCTGCACGCATCGGCAAGAAGAGGCTTCTCATGCTGGGGCTTGGCCTCAATGCGGTTGCTCTCCTGCTGCCGTCACTGCACATGCCTGGTTTCGGTCTTCTGCTGGGATGCATATTCCTTCTTGGAATCGGCACAACTTTTCTTCAGGTGGCCGGCAATCCCATCATGCGCGACGTCAGTCCTGAGGGAGCCTACAGTCGCAACCTCAGTCTGGCCCAGGGAATCAAAGGCATAGGCAGCACCGCATCCACCTACCTGATAAGCGCTGTTGCGGGAATCGCATTGCTGGCAGGCATGGAATGGCGAGGGGCTTTCCCGCTCTTCTTTGTTCTGATGGTACTCGCCTTTATCGCAATCTCCGCTCTTAAGGTCGAGGAAACAAAGGCAGAGAAGCCGCCCAGCCTTGGATCAAGCGTCGCACTTCTGAAGCATCCGATCTTCCTTCTTGCCGTACTCGGAATCTTTTTGTACGTGGGGGCGGAATCGTGTATGGGACGCTTTCTGAAACCCACGCTTCAGGGCTTCGGCATGGACGAACTGGCGGCCAACCGGTACGGCCCGGCGCTTTTCTTTCTGTTGCTGACGATCGGCCGGCTTCTGGGGAGCGCGGTCCTCACCGTCATGACGCCACGCACGTGTTTCAGAATTTCCGCGCTCCTGGGACTTGCCGGCGCAGCAGCACTCATGACCGGGCTCGAGTCACTCGCGGTTGTCGGAGTCGTCGCGGCCGGATTGGGTTTCGCGAATATCTGGCCGGTGCTCTTCTCCATCACAGTGGAAGACAAGCCTGAGTGCGCAAATGAACTCAGTGGCCTGATGTGCATGGCAATTTCGGGAGGTGCATTGCTGCCGCTTCTGATGAGCTGGTTTTTCGATCTGGGATGGGATGAAATTTCCTATATAGTACCCCTTACCTGTTTCGTCTATCTTATGATCCTCTCGCTGAAGCGACAGAAGCCCGTCGCTGCTGCCAGAGAGAACAGATCGGAAATCGTAGAAGCGTAAACAGGGGAGTAGAAGAGGCGGAGATGGATCCACAAAACGATGCCCGGGTTGTTATGACACTCGATGCGGGCGGAACGAACTTCCGTTTTTCGGCCATATGCGGAAATCGCCCCGTCACCGAAACCGTTTCAATGCAATCGAACGGCGACAATCTCGACAGGTGCCTTGCAAATATCGTCGAAGGATTCACAAGGATAAAGAAGCAGTGCCCGGTCATGCCCGTGGCAATCAGCTTTGCATTTCCCGGACCGGCCGACTATCCCGGCGGCATCATCGGCGACCTCGGGAATCTCCCCGGATTCAGGGGAGGCGTGGCGCTCGGCCCCATGCTCGAAGAGATATTCAAGATTCCAACCTTCATCAACAATGACGGCGACCTCTTCGCGTATGGCGAGGCGATCTCGGGATTTCTGCCATATGTGAACAGGCTGCTTGAAGAGGCAGGGAGTCCCAGGCGCTACAGAAACCTTTTGGGAGTGACGCTCGGAACCGGGTTCGGCGGTGGCATTGTCCATGACGGCACGCTGTTTACGGGTGACAATTCGATAGCAGGTGAAGTCTGGTTGTTACGCAACAAGCTGTCGCCGCAGATGAATGCGGAAGAGGGAGCGAGCATACGAGCCGTTCGGCGGGTTTATGCGGAGCTCGCAGGCATTCCCTTGGAGCTGGCCCCGGAACCAAGGGAAATCTGCGATATTGCCGCCGGGAAGAGCCCTGGCAATCAGGCTGCGGCACTCGAATCCTTCGGCCGACTTGGAGAGGTCGCTGGAGACGCCATCGCAAATGTACTCACCCTGATCGACGGCCTGACGGTCATCGGCGGTGGAATCTCGGCGGCATGGCCGCTATTTCTGCCGGCGCTCGTCTCAGAACTGAACAGTCCCTACACAGATCCCGGCGGAAAGAGCTTCCGGCGCCTTACAGCGACAGCCTACAATCTCGAAGATCAGGAGCAACTAAGGGAGTTCATAGCCGGGGGGAGAAGAGAGATCACCGTTCCCGGCACCAGCAGGACGGTCGTGTATGATCCCATCCAGCGCGTCGGGGTAGGAATCTCGCGCCTGGGGACCAGTGAAGCTATTGCCATCGGCGCATATGCGTATGCCTTACACCAACTGGATCAGCAGATGAAAGGACATTTGATATGATGGACAAACCGGAAAACTGGACCAGCATGACTGCGGAGGAAAAGAGAAGCTACCGGCTCGATGCGTGGGCTAGTGGAGACAGCATACAGTTTGACAGTCCCGAAGCCAAAACCAGGTACCGTGAGCGGGCTAAGAGATTCCGCGACGCACTCGAGTTGAAGACACCCGATCGTGTCCCGATAGCAGGTCTCGGAGGCGCTTTCGTCTACCGTCGCGTCGGGATCCCTCAGAAGGCGACGATGTATGACCGGTGGGAAGAAGCGGCTGAAGCCGTGATCAAGTTTCAGAACGATTTCCAGCCGGACAGCACGGCGCTCTCATTCATGATGGCCGGAGCTTCAATGGAGTTCCTGGGTCAGACCAATATGAAGTGGGCCGGATACGGTTTGCCCGATGACGTACAGTACCAGTATGTTGAACAGGAATACATGAAGGCCGACGAATACGAGCACTTTCTGCTCGATCCTTCCGATTTCATGCTGCGCCGCTTCATGCCGCGCATGTACACATCATTGAAAGGGCTGCAGAAGCTCCCCTGGTTCGGCCGCGAAGCTCCCCAGATCGGAGCGCGCGTCATCGAGGCATTCATGGATCCCGAAGTACAGGAAGCAATCGCCATCATGAAGAAAGCCGCCGAGATGTCGGTGACCCCGAAGCGGATCTCAATGGAAACGGCAAACCGGATGGCCTCAATGGGGTTTCCCCATCTATTCACCGGATTCGACTCAGCACCCTTTGACCTCCTGGGAGACATGTTGAGAGGCACCCGCGGAGTATTGACAGACCTTTACCGCTGCCCAGACAGAGTCATCAGGACCTGCGAGAAGATACTCGAGCTTTCTCCTGTTCCCGATATACCGATCGGAAGCGCTCCCCTTGTCATGATGCCGTTGCACAAAGGCGACGATACTCACATTTCAAGAAAACAGTTTGAAAAATTCTACTGGCCGACATTCAAGCAGCAGTTGCTGACCATGATAGGCGAAGGGCTGATCCCGGCGCCATTCGCGGAAGGATCCTACACCCACCGGCTTGATTATCTGCTGGAACTCCCGAAAGCGTCTGTTTTATGGTTCTTCGACAGGACCGACATGCACAGGGCGAAGGATGTCCTCGGCGGTCACAGCCCGATCATGGGGAATGTGCCGATCAGCATGATAGCCACGGGCACGCCTGAACAGGTCAAGGCGTATTGCAGGGATCTGATCGACTACTGCGGAAAGGGTGGAGGTTACATTCTCTGTTCGGGCACCCAGCTTGACGATGCTAAGGAAGATACCGTAAGGGCGATGATAGACTTTACCAAGGAATACGGCGTCTACCGGTAGCCGCCCGGTTTCAGAATCCCCAGTGGAAGGATGTTCAATGGCGATAAAGCAACTATCAGAAGAACAAATCAAGGAATGGTCGCTCGAACAGAAAGACAAATGGTGGCTCGAAAACGTCTGGAAGGGCGACATGCCTCAGCTGACGGTTCGCTCCGCCATTTCGGGCATGCTGATTGGAGGAATTCTGTCGCTGACCAATCTCTACGTAGGCGCGAAGACCGGTTGGACGCTCGGAGTCGGCATCACATCGGTCATCGTCGCCTTCGCGTTCTTCAAGCTGATGAGTTCCATGCACCTGGCCAAGGAGTTCAGTGTCCTTGAAAACAACTGCATGCAATCGATCGCCACTGCCGCCGGCTACATGACTGCGCCGATGATTTCGAGTCTCGCGGCTTACATGATGATCACGGAGAAAGTCATTCCCATGCAGCTGACTTTCGTCTGGATCACTCTTCTCGCGGTTCTCGGCGTCCTGTTCGCCTTCCCTTTGAAAAAACGATTCATCAACGAGGAGCAGCATCCTTTCCCTGAAGGGAAGGCGGCCGGAGTCGTGATGGATGCACTCCACTCCGGCAGTTCCAGAGAAGGCGTGTTTAAGGCGGTTATTCTCATGGTGACGGGTGCTCTCGCGGTTCTCCTCAAGATCATGCAAAGCCAGGCCATCATGGCCAGGATGAAAATCTCGTTATTTGTGCCGGAGTATCTGGACGGCTGGATATACAGGATCTGGCCGCTGAAGATCGGCGGCATTGAGCTTAGAGAGCTGACAATCCGGCCGGACACGGACTTCGTCATGATGGCGGCGGGTGGGCTGATGGGAATCCACACGGGCGTGTCTCTTATGGTAGGTGCGTGCATCAACTACTTCATTCTCGCCCCATGGATGATCAACCGCGGCGACATCACCGGCACAGTGGTAGGCGGCACGACCCACTACGGCTTCACCAACATCACAATGTGGGCCCTCTGGTGCGGAGTCGCGGTCATGACGACCTCTTCCCTCTACGCCTTCTTCTCCAAGCCCAGGATGATTCTGGCTTCATTCTCCGGACTCTTTTCGAGGAAACGTCCCGGCGAGATCGACATTCTCCAGCACATTGAGCTTCCTGTGGCTTACTCGGTCGTCGGGGTTCCGATTATTGGAGCGGTGCTCGTCTATGTTGCACACGTGTATTTCGGCGTTGAGATCCTGATGGGGATCATTGCGATTCCGCTCGTATTCTTCTTCACTCTGATCGCGGCGCATTCGACGGCGCTCACTTCGATCACCCCTACTGGAGCCTTGGGCAAATTGACGCAGCTTACCTTCGGGGCTCTATCGCCCGGGAACATCACAACGAATGTGATGACCGCAGCAATTACGGGAGAAGTCGCCAGCAACGCATCCAACCTTCTTATGGATATAAAGCCGGGTTACATGCTCGGGGGAAAACCGCGTCACCAGGCCATAGGGCATGTACTTGGAATCATTGCAGGTGCTCTTGTAGCAGTGCCTGTCTTCTATTTTGTGTTCCTGCGCGGCAATCCGGCGGGTTTGATCAGCGAACAATATCCAATGCCCGGCGCCTCTGTCTGGAAAGCGGTGGCTGAAGTCCTCACCAGCGGCCTGTCGAACCTGAAAGAATCCGCCCGGTGGGCGGCGCTGATCGGTGCGATCCTTGGAATTGTGCTGGAAGCGATCAAAATCAAGACCAAGGGGAGATTCTGGCTTTCCGGCGTGGGAATCGGGTTGGCCTTCGTGATCCCATTCAACACTTGCTTCGCGATGTTCATCGGGTCGCTTGTGTTCTGGCTCTGCAGACGGTCCATGAAGGATCCTTCCCGTCTCGGACACAAAGTCATGGTTCAGAATCTCGAGCCGGTCTGCGCAGGCCTGATTGCCGGTGGCGCAATCACCGGGATCATTGTCATCATCCTGGAGACCTTTGTGTTTGTATAGTACGCCTATGACGGCCTTACCACCTCATATGTTTCCAAGGGCTTTCATGACGCGGGCCGGAGTGGTTGGAAAATCGATGACCCATTTGCCGGTAGCATTGTAGATGGCCGACGAAGTGAGACCGGACATCGCGGCTCCCGAATTCTCACCTACGCCATAGGCCCCAAAGGCCGCATAGCCTAGATGGCTCTCATTGATGAGACACGTTGAGCGAGGATAGTCGTTCATCGTCCCGATGTGATAGTTGATCAGGTCGTGATTCAGGGCAACACCCGTACGCGGACACCAGACATGCTCTTCAGTGGCACTTCTGCCGAGCCCCATGATTGCGCCACCGTACTGCTGAGCGGCAGCGCCTGTGGGATTGAACAAATGGCCCACGTCATTGACGCACACGATATTCGTTACCTCAACCATGCCGGTGTCGGTATCGACTTCCACCTCGATAAAGTGCGCCTGCCGCGCCATTACGTACAGGTTCTCGTCAGGCTTCCCATCCACCGTCAGACCTGAGACAGTCCCGACAACGGGGTGAGTGATTGCAGGATCGACATCCCAAAAGATGTCCGCCACCTCCCTCACGCTTTTCCGATTCGCGGGATTCGCCTTCTCAAAAACCATGCTCTCCCTGATGTCTAGTTCTTCCGGCCGTTTTCCCGGAAACGCGGGAGGTTGAACGGTCTTGAAGAAATGACTTGTGTTGTAAGCAGGCGTAGGCTTCACGGCGCATTCGAGCAGCTTTTGCTTCAATTCGCGGGCAGCCATGATCAATTGCGTAGTGATGAAAGCAGTGGAAAATGATCCCCCCGGCTGCCACATGAAAAAGCTGCTGTTGTCGGACCGCCGCTCATGGATCACGGTGTCTTCATATTTCAAACCGAGTTCGGCCGCCACGATGTGCCGTGCTCCGGATTCGGTATCGGAGCCTATGTCGCTACGCACCCCTACTATTGCACATATGCCGTTGCGCAGCATCAGGCATGCGTGAGTCTTTGCCGGGGCCGGTGCCTCCCAGGTCCATTCAATCGACTGCATGAATCCGAGACCGTGCATTCTGCCGTTGGAAAGCCGCTTCGCTCCCGGAGGGTGCCACTTCCTGTTCCAGTCGATGGCCTCTTTACCTTTCTCAATGACTTCTTTGAGGCTCCATCGTTGCGGAAAACCGTTTTCCTTTTGATAGCGTGTTATCCAGTCCCAGTCGTGCCCGCGGCAGCCGTCGTTCTTCAATGCCACCTCGGTCGGATCGAGTCCGAATTCCGCGGCAACACGGTCAAACATGACGTTGTGCGGCACACAGGAGTGGGCTCCATGCCGGATGCAGATTAAATGCCCCTTGTTGGTTAGTCCCCATTCGTGCGTGCCACGTATATTCGGGATCATTGTCCCTTCGAACGTCTTCTCCACCGCGGCGTTTCTCGGCCCGACAATATGCCAGTGATAGCCGGTTATAGTCCCATCTTTCCTGGCCGCGACTTTACACGTATAAGTCCCGGCATCGTCCCCGAGAGCGTAATGGTTGCCCTCGTCGAAGAGAAGCTTGACCGGCCTTCCTTCGGCACGCCTTGCAAGGATGACAGCCAGACGCGTGAAACAGCATGAATAGCCAAGCCAGGAAAAGCCCCCAAACATGGAGCCCTGGTACGGCATCGTCACGGTAATCTTCGACCACTCGGCCAAAGGAGGGATGGCTTTCTCCCTGGCGGTGACGGGCGATATTAGAAACCACTGAGGAATATCCTGGTGATGGACCCAGAGATCCAGGAAGTCTCCGCGCCACTGCGCGATGCACACAGCCGGTTCCACGCCCGCCGATGAGTTCACCTCCCGGGTGATCTTGTATTCGATCACCCGGTCGGCTTCTGCGAAAGCCTTATCGACATCACCGTACTCGACCTCTTCAGCCAGGACAGTGTTCGGTTCCCTTGCCTTTGCATTGGTGCGCCTTACTTCGGCCATCACCTTGACGGCGTCGGGCTTCACCGATTCCTCCATATCCAGGATAAAGGGGCGTTCTTCCCATTCGATTTCCATGAGGCGCAGGGCACGGTCACAGATTTCCTCGCTGTCGGCGACA
>Ga0209723_1000580_pt1 | contig 66990 bp, 53 predicted proteins | sample BiotimSIPDNA_2_FD_185750 | JGI IMG/M metagenome (GOLD analysis project Ga0209723, IMG submission 185750) | Anaerobic biogas reactor microbial communites from Washington, USA - Biogas_R2 time_0 SIP DNA (SPAdes) (version 2) | ecosystem: Engineered > Bioreactor > Anaerobic > Unclassified | place... | reverse complement strand
TTAAATTAAATAAAAAAGAAAATGGATAATAGTAAGCTCCAGAAGCTGATAGACTATCGTGCAAAGGCAATTGCCGGAGGCGGCGAAAAAGCTATCGAGAGACATCGCGCCAAAGGCAGTTATACGGCTCGTGAACGTATCAACATGCTTCTTGACGAAGGATCATTTGAAGAGATAGACATGTTCCTGACACATCGTTGCACAGACTTCGGTATGGAAAAGAAGGTCTTTCTTGGTGATGGCGTCGCCGTAGGTTCGGGTACCATTGACGGTCGCCTGGTATATGTGTTCGCACAGGATGCCACCGTAATAGGCGGTTCTCTGTCAGAGACCATGGCACAGAAAATCTGTAAAGTAATGGATATGGCCATGAAGATGGGTGCCCCCATAATCGGTTTGAACGATTCAGGCGGCGCACGCATTCAGGAGGGCGCATCAGCCCTTGCAGGTTATGCCGAAATTTTCGAACGCAATATTCTTGCATCGGGTGTAGTGCCTCAGATTTCCGTTATTTTCGGACCTTGTGCCGGCGGTGCAGTTTACAGCCCTGCTCTGACCGACTTTGTCATAATGACCGAACAGAATTCCTACATGTTCATCACCGGACCCAAAGTTGTAAAGAGTGTAACCGGCGAAGATGTGACCGTCGAAGAACTGGGTGGCGCACATGTACATGCCACAAAATCGGGTGTGACCCATTTCGTAGCTGCAACCGAAGAAGAGGCGGCTCAAGAGGTACGCCGCCTTATCAGTTTCATTCCTCAGAACAATATGGAAGAGACTCCCGTAAAGCCCGTTACCGATGACCCCATACGTCTTGAGGATGTGCTGAACTCTATTGTACCCGATGATCCCAACAAACCGTACGACATGAAAGATATCATCTACTCTATCGTTGATGACGGTGACTTTATGGAGGTTCATAAGGATTATGCCAAAAACATAATATGCGGTTTTGCCCGTTTCAACGGTCGCTCCACCGGTATAATTGCCAACCAGCCCAACTGGCTTGCAGGTGTGCTGGACTGCGACGCTTCGCGCAAAGCAGCCCGTTTTGTACGTTTCTGCGATGCATTCAACATTCAGATACTCACTTTGGTTGATGTGCCCGGATTCCTCTGTGGCACAGGTCAGGAGTATGCCGGTATTATAGACCATGGTGCAAAGCTCATGTTCGCATACGGTGAGGCTACCGTTCCTAAGGTAACCGTAACTATTCGTAAGTCTTACGGCGGCGCACACATAGTGATGAGCTGTAAGCAGTTGCGCGGTGACTTGTGTTATGCCTGGCCTAATGCCGAAATAGCCGTTATGGGCGCCAGCGGCGCCGTAGGTGTGCTGGAGGCCAAGGCCATCAGGGCCATTGAGGATCCCGAAGAGCAAAAGAGATACATTGCCGAGAAAGAGGCAGAATACAATGATAAGTTTGCTTCGCCCTATCAGGCCGCTAACCGAGGTTATATTGACGATGTAATTGAGCCGAGAGCCACACGTGCACGTGTTGTACGCGCATTTGAGACGCTCCAGACCAAGCGTCTTGCCAATCCGCTCAAGAAACACAGCAACATTCCACTATAAAAGGCCTGCATTATGACATTACTTTCAATAAACTGGCCGCACGTATGGATAGTAACAGGATTGGGATTCCTTACAGTAGTTTCACTGCTGGTGTTCCTGATTTTCGTTCTGAAGCTTCTCGGTATAGTTATTACCAATACCGAAAAAACTCCTGTCAAGTCTGTTACCCTTGAAACTTCCGCTTCCGCCAAAACGGAACATGCCCCACTCGTCCCGACATCATCGGTCAATGACGATTTAGCAGCTATTGCAATGGCTCTGCATCTCTACTTCAACAGAATACACGATACAGAACCAACAGAGATAAACATCAAGAGCGTAGAGCCCGGCAATTCCCCCTGGAATTTCAAACTCTACGGAATGAATAATTTGCATCGTTAATAAAACAACACAATGAAAGAATTCAAATTCACAATAGACGGCAAGGAATACAGTGCAGCCGTTAATGAACTCGAGGATAATTTTGCCGAGGTAACACTGAACGGCAAAACCTATATGATAGAGTTAGAGAAAACTCCTGCAGCAGCTATCTCTGCACGCCGTCCCGCTGCATTAAAAGCTCCCATAGCAGCTGCCCCGGACGGTCTTTTTACAGTCAGATCACCGCTGCCCGGTTCAATCATGAAAGTTCTTGTGAAAACCGGACAGGCTGTCAAAAAAGGCGACGTACTACTCACAATGGAGTCAATGAAGATGGAAAATAATGTTATGGCCGAGGCCGATGGCACCGTAAAGAACGTGTTCGTAGAACCCGGCAATAATGTTATGCAGGATGACAAACTGGTTGAAATTAAAATAATAGCTGTCGCAGCTGCGCCTTGCGCTCCTGTTACTCCTGCCGCTCCGGCTCCAACAACATGTGCTCCCAAGGCAGCCGCTGTTCCCGCCGGCGGTTATGAAGTAACCAGTCCTCTGCCCGGCTCTATAATGAAAATTTTGGTTTCTCAGGGTCAGGATGTGAAGAGGGGCGACACACTGCTCACTCTTGAAAGTATGAAGATGGAGAATGCAATTAAGGCTGATCGCGATGGCAAGGTAACCAAAATTGCCGTAACTGTCGGACAAAGTGTTATGCAGGAGGATCTGCTTGTTGTTCTCGGATAATTGTCACTCTTAACAGATAAAAATAAATAAAAGAAATAAAAATGAGTGATATTATAGAATTCTTCAATCAGATGGGGTTTATGAATTTAACCTGGCAGCAGGGTCTGATGATTTTAATCAGCTTCTTCCTGCTCTATCTGGCTATTAAGAAACAATACGAACCGCTGCTGTTGCTTCCCATCGCATTCGGTATGCTTTTGGCAAATTTTCCGGGTGCCAATATGTACAATTCCGAGCTATGGACAAATTTCCTTGATGAAAGCAGTCCTGCATACCTCAGCTACGGTGTAATTATGCGTGAGGGAGGCCTCCTTGACATTCTGTACATAGGAGTCAAGGCCGGTATCTATCCGTGTTTGATATTTATGGGTGTAGGTGCTATGACCGATTTCGGTCCGCTGATTGCCAATCCCAAAAGTCTGCTCCTGGGTGCAGCCGCCCAACTGGGCATATTCCTGACATTCCTTGGTGCCAACGCTTTGGGCTTTACCGAAGCCGAATCTGCCTCAATAGGTATAATAGGTGGAGCCGACGGTCCCACATCTATCTTCCTGGCATCAAAACTTGCTCCCCATTTGCTTGGCCCCATAGCCATAGCCGCCTACTCGTATATGGCTTTGGTCCCGGTCATCCAGCCGCCTATTATGCGTGCTCTGACCACCAAGAAGGAGCGTGCCATAAAGATGAGCCAGCTCCGTCCGGTAAGCAAAACCGAGAAGATAATCTTTCCGATAGCCATAACCACCATAGTAGCTCTTATGCTGCCCGATGCTGCCCCTCTTGTAGGTTTCCTTATGCTGGGCAATCTGGCTAATGAATGTGGAGTTGTGGATCGTCTCAGCAAGACTATGCAGAACGAGCTTATGAATATTGTTGTGATTTTCCTGGGACTCACCGTAGGTGCTACCGCCACGGCCGAATCGTTCCTGAACATCCGCACACTGATGATTCTCGCTATGGGTATCATTGCATTCGGTGGCGGTACCGCAGGCGGTGTACTGCTTGCCAAGCTTATGAACCTGTTCTCTAAGGAGAAAGTCAATCCGCTTATCGGCTCAGCCGGTGTATCGGCCGTTCCAATGGCCGCCCGCGTATCACAGCAGGTGGGTCAGGAAGAGAACCCCAGCAACTTCCTGCTTATGCATGCTATGGGACCGAACGTAGCCGGTGTTATCGGCTCGGCTGTCGCTGCCGGAATCCTATTGGCTATGATTGGATAAGTATAACAGACAATTCTATCGGCTATGGGTGTTTAGCGAGCCTAAAGCTCAAACATCTGATGCCGGATATACAAAACAGTGACGGAGAAAATCCGTCACTGTTTTGTATATCCGGTCAAAAAGACCGCCCCGGGACCACAACTCTGCCCGTCTATAATTGCGCCCCTCAATATTATCGGCTATTAAGGAATCACAACTGTAGGTTTGAAAGTCTTAGCCTCCTCGGGAGTGATTTGAGCGTACGCAATGATTATAACGATATCGCCGACCGATACCAAACGCGCTGCAGCGCCATTCAGACATACCTCCTTTGAGCCGCGCTTTCCACGGATCGCATATGTAATGATGCGGGCTCCGTTGGTGACATCGACAACGTGAACCTGCTCACCGTCTATAATACCGGCCGCATCCATCCAGTTGCCGTCAATAGTTATACTGCCAATATAATTTATGTTGGCATCGGTCACTTTGACACGGTGAAGTTTGGATTTAAGTACAGTCAGTAACATTATTCTTTATACTTTATATTGTCAATAAGTCTTACCTTACCGCAGTGTACGGCAACGCAACCCACGATATAATCCGTGGCATCCCAGTTGTCAACGGGTTGCAGGTTGCGACCGTCAACAATCTCGTAATACTCCACCTCAAGTCCATTGAACGAGTTAATGGTATCAATCACATATTTACGGGTTGACGGAAGAGTATGACGCCGGGCATAATAGCGACTCTCAAACAGAGTATGGGCTATTTTGGCCGCCAGCTTCCTTTCAGCCTTGCTCAAAAGCATATTACGTGAACTCATAGCCATACCGTCCTCATCGCGTACTATCGGACATCCCACAATCTCTATGTTAAGATCAAGCTGACGTACCATATCACGGATAATGACCATCTGCTGGAAATCTTTCTCGCCGAAATAAGCACGGTCCGGTTCCACAGCATAGAACAGTTTACTTACAATCTGTGCAACACCGTTGAAATGTCCCGGACGTCCGGGACCCTCCATGACCTTATCCAGAGGGGTAAAATCAAACTGACGCGTATCCGGCTCCGGATACATCTCCCCGACCGAAGGAGCAAACATATATTGCACACCCAGTTTCTCAAGCAGCTTGCAGTCAGCCTCCATAGTGCGGGGGTAGCTGTTAAGGTCATTTTTATCGTTAAACTGTGTTGGGTTGACGAAATTACTTACCACAGTTATATCATTCTCACCAATACTTCGGCGCACAAGTGAAGCATGGCCCTCATGAAGGGCTCCCATTGTCGGCACCAAACCTATATTTTTTCCGGCTTTACGGTAAGGTTCAAGAGCCTCTTTTAACTCCTTTATGGTTGAAATTACTTGCATCATATGCTTCGCAGCTTATGTTTTAAAAAGTCCGCAAAATAAGCCATTTTTTATCAAATTTCAAAAGATTTGACTACAAAGTGCTTGTCAAAACCATGTTTTTTTATATCTTTGCATTTAAATGCCAAAAAGCAGATACTCATTATGAGCGGAAAAAAAATTCTATTTATTGCTGATAATATCTCTCCTTTCGTAGAGTCCTCTCCAATGTCTGACTATTGCAGAGAATTAGCCCAAAGCATACAGGAATCAGGAAATGAAATACGCACCTTCATGCCTAAGTGGGGGTCAATAAATGAACGCAGGAACCAACTTCACGAAGTGATTCGCCTGTCGGGCATGAATCTGATCATAAATGATACGGATCATCCCCTCATCATTAAAGTAGCATCACTGCAATCCTCCAGAATTCAGGTATATTTCATTGACAACGATGATTTTTTCCAGAACCGCCTTATGACAACCGACGAAGATGGAGTTGAATATCAAGATAATGACGAACGTACCATCTTTTTTGCCCGCGGTGTACTTGAAACCGTAATGAAGTTACGCTGGAGCCCCGATGTCATCCATTGTCACGGATGGCTTTCGGCGCTTATACCTCTGTATGTCAAGACGGCATATAAGGATGAACCCGTATTTCGCTCCTCAAAGATTATTTATTCTCTTTATGACAAGGCATTTAGCAATACTTTTCATGATAATTTCCCGGAGTTGATCCCTACTAAAGATATGGTGATCCAGGATGTCGGTACATTTAAGTTCCCAATCGATTATAATTCACTAATGTGTAAGGCCATGGATTTCTCGGACGGAGTGATTTGTAATTCAAAAGAGGTTGACCCCGAGCTTATCAAGTACGCCAAATCAAAAAAATTACCTGTGCTGAAATGTACAAAGGCCGGTATCGCACCTGAAAGAATAAACGAGTTATACAACACAATCTGACTACTATTTCTAACTTATTCTTATGAATAATATCAAGGCATTGGCTTGCAGTATAGTTGCAGTATTATTTCTAATGTCCTGTGACTCTGATACTTCAATTCTTGGAGGATCGGTATCTTTTTCCGATGACATAGTCAACATAAGCTCCGACACATGTTTTGCAACATCGCGCTCCGTGGCCACTATTGATTCGCTGCTCATGAAAACAACCTTGTGTACGCTTGGTCAATATACAGACCCTTTGACGGGGAGCAGATTCAGCTCCGGTTATTTGACACAACTCAACTGCATAGAAAACTTCCATCTGCCGGATTCGATTTACGGCATCGGCGATCATAAGTTCCCTGACTGGTTTATTGACAGAGTCGGCACATCGGACCCCTATTATGCGAATATAAGACTCTATTTCCAGGATTTTTTTGGAGATTCGTTAAACACCGTAAAGATAGACGTTTTCATTTTGGACAAAATGCTTGACGGCAACAAGCGTTACTACCATGATCTCAATCCGAAAGATTACTATGACGAGAATTCGAAGCCTGTAGCAAGCGCCTTGATATCGGCTTTAAACTTGCTTGAATCCGATTCACTGCGTGCTACAACAAACTACCAACCCTCTCTGACATTCAGACTTCCGGATTCCATAGCATATAAAATTTTAAGTTCATATTATACCGATGAAGGAAGAGACTGGTTTGCCAACTCAACAACATTTATGCAAAACCTGTGCAAAGGATTCTACGTTCGTTGCACACAGGGCGACGGTTCAATCTTCTACATTTATAAAACCGTGCTCGAAGTTAACTTCAAATGCATAACTTATAACAATAAGAATGAGGCAAATTATGGTTCATATATGGCTGAGTTTACAGGCAACGAGGAAGTCCTTCAGGTCAGCAGTATAGAATGGACCGGACTGGACGACGTCCTGAATGACAACAACTGCTCATGGATCAAGAGTCCGTGCGGCGTTCTGACCGAAATAGCCCTGCCTGTCGATGAAATGAAAAAGGGAGGCACATCGGTACTCAACTCGGCGAAGATAATTTTGTCAACTGTAAACACTCCCTCACAGCGTTTTAAGCCTTCTGCTCCCGGTCAACTTCTTCTTATAAGACGAAATAAAGTCAGGAGTTTCTTTGATGGGAATAATAAAAATGATGATATAGAATCCTTTATAGCTACATTTGATAAAAATAAGGGTACATATACCTACGGAAATATTGCCGATATGGTGGAGAAAATGTGCGATGACCGTTCGGAATGGCTCGAAGCACAAGGTCTGGCTGACAATCAGGCCGGAAAGGACGCATACGCACAAGCCTACCCCGACTGGAACAAAGTAGTTTTGATACCGGTTCTTTCCAAAAAGGGTTCTACTTCACAAGTGATAAGCTACATTGCCGACACCTACATGCACCAGGTTAAGCTGGCAGGCGGTTCCGGCAGACCTATCAGCATTTTCACGATCAGCTCAAACCGCTGAAAACGCCGGACAACCTTACCTTGATCTTTACACACTATCAAGCTTTTTTCTTTGGTGATTGCTTGTCAGATTCTTTCTTGGACGCCGATTTCTTTGCAGCTACCGCTTTCTTTGCCGGTTTCTTTTCAGGCTCGACCTTTGATTTCTGTGCCGATTTCAGGCGTACAATCTGTTTTTCAAGAGACAGTATCATCTTATCCTGATTCTGTATGATTGTCTGCAGAGCGTTCAACTCCTCAATATTTATTTCCTGCGGGAATGAACGGTTTACCCTCTGAATAAAATCACCCAAAATATTCATATAGTTGGTAAATGCATCATACGGCGATTCGTATATACCCCGATTCATATAGACCGAATTATTTTTGGTGGTCATAAAACGGAAATTGTTGCTCGCCTGTAGGTAATCCCAATCCTGAAGAATACGTTTGTCTCTAAGTAGTATTACACGATCGGCTATGGAATAGAGCTTGCTGAAAGCCTCACGCTGCATCTGGTTACCCAACCAGCAACTGGTATCACGTTCTTCGTCATTCCAGGACATCGGATATGGAACCTCAATAGCCGACACCGATTCATGGTTCTTGATAATCTCCGATGGAGTGGCAAACTGAACATTGCGTTTTTTAGCACATGCAGGAAGACTCTTGATGAATTCCAGAATGTGCGAACTGAGAGGCTGATAAATACCTAAAGCGCTTAGTTCCATGAATATATTGAATATACCCTCCTCCTCGGGACTCTGAGCAATCCAATCCATATATGTATCGGCCATAAGCGGATATGATACCCATGACGGATCGGAAAAACGCAGACTTATGTCATCGGACAACTTGAAATCGCGGGTAAACACCTTTAATTTTGGATTCAAAGCGCAATGATAAAGATAGTGTGGACTCTTCCAACCCAAAACATGTTTGGCACCCTCGGTCAGGACCCCCTTAAAGCCCATATCAGCCACAAGAGCTCCTATTTCATCACTATAGATCATGCTTGAGTTCCTGAATATTTTGGGTTTCTGACCAAAGAGATTGTTAATCCTTTCTGCCTGACGCTTGGTCTCATCACGGAAGTACTGCTCTCCTTTAGGTGACAGCGACGAAAGACCGTGCGAATAGGGTTCTGCCAAAAATTCGCAACAATTGGTTTCGTTCAATTCCTGAAGCAGATCCATAACCTGCGGAGCATAGCGCTCCAACTGTTCTATACCTACACCCGAAAGCGATATGGCCACCTTGAAAGCACCTTCGTTTTTACGCGCCATATCAATAAGCACCTTCAGTGCCGGGATGTATGAATTCTCGGCAATATTGCTAATGCTCGTTTCATTGGCGTAATCATCATAATAGTAGTGATCCGAACCGATATCGAAAAAACGATACCTCTTCAGATGATTGATCTGATGAATTTCAAAATAGAGACAGATTGTTTTCATATATCTTGTTTTTATTATTCCACAATTTTATTTAATGCCTAAAACCTTTTTGTAACGTTTCAGAACGCGTTCACCTACTTTATCCCAAGTGATGGCATCAACCTCCTTCTTACCCTCAATCTTCAGATACTCGTAGAGTGAGGGGTAATTACATATTGCATAGATAGCATCGGCCATAGCATGAATATCCCAGTAGTCGGTCTTAATACACTTTTCAAGAATCTCGGCACAACCGGACTGCTTTGATATTATGGTCGGCACCTCACATTGCATAGCCTCCAGTGGTGAAATGCCAAACGGCTCGGATACGGATGGCATTATATAGACATCGCTCGCCTTCAAGCACTCATATACCTGCTTCCCTCTCATAAAACCCGGGAAATGGAACCTGTCGGCGATTCCTCTGTGAGCAACCATACGAATCATATCATTCATCATATCGCCGCTTCCTGCCATGCAAAATCTTATGTCATGGGTACGTTTCAGTACAAGCGCCGCGGCTTCAACGAAATACTCGGGTCCTTTCTGCATTGTTATGCGCCCCAGGAAAGTTACGACCTTCTCATAGGGTTTCTTATTGGGTACAATATCCTGAATCTCCTGTGTCAAAGGCTCAACGGCATTATGCATTGTAGAGACCTTACGCGGGTCCTGATGATATTTGTTTATAACGGTCTGGCGGGTCAGCTCGCTGACGCACATTATGTGATCGGCATGGTCCATACCGTTCTTCTCGATAGAATATACAGTAGGATTGACATTACCCCGGCTCCTGTCAAAATCGGTGGCATGGACATGGATCACCAACGGCTTGCCGCTGACCATCTTGGCATGTATGCCTGCCGGATAGGTCACCCAGTCATGAGAATGGATTATATCATACTGTTCCGATCTTGCAACCACACCCGCAACTATTGAATAGTTGTTAATCTCTTCGTAGATATTGTCCGTATAACGTCCCGAAAATCCAATGCAACCTATATCATCTGTATAAAGGTAGCCGAAATCGGAATAAATATGCTCCCGACACCTGAAATAATCCTGGGGATCCATCCAGGGATACCTGTTTTTCAGTAATTCCGAATCAGGATTACGCCAAACCACCGGAATGGTATTCATGCCTAAAATCTTCATGAAGCTCTGATCCTCATCACCCCAAGGTTTAGGCAGGCAAAACGTTATGTCAACGTCTCTCTGTTGGGCCAATCCCCTTGTCAATCCAAAACTGGCTGTTCCCAATCCTCCCAAAATATGGGGTGGAAACTCCCAACCGAACATCAGTACTTTCATATTGCAGTTTTATTCAAATTCATTCACAATCTTCATGGTTCTCAGAATCTCTGCCACATTCATGGCAAACGAAACAGCACCCCTACCCTTAAATGGAGGATCTCCGTCAAAAAGCTCGGGCAGCGAACCAATACAATGCAATGACATTTCATCCTCGTAATCTACCATATGTCTTTCGACAAATGAAAGACCGCTCATACGGAACACCTTGAGATAGGCTTCAAAATAGAATCCGGCCAACCATGGCCAGGCTGTCCCCTGATGATATGCATAATCACGTTCACGCTGCGGTCCGGAATAATTTGGGTTATATCCAAAACTCTTAGGACTGAGCGAACGTATTCCCTTTGGAGTAAGAAGTTCTTTGGTCACTATATCAACCACCGACTTCTTCTGCTTGGCATCCAGCGGGGAATAATCAAACGCAGCAGCAAAAATCTGATTCGGACGTACACTCCAGTCAGGAACATTCCCGTCAACAAAATCAAACAGATAACCATGCTCATTCAGGAAAGTCTTCAGGAATGACTTACCTGCATTCGATGCAATGGACTCAAGCTTTCTGGAGTAATCTGCCTTTCCAAATTCCTTTGACAAATCGGCGGTGAACATCAGTGCATTATACCATAAGGCATTGATTTCCACCACATAACCTGTTCTTGGGATAACCGGAACACCTTTAACCGAAGAGTTCATCCACGTCTCAGCCTTCTCTTTTCCATTGATGTGGACCAACCCATTGCTGTGTACAAAGAAATTGTAATGACGGTTATAACGCAGAAAATCCATTATTTCAATAAGCAGGGCGCCATATTTTTTCCACGCCTCTTCGCGGGAAACATATTTAGCATACTGCTGAATAGCCCATACTGCCCAAAGTAAGACGTCGGGGTGTTCAATCTCATGAATCTGGAGCTTAAACGGCTCACCCCTCATGAAACTCCTTATGGCTTCTTGGGCCGTTGTCATCGCCGATTCAAATTCCGATGTTTCCTGCAGGGCCAGCGTCAGTCCGGGCAATGCAATAAACATATCACGTGCTCTGCACTTGAACCACGGATATCCTGCAAGAATATAATGATGACCATCAATCTTGTTATGGAACTGGTGTGCAGCATTCTTAAGACAATTGTAAAAATTATCTCTCGGAGTGCGATCGTTAACCTCAATGGTAAAAGTTCTTTTCAACCCCTTGGTCTTGACCTCCGAAACACCGGCTGAAAAGACTACCGTTTCACCTTTCTTTATTGGGAACTCAAAATAGCCGGGTACATAAAGATCTTCATTGAAATCATATCCGCGCTCAAGCTCCTTGAAATATTCGAATCCGCGATACCAATCCGGACGGAATACAAATTCATTCTCTTTGCTAAGCTGCATGAAAAGTTCCGGATAACCGTGATACATGCGGGTTTTGATACCGTTCTCCACTATGTGATATTCACGGCTTGCATGAGTGTTTTCATGCGTAAACCTATTGGCGCTGCGGAAAGCCAGATAGGGTTGCAGCCTCAAAACAGTATCCGAATGAGCATCGAGCAGAGTATATCTTATAAGTATCCTGTTTTCGTTATGCTCAAAAAGTTTTTCTTTCTTAAGCACAACTCCTCCCACGCGATAAACGGCTGTAGGAACTTTATCACAATAGAACTCTCTGATATATTTATGGCCCTTAGGACTGAAATTATATCCCCGAAACTGGTGAACTCCTAAATTGAATTCAGCACCATGTTGTATAACGGTCTCGTCAAGCGCAGAAAGCAACACATGATTTTCATTGTCAAGCTCAGGGAGCGGTACAACCAGAAGTCCATGATACTTTCTGGTATTGCAATCCACTATGGTGGTGCAATGGTATGCGCCGGATCTGTTAGTTCTTAGAATCTCTCTTGGAAGCGTCTCCTCAAGATTGGTCATTAGAGTTTTTTCAAAACGCAGATAGCTCATGAATTCGTATATAAATGTATATTAAATCAATATTATTGCAGAAATTCAAAATGTAGCTTCACATTTCTATTTCAGTTACACAAATGTAATCAAAAAATGCATTTATTAAGTAAATTTGCACAACAAAAATCCATTTTAGAGAAAATTTTTCAAAATGAATAAAATAATTTCCAAAAAACAGTTTTCTGAGAATGTTTTCAAGTTTGAAGTCGAAGCCCCACTCATAGCTAAGTCACGCAGAGCAGGTCACTTTGTCATTGTCCGTGTAGGTAAGGAGGGAGAGCGCATTCCATATACAATAACCGACTCCGACCCGAAGAGAGGCACCATTACTCTGGTAGTACAGCGCATCGGACTCTCTTCAAGCAAATTGTGCCTTCTGGAACCGGGTGATCTGATAACCGACGTGGTAGGTCCTCTGGGACAGGCCACCCACATTGAAAAGTTCGGAACTGTACTGTGCGCAGGCGGCGGCGTGGGAACCGCTCCCATGCTGCCTATCATAAAAGCTCTGAAAGAGGCCGGCAACAGGGTCATTTCAGTTATTGCAGGCCGCACAAAGGAACTCATTATACTTGAAGATGAAATACGTCAATATTCCGATGAGGTCATCATCATGACCGATGACGGTTCATACGGCAACAAGGGTGTCGTAACTGTCGGGATGGAGAGTGTCATTCAAAGAGAAAAAATTGACAAATGCTTTGCCATAGGACCCGCCATTATGATGAAGTTTTGCTGTCTGCTTACGCAGAAATACGGAATTCGGACCGATGTCTCCCTCAACACCATAATGGTTGACGGAACCGGAATGTGCGGTGCATGTCGCGTGAGCGTAGGCGGAAAAACCAAGTTCGTATGTGTGGACGGCCCCGAATTTGACGGACATCAGGTTGACTGGGACGAGATGATGAAACGTATGGGAGCCTTCAGGGAGATTGAGTTCGAAGAGATGAAAAAACTCGAAGCATCTCTATCCGGAACCGCAGGAACTGCTGCCGGACAGAATGCCGGAAAAAGCATAGGACAGAGCACAGAAGCAAGCGCCGCACAAGGTACCGGACAGACTACCGCAAAGGCCGCCGGAACAGAGACAGCCAAAGCTGCCGGAGATGATACTGAATCCATCGACGTTCTGTGCGACCGCAATGCTGAGTGGCGCAATGAACTGCGCAGTTTAATGAAACCTAAAGAGCGTAGTTCTATTGAACGCTGTGTGATGAACGAGCTGGCTCCCGACTACCGCCGCCACAGCCGTCGCGAGGAGGTCAATCAGGGACTCACCGAAGAGCAGGCTCTGCTCGAAGCAAAACGTTGCCTTGACTGTGTCAACCCCTCATGTATGGAGGGTTGCCCTGTCAACATTGAAATACCCTCATTTATAAAAAACATAGAGCGCGGCAACTATTTGGCAGCAGCCAGAGTTCTCAAGCATACCAGCTCTTTACCTGCCGTATGCGGTCGTGTCTGCCCGCAGGAGAAACAGTGCGAATCCACATGCATATATGTCAAGATGGGCAAAAAACCTGTTGCCATCGGCTATCTGGAGCGTTTTGCCGCCGACTACGAGCATAATAGCGGCAACATATCGATACCCGATGTTGCAGCCCCCAACGGTATCAAGATTGCCGTGATAGGTTCCGGTCCTGCTGGCCTTACATTCGCAGGCGATATGGCCAAACTGGGTTATGACGTTACCGTATTTGAGGCGCTTCACGAGATAGGCGGTGTACTTAAATACGGTATTCCCGAGTTCCGTCTGCCCAACAGAATTGTTGACACCGAAATAGACAATCTCCGGAAAATGGGCGTCAGCTTTGTAACGAATTGTATCATCGGAAAGACCATTAACGTAAGCGACCTTGAAGACCGGGGATACAAGGGGATTTTCGTAGGTTCCGGCGCCGGTCTGCCCAACTTCATGAACATTGAGGGCGAAAACCTCATCAACGTAATGTCATCGAACGAATACCTTACTCGGGTCAACCTGATGGATGCCGCAAGCAAGGAGTCCGATACCCCCATAATCTTCGGCAAGAACGTAATGGTAGTAGGCGGCGGAAACACCGCTATGGACTCGGTACGTACCGCTTTGCGTCTGGGTGCCGACCGCGCCATAATCGTTTACCGTCGCTCCGAAGAGGAGATGCCGGCACGCCTTGAAGAGGTTGAACATGCCAAAGAGGAGGGTGTTGAATTCATGACGCTGCACAACCCCATACGCTATATCGGCGATGAGAACGGCCGCATAAAACAGGCTGTACTCGAAAAGATGGAGCTTGGCGAACCCGGTGTCGACGGTCGCCGCAGCCCTGTTCCCACAGGCAAAACCATCACAATCGATGTTGATATGGCAATTGTGGCCGTAGGCGTATCTCCCAACCCCATAGTACCCAAATCAATCAAAGGTCTGGAACTGGGACGCAAAAACACCATAGCCGTAAACGACTCCATGCAGTCATCCATACCGACCATATTTGCCGGCGGTGACATCGTGCGCGGAGGCGCTACGGTCATCCTGGCCATGGGCGACGGCCGCCGCGCCGCCGCCTCCATGCATCAGCAATTAAGCTGAATCAACTGCAAAGTTGCTCCCGTCCACCGGAAACATTAAATATTTAAACTAACTTTGTGATAGGTAATAGTTTTATTACATGCTAAACGTAATATTGTGATCAGAACTATTTTCAATCTGTTTTTGGGTTTTGTTTTTATCCTATTTGTCTCTTGCAGTGATAGTAAGCAACTGCAAGAAGCCGAGATATTGCTTGAGATTAATCCCTCTGCAGCGGACTCAATACTAACCTCGATGCCGACACCAACGTCCGGTCGTAAACGTGCCCTATATGCCATCCTAAAGACACAAGCCGACTACAAACGTCGCTTAACAATCGCAAGTGACAGCCTGATTACCATTGCAACCGATTATTATGGCAGTTCAATTCGAGGTTCTAAAAACAGGAAGTATCATTCTGCTTTGGCCTGGTATTCCTTAGGTTGTGTCTATTCGGAACTGAATGATAATCTTGCTGCAATTGAAGCTTTTCTTAAAGCAAAAGATCTGTTCCCGGATACCTTGGTCCGTTACTATGCACTTACCGAACAAAATTTGGGAAATCATTACCTTAACCGAATGATGCTGGAGCCTGCAAAACAACAGCTTGAATCCTGCAAAATTAATGCAGAAAGATTGCAAGATACTATTATGCACAATTATGTTTTCCTGCGCATAGGGTTATCTGCATTATACAGCAGTGATTTCGTATATGCAGACAGCATATTTAGTGAAATAGTCAACAACCCCTCTTTCTCCTACGCCCATAAAACGGCTGCAATGCTTCAAATGGCTAAAATATACCTTTTTTTCAAAAAAGATTTTCAAAAGGCATTGGAATATGTCAACTGCTATATTGATATGCAGAATAACAAAAACAAATCCGGAGCCGGATATAATATAAAGGCAGAAATTTTTTATGAGATGCAGAAGTATGATTCCGCATTCTATTACTATACTGAATCAATGGAACATAGCACGGAATTATACACTCGTTGCTCAACTGCCGACAGATTGACAGAATTGTCACTGTTATTTGACAGTAACACAAAGTCTATCTATTGGCACAAATTGTACGGCGAATTGCGTGATTCCATAAATACAGTTGAAAGGGCAAAGGAAATAGAAGAGCTACAGCACTATCATAGAGAGGCAATGACGCAAGAGCATTTTGCACACAAACAGAGGCTGATGATAGTTTTGACGCTCTTCTCAATATTTGTAATTTCTTTAATATTGTTTCTAATCTACTCATTTTACAAGAATAGAGAGAAAAAGAGAATAATGGAAAAACAACAAGAACTCATAAATATAGAAGAAGAAATACGTAAAAGCAGTATCAAAGTACTTGAGTCCAAAATATCCAAACTGTCGGTTAATGATCCGAATGCCCGAAAAACCCTATTGAACCTATATGCAAGCAGATTAACTATGTGCAATAACATATTTAATCGCTCAGATGAGTTTAGATTACTCTCTTCCGTTAAATTCAATCTGAAAGAGTTGAATAAAGATGAAAAGAAAGTTTTATTTGAACGATTGAAAAATTCATATCTTGAATCAATATCAGATTTTCTCAAAGAGGTCCCCGATGTAAAAGAAAACGAAATTCTTACAATTCTGTTAAAGTATCAGGATCTCAGTATTGAACAGATTTCAGAACTATTTTCAATTACCACGGATGCCGTAAAGAAACGTCTATCCAGACTCTCACAAAGAACACCGGCAGACTTCCTTAACATTTATACCACACGCTTATCTGACTAAAACTTACATTAGGCTGATGTCTTAAAATCCTTCTCTAATACACGTATATATAGCCTAATTGTGAAAAATGTACACTTTTTTGTCCCTCAATATACTTGAAGGGCTTATTCTGATATTGTACCTTTATCCGGGTTTTAAAGCCGGATAGTTATGAAAAAAGCTAATCCTTAAAAAATCTTAAATAATTAGTTTTTTGTAAACATTAAATTGATAAAGAGATTATTATAGGGTTTGCTGAATAATTCTCATTGCTTTGATATACAGTAAATTATATCTATTTTTTCTTGCTAAAATGCAAGGTTTTGTTTAAATTTGTATCAAAATCCTTGCAGTTATGTTCAAATATCGTTCACAAAAACAGTTGTCCATTTTTGACTTTCATACCGACTTTGAAAGTAAACTAGACCCAAATAATCGTTGGGTTAAAATGGCTAAAATGCTTGATTGGGACAAGCTGGCCGAGGTTTATGCCAAAAACTTTTCTCCCAACATGGGTGCAAGCAGTATAGACGCGCGTATCGTTATTGGTGCTTTGATTATCAAGCACTTGGAAAAGAAGGATGATCGGGGAACCATTGAAGCCATTCAAGAAAACCCCTACATGCAATATTTCCTTGGACTTGATCATTTCACGTTTAAGCCTGTATTTGACCCTAGCCTTTTCGTGCATATTCGTAAGCGTCTGGGCAATGAAGCTTTTGACGCGATGAACCAAATCGTCATTTCAGGAGTACTTGACATCGAGCATCAAAGCGCTGACGATAAGGATGTTGGCGATGAAGATGACGGGGTCGTCCATCCCGATGACACTTCAAAATCGAGTGAAAGCGCGGAAAGCCCCGTTCCCAATCAAGGGAAACTGCAATTGGATGCAACGGTTTGCGATGCTTACATCAAGTATCCAACGGACCTGAACTTGTTGAATGAAAGCCGTGAAAAAGCTGAAGAACTACTCGATAAGCTTCTTAAAGTTCTCGCCATCAAAGAAAGGCCCCGAACCTATCGCCGCGTTGCCCGCAAAGACTACTTGAACCTTGCAAAGAAAAAGAACAAAAGCAAAAAGGAGATCCGTAAAGGTATCCGAAAGCAGTTAGGGTACTTGGAGCGAGACATCAATTACATTCGTAACATACTGGATAATAATGAACTCGCGATAAAGGTGCTTGACAGGCAAGAACAGGTGTACTGGGAAACCATACAGGAACTCTACCGTCAACAGGAACAGATGTACCGCACTCGCACTAATAGTATCGAGCATCGCATCGTCTCTATTCATCAACCTTTTATCCGTCCCATCGTTCGCGGTAAAGACGGGAAGAGGGTTGAATTCGGTTCTAAAATCAACGTCAGCCTGGTAAATGGTTACACCAGGATTAACCAGTTTGATTTCGAGGCTTTTAACGAGGGTACTTTCCTTAAGGACCAGGTGGAAGCTTATAAAGCGTTCCACGGGTTTTACCCTGAACTTGTTCAAACTGATGATATTTACATGTCTCGCGACAACAGGAACTACCTGAAGGGACTGGGCATTCGTCACACGGGAAGGCCGCTTGGTCGAAAGCCGAAGAAGGAGACACTAAGCAGGTACCAGCGAGAAAAACTCAGGAAAGAGAAAAACGAGCGTAATCAAGTTGAAGGCAAGTTCGGACAAGGGAAAGCCGGTTACGATCTGAACAAGATAAAGGCACGTTTAGCCGATACTCACGAGAGCTGGGTGGCATCTATCGTATTTGTAATGAATATCCTGCGAGCAATGGAGGATATTTTTTGGCAATTTTTCAAAGAACGTTTTTTTTTGTATTTTTTCTCAACTAAAACTGAAGGAAAACCTATCGTCGTCTTACAAAATAATAAAAGCCGCGTAAGGTTTTTCAGCAGACCCTATTATAACAAAAATATACTATTTTTGCTTGAAGTAGATGATTGTACTGAGAACGAACTTAGATGTAAACCTTATATTACGAACCTTAAAATAAAGCAACTAATGAAGAGAATAATTGAAAAATCCTTGATGCTGGCATGTATTGCATGCTTTAGCTTCGGCTTCGTCTCTTGCGATTCTGACAAGAACGACGTTCTAGATGTTTTATCGGACAAACAGACGGAAAACACAGACAACATTGATCAAACTCCCCCTTCAGGCCTTTATTGTAAAGTTTACGATTTAGGAACTGATGCAAAATGGATAAACATTCCTGAGGTTCCGTTTGAAACAGCCGATATGATTGTCATCAACAGCGATGAAGAGATGAAACAATACGTGGAAGGCGGGTATACTCCAATAGACTTTGAGAAGTACACCTTATTGCTTGCTTATGGTCAAGAGCCTTACATGAACTATCCTGGTAATTATGTGCTGCTCTCAAACGGAGAAAACGCTTTTACGCTTGAGATTACAATAGTGTACTCTCTCTGCCCTGCGCTTAATTACTGGAGAGTGGGTTACCTTGTAGAAAAAGCTGAAAACGCAAAATACAATCTTGATTTTAAGAGACCCGAGTACCCCTATGGAGAAACCAGTCCCGGCGGTTCAGCTCTTTACTGTGAGATTTATAATTTGGGACCTGATGCACAGTGGATAAACATTCCTGAGGTCCCGTCCGAAACAGCCGATCTGATTGTCATCAACAGCGATGAAGAGATGAAACAATATGTAGAAGGCGAATATGCTCCAATAGACTTTGAGAAGTACACCTTTTTGCTTGCTTATGGCGAGGAGTCTTACCAAAACGAACCTGGTGATTATGTACTGCTTTCAAACGGCGACAACACTTATACACTCGCAATCAAATTGCTAATCAATTTCGGAACCGCTTACAATTACTGGAGAGTCGGTTACCTCGTGGAAAAAGTTGAAAACGCAAAATACGTTATTGATCTTAAAAGACCCACTCCCCCTGATGGAGGAAACACCTCTGACATTCAAGGTCTTTACTGTGAGATTTATAATTTGGGACCTGATGCAAAGTGGACAAACATTCCTAAGATTCCGTCTGAAACAGCCGATCTGATTGTCATCAACAGCGATGAAGAGATGAAACAATATGTAGAAGGCAAGTACACTCCTATTGATTTTGAGCATGTGACTTTGCTGCTTGCTTATGGCGAGGAGTCTTACCAAAATGAACCTGGTGACTACGTACTGTTTTCAAGCGGCGACAACACTTATACACTCGAAATTACAATAAAATACTATGAACTCCCTGCATTAAATCACTGGAGAGTCGGATATCTCGTAGAAAAAATGGAAAACGCAAAATACGTTATTGATCTAAAAAGATAAAGCAACCCGCTTATCATAAAAGATGGTGACCTCAATGTCCGGTATATTGAAGTCACCATCTTTTTTTTAATACGGCCGCAAAATAGCAAATTTGGAGAGTCATTATACCCATGCACCGACTAAAAATGTTTATCTTTGGACGTATGAAAAGGTTTGGATTTACTCTATCACTGCTGCTGGTATGCCTTGGCGCTGCTGCCCAGACGCTCCAGCAGGGACGCAACTATTTTGCGCAAGGCGACTATGAGAGGGCTAAGCCCATTATGCTGAAATATCTAAAGCAGAGCCCCGAGAATGCCAGCCGGAACTACTGGTACGGAGTATGCTGCATAGAGACCGGAGAACCGGACATTGCCGTTCCCTATCTGGAAAAAGCCGCTGAAAAAAAAATATTTAAAGCATACAGATATCTCGGTCACTATTACGAAGGACGCGAGGATTACCAACAGGCCATATCGGCATTTGAGAGTTACGTGGAAGGAATTTCTCAGGACAAAGAGCTGCATGACCCTGAAATCGAATCCCGTTACACAGAGATAACAGATAGCCTGAAGGTGCTGTTCCGCATGATACGCAGCACCAACCGGGTCTGTTTTATCGACAGTATTACGGTAAAGAAAGAAGATGTTTTCGACTCCTTCATTTTAGGAGAATCGGTCGGCTCGATCATCAACTCCGCCGATTTCTTTGGGGACGGGTCCGAAGGTGAAGTCTTTATGCCGGAAATGGAAAATCAGATCATTTACAGCCGCCGCAACAACGAAGGTCTGTTTAGTCTCTTCACGCGTTACAAGTCATTTGACCAATGGGATGACGAGATCCCTCTTGACGGACTCGAATCCGATGGAGATATCCGATATCCCTTCATCATGAATGACGGAGTGACCATCTATTACGCTTCGAACAGCTCGGAATCGATTGGAGGACTGGATCTTTTTGTCTCAAGGTTCAATTCCCAAACCGGCAGATTCCTGAAACCCGAACAGTTGGGTATGCCTTTCAATTCCGAAGCCAATGATTACCTGTACATCATTGACGAGACCAACAATCTGGGATGGTTTGTCACAGACAGGCGCCAACCTGAGGGATATGTCTGTATCTATATTTTTATTCCCAATGACAGCTATCAGGTGTACAACTATGAGAACGGCGATACTTTAGCCATACACAGGGCAGCCCGTCTTTTATCGGTAGCCGAGACCCAGACCGACCTGAACGATGTGCGTGAAGCCCGTCAAAGACTTACAATTCTCGCATACGATATATCGGAAAGCAAGGAAAAAGGCTCGTTTAGGTTTATTATTGATGACGTTACCGAATATCATGAACTTTCGGATTTCAAAAACAGCAATGCCATGCAGCTGTTTTCCCGCTGGGAGGAGCTAAAATCTGTCTATAAATCCTATGCGGAAAAGCTGCAGAGCCAACGGGACGCATACAGTCAGGCCGCTCGCAAGGAGAAAGAAGAGATGACCGAAGCACTGCTTCAACTTGAAGAAGAGGTGCTCAAAATGGAGCAGCAGGTGATTACGATGGAAAACGAGATCCGTACCCTGGAAATAAACTATCTTAAAAGATAAATAAACTTAATATGAGTAAATATTTTGCCCCGTCTGAACTTATTATAAATGCCGATGGCTCCTGTTTTCATCTGCACCTTAAACCGGAGCAACTGGCAGACAAAGTAATCCTGGTGGGTGACCCCGGCCGAGTTGACACCATAGCCCGTATGTTTGACAGCATTGAGTGCACGGTGGGTAACCGCGAGTTCCGCACCGTCACCGGAATATATAAAGGCAAACGAATAACCGTCCAGTCAACCGGAATAGGCTGTGACAACATAGACATAGTGGTGAACGAGTTGGATACGCTGGCCAACATAGACTACTCCACCCGCACCGAAAAACCCGTACACCGCACTCTGGACATTGTGCGCATAGGCACCTGCGGCGGACTGCAACCCTACACTCCCATAGGCACATATCTCTGCTCGGTCAAGAGTATAGGGTTCGACGGACTGCTCAATTTCTACGCCGATCGCGACAAGGTGTGTGACCTGGAACTTGAGCGTGCCTTCATGGCTCACATGGAGTGGTCGCCCCAAAAAGGCGCTCCCTATGTTGCCAATGCCAACAGAGAGCTGCTGGATAGAATAATGGCAGGTGATAAAAGAATGATGCCAGGTATCACCATCGCCTGTAACGGCTTTTACGGGCCGCAGGGACGTGTGCTGCGCGGCAAACTCTCAGACCCTGAGCAGAACTCCAAGGTTGAGAGCTTTGAGTACAAGGGCTACCGCATAACCAACTACGAGATGGAGAGTTCGGCAGTAGCCGGCCTTGCCGCCATATTGGGGCATCGCGCCATGACAGTATGTATAGTCATTGCCAACCGTTATGCCAAAGAGATGAATACCGACTACAAACCGCTGCTTGAAAATCTCATAACCCACGTTTTAGACCATATCTAATAAGTGACTGAACTCAACGATACAATCTGCGCCATAGCCACCCGACAGGGAGGAGCGTTAGGCATAGTGCGCGTATCGGGACCACAGGCCATAAGCCTTACCGACAGCATTTTCCGAACATCATCGGGCAAGCTGCTGGCCGATGCCCCCGCCTACACCCTCAACTACGGAGATATACTTGCACCCGATGGCTCCGTAATCGACAACGTGCTGGTAAGCGTATTCCGCGCCCCCCACTCTTTCACGGGTCAAGAGAGCACCGAAATATCCTGTCACGGCTCACCGTACATTCTGGGAGAGATTTGCCGTCTTCTGATTGATGCCGGGTGCCGCCAGGCCCTGCCCGGCGAATTTACCCAACGCGCCTTTCTGAACGGCAAGCTCGATCTGAGCCAAGCCGAAGCTGTGGCCGACCTCATAGCATCAACAGACCGTGCCTCGCATCGGATAGCAATGAGCCAGATCAAGGGGAACTTCTCCTCGCAGCTATCAATCCTAAGGGAGCAACTGCTGCAACTCACCTCTCTGCTTGAACTGGAACTCGACTTTGCCGACCACGAAGACCTTGAGTTCGCCGACCGTAAAGAGCTGCTGGATCTGGCAGGTCGCACCGATGATCACATCCAAGCTCTGGCCGCATCGTTCAAGACAGGAAAAGCCCTGAAGCAGGGCATCCCCGTCGCCATAGTAGGCAAAACCAACGTGGGCAAATCCACCCTGCTCAACACTCTGCTCAAAGATGACCGCGCCATAGTTTCCGATGTTCACGGCACCACCCGCGACACCATCGAGGAGACCATCGATATAAATGGCGTTACATTCCGGTTTATAGATACTGCCGGTTTACGCCAAACGCATGATGCCGTAGAGCAGATAGGCATATCACGCACCCTTGCCGCCATTGACAAGGCCGTCATCGTGATTTGGGTGGTCGATGCTCAGCCTACCCCACAAGAAATCTCCGAGATAGAGTCGCACCTTGAGGAAAAAAAACTTATCCTGGCCTTCAATAAATGCGACCTAAAATATTTAGTTAGCCCGCAGCAAATCGGAACCGCAGGCATAAACATGCCGCCAAGCGATTACGGGACAATCGAGATATCGGCCAAATTCAACCGCAACATTGCCGAACTTGAGGAGCTTATTTACACTCTGGCCGACATTCCGGAGATAAGCGAGAACACCGTAATAGTGACTCGGACCCGCCATTACGAGGCGCTGCAACGCGCACACGAAGGCCTGACCAAAGTGATAGAAGGCCTCAACTCCGACCTGCCCGGCGACCTCATAGCCGAACACCTCAAACAGGTCCTGCAGGATCTGGCTCACATAACCGGAGGCGCAATCACCCCGCACGAAACCCTCGTGAACATATTCAAACACTTCTGCATCGGGAAATAGAAGTTGGAAAATTATCGTGAATTTGGATTAAGTACTATAAAGTTATCTTTATAAGTTCCCGACAGGACCATCAGGAATCCTACTTATAATCCGATAAAAACATGCAGCTATCAGAGCTGGAACAGCTCGTTCACGCTCTTGCCGAAATAGGCTGAGAGTTTAAGAGCCAGTTCAGTTGATGGGATGAACTTGTTGTTCTCTATGGCGAATATGGTCTGTCGCGAAACACCTATGGCATTAGCCAGCTCCTGCTGGGATATACGGAGGATTGCCCTCTCTATACGTATGTTATTCTTCATTGCTGCTCTCCTTTTCGTGATTTGACAACACTTTCTTTAGTACAAGCGAATATACTACCGCCACCAGCGGAATCCAGCTCAATATCATCAAAATGAATATTACAATGGCATATACATTGCCATGTTCCGGTGAATATCCTGCCGCCATCATAGCCGTATTATAAGCGTTTCTGGTATGCGCGAATATAAACGAGATTACCAAATAGTAAATTGCAAAATATGCAATAATACGAGTTCTGATTTGTTGTATGAACTCATCCTCCTGTTTCTCCTTACTCAAACAAATCAGTATTGCTGCAACATACGGCAATAGTACTGATAATCTGAGTACTGTCTCATAGAATCTTACGGTTGACCCTATGTCATGAGCAGAATAATCCAATAATCCTGTTGTAAGAATAACAATTATGACAGCAATCAAAACCAGAGAAAAAGGAAGGACCCACCAGCCCACTTTCTTGCATCGGTATGGAAGAAGAATAGACTTGTAGTTGTTTCCGCTCCCAATACGCGCCAGCACCTTCAGAAGGATGATATAGAAAACCTGCATGTAAAAAAACGATGCAAAAAAGCTGATAATCCTATATGAATAAACAAAAACAGTAGAATTGAAAACTTCACTAATCAGATCGTTCATATCACTAACACGTGCGGGCAAGAAAGATAATATACGAATATTACCCCAAAACATACCTACAACAGCACTCGTCAAAAAGAATATGACAACCGATATTGTCAGAGCCCGATAACGGACCGATGTGATATACTCATCTTCCACCTTCTCCTTTGACAGACAGCAGACCATGAGAACCACCCCAAGCAAAATACTCATTGTCTCACTCAATCTCCTATAAAGCATTTCGTCACTGAAACTGGCCCTGTAATGGGAAAGGACAACATAAGCTGCATACAATACACAGAACACGATGAGTCCCGCTACCTGCCATTTATGAGGCAGAAGGGTCAATTGTTTCTTATAGTCTCTCATAATTGTAAAGTTTGATGCGACAAATGTAAAGCATACTTTACAATAATCAAAGAAGACTTTACTTATTTAACAATATTTAACCAGAGGGATATGCTGGTCAAATTCTTATCCTCCATTTTTATCAATACTGAAGGTTGTTATTCTGTCTGTTCCAATAATTATCTACAAGAACATTGTCATATATACCGGAATGTACTCAATACCGTTCTCTCGCCTATAATCCTTTGTATAAATCAAATACTTGTTCATAATACGATCCGGAAATTTAGAACAGAACTCGTCTAATGATCTATGGGTTTTATATCCGGATGATTTTACCTCTATTGGCGATATCTTATGTTTGTCGGGGATGACAAAATCTATTTCATAATACTTTTTACCTTCGGAATAAGGAATTGTATGATAGAACAGATTCTTTCCGGCTGTTCTCAGCATCTGAGCTATGACATTCTCATAGACATATCCAAGATTAGTGCTTAGCTTATCATTCAACAGCTTATCGTAAATTATATTTTCCGTAATATCGCGATCCTTAAATGCAAGCGTGACGAACAGACCGGTATCCGAAGCATACATCTTGAAGTACTCCTCGTTCTTTGTAAGGGCTAATCCTGCATTCGGGTCATCGGAGTGATATGCAACATTCACCGTCATGGAATCCTCCATCTCCTTTACGACATTTACCATCCTTTCCACCTTTTCATTATTTAGGGCCTTGCCTATCTGATAGCGCAATGCGTTTTTGCTGAGTTGGGCGGGTATAGCGTCATACATGGCTTTTGCTCTCCCCGAATCATCTATTTTACCGAAATCTTCTTCATAGAGGGCTATGATGTCACGTTTAGCCAAATCAACGGCGGTAAAATTGTTCGTTATAATGTATGCAGAAACTGCTTGCGGCATTCCTCCGACAAGCATATATAAGCGAAAGTCTCTCATGAGTTTACGATGAACGGCATTACCCAACGGCAATTTCTTTTCAAAAGCGGTTCGTAATAACGGAACTGTGGCTGTATCGCCAAGCGCCCATCTGAATTCCTCATAATCCATAGGATACATATTGACCTTAGTTTCTTCACTCGGAATAACTATATCGCGACTTTTTGACCTGACAGATATTAATGACCCTGTCTCAATGTAGTCGTACCGATGGTCTTTCACCAAATGCTTGATGGCTTGCCGTGCAAGCGGCTGCAGTTGTACTTCATCAAATATAATTACAGATTCTCTCTCATATAATTGAACCTGATATATGAATTGCAGTCTTAGAAAGAGATAGTTTAAATCAGAAATATCATTGAATAAATCGTTTACCTCTTTAGATACTTTTGAAAAGTCTATCAATATATACGATTTATACTCACGACGGGCAAAATCCTCTACTATTGTAGATTTTCCAATACGCCTGGCTCCCTGTATCAACAACGCAGTATCTCCGTTACGTTCAGATTTCCACCTGAGCATCGTATCGTACATCTTTCTTTTGAAATAGATCACATCGTCTCCCATTGCTTACATTTTTTGTACAAATGTAAACTATAAATATAGTTCCACCAAATTTATTTGGGCAAAATGCCGGTATCCACCAAATCTTTTTGAGCTATTTGCCGGTGAGCACCAAATCTTTCATCTCCTTCCGTAAGGATAGCAAACAGTCATAATCTGAGTAGTCATACCGGGGATCTACATACCTCCATAAAATCTCATGCTCAATGAGCTTAATGTCATAATCATCTATTTCAACCATATTTCCCGACTTTTTGTACAAAGAAAACAGAGACCATGCACCTGCGAACACCAATAGTTATAATAGTTCGGCTCGGGCTGAATGAGCGAGTAGAACGAATCTACAATCTTACCATTACGCACAATGACAACGCCAACGGAACAAACCGATGAACGCTCATTGTTAGCCGTCTCAAAGTCTATCGCTGCAAAATCTCTCATAATTCAATTATATCATCTATATTTCTTCTGCCAAAGTACAACATGGATATGCCAAAATGTGGTATAGCTGTAAAAATGAAATTTCAGTCTCTATTTCCGCAAATACTCACCATCGCGTGCCAGGATCTTCTCGATTTTGCCGACATACATTGTATGGAAATCCTTTTCGGGATAGTTCCGGGCGATTGTCTCCTGACTCATGAATCCGCTCTCCTGCAGCTCCGATGCATACATCTTCCTGCAGATAATCACCATCTTGGCTTCGGCAAAGTATATACTGTTATCGGCAAACACTCTGGTCAGGCCGGCCTTTGTAATCTTGTCCTCATCGCGGCCTGACACACTGCCCAGATATGCCATCTGACTCTTGAACGACTCATCCATCACGCAGAGAGTGAAATACTCCTCCCTATCTACAAACGTCTTGGTGTAACGCGATGGACGGATATAAACCACCACTGTAGGGTCATTGTTTCCCCAAAGACTTCCCATATGACCCCAGGATATGGTCATCGTGTTACAGCCATCCTGCTCGTTACCGGCAGACAACAACATCCATTCTCTACCCAACAGGTTGAACGGATTGAACTCCATCTCTCTGTAGTTGATCTCTCTCATTGTATTCTCTGTTTTGATCTTTCTATCATAGGTTTTAGCTCATTCTCAAATATCGTGCGCTCTATAATTCTGTAATGCGGATGATAAGCATCCTTATATTCCTGCGAATGGCTGATGGCATATTTCCCTTCTGAAAGTATGCTGTCGATAAACTGCTTGTCCTCCTCGTAATTAGGTAAGCCGATCTCCATTTTGTCGATTGTCCGAACAATTTTCTTCCAGTTCCTCTTCCATGATTTGACCGATGGAAGCTTGACGGCGTTCGCACTGCGCATGAAAGCATCAAGCAGGACCTCTTTTGAGATCAGATTCTCCTTGATGGCCCGAATGCTCACACGCACATATCGACCCTTGATGCCGCACGGTTCATAATACCAGGGCTGCATATCAGCCACATTGCTTGTCCCGATCTCCTCGTCGAGATACTCCTCTACCGCCTTTCTGTCAGTCACCATATGCTCTGCCCCCATATAATCCTGAAAGCATGATTTGTAAATGTCGATCAGGCGCAGCTCGGGATAAGTCCTCAACTGATCGTTTACAAACGACTGAATATCCCGGGCCGATACCACCGGCACAGATACAAGGGACAGAAGTATGAGAAATATTCTATTCGTCATGACTCAATAATTATTTAATGAATTGTACATCAGATGAATCTATATTATCTATCGATTTGTTATAAACCTGTTCAAACATATCGATCTCACGTTTTCCTATACCAAGTCCGATGGCAATGGATTTCCACTTGCTTACTCCCTTGATAACCTCCTCTATAATCTGACGGGCTTCATCCCTGCCAATCATATACTCCTCGCAGGATTCAAGTAAAATCTGCAGGTTTGACTCATTGGTTGATGAGTTGATGAGTAAGCTCTGATAATTGCTCAAAGTCGGGTTCATGTCATAGGCAGGAGAGAGTGTCCAACCTCTTGGCGTAAGCAAGAAACCATGATTACGGAAATGGTCATCACTATTGCCGATAGCTATATTGAAGGCAACACGACGATAGAGCTGACGCAGATTATCATTGACATCACAGCTGTTCTGCAAAATAAAGTCTACAATATCCAGATAGCCGTTTCCGCTTTTGGCATCACAGCCATCGGTCAAGCCAAGCAGAGTCATGGCCGATGCAAAATGGATGCGGCGACCCTCATCGGTCCTATCAAAACGTCGGGAGAGGAAGGTATGATACTTTCCTCCGGATTTGATCACTCTTGCTTCGGCTGCCACAACACCGGCCTCTTTAGCCAACAAATGGCTGTGACACTCCCAGAGAGCCACATCATAGTCATCCCTCAGCGAAGGAAACTTGGCTACGCAGAGCCTTCCGGATTCATCAATGACTCCTGCTTTCGGTCGTGCACCGCCCAGAGAGGTTCCCGGATGTACAAGCTGCCGTATCCATCTCTTTTCGGGCATCTGATTACGCTCCTCGCTACGCTCAAACTCCATACCGGCCAATGCCAAAGTATCTATATCGGTCAGGGGAGGAATACGGAGCTTCCCGTCACAGTTTATGAACTGGCCATCAGGGCTTTCCTTGAAGCGGAAGCCTCCCATTCGTGAAAAATCATCAATACCTGTAAGACAGTCGAACGAAGAGAGTCTTTTTACGGGACGGTTCTCTTCGATTGCCCGCATCTGTTCACGACGGTTTAAAAGTGTCCTTCCCCAACGGTCCGGCAGCGCATCGCTGAAACAGCCAAAGATATCCTTACCCGGGCGGGCGTACTGTTGACCGGGATAGTTGTTGATGTCAGCACTCAGGAAGATACTGCCATACTTGGCGAGCCAATTATTGTCAAATTTGAAGGAATAAGAATCCGAGCCGCGAAGTGATACGTAGCCGAGTTCGCCTATCAGAAGAGGACTTTCCAACCAGTCGAAATCACCGTATATATACAATATGTTCATTTTACACTTTCTTCGATGCACGTTCACGGTTAGTCAGAGCAAGATCCTGCAATGCACGCCCCATCTCATCTTTCTGAGCCAGCAACAGTATGTCATCATCCAACTGCAAAGCATACAACACACGGAGATAGATGCCTATAGCAACCGTAGGCGCGCCCTTCTCAACTCTGTTTATAGTAACGGGAGAACAAGTAGCCCGCTCTGCAACCTGTGCTATGCTCAAATTGCGACGCAGACGCGCCAACTTGATTTGCCGTCCAACAGTCTGCATTTTCTGCTCCAATTTGCGGGGAAGTTTCGTCCCCATAGTTGCTTTACTCATAAATATTCAACATATCATTACGAGTGCAAATATACTCTTTTTATTCATTTAATGATATATTGAACAAAAAATGAGATGATTTTAAAAGACAGACGATAAGCTGTTTGTCAAAAACCGACTACAAACTGTTTTCTAGAGACAGACTACGAACTGCATCTCAAAGACAGACGATGAATTATTTCTTAAAAGCCGGCAACCGATTGTATGGCCAGCATTAAAAACCCGACAACGATTGCAACGAAGAAATTAATCACCTTAGCCTTGAGGAAAACACTGCGGCTATGGGCCAAAAGCGGAAGGGCGGTATGCCCGTCCTGACTTATGCAACTGGCCAAGAGCACCGGCAGAGGGATCACTCCGGCAGCAAAAAGCGACACGAACACCAGATGCGGGCCCGATTCGGGGATTATGCCTATCAGGGCGGCAACAAGGATCATAAGCGCCGTGTTGTCGCTTATCCAGGTGCTCACATCAATATAGCCTGCAAGGAGCCTTATCACAATCATTGCACCCAGAGTCCAGAGGAAGATATTTAACAGATGATGCCGGACTATATGCTCCCAGAGATGCTCCTCCACGAAATGGTCGCCGGCAAAAAGCAACATGCCCAGCACCAGCAGACTCAACACGGCAAACACCCAGTACATCCACTCTTCCGACAGAATATTGAATCTGCCGGATACGCTGTCGGCATCGGCCTCATCGGCCTCCAAAAAGCCCAGAACAAGCGCAGCCACAAATAACAGCACACCGACAAACATCAATATTCGTTTCCAGCCGAAGTGACGGCTTTTGCGCTGTTTACGGCCGATATTACGCTCCTCCTCATGTATCTTCATGGAGTGGCAGCTCTCATAGCGGTGATGGAACAGGTCCACCAGCAGGCCCACACCCACAGCCACCACAAAAAGGATAAGAAATATCCATAGCGAACGACCGGGAAACATGGCCAGCATCACAAACGCCTCGTCGCCCGATGAGGCTATCATCATAGCCACCAGCGCACCGAAACTTATAAGTCCGTGGGTATATAGCGATACCGATGCAAACCCTCCCATACATCCGGGAATAATTCCCAGAAATGCAGACACCAAAACCTGTGTCACACGGCGTTCACGCAGACGGCTGAACAGACGTCCATCGGATTTTATGTTGAACACCTCGATGAGCATCATCATAATGATCACCAGACCTGTCACAAGAATGGCAGTGCGCAGGGAATCTGTTAGAACCGAGATCAGCATAGACCTATATCAATAGTTACGTTGTTTGAGCAAGACATAGAGTATAATGGGAGCTCCGATGGCCGGAGTTATGGCATTTAGCGGGATCAGCCCTCTGTTACCCGGCGCAGAACTGAGCAGATTGCAAAAGAGAGCAACTGCCGCTCCGCATATTATTGTTACCGGCATAAGAATCCTATGATTACTGGATCTGAGCATCATCCGGCCCAGATGCGGCACGGCAAGGCCGATGAATGAAATAGGACCACAGAAAGCGGTTATGACGGCCACCAGCAGACTGGTTGAAAAGAGCAACCAGTTTCGGGTACGCATAATGTTCACGCCCAGATTTTCGGCATACATATCGCCCAAAATCAGCGCATTCAAAGGTTTGATAAGCGCTGTTGCTATGAAGAGTCCGACCAGCACAACCGCACAGAACAGGGGAAGCTGACTCACGGATACACCCCCAAAATTGCCCATCCCCCACATAGTATATGAGTGTACGCCCTCGGCGGTGGAGAAGAAGTTTAAGAGTGAAATTATGGCCGATGCCAGATAGCTCACCATAACACCCATAATAAGCAGCATTACCGGATTTTTGAGCAATGTAGAGAGAAACAGCACCAAAGCTGTAACTGCCAAAGCACCTGCAAATGCACCAAGGATTATAGAGACCGATGCACCGAGCGTCAGATTGCCCATAGTAAGATTACCGCCGAACAGCAGCATCACAAGCGCCACGCCCAGCCCTGCGCCACCGTTTATACCGAGGATATCGGGGCCGGCCAGCGGATTGCGGAAAGCCGTCTGCAGCATAAGACCCGATGCCGCAAGCGAGGCGCCTGCCAACAGAGCAGTAATAGCCGATGGCAGTCTGGACTCACGGATAATGAAGTCCCAACTCTCAAGGCTTGCACCCCTGCCCGTCAGCGAATTTATCACATCGGCCATTGGGATATGTACAGTACCGAAACAGAGATTAAAGAAAAAAAGCAGCAGCACAGCCACCGAAAGGACTATGCTCAGATATACCTTTTTTGTCTTATCCAAACCCATAACTGAAATCTGTCGCACTGCAAAGTTAATGAAAGAACATATAAGTATCGAATAGGCGTTGACCAAAATAATTCATGCAGATTCAACCGACAAATGTAATTTCCCATTAAACTCGTGGTAAAATATGCCTATATTTGTATAGGATCGGAAAAGATGATGTCATCTGAAACAAGAACATACGCAGCAATTGACCTGAAGTCATTCTATGCTTCGGTCGAGTGTGTTGAGCGGGGGCTTAATCCGCTCACCACCAATCTTGTGGTGGCCGATAATTCACGTACCGAAAAGACCATCTGTCTGGCGGTCTCGCCATCGCTAAAAACATATGGCATAGGCGGCAGAGCACGGTTGTTCGAGGTGATACAGCGGGTGCGGCAGGTCAACGATTCACGCCGTATGAAGGCGCCCGGCTTGAAGCTGGGTAAACCGTCATCGGACAATTTGAAGGTGCAGTCCGATCCGTCAGTAGCGCTGGGATACATCACGGCCCATCCGCAGATGGCGCACTACATGGAGGTGAGCAGCAGAATATACTCCATTTATCTGAAATATGTGGCGCCTGAGGATATTCACGTCTATTCCATCGACGAGGTCTTCATTGACCTGACCCACTACCTTAAAACCTATGCATGCAGCGCCCATGATTTGACCATGCGTATGATCCGTGACGTACTGGCTCAGACCGGCATCACCGCCACAGCAGGTATAGGCACCAATCTCTTTCTGGCTAAGGTAGCCATGGATATTATGGCTAAAAAATCCAAACCCGATAAGGACGGGGTCAGAATTGCCCGGCTCGATGAGATGAGCTACCGCCGGCAGTTATGGAGCCATCGGCCCCTGACCGATTTCTGGCGCATCGGACGCGGTACGGCAAGAAAATTAGAGAGTTACGGTATGCGAACTATGGGCGATGTGGCTCTCTACTCCACCAACAAACGGTGGGAAGAGCAGCTATACAGCATATTCGGGGTCAATGCCGAACTTATCATCGACCACGCATGGGGATGGGAACCATGTACCATTGCCGACATCAAATCGTATAGACCTGAAACCAACAGCTTAAGCTCAGGGCAGGTTCTCAAAAGCCCCTATAAGTTCGACAAGGGCCGGCTTATAGCCAAGGAGATGGCCGATGCTCTGGTCATGAGTCTGGTTGACAAGCGGCTGGTAACCGACTCCATGACACTTGACGTAAACTATGACCGGGAAAGCCTTGAGCAGCCGGGATACAGGTATAACGGCCCTGTGGTGACCGATTTTTACGGACGCAAAGTGCCCAAGCCCGTACACGGCAAGGTCAATCTGAACGGTCATACCTCATCATCGGAAGCCATAATAAAAGCGGTATCCGACCTTTACGACCACATAGTCAATCCCAATCTGCTGGTACGCCGTTTGAATGTAACGGCACAGAATGTGGTCAATGAAAACTATGCAACCCCCATGCAACTTGATCTGTTCAGCTCCAATGCCGAAGAGCATGGTCGGGAACGCCGGCGGCAGGAAGCTATCCTTGCCATCCGCAAGAAGTTCGGCAAGAACTCCATCCTTAGAGGTATGAATTTTGAAGAAGGCTCAACCGCCAAAGAACGCAATGCGCAGGTGGGAGGCCATAAAGCATAACCGGCTATGGACAAACGATACGAAAAAATCCTGAACCTGCCGTATCAAAAATCGGCCGCCCGACAGCAGATGTCGCTATATAACCGTGCCGCGCAGTTCTCACCTTTTGCCTCACTTATAGGTTACGAGGCTATAATAGACGAGACAGCGCGACTCACGGACAGCCGCATCGAATTGGACGAGAACCAGAAAACCCTGCTAGACGCCTGTCTGCAGGAGCTTGCCTCAATGACAAACCAAGAGATTACCGTCACCTTCTTCAAGCCTGACAGCAATAAGCAGGGTGGTAAATACACTGAAATTACGGGACAGTTCAACTCCGTCTGCCACTACAAACGTATGCTGTCGTTGACCGACGGCACATCTGTTCCGTTGGACGACATAACGGCAATCGTCATATCGGATAAGGCCGATGATAAGGGCATCGGACACATCTGCCGTCCCGATAAAGCCGTCGAATAATCACCAATAAGTATGTCAGATAAGGCCGGTAAGGATATTAACAAATCCGGTAAAGATATCCGAAAAGCCCGACCCTTTAAAGAGATCCTTCAAAAACGAAAAATATGAGAAGAACGCAATCGGTCCGATAATACTGCCGACCAAATCGATTATACTCAAAATGAAGGCTGCCGTAAGAAACCCTTTTAACTTATATTTCTCCGGATTTAAGGCAACTATATTACGTCCTTTAATACTTTTTACAAGAGCAATTATCGAAAAGGCCAGTCCGAGAACAGGTATTACACAACACTCATTAGCCACAATCGCCCAGATAAAACTGCCTATGGCATGCGGGGCTATTACCCGCTCATCAGGCTCCGCTTTATCACTGCCGGCCGTCACGTTTTGACTCTCGGAACTGCTTTGCTCCGACTCAGATTTGCTTTCGGTCTCTTCAACAGTCTGTTCTTCAATATCAGATTCCACTGTCGGCTGAGCTTCGGGCTCCGATGCAAGGACTTCAGGTTCCGGTACAAGAGCTTCAACCTCCGGTGCAAAAACTTCAGGTTCCGGAGATTCAGGAGCCTTATCGTCCACCGGCTTTTCTTCCGACACATTTTCACTATTGACAAGGACATTTACCTGCGAACCGCAATACATACAGTACACGGATTTTTCGGAAATTTTCTTTCCACAATTATAACAATACATCTCTTCGGTGTTTTTATGTTTCGCACAAATATATATAATTTTCCTAAGCTCCTTACAAATATATCATCGGCTTTTTGCAGTCAGGTTGCATATATTCAGGTTAAACGAGTAACTTTGCACTATACGAATTGAGTCACGCCAAGGGCGTTTGTCCCGAATGCTCCAAAAAACAGGTGTCAGCTGCAATGAAAGAGAGTCCGAATGAGATTGTGCCGGAAGGAGCCGCAAAGGTTCTGCTCCACACCTGCTGTGCCCCTTGCAGTGGAGCCATCATAGAGTGGATGATGCAGGCCGGGATCACCCCCGTAATCTACTACTGCAACCCCAACATATATCCGCTTGAAGAATATCTGGTCCGCAAGGGAGAGTGCAGCCGATATGCCCGCAGTCTTGGCTTGCAGATTGTTGATGCCGATTATGACCATGCCGCCTGGCTGCACTGTATAAAAGGACTTGAGAGTGAGCCGGAGCGAGGCGCCCGCTGCCTGGAGTGCTTTCGTATGCGCCTGTTAAGCGCTGCACGCTATGCATCGGAAAACGGCTTCAAGGTCTTCACCTCAACCCTCGGCTCAAGCCGCTGGAAACGTCATGATCAGATTGTGGAGGCAGGGCTGTGGGCTGCCTCGCAGTTCTCCGGATTGACATTCTGGCAACGCAACTGGAGACAGGGAGGCCTGCAGGAGCGCCGCTCGGCAATAATCCGTGAGCAGGACTTCTACAACCAGCGCTACTGCGGCTGTGAGTTCAGCATGGAGACTATGCGGGATGACAAGAAGCATGCCCGCCAACGTATAAAAAGAGTCATAGGAGTAATGACTCCGGAACAGAAAACCGCCCAGTCACGCGCTGTATGGGAACGCCTAGAACAGACCGACATATTCCGCAGCAGCACCGACATACTCATCTACTGGTCAATGGATGACGAGGTGCAGACACCCTCTTTCATAGAGAAGTGGCACGCCGTTAAACGGTTTTATCTGCCATCGGTACAGGGTAATACGCTTGTGGTAAAACGCTACACAGGCAGCCGCATGCTCACACAGGGAGAGCAGTTCGGAATACCGGAACCGGAGGGTGAGGCCGTTTCCGACCTCAGCCCAATAACACTTGTGGTGGTGCCGGGACGTGCATTTGACAAACAGGGACACCGGCTTGGACGCGGCCGCGGATTCTACGACCGCCTGCTGCCCCTGCTGCCCCATGCCGTAAAGGCCGGAGCCTGTTTTGACTGCCAAAAACTCCCCTCTGTGCCGACCGACGAAAATGATATAAAAATGGATTTCATAATATGATAATTTGGTATTCAGGCTGCGGCAACAGCCGTTTTGTGGCCGACAGTCTTGCCGAAAAGCTCGGTGAAAAGAAAATGCTCTTCATACCCGATGCAGCAAGGCAAGGCACTGCGCCGGAATTCGGGCAGGATGAAATATTGGGAATCGTATTTCCCGTTTACTCCTGGTCGGTGCCCCGGCTCGTATCCAAATTCCTGCGCACATTCAAATTCAAGGGCAAACCCTCGTATATCTATGTTGCCTGCACCTGCGGCGACCAGACAGGCTACACTCTGAAACACCTTAAAAAGGATCTCAGCAAGAACGGCCTGGAGCTTGATGCCTTCTTCTCGTTCCGTATGCCCGAGACATATATAAATCTGCCGGGGTTCGAGCTCGACACTCCTGAAAACGCAACTCTCAAAATTGAACAGACCCGTATCCAAATCGATGAAACTGTCAGACTGATAAAAAGTCGTACAAGGGGCAATTTCGACAAGTTAGAGGGCAGTTCTGCCTTTCTTAAATCGGAAATTCTCAAACCTCTTTTCTATGGCCTGCTCATAACCGACCGCAAGTTTAATGTGTCCGATGATTGTAATGGCTGCGGACTGTGCAGCCGCAGTTGTCCGCTCCTGAACATCACCATGGAGAACGGCCGCCCCCGCTGGAACGGCAATTGTACAAACTGCATGAGCTGTTACCACCGCTGCCCCACTAATGCCGTCAATTTCGGCAAAGCCACCTTAGGCAAAGGACAGTACTTTTTCGGCAAACCTCTATCGCCTGCTCACAATATAGAAGAGACCAAAAAAACTGAGAACCGAACCGAACGGAAAAGAACTGAACAGGAAAGAACGAAACCAATCTGAAAGGAACGAAACCGCAAGAAAAGGAACCCAAAGAAAAGGAACCTAAAGGAACGGAACCTAAAGGAACGGAACAAAACCCAAAGGAAAGGAATAAAACCCAAAGGAAAGGAATAAAACCCAAAGGAACGAAAGCGAACGGGAAGGAGCAAAACTATAAACACTCGTTCGCGGTATTCCATCGGACATTAGCAAATAATCTATTCAAAAAATTCCATCGGACATTAGCAAAAAATCCTGCCCACGATATTGTGAGCAGGACTCTTTTAAAATGCTTTAACTAAAGCGCGATGATTGAGATCAGAGCACTTCGAAATCGAGTGACTGCAGATCCTTATCGGCCGATGACGAACCGTACAACAGCTTGTACTTGCCGCTGAAGGTTGAAACCTCGTCAATAGTTTCGTCATAGTACTGGAATGACTCGCCGTTCAACGTAATTACGGCCTTGCCGGTCTCACCTGCCTTAAGAGTTACGCGCTGGAAACCCTGTAAGCCCTTGATGGGAGCAGCCGGATTGTCAAGGCTCTTTACGTAAACCTGAACAATCTCTGTACCGTCACGGTCACCGGTATTTGTAACCGGTATGGTAATGGTAACACTGCCGTTCTTCTTCATGCTGGCCTTTGACAGAGTAGCCTGACCATATTTGTAAGTGGTATAGCTAAGTCCGTAACCGAAAGGATAGAGAGGCTCGTCACGGAAGTAACGGTATGTGCGGTTCTCCATTGAGTAATCGGTAAACTCAGGCAGCTGATCGGTTGACTTATAGAAAGTAACAGGCAGCTTGGCCGATGGGTTGCAATCACCGTTAAGAATCTCGGCAAGTGCCTGAGCGCCGCCCTGACCCGGATACCAAGCCTGAATAAGGGCATCAAGATAACTCTCAAGTTCACCGAATCCCATGCAGGAACCTGCGCAGTCAACAAAGATTACAGGCTTGCCGACTGTACGCATGGCGCGTATGAGGCGCTGCTGTACGGCAGGGATCTCGATATCGGGCTTGTCACCGCCCTCACCCTCCATTGAAGGATGGATACCACCTATTATAATAATGGCATCTACGTTCTGAGCAGCTAAGCTGTTTGCAAGATCGGTAAACTCGGCTATCTTCTGCACGCAGAACTGGGTGCTCAAACGGGCAAACTGACCGGTAGTGTGAGAAAACTCTACCTTAACATCGTAGGTCTGACCCTTCACAACCCTGAATGACTTCATCTGCTGCACAGCACCGCCGCGACCGAAACCGAAGCCACGGCCGGCCTGCTGACTGGCGCCCTGCTGCTGCTCAACCAAACGACCATTTACAGTCAACTTGAAACCGCTGCTGCTGTTAATGTTATAATTCATTTCGCCGGTAAAAGGGGCCACAATCTTACCGGTCAAACGGACCGAGAAGTTGTCGCTGTTCACGCCATCGGCAAAAAGATAAGCACCGAAGGTTGAGAAATTGACCTCTTTATAGTAACCCGATGTTACGGGTGTGCCGCTAAAGTTCACATTATTCCAGAACTCGGCCTTCAAACCCTGACCGTTATTAAAGTCCTGTGTGTAATAAGTGGTATAGTACTCGTTGCGGATTTCACAAGCCCTGTCATAAATGATTTCGGTATTGGGGAAAAACTTTCTGATACCTGACAACAGGGAACGGGTATGCTCCGGTATCGGACTGCCGCCGTACTCGCCGTTTGTCATACCGGCATCGTCGGCATTGGGACCCAGCACGGCAAGCTTCTTTATCTCTTTGGAGAGAGGAAGCACACCGTTATTCTTCAACAGCACCATCGACTGACGGGCAGCCTCTATTGCCAGCTCATCGTTCTCCTTGCTGCTGATGACATCTTCACCCATATCTGCCCAGGGCAGCATCTCGGCAGGATCGAACATACCAAGCTCGAAACGTCCTCTTAACACGCGACGCAGAGCAACATCAACATCAGCCTCGTTTACCAGGCCATCCTCAAGAGCGCCTACGAGTGACACGAATGTTCTTCCGCACTCCAGGTCTGTTCCTGAAAGCAGAGCGTCAACCGATGCAGAAACCATGTCAGGATGTGTACCATGCTGGTTCCTGTTGAAAAAGTTGTTGATGGCATCACAGTCGGTCAGAACTATTGCCTCATAACCCCATTTTTCACGTAAAATATTGATCAGCAGACGCTCGCTGCTGCAACAAGGTACGCCCTCATAACGGTTATAAGCACACATTATCTCCTGAACATCGGCCTTCTGAACCACAGCCTTAAAGGCGGGCAGATAGGTCTCCCACAGATCACGCATGGAGACGGAAGCATCGTAACGGTGACGCTGCGACTCGGGACCGCTGTGCACTGCATAGTGCTTAGCGCAAGCATGGGTCTTGTAGTACTTCTTATCATTACCCTGCATACCTTTCACGTTGGCTACGCCAAGGACACTCATGTGGTACGGATCTTCACCGTAAGCCTCCTGTCCGCGGCCCCAGCGGGGATCACGGAAAATGTTTATGTTCGGACACCAGAATGTCAGTTCCGGATTACCGGGAACATGATAGGCGCCCATCTCTACATTAAAGACTCTCTCCGAACGGTTCCAGTTGGCGCGGGCCTCATCGGATACGGCCGAAAAGACATCATAAACCAACTGCTCATTAAAAGAGGCACCCATACCTATAGGCTGCGGGAAGACGGTGTAACCGCTCTGACGTACGCCGTGGCAAGCCTCTGACCACCAGTTGTAAGAGGGGATACCAAGACGGTCCACCGACATGGACTTGTTCATGATAAGACCCACCTTCTCCTCAGGGGTAAGCAGTGACATAAGGTTGTCAATACGTTTTTCAACCTTAAGTTTAGGATTTAGGAAAGGATATTCATACTTTCCACTGCCGCACGAAGCCAATACAAGAGCTAAGGCAGCAAACAAAACAATTCCTGAAATTCTTTTCATAAAAATAAGTATTAAGTAAGTTTTTTAATTTGTATCTCCCATTTTTTCAGATTGCACTGATAATATCGTCGATCACAGCGACAATACCGTCAAATTTACTGATATTGGAAGTAATATCATTGCTTTCGTATAAAATACAACCATTCTTCTGCAAAAATAACCAACAAAACAGAACAATTCACAAGTATTTGCAAATAAATACAAAATTAGGATATTTTATCACAAAAAGAAATGAACTATTGTCATCAGATGGACAGTTTTTCTGAAATTTACGGAATTATTGGAAAATAGATTCTTTATGACGATGAATCATAAAAACAATAAAATATGTTAATTCTCAGAAAAAGCCATTGCCGTTCGAAAACAATCATATACTTTTACGGTGTACTAATAAACTAAGACACTGAAACAATCTTAAAAGCATTGAATTCATGATGATTGAACTCAAAGATATAAACAAGACCTATTACAACGGACAACCGCTGCATGTACTCAAAGGCGTTAATTTGGAAATAGAACGCGGCGAATTTGTCTCGATCATGGGAAAATCCGGTTCGGGGAAATCCACCTTATTGAATATTGTCGGGATACTTGACAATTACGATACCGGTGAATACTATCTGGACGGAAAACTGATCAAGGATCTTACCGAGCGGCAGGCGGCACAATACCGCAACCGTATGATAGGGTTCGTATTCCAGTCTTTCAACCTCATATCGTTCAAGACAGCCGTCGAGAATGTGGAACTGCCGCTCTTCTATCAGGGTATAGGTCGCCGGCAGCGCCATCTGATGGCTATGGAGTATCTGGAACGTCTGGGGCTGAAGGAGTGGGCAAACCACTACCCCAATGCAATGTCCGGCGGTCAGAAACAGCGTGTGGCGATAGCACGTGCCCTTATAACGCGTCCTCAAATAATACTTGCCGATGAGCCTACCGGAGCACTGGATTCCAAAACATCGGTCGAAGTCATGGACCTTCTCGCACAGTTGAATCGCGAAGAGAAGATGACAATTGCGGTAGTGACGCACGAAAGCGGAGTGGCAAACTACACCAACCGCATCATACATATCGAGGACGGTATTATAGGTAAAATCGAAGAGAACCTCCAACACAATTCATCGGTTTTTGCAACCAATACAATCATTAAGTAATGCAGGACCTTTTTACCGAAATTTGGGAGAGTGTAAGACGCAACAAGCTGCGCACCGCCCTGACAGGCTTTTCCGTAGCATGGGGCATATTCATGATAATTGTGCTGCTTGGAGCCGGCAACGGTCTTATGAACTCGTTCAATCAGGATAGCGAAGGGTTTGCATCGAACATCATGGAGGTTTTCGGCAGTCAAACCACCAAACCTTATGCGGGATTTAAGGAGGGAAGAAGGATCGAGCTTAAAAAGGCCGATATGGAGCTTATCGCAAAACGTTTTCCCGACATAGTAGATCAGATATCGACATCTATCTCGCGCAGCGGATTTACCATGACCTACGGAAAAAAATACTATAACAGCGTGACTCTGGCGGGCACATTTCCCGGACAAGCCACAATGGAACGCATCAGATTATATGCCGGCCGTTTCATAAATGCCAATGATATAAAAGAAAAGAGAAAGGTCATTGTGCTCACACACCTCTCTGCGCGGAATATTCTGGAAGGAGACACCGACTACGAGTCACTGATAGGCAAAAGAGTAAAGGTAGGTAATCTCTCATTCAAGATCATCGGAGTCCGCCATTCCCACGAGAATCAGAATGACCGTGACCTCTACATACCGTTCACAACGTCACAAACCATTTTTGGGATGGACGACTCACTTGACAGGATATCGTTCACCTTCAACGGACTCGACAGCGAAGAGGCCAACGAAGAGTTTGAGAAACGGCTGAAATCAGCCCTTGCCGGTCCGCATCAGGTGGCCCCTGACGATGAGGGCGCATTCTGGATATGGAACAGGTTTACACAGAACCTGCAGATGCAGAAAGGGTCAAAGGCCTTGCAGACAGGCCTCTGGATAGTAGGTATATTTACCCTGCTCGGAGGTATTGTAGGTGTCAGCAACATCATGCTTATAACGGTCAAGGAACGCACTCATGAGTTCGGCATACGCAAAGTCCTTGGAGCCAAACCGTGGAATATCATGCTGCTTATCATTGCCGAAAGCATAGTTATAACGGCATTCTTCGGTTACATAGGCATGCTGCTGGGACTAGGAGCATGTGAACTTATGGATAATACGCTGGGACAGGCCACTATGGACCTCATGGGGCAAAGCATACGCCTGCTCGTCAACCCTAAGGTGGGCATTGACGTTGCAGTAAAAGCAACCGTACTGCTGATAGTTGCAGGTACGCTTGCAGGTCTTATGCCGGCCCGAAGGGCAGCAAAGGTACGTCCTATTGAAGCATTAAGAGCAGACTGATATGAGATTCGATATAGATTCATTCCGCGAGACAGGCGATTCACTCGTTCGAAACAAACGCCGCACCATACTCACAGGATTCGGAGTATTCTGGGGACTCTTCATGCTGCTCTTCATGATTGGCGGAGGCCGGGGACTCAAGGGTGTCATGTCCAACATTTTTGAAGGATTTGCCACCAATATGGTTGTAATATATCCCCAGTACACATCAAAACCTTACAAAGGATTTGCCGAAGGACGCTTCTGGGATATGACCCTTACCGATATAAAGCGTCTCGAAGACATGGTACCGGAATTGGAGACCGTAAGTCCCACGATAGGCCGTTGGGGTGTTACGGCCGAATACGGCAACAATTCATTCAATTCGGCATCGGTCAAGGGTGTGCTTCCCAACTACGCCAAGGTTGAAACACCCAGAATAAAATACGGACGTTTCCTGAATCAGGTCGATCAGGATCAGTCACGCAAGGTCTGTGTCATAGGAAAACGCATCTACCAGTCTCTGTTCCCCGATGGCGGTGACCCCTGCGGCAAATTCATACGCGTAGGGTCTGTTTACATGCAGATTGTGGGAGTCGATTTCAAAGCCGGCGAACAGATAAGTATAAACGGATCTGCAAGCCAGAGCATAGCAATACCTCTGTCAGTGGCGGCAAAACTCTATAACCGCGGCAACACTGTGGATATGATGTGTGTGACCGGCCGAAGCGGGATAAAGATGAGTACTTTGGAAAACCGCATACGTTCAATAATGGCCCGTGAACACATCTTCGACTCTTCCGATGAAGAGGCCATGATGTATCTGAATGTTGAGCAGATTTTCCGGATTGTTGACAATCTGTTCCGCGGACTTGATTTTCTCATCTGGCTTGTGGGATTGGGTACACTTCTGGCCGGCTGCATAGGAGTGAGTAATATCATGATGGTTACGGTCAAGGAACGTACCATAGAGATAGGCATACGGCGCGCCATAGGTGCCATGCCCGGTGAGATTCTTTCGCAGATCATTACCGAGAGCATAGCCCTTACACTGGCTGCCGGGACCGTAGGCATAGTTTTAGCGGTTATGCTTCTAGAAATATTTGAAAAAGTCATAGATAACGGCACCGTATTCCAGATAGGTTTCAATACGGCCATACTTGCCACTGCCCTGCTCACCCTGCTCGGAGCGCTGGCCGGTCTGGCGCCTGCGCTGCGGGCAATGGCGATTAAGCCTGTTGATGCGATACGGGACGAATAACAATGAATAATATATAAAAACCAAGAATATGAAAAGAGTATTTAAGTACATCATCCTGTTTCTGATTGCAGCCGTGCTGATAGGAACATTTGTCTTCCTGTTTAAAAAATCCAGGCCGCAGGAGGTAAAATATCAGGAACTGACTGCAACGCGTACCGATATTGCGCGTACTACGGTCATAACCGGCAAAATAGTACCGCGTAACGAGGTCAATATCAAGCCGCAGATTAACGGAATCATTGCCGAGATCTTTAAGGAGGCCGGTCAGACAGTTGAAAAAGGCGAAGTGATAGCACGCCTCACCGTCATCCCCGACATGAACTCCCTGTCGGCAGCCCAGAGCCGTGTACGCCTGTCCGATATCAACCTCAAGCAGGTTGAGACCAACTATGACCGTGACAAGGCGCTATATGACAAAAAGCTGATAAGCGCCGAGGAGTTTGAAAAGGCACAGCAGTCACTCTCACAGGCCAGAGAAGAGCGCGCCGCCGCCCAGGAGGCCCTAGAAGTGATACGCGACGGAGTCTCGTCAAGCAACGCTACGACCAGCTCCACCCTGATACGCTCCACAATATCGGGACTCATACTTGACATTCCGGTAAAGGTCGGCAACTCGGTTATACAGGCCAACACCCTGAATGACGGCACAACGGTGGCCACCGTAGCCAATATGAAAGACCTTATTTTCGAAGGACAGATCGATGAGACCGAAGTCGGAGCCCTGTATGAAAGCATGCCGCTTAAAATATCCATAGGAGCGCTGAGAGATTTCATCTGTGAAGCAAGTCTTGAATATATATCGCCCAAGGCCGTTGAGAGCAACGGTTCCAACCAGTTCAGTGTCAAGGCCGCAGTTGTTGTTGATGACAGCTATACCATACGTTCAGGATACAGCGCCAATGCGGAGATTGAACTAGAAAAACTCAATAACGTGCTCTCAATACCCGAAAGTGCACTCGAGTTTGTAAATGAGAAGACCTATGTCTATGTAAAACAGGCTGACAACAAATATAAAAACACGCTTGTCGAAACAGGCATAAGTGATGGAGTAAACATTGAAATCAAGTCCGGGATCAGTGAAGGCGACATAGTTCGCGGTCCCAAGATAATTGAGGATACCGATGAGGAATCGGACGCAAACACCACCGCATGATGAAACAGATTAAAATATTAACCCTGGCAACAAGCCTTCTGGCTTGGTTTTTGAGCATCTCCGCACCCGTTCAGGCACAAAATGCATGGACGCTGCAGCAGTGCATAGATTATGCGCTTGAAAACAACATACAGATACGTCAGGCCGGCATACAGGCAGGTCAGCGGGAGATTGACTACAACAATGCGCGAAACAACCGCCTTCCGGGTCTGTCAGCCGGTGCTTCCGAGAATTTCTCGTTCGGCCGCGGTCTTACCGCCGATAACACCTATGCCAACACCAACACCACCAATACCTCATTTAATATTGGAACCGATGTCACCCTCTTTGCAGGACAACGGCTGAACGGTAACGTGAAACTTGCCGAGCTCAACCTTGAAACGGCCAAAAAAGATCTGGAGCGCATCCGTGACGATGTACGTGTGCAGGTGGCACAGGCATTCATTCAGATCATCTATGACGAGAGCATAGTTGAGGTAGCCCGTAACCAGGTGAGCATCGACTCCATGCAGGTGGAACGTCTTCTGATCCTCGAACAGACGGGCCGTGCCGCTTCCGCCGAGGTTGCATCCCAAAAAGCCACGCTTGCACAGAGCCGTCTGTCGGTAACCCAGGCCGAGAACAACCTCGAACTGTCCAGATTGACTCTGACACAACTCTTGGAACTACCCTCTCCAAACGGATTCAGCGTAATTCTGCCTGAAACCGATAACATAGCAGTCGGTCCGCTTGAAGACCCAGAAACCATCTTCAACGAGGCTATGGGAATCAAACCCTCCATACGTTCGGAACAGTTGCGTCTTGAGCAGGCCGAGAAGAGCATCGGCATAGCCAAAGGCTCCCTCTTACCGACCCTGTCGCTCAGCGGCGGCGTCGGCACCAACTACTACACCACCTCAAAGTTTGAGTCCGATGCCTTCGGCAAGCAGATAAAGAATAATTTCAGCCAGTACATAGGGCTCAATCTCAGTATCCCCATCTATTCACGCGGGCAGAACCGCAACAGCGTTCGCTCGGCACGTCTGAGCTATGACAACCAGATGTTACAGCTCGATGATGCCAAGAAACGGCTTTTCAAAGAGATACAGCAGGCATATTACAATGCCGTAGCCTCACGCAGCCGTTACGAGAGCAGCCGGCTTGTAGAGACCAGCGCACAGGAATCATTCAATCTGGTACTTGCCAAATATGAGGGCGGCAAAGCCAACATAACCGAATTCAACGAATCCAAGAACCGTCTTATCACGGCCAGCGCCGATGTTATGAAATACCGCTACGAATATATTTTCAATACGGCCCTTCTGGAGTTCTACCGCAGTAACTCATTTAAATTGTAACAACATAATAATAATAGAATTTGTATGAAACAGTATATAGAACAGCATAAGGAGAGATTTTTTGACGAACTCTTTTCAATCCTGAGAATACCTTCAGTCAGTGCCAAACCGGAACATAAGAATGATATGGAGCGTTGTGCCCACAGGCTCAAAGAGCTGCTTCTTGAGGCGGGAGCCGACTCGGCAACTGTCATGCCCACAAGCGGCAATCCCGTGGTTTTCGGTCAAAAAACGGTGGATCCGTCACTTAAAACCGTACTCGTTTACGGCCATTACGACGTACAGCCGCCCGAGCCTCTTGAGAAATGGCATACCGACCCCTTTGAACCGGTAATCCGTGACGGCGCCATTTGGGGACGCGGCGCCAACGATGATAAAGGCCAACTGTTCATGCATATCAAAGTATTTGAATACCTGGTACGCACCGGACAGCTCAATCATAATATAAAATTCATTCTCGAAGGCGAAGAAGAGATTGGAAGCCCGTCGCTGGCCCCATTTCTCAAAGAGCACAAAGAGATGCTCAGCGCCGATGTCTGTCTGGTGTCTGACACCACAATGATATCGGACAAGACACCCTCCATCAACTGTGGGATGCGCGGTCTGGCATATGTGGAGGTGACGGTGACAGGCCCCAACAAAGACCTCCATTCCGGTCATTACGGAGGAGCGGTAGCCAACCCCATCAATGTGCTGTGCGATATGATCTCACAGCTTATCGACTCCGACGGCCGTATCACCGTACCGGGTTTCTATGACAAAGTGGTGGAACTGACCCCCGAAGAGCGTAAAATGATGGCCCGCGCCCCCTTCGACATCGAGGAGTACAAAAGCTTCCTTGATATAAACGAAGTAAAGGGTGAAAAGGGCTACACCACACTTGAACGTACCGGCATACGCCCGGCGCTCGACGTATGCGGAATTTGGGGCGGCTATACCGGACAGGGCGCCAAGACCGTGCTGCCATCAGAAGCTCACGCAAAAATCTCAATGCGTCTTGTCCCCGACCAGACCAGCGCCGAAATCACAAAACTCTTCACGGAACATCTCTTGAGCATAGCTCCGCCCTATGTCAAGATAAAGGTCACGCAGCACGATGGCGGCGACGGATTCCTCATTCCCATATCATCGGATGCATACCGCGCCGCTTCACGCGCCATTAAGGAGGTTTACGGCATCGAGCCTATACCCGGCCGCGGAGGGGGAAGCATCCCAATTCTGGCAGAGGTCCAAAAAATTCTCGGAATTGACCCGCTCCTGATGGGATTCGGACTGGAGCGTGACACTATCCACAGCCCGAATGAGAGCTATCTGCTGCAACAATTTTTCTTCGGCATGGAGAGCATAGCCCTGTTTTACCGGTATTATTGAAAAGCGTAAGGCTCTCACATAACATCAGGATTGGATCAGGCAAGGTTTTACCGATATTACAAAAAACAAGAGAGCCTTACTTTTTTGAGTAAGAGATAAGAACCTCTGTGGTTTCAGGAACATCCTTTTTATTGTTATGGGTGTCGTGACGGACATATCCCACACCTTTGGCATACCAGGTCAAATTGGTAACATCCCTGTTATGCCCCGGGCCGCTCTCTACCTTGTGCTCACTCACAACCATACAGTCAAATGTCCCTGCCGGAACCGTAATGGTCTCCCTGCGAACCACTCTGCGGTCCGTAATGGTAGCCGTATATGTAAGAGGTCCCACCTTCACAGCGGTAACAATTGGTTCCAGAACATCCCCGGGCTCAATATCGGCCGGAAACGGTGAAAGCAGACTTGTTCCGGTCGTTTTCAATCCCGATATGGCCGATGCGTACGATATGGCGGCAAGTCCCACATCCGTATTTATCGAGTGTGTCAGAGTGTCAACATAGGTGATCTCCACCACATTTGAACGGTACATCGGTTTGCCGTTCTTTTTGGTAAAGACCGATTCGGTAGTGTATTTGCGCGTTGCACCTATATGCTCAACATCTGTAACGGTAATAACATGCCCCCAATGGAAACTCCCGTCCTTCACATTCGTCCTCAGATACTCCATTTCTGCGCCGACAGACTCCATAAAGTAACCCTGTGCTGCCGTATTCAGAGGAAAAAGCAGCATCAACATCAACGCCGGAAAACGGCAACGTTCCGGCCGCAGCACTCTTCTTAAAGGAAAGAGTACTGATATCAACTGCAAAAGTATTCTTTCCATATATCTCCCTGTTTAGGCTTAAAAATGTAACATTCCGTTCCGGCAAATTTACTTGCCGGTGCGTATCAGCACGCAGGCGCCGCCTCCCGGAGCGAGCTTGAGCTCCAGTACCGAGGCAGATGTTACCTCTACGCCGGACTGCGTCCTATATGTCTCGCGGTTGGTAAGGTAGTGGGTATCATCGGCATCGGTATTGACAGTAGCCGTAAATTGACCCTTCTTCGGGAGAAAATCCAGCGGCACACCGATTGTGCGCGCCTCCTCATTCGTGGCAGCGCCTATCAGCCAGTCGCCATCGGCATTACAGCGGGCCATGACAATATACTCGTCAATTTCACCGGCCAGAGTAATACTCTCGCGCCAGGGCTGCTTCTCGGCGCTGAGGAACTCCAGCAGAGCGGGATATTTGCGATAGTACTCTGGTATGTCGGGTATTACCGTAGCACCCGACCAGGTAATCAGTGTGCGCGCTATCTCGCCGGTTACGGTCGTCGGCACCTCCTGATTGTTGTCCCTGCGTGTGGTCCGTCCCTGATGCAGCTCCAAAAATCCGTTGTTCTGGTCTATCGGACCGGCCACCATGTTCACGAAACATGATGTGACAAACGTCTTGGGATGGAAAATCTGATGTCCGTCCAACTGAGCTTTGCAGTACTCGCGTGTCACGGCATTTGGCCAAGTTCGCATCTGTCCGAACGGATGCACCGGATAGTCATGGTAGTCAACCATCAGATTGTATTTGGCACAAAGGCGGGTTATATCCTGTGTCTTACGGTTCTTTTCAAGGGCATTGCCATTCATAAAGCCGTATTTCACACCGGCGGCCCCCCACTCCCCATACTGGGCAAGAGTCTCCTCGATCGGATAGTTTGTGCCGGCTACATCGTTCAGGTAGAGCCAGACCCCTACTCCCTTCTCCTTGCCGTACTTTATAATACGCTGTACGTCACGTGCTTTGTCGCCCTTGGTCGGGTCCGAATCCTTCTCAAACTCAGGGCCGTACCAGTTGGCATCGAGCAGCAAGCCCTGAAAGCCCTGCTCTGCGGCAAAATCAATCATCCTGACCCACGAGTCATAATTCATGCCGTACCGGTATCCCTCCCAGACCGCTCCGTCAATACGCCAGTCCCACAGATAGACACCCGGCCGCACCCAGCTAAAATCCATCTCCGGTTCCGGATTTAGCAACTCGATAAGGTGCGAATCCACCAGATCGCCGGGAGTCCTTCCGACCATAATTACGCGCCATGCGCCCGGGAACAGCAGACCGTTCGTCTCAATCCTCTCGGGTATGACGTTGAATTTGGTTGAACCGGCCTCCGTGCGGAGTCGCATAGGCCATCCGTCATAATCCAGATGAGCCTCGTGAAGAGCCAGATAGAGCTCATCCGATGCCCTGATGGTCATAATCGGAAGCCGCTCGCCGCCTGCATCGGACAATTTCTCCGGACCAATGTTATGCCGTTCGCCGTTATAATACCAGGCCGTATAGTCGCCTGCAAAATTGAATTCGGTACTCTCGACAATGGGAATCTGCATCTCCTCCCGGCTCAGACTGCGGGCCGCCTCAAGATTGAGCATGTAAACGGCACGGCTTGTAGGCATATAGACCCGAAAAGCCGCTCCCTCATTGTAAACACGTACCTCGAGAGTGGCATTCGTCTTTGGGCCTTTAGCCGAAGAACCATACAGTAAATCTGCGCCAATGGGGATAGAAAATGACCATGTATTATAAGCGTCTTTAACCGCCGAGCGTTTACCCCACAAAGGACGCCACACCTTATTGACCTTTTTCGGTCTCATTGATCTGGGCTTAATCTCCGCCGAACTAAAAGCATTAGTTTCACCGTAAGAAAAGCCTAAAGCAGACCAGTCAATCACATCATTTCCGTCCACCGAAATCTTATATGCCGGTTGCTGTCCGGAATCGGTCTTCACACTGAAACATATCCTCTTGTCAGGTGACTTTATTTCGTAAAACATCTCTTTTGCCGATATGTGGCATAATCCTGAGAGTGTCAGAATTGACAAAATAAACAGTTTTTTCATATATGTTAATTATTTAGACTCTAAAGTTAGCCGATTTTCGCTCTCTAATGTGTAAAAAAAGGTTAATGGTCATAAAGTTACTAATTAAAAAGCTATCAAAACATTAATTTTGCAAAGAATAGATAATTACGACATTCAGTTACTATGAGCAAGACTACCAAATGGGTGCTGATTGCAATTACAGTCATTGGACTGGCAGCTTTGGGCATCCACCGTTTCAGACCTAAAACAAGTTCCGACATGCTTTCGGGAGATCCGTCTTCCGGAAGGACTGCCAACGTTCCAGGCGGTCCGAATGCCTCTACATTACTGGTAAGACATGTGGTGTTGGAGCCTATTGAACTTGTTGACGGCATCAACATCAGCGGCAGCCTTATTCCCAATGAAGAGGTAAACCTGTCGTTCGAAACATCGGGCAAGATAACCGGAATCTTTTTTGAGGAGGGAACCGAGGTACGCAAGGGTCAGGTTATGGCCAAAATAAACGATGCTCCATTGCAGGCGCAGCTCAAAAAACTTGAGGCCCAATATCAGTCAACCAGTGACCGGCTTGCCCGACAGAAAGCACTTTACGAACAGGATGCTGTCAGTAAGGAGGCCTATCAGGAGGCCGAGGCCAACTACAACAAGCTTCAGGCCGATATCGAAGAGTGCCGCGCCAAACTGGACCAGACCGAGCTTAAAGCTCCGTTTAACGGCATTGTCGGACTGCGTCAGGTCAGCGTGGGAGCTTATGCCTCACCAAACGTAAACATAGCCACACTCACCAATATCGAGAAACTGAAAGTTGAATTTGCCATCCCCGAGCGCTATGCAGGCGTGCTGCAGAACGGAGCCAAAGTCACTTTTCGGGTTGAGGGAAGCGATGAGCTATATAATGCCGAGGTCTATGCTACAAACTCCAAAGTCGATCCCAATACACGCACCTTCCTGGTCCGTGCCATATATAATAATGTAGGCAGAAAGTTGGTTCCCGGCCGCTACGTAAACGTAAGCCTTGACACACGTACATACCCCAATGCCCTTGCCGTGCCCAGCGAAGCAATCATTTCAGAGATGGGAATAGACAAGGTGTTCCTCTACAAAGGCGGAAGAGCCATACCTCAAGAGATAACCAAAGGATTACGCAGCGATGCCATGGTGCAGGTGTTGAACGGACTATCCGTAGGCGACACCGTAATAACCAGCGGTACAATGCAACTTCGTACCGGTATGAAGGTTGAACTCAGATAAGCCGCCGGTAAGATGAATATTTCAGAATTCAGTATAAAGCGACCGGTACTCACCACAGTAACGGTGCTCATCATAATATTGTTCGGCGTGGTAGGGTACACCAGCCTTGGCGTACGCGAATACCCATCGGTTGACAACCCAATCATATCGGTTATGGCATCTTATCCGGGCGCCAACGCCGAGGTCATCGAAAATCAGATAACCGAACCCCTTGAGCAGCAGATCAACGGTATTCCGGGAATCCGTTCGCTCTCATCGGTCAGTCAGTATGGCAGCAGCCGCATAACGGTAGAGTTTGAGCTGTCGGTCGATCTTGAGACCGCCGCCAACGACGTACGTGACAAAGTCTCGCGTGCACAGCGTATGCTGCCGCGCGACTGTGACCCGCCCACCGTCTCCAAAGCCGATGCCGATGCCACACCTATTCTCATGGTAGCTCTCAACAGCGACAAACGCACCCTGCTTGAACTCAGCGAACTGGCCGATCTGGTCGTAAAGGAACAGCTTCAGACCATTCAGGACGTAAGCTCAGTCATGATTTGGGGAGAAAAACGTTACTGTATGCGCTTGTGGCTCGATCCCGTCAAAATGTCCGGCTACAGCATCACCCCGATGGATGTTAAGAGCGCCCTTGACCGGGAAAACGTAGAACTTCCCTCAGGTACGATAGAGGGTAATACAACCGAACTTGAAATACGCACGCTGGGCCAGATGCATACCACCGAAGAGTTTAACAATCTGGTGATCAGGAACGATGGTGTTAAGGTGATCCGTTTCAGCGATATCGGTCATGCCGAACTCAGTCCGCGCGACATAAAGAGTTACATGAAGATGAACGGCATACCCATGGTGGGTGTAGTGGTAACTCCGCAACCCGGCGCCAACCACATAAACATTGCAAATGCCGTTTATGACCGTATGGAACTTATGAAAAAGGACCTGCCCGAAGATGTGCAATACGAGTACGGATTTGATAACACAAGGTTCATACGGGCAAGTATAAACGAGGTTAAGGTCACCCTGTATAAGGCATTTATCCTGGTCATACTGATAATCTTCCTCTTCCTGCGCGACTGGCGTGTAACACTGATCCCCTGCCTTGTGATTCCGGTCTCCATCATAGGCTCGTTCTTCGTGATGTATATGCTCGGATTCAGTCTGAACGTCCTCTCCATGCTTGCCGTAGTACTATCGGTGGGTCTAGTGGTCGATGATGCCATAATAATGGCCGAAAATATCTACAATCGTATAGAAAGGGGAATGTCCCCGCTGCAGGCAGGCATAGAGGGTTCCAAAGAGATCCTGTTCGCCGTTATCTCCACATCTATCACGCTCCTTTGTGTATTTATACCTATAGTCTTTATGGAGGGACAGACCGGACGTCTGTTCCGCGAATTTGCCTTCGTGATTTCCGGCGCAATAATAATATCTACGTTTGCCGCACTCACATTCACTCCTATGCTCTCCACCAAGATTCTGGTCAGACGCGAAAAGAAAAACTTTTTCTATCGCTGGTCGGAACCCTTCTTTGAGGGCATGAACCGCTACTACAGCAAGAGTCTTGATTTTATTCTGCGTAACCGCTGGATTGCCCTTGCCACAATGGTGCTGGCACTTGGGGCGGCAGTCTGGATGTGGAATAAAACCCCTGCCGAAATGGCGCCGTTAGAGGACCGCTCGCAGGTTACCATACGTACGCAAGGCCCCGAAGGGGTTACCTACGAATATATGCGCGACTACACTGAACGCATAAACGATGTGGTTGACTCAATAGTACCGGATGCCCGATTCGTCACCGCACGGGTATCCAGCGGAGGCGGCAACATCCAGATAACACTCAAAGACATAAGAGAACGCGACTATTCCCAGATGGAGGTCTTCGATAAATTGAGTGATGCGGTCAGACGTGAAAACGATGCCCGCGCATTCGTGCAGCAGCAATCCTCATTTTCAGGCGGCCGCGGCGGAATGCCGGTACGATATGTCATTCAGGCCACCAATATAGAGAAACTGCAGGAGGTGCTGCCTGTTTTCCTGGCCCGCGTAAATGAGAATCCCGCCTTCCAGATGGCCGATGCCGACCTGAAGTTCTCCAAGCCCGAGGTCCGTATCTCCATAAATCGCGAAAAGGCCAATCTGCTCGGAGTAAGTACACGCGACATAGCCCAAACACTCCAGTGGGGATTGAGCGGTCAGCGTATGGGTTACATGTATATGAACGGAAAGCAGTACGATATAATAGGCGAAATAAACCGACAGCAGCGCAACACCACCCAGGACCTTAAGTCAATATATATGCGCAACAGAGGCGGTGAAATGATACAGATGGACAATCTGGTGGAACTGAAGGAGGATATCGCCCCGCCCCGCCTGTACCGTTACAACCGCTTTGTGTCGGCCACCGTATCGGCAGGACTTGGCAAAGGCTACACATTAGGTCAGGCTCTCGATGAGATGGACAAGATAGCCAAAGAGACAATCGACGACACCTTCCGCACCTCACTCACCGGTCAGTCCAAAGATTTCCGTGAAAGTTCCAACAGCCTGCTGTTTGCCTTCGGACTTGCTCTTCTGCTAATATACCTGATCCTGGCTGCCCAGTTCGAAAGCTTCAAAGACCCGGTTATCATAATGATCACAGTACCTTTGGCGGTCTTCGGCGCACTTGTCTTCCTGCGCGCCGGCTCTCAAACCATGAACATTTTCAGTCAGATAGGAATGATAATGCTGATAGGACTGGTCGCCAAGAACGGAGTCCTCATTGTGGAATTTGCCAACCAGAAACAGGATATCGGAATAGACAAACAGACAGCCATCCGTCAGGCATCGCTCCAGCGTCTGAGACCCATACTCATGACCAGCGTATCCACCATACTAGGACTTTTGCCGCTCATGTTAGCCCGCGGTGAGGGCAGCGCCGGCCGTATAGCCATGGGAACAGCCGTGGTAGGCGGAATGCTTATCTCCACCTTCTTTACAATATATATTGTGCCCGCCGTTTACAGCTATATTTCAACCGATAGAAAACTGAAAGCCAAAAAATGAAAAAACTATATATAATCATTCCGGCCATACTCTGCAGCACATTTGCCGCAGCACAAACAATGACACTTAAAGAGTGCCTTGAAAAGGGCGTCAACAACAGTTATCAAATAAGGCTGGTTAAAATATCCGAAGAGAAGGCTGCCAACAACGACTCCTGGTCATATGCAGGCGGAATGCCTTCCGTAAACATTTCGGGCGGCTACTCGGGCTCCGTATCCAACAGTGATGTCACACTCGCATCCGATGGCTCAACAGTCTCCAACCGCGATGTCTTTGACCAAACACTTAATGCCTCGGTCCGCGCCGACTGGACACTCTTTGAAGGATTCAGCATACAAGCCACACGCAACCTTCTGGAAGAGATGCACAGACAGGGCACAATCAGAACCCGGATAGCGCTTGAAGACTATATTGCCAGCCTTACCTCCGAATATTACAATCTGGTAAGGCAGACAATACGTTTGAAGAATCTGGAATATGCCGCCGCTCTCTCAAAAGAGCGTCTGCGCATTGTCAGCTCACGTTATGATATGGGCGGCGACTCACGTCTGGATCTGAAACAGGCTCAGGTCTATTTCAATGCCGACAGTGCAAGGAGCCTCAAACAGCGCGAAGCTCTGGCATCGGCCAACATCCGGATAAACAGGCTCATGTCCAATCAGGACCTCACCTTGGTACATCATGCTGCCGATACCGCCATCAACCTTATCGAAGGGCTTGATTACCAAACTCTTTACGATGACATGATGACGACCAACGCCTCACTGCTACAGGCCGAAAGCAACCGCTCAGTTGCAATTCAGGACCGCAAGACCGTACAATCCCGCAACTATCCCTATTTGCGTGTCAATGCCGCCTACGGCCTTACCCACAGCATTTATGGGAACAGCGTCAACTCCGACCGCACCAACTGGGGGCCGAGCTTCGGGGCGACCTTGGGAATGAACCTTGTTAACGGCAGACAGCGTACCCAGGAGCGCAACGCCCTGCTCGACATCATGAGCGCCGAGACGACAGTCGAACAGTTGGAACTGCATCTGCGTGCCAATCTGGATGATTTCTGGCAGGCCTACCGCAACAACCTGCTTTTGCTTGAACTCCAGAAGCAGAATCTCAAGACCGCACAGGAGACAATGGAGATTGCCCAGGAGCGCTACATGCTTGGCAATCTGTCAGGAATAGAGATGCGCGAGGCCCAAAAGTCGCTTCTCGATGCCGAGGAGAGCCTCCTGCAGGTAGAGTATGATATCAAGATATGCGAAATCTCGCTCCTTCAAATAAGCGGCCGTATCCTAAAATATATGGAATAAAATATATAAAGTTTAACAAGGCCGGTATAGTTACAATTGCGAACTTACACTGTTTAGTCTCAAACTTATACTGCCAAAGAGAAAACGAAAGAAAGAGGAGGGTGCAGTTCGAACTGTACCCTCCTCTTTCTTTCGTTCATAAAATACTCTTACCTTGAAGCTGCAAGAGATGCTTTACGGAATTCCTTCATAAGTTTTTCAAGCTCCAATGAAGCCTTGCGTGCACGTGTTCCGGCAGCTTTGTTACCTTTTTCTACCTGAGCATTGGCATCCTTAGCGAAAGCACTGTAAAGCTCAGCAGCTTTTTTCAAAATTTCTTCCATAGTTGTTTGTGTATTGAAATGTGATTGAACAATTGTTACATCTTGACGCAAAAATAGCACTATTTCCTTATCTCGCAAAGATATAATTAATTTTTTAAAAAAAAATATCAATTTATTTAATCCCAATAGCAGTTTTTTCTATTAAAAGGAATAAAATCCTCAAATAAGCAGTATAATTCATTCAAGACTATAAAAACAGTGAGGTCAAACATTAAACAAACCAAAACATATCCGCATTTGCTGAAATATCATCGGAATTAACTATTTTTGCTGATACATTGCAATATTAATAAAATAAGGAGTGAGTTTATGAAAAAAGTTGTTCTTTTTGCCGTAAGCTGTTTAATAACGGTTCTGGCTTTTGCAAAAAATGATGCCGAAGACCCAAAATACGGAATAGGCTCCGTTCCCGTTGAAAATGGTAAAGTGACTTTCAAAACCGGCATACCCCTACCGGAAGGAGCCGATATTGACCTGTGTTATCAAAGAGTGCTTAGCTGGGCAAAGGGATATTTTGCTTCCGCATCGGTCCGCAGCGGAGCTATCATAGCCGAAAATTCCGAAACGCGGCGTTTTGTCTTCAACGTTGAGCAGACACTGGTGTTCAAACGCTCAGCCCTTGAGATCGATGAGTCGATCATAATCTATAATTTTTCCGTCAACTTCAATAACAATGCCTGTAACATAACGGTATCGGACATAAAGTATCGCTATGAAATGGGTCGCGAAAGCGGCGGTTCAACCTTCACCGCCGAGGATTGGATTACCGATAACGAGGCGTTCAACCGCAAGAAGACCAAATTTTTGAAGCAGACAGGCAAGTTCCGTATCAAGACCATAGACCTGAAAGATAAGCTCTATACCCTGGTCGAAGATGTATTAAACAGCAAGTAATATGCCAAAAGACCTGAAACTGTATCAAATTCTTAATGTCGATGCGACTGCTACAGACGCCGAAATCACTGCCGCATACAATCGTCTCATTGCCGAACATCCCGAGTCCGATCCGCGTCACGAAGAGATAGTTCATGCCTACTCAGTACTATCCGATGTGGAGAGAAGGGCTAAATACGATGTCACCGGCAAAACGACCAGGATAAGGCGCTCACGCAAAACCGCTTCAGGTACAAAACTTGAAAAAGTCCGTTTTGTGCTCAACACCGTTTTTCTAGCCTGTGCAGCCGTAACAGTTGTGCTGTTCCTGTTACAGTTCGGCGGATACAGCGCAAAACCCTTCTATTGGGCATGCGGGATTTCAATGACAATTAAAGTAGCCGAATATATTTTAAGGCTCATACCGTAGATGGTCCTTTGCCCCAATATACATAAAGCAACTATCAGAAGAGCTGTTTTTCTGACACTGACAGTCTTTGCCCTGCCCCTGCACATATCTGCCCAAAGCACTCTGTCACAGAATCAGGACGGGTTCAGCGGTGAGACCATGGACGGGTTTATGAATATGGACCCGCCAAAGGACTCGACCGTGATCGAGCGTATAGTCTCAAAAGAGTACAGCCAATGGACGATTGACAGTTCCACCGGACAACCGGTTGAGATAAAGCCCGATTCCCTTCACCATATGTTCCAGAACGTACATCTTACCGAAGGGATGACTGGCAGTTACAGCCATTTGGGCAATATGGGGTCTCCGCGCGAATCCAGACTGTTCTTTGAACGCAAACCTTATCCTGAATTCATCTTCGAGGCACCTTATGATTTCTGGATAAAGCAACCTACGGATTTTCGTTTTACCGATGCCAAGACCCCCATGGTAAGCATCGACTATTACAAGGGCGGCAACAAGCGTACCGGCGAAGAACGCATCAAGGGATTCTTCGCAGCCAACTTCAACAGAATGACCGGCATCGGACTCGATATGGACTATCTGATAGGTCGGGGACGATATGACAGCCAGTCCACCTCATTCTTCGACACCCGCCTCTACACATACCACCGGCGCGACAAATACAGCATCTATATAACTGCCAACAGAGACAAGATGAAGGTCACCGAAAACGGCGGAATTCAAAACCCTTACTACATAACCAATCCCGAAGCTATGGCCGAAGGACGCAAGCAGTACAGCGCCGAGGACATACCCTTCAGGCTCTACTACAACTGGAATAATTTAGACCGATACCAGGGGCTTATAAACCATAGCCTGCTCATTAGCAGGACGGAATACAGGACAGACAGCATAGCCGACACCGTCATAACCAGAAGGAGAGAGATTGAGTTCGCCAAAATGGCCCATACAGTCGAGGTAGGGAGTCTGCAGAAACAATATATCACATGGCAGTTGCCCGAACTCTATTACGAACGCACATTCCTCAACAACGATTCCATTGACCGTGCAAAAAACTTCTATCTGACCAACACCCTATCTTTATCGCTGCTCGAGGGGTCCAGCAAATGGGCTGTTGCCGGACTGTCGGCATTTGCACGTTACGAATATATGCGCTTTGCCATGCCCGACACTTTGGGCGGCAGCTGGGCAAAAGAGTATATGCGCCGCTATAATCAGGGCAACCTGACGGTAGGCGGAAAAATGGAAAAAAGAACGGGTGAAAATCTCACTTTCGATGCCACTGCCGAAACGGTGCTCCTTGGCAATCGCATAGGCGATGTGAATATTGAAGGCGGCTTGCAGCTAAAACACAGACTTCTGGGCAAGGAGGCCAAAATAGGAGGCAGAGCCTCATTCCGCGCGCAGAAACCCGCATTCTTCATGAACAGATACCACTCCACATTCAGTTGGTGGGACAATGACTTCAAAAAAGAGGTGCGCACACATATAGGCGGCTGGCTCGACATAGAGAAGACGGGCACACGCCTGCAGGTCGATGTTGAGAATATATCGGGCTATGTCTATCTTGAAAACACCGGCATAGGATACGAATACGGCGGCGGGCTTGAACTGCCTGCCTACAACATAACTTCAAAACAGGATAACGGCTCCATACAGGTCGTGAGCGCACAGCTTCAACAGAACTTCAAACTTGGACCGCTGCACTGGGACAACACCGTAACATGGCAGCTGTCAGGCAACCAAAACATCATCCCTCTGCCTGCGCTCAACATCTTTACCAACCTCTACTTCAAGTTCATCTATTACAAACGGCTTCACATGGAGATAGGCGCTGCCGGCACATACTTCAGCCGCTATCAAGCCAAATCATACTGCCCTGCAGTAGGCATGTATCATCTTCAAAGCAGAGAGTGCATCCGCGAGGTGGGCGGTTATCCGCTGCTTACCGGATATGTAAACTGTTATCTGCGCGGAGTACGGTTTTACGTAATGTACTACCATGCCAATGACGGCCTAATGAATAACCGGGACTCCTTTATAGTTCCCGGTTACCCTGCCAATCCCGGCATGCTTAAGTTCGGCCTGAGCTGGCCGTTATTTGACTGATCAGAAATTCCATCCAAAAGTCAACAGGACCTTATTGGATTTGTACTGATAGTTGACATCCACATCCTCAATATACTCGTTCACATTTACAACACTGTTCCTGATCCTGTGTACGAATGCCACGTCGAAATAGAACTGTGTGTCGCTATTATTCGGTGCCGAACAGTAGCCTAATCCGCAGGTAAAGTCACGGGTCTCACCCAGACGGTCAACCTGAAAATCTGTTCCGCTGCGCTCCCGGTTGAAATCCGAGTCCCCTAAATATATACCGGCGCCATCCTTAAACATCGACTCGGTAAAGTTATAACCTGCTCTTAGAGAAAACTTATCAATATTCTGCTCAATGCCTACGCGTATTTTTGAGTAGTTCTTCATATCAATGGCTCCCTGACTGTGCATTTTGGAATTTCCAATTGAGAGTGAAGTCCGCTCAACAAAATGCATCTCATATTCAAATCCTAAAGCGGTCTGTCCTACCGTAAGACCGGCGCTCAGGTCAAGTGTAAACGGTGAAGCAAAATTGTATTTTACTGAATTTTTATATTTTTCAGTGCCGTCTTTCTTCTCTCCTGCAAGAGCATAGAGATAATCCGCATACTCCAGCTTCTGCCTGTACAGTGTCGGGGTCTTCAATGCTACGCCGAAACGCAATGCAGAGACCGGACGGACTATCATACCGAAAGCCATATTCCAGCCTTTACCTTCGGCCGTATTCATCTTGTCAACCACAGTATAGTCAAGACCGTCAGGAAAGTCGGGGTGCGACCCTTTGGGATAATAATCGTAAAAGTAACCCTCGGACCATGTATCGGTATCTAAAAGGCCCAGTGTCATTCCAAAATAGAGTTTATCGAAATGATTGTATGAAAGATTGATATCAAACGATTTTACCTCGTTGGTCTGATGGTCCTTATATTCACGATACACCTCATAACCGTCGGCATCAAAGAAAGAGTCGATATAGTCGAGTTCGCGGATCATTTTAAGAGTACGCCTGAACGAAACTCCAAAATTCAAATATGAATCATAATCTCCTTTGCCGCATAAAACAAACGAAAAGTTGTCAATAGGGACAAGAGTCAGATCCGATTTTCTGTTATGTGAATAGAAGGTCCTGCCGTTAACTAATGCGGGCGCCTTGCTTGTGACCAGCGGATCCGTATTGACCGATGAGCCGAAGAATGAAAGCGATGCGTTTATATCACCCTGACGGTAAGTTCCTATACCTGCGGGATTGTGGCTCATAACCGAAGCATCGCTTCCGAATGCTCCCATTGCTCCTCCCATTCCTACATAACGGGCAGTTCCGTTAAGTTCCTCCTCATATACCTTGGCGGCATCGAATGTGGTCTGAGCGCTCAAGGCCAGAGCCGTTGACATTGCAACTAATACTGCTATTGATCTATTGGTTTTCATAATCTTATACTATTTAAATCGTTATTGGTATTGGGATCTTTACAGATTAATCTCATTCCTGCATCACCTTCTTGACGAACTGCCTGCCGCACCGCGTGACGGACTGCTTGGAGCAGGACTGACACTTCGCGATGAACTTGGAGCAGGGCTGACACTCCGGGATGACGAACTGCTTGAACTGCTAGAACTGCTTGAGCTTCCCGAACTGTAACTGCCTGAACTGCTGCTGCCCGAACTGATGATGCTTCGGGCCGTACCCTGGCTGCTAACGTTTCGGGACGTACCCGAACTGTTAACGCTTCGGGATGAGCTCGAACTGCCTACGGAACTGCTGCGGGTATTGGCAGGAGCAGGGGCAGGCGACAGACTGCGGGTTGTGCTTGAACCGCTGCCGACACTGCTGCGGTTAGTGATTGAAGCCGCACCGCTATTCAGGTTGCGGCTGGAGCCGGTGCTGCTCGGACGGTCATAGGTAGTACCTGACTGAGTCGTCCTTGTTGTTGCACCTGCGCCAACCTCACGTGTTGCGCTCGAACGGCTTGAAGTGGCGGGAGCCACACTGCGTACCTGCTGATTCTGTCCTGACTGAGATACGCTTCGACTTGTTGACGAACTGCTCACTGACCTAGACGCAGCCGCACCTGATGAGCTTACCGACCTAGACGTTCCCGAAGCGCCGGATGCACTCACCGACCTTGACGTTGCCGAAGCACCGGATGCACTTACCGACCTTGAAGCCACCGAAGAGCCGGATGCGCTGCTTACACTGCGGTCAGAGCTGGAACCCATAGCGGGGTATCTTTGAGCCGTGCTGCGACTCAGATTGCTGTCCCACCCGCCGTTGACCATACGGTTAGGAGTAAAACCGGCGATCCTCGAACTTGTAGCCGGAGTGCCATATACGTAGAGACTGTAGCCTGAATAATATGGACCATACCAGTAATTATAGTGCCAGGGATTATAATAGTAGGATGAACCGTAAAAATATGGGCCATAATAGTATGAACCGTAATAATACGGGCTGTACCAGGGGTCATAAAACCAAGGATCGTAATATATATTGCGCGTATAGTACCAGTAACGGCTGTCAAAATAGTTGTTCCAGTAAAGTATATCCCAAAGTATATCATCATACAATGAGAAATAGGAACGTCCGTAACGGTGGAAACGGTACAGGCGGCGTGTCAGATAGAAATCATCGACTGCGTCACTGTATCCCTGCGCATACGTTCCATCGGAATTCACGCCGTTCTCGCCAATAACATATATCGTATCATGTATATATACTGTGGGAACGTTATCAAGTATCATACCGTCATCATACTCTATCTGAGCGGCGCCGTATGAATAACGGCGGTTATACTCATCGGGATCACGGTCGAATATCATTTCGGGAGTATTAACAGGTTCAGGAGCCTGAACCGCAGTTGCCGGCATCTGGGTCGCAGCCGCCGGCGCTACAGTGGAGGACTTTCCGCTGCTTCCGGATGAATACAAGTCACTCCGCTGTGCAAAGGTTACTGCCGACACTGTCAGAATAACCATCATTAAAACAGACTTTTTCATAACCGTATTTTTTAAAACATTAGACATATCGTTTTGCTATTTTTTACACTACAAATATAATATGGGAAATAGACCCTGAAACGGGAAATTTCCTATTTATAAAGGGGAAAAACCCTAAATATTAAAAAAGAAAAATGATACGGTAACGTATCTGCAATCGGGCGCCGCTATACGCAAACCCTCGCTGTTGTTATACGTATGACCGCATCAAATCAAGTATAAACCCTATTAAAGTTATGTGAGCGTCTGCGTCACTTCATCAGCAGAGTCTCGAACTCACTGTCGGAGCCCTTGAAAACATTAAGGTCGGTAAATCCCTGAATGCCGTCCACCCGGGCGCGGTCGGTAAACTGCCAGAAACACCATTGCGAGGCCGTGCCGGGTTCGTCAACGTAATAATGGGCTATCCAGAACCGGTATCGGTCAAAATCGGGCGTATCCAGATAGCGGCGTCTATATTTTACCGATGTATATATTATAGGTTTTACGCCATAGTAAGACTCAATGAGCCTCAAAAATTCAAGCAAATCGGCCTGCAGCTTACGGGTATTATGCGGATGGACCTCCACATCTACAACCGGAACCAGGTCGCCGACTGCAAGACTCACGTTGCGCCGGTAGAAACCTGCCTGAACCGACGGCGATGTCGCCGGATTGTAGAAATGATAAACGCCGCAAACAAATCCCGCCTCTCTTGCTGCCTCAATGTTGAAATCGAAGTTGGGATCTTTGAAAGTACCTCCCTCGGTAGCCTTCATAATGACAAATTTGAGCGGATACTCGCTTATCGCCGACGAAGCCGCCACCCTTGTCCAGTCAATTTTCCCCTGATGATGCGATACGTCAATTCCGTAATAACGGTAACCCGATGGAAGGCAGACGCTGTACTCCTTCTCCCCAAAACATGGCTTCCATCTGTAAAAGTAAGGCCTCAAAAAGAAGTGAAACGCTCCCAATGAAACCAAAGCCAGCATCAGCACCGTTAAGAACCAATGCAGCCATCCCGGAGTGACAAAAGAGGAGGACTTCCTCCTCTTTACCGTCTTTTTCCTGCGGGGGGCCGCTTTTTTCTTTTTGGCGGTACTCACACCCTTACGGGCGGTAGATTTCTTCTTAACGCTGCCTGCCCGGGTTGCCATTACATCTGTCTTTTATTTCTTATGCTCAAGCTTCAGAGTTATGGTAGGCTGGTCGCATACTTCAGAGGGACCGAAATACTGGATAGGACCGGGATAGACGAAGCTGGTCTCGCGGGCCCATTCGGCGCGATGCTTGACAAACTCCTTGAAGGGCGCTCCGTTCAAATCCACAAGAGCCTTACGGATAACCGGCTTAAACTCGGCATGACGCTTCTCGATATTCATCATCATAGTAATCGGAATACCGCCTGAAATCCACTCCTCGGCAGGAGCCACCGTATTCTTGACAAATGACATATAACCCGTCTTGCCGGAGGCTATCAGCATGGATGCATTATAACCCAAACTGTAACAGTAGTTGGCGTCGAAATTTGACGGAGCGGCGCAACGTCCCTCGTAACCGCAGAAATGACACTGCGTGGCATACTTTCCAAGATATTTGCCCTCTTTCTTCCATTCGGCCAACTTGACCCCTACCATATCGGCCAGAAGCTGTTCGGTCTCAATAAGCGATACCTGTACGTTTCCGTGCGGGTCGCGTTCAAGCGCCAACTGATGGCTTACATTCTCGGGCAGACTATTGAAAATTTTAGCATTCTCCTCTGACAGCTTACAGAGAATATACTTTATCTTCTTATCGGCCTGGATCATATCAAATTCGGCCTGATTGGCGGCCAGTACGTCATTCAGCTCTGAGATGAGCCTCTTGATGGCGGGGATGAACTCGATCAGACCCTCAGGAACCAGCACACTGCCAAAGTTGTGGCCGCGTGAAGCACGGTCGGCAACAATACCTGCTATATAGGTAACAATATCGTCAAGAGTCTGATTCTTATCTTCAACCTCCTCACCTATCAGGGCAATACTGGGCTGGGTCTGCAGAGCACACTCCAGAGTAACATGGCTGGCCGAACGGCCCATCAGCTTGATGAAGTGCCAATATTTACGGGATGAGTTGCAGTCGCGCTCAATGTTACCGATAATCTCGGAATAAACCCTGGTGGCGGTATCAAACCCGAACGATGCCTCAATATGCTCGTTTTTCAGGTCACCGTCAATGGTCTTGGGGCAGCCTATAACCTGCACGCCTGCTCCTATAGACTTGTAATACTCGGCCAAAACACAGGCGTTGGTGTTGGAATCATCGCCGCCTATTATAACAAGAGCCTTTATATCGAGAGCCTTCAGAATTTCCAGACCCTTATCGAACTGTTCCTTTTTATCCAGCTTAGTACGGCCTGAACCTATCATATCGAATCCGCCGGTATTGCGGTACTCATCAATGATATCTATTGTAAGCTCCATATAGTTGTGTTCCACAAGACCATCGGGGCCCAGTATGAAACCGTACAGCTTGTTGGCAGGATTCAGTCTTTTCAATCCGTCAAACAGACCGGCTATCACATTGTGGCCGCCGGGAGCCTGTCCTCCGGAAAGTATAACTCCGGCGTTCAGCGACTTCTTGATGGGAGTTCCGTCCGACGGTTCAAATATTATATACGGCATACCGTATGTGTTGGGAAAGAGTTTCTTCACCTCTTCCTGATCTGCTACCGACTCTGTGGGACCGCCCTCAACAATCTTCAAAGCGCCGCGCAAAGCCTTTGGAAGTTTAGGCTGATAAGCGTAGCGGGCAATCTGTAATGCACTTTTTTTTCTGCTCATTTGAATATATAATTAAAAAATCCGTCCATATAAATGCCTGACATCCGATGCCCCAAAAACCGGAGCAAAAGTCTTGAAAAATGTCATCCGGCAACAATATGCAAATTTCGCAAAAAAGACCGATTTTGCAAACTCCGAACATATAAACAAAGACTAAATTGAAATAATTTCATCAAAGGGCAAACCTCACCCTCCATTCATCCTGCCTTTACACCACTTTCGCCATAATTTTACAGGCTATCCACAGAGCCATAAAGGAGCCCTCACAGACCACTATGCCATACCTTCACGAACCGTCACAAAGTCGGCACAAGTCCGGCACTGACCTACCACTCTTTAAAAGCCGGTGTCCAGCACGTAGGGTGTGCCGGAAGCGGTGATGCCGGCTCCGGTGAGTTTGAAGTTTCTGCTGTAGGAATTGTTGTAGAACTCTACGCGGGCGTATCCCTCTTCATCGGTTATCACGTTGGGATTCCAATAGAGCGTACGGCGATAGTCAACATCGCCTGTGACAGGCCCGTCAGGATATGAAGGCGAATAGAATGCAACGGGCATTGAAAACCCTTGAACCGAAGTCGCCCTTTCGCTCAGGTTACGCATATCTTTTTTTGTCGGTTGCAGGTGCGGCTCTTTTAGCAATACATCTACCAAATAGTAGCGACTGATATCGGTCTGAGCTTCAAGAAAATAATTTAAATCCAATTGACGATTTGCCTGCTCGTTAAGCAATGGCGTAAGCGTAATGATATGGCTCCTGTACATCGGCTTGTCGTAAACCAGAACACTCTTGATGTTCATCATATCAAGAGTTAACGGGGTTTCACTTGCGTATGGAACCCTGTCTTTAAAGTGTACATAATAGATTACAGGATAAGAGAAATGATATCCCAGTTCCAAAAGATACCCATAAAGGTCTGTGGTATATTCACCCTTGTCAAGCTGCAATTCGGTCTCTCTGGCAACGTCCCACGCCCTGTATGTGTCATAATCGACAAATTGACGCTTAGCGGTAATATCGACCTCATCGAGCAAAATGCCCTCATCAACCTCTATTACAAGAGGCAGCGTGTCATTCGATGAACTCCTTTCATCGGCATCGGAATTGAAATCGGAAAAAACCGGAATCATTTTCTTCAAATTTTTTTCGGCAGCCTCAATTTTTCTCGGTTCCGGCACATGAACACGGTCCAGTTGTATTCTCGTACCGGTTTCATATTTGACTTTTCCGTTGCGCTTATGGGTTACAAGTCGCAAAGAGAGTCTGGCACTATTATAGAAATCGCTCAGGTTAAATCCAAAGTAACCTGTTGAGTCAGTCGTATATTTGAACGACTCAAAGCTCGTCTTGTCATCGTACGGCGTGACGGTCGCCAGAACATCAACATCGGCTACAGGCGCGCGCTTTGCATGTGAAAGTA
>Ga0209723_1000579_pt1 | contig 67119 bp, 61 predicted proteins | sample BiotimSIPDNA_2_FD_185750 | JGI IMG/M metagenome (GOLD analysis project Ga0209723, IMG submission 185750) | Anaerobic biogas reactor microbial communites from Washington, USA - Biogas_R2 time_0 SIP DNA (SPAdes) (version 2) | ecosystem: Engineered > Bioreactor > Anaerobic > Unclassified | place... | reverse complement strand
CTGATGCTTGATTATATATGGTCGGGGTGGAGGGATTTGAACCCCCGACACCTTGGTCCCAAACCAAGTGCGCTACCAGACTGCGCTACACCCCGTTTTATCCAAAAAAGATTTATAATATAAATCTTTTTTGGCTTGAATGGAAATCAAAAATTAATCTGTATTTAAAAAAGTTTTTATTCGCTGAAGCCGAAATAATAAATCTCATGTATCGATCTTTAGTAGAGGGCTAAAGTTTTAGTTAAATTAGCTACCGTTCGGGATTTAATTATAACTCATCGTTACCAATATCCCATCATCTTCAATGGTAACATTTCGTATAAACAGTTTTGCTATTGATGTTCTGACATCTGATGGTTCCAATATATAGAAAGTGGAGTTTTCGAGATTACTTCGTAGTAGTTCACGAATTAATTCCCTTATTCCTCGTTGAATCCTAGATTCAAGTGTACTTAAATCAATGATGATTGAATCAACCTCAACATCACTGAAAAAGAATCGTCCGGTTCTGTTGTCAAAATCAAGACTGCTCGAGAAAACAACTCTACCGCTGCTGATTTCGATTACACCTAATTCTCTCGGCGTTATTACTGCGTCGATTCCAATAGTAAGAAGATTTTTACTTCTGCCTAACATTAATGATGGGTTTTGAAGGGTTACTTGTGCAATTCCACCATAAGTTTGAGATTCTGGAAACTTTTGTTGAAGATCATCTCTTATTTCATTTTCAGGTATTTTAATATTTACCGTTCGGCCGCAACTGCATAGAATCAGTATTAGCAGAGAAAAAGATAAAACTTTTTCATGAACATATTTATCCACTTTCATACCTTTTAACAAGCTTTTATAATGAATAAATCAAGTGAATCGCAAAATGTGTTCCTTAGACAATGTTGATCTTTAGTAAACAAAAAAGTTTTCATCAACAATTACAAGATTATTGTATTTGCTGTTTTTTTCATTAGCCACAGAGGAACATTGTACGGTGGATAAAAAATTTTCAAATCGGGAAAAAAAGGTTTCTGAATTTCAGATCTTTTGAAACTGAATGTGTCAATAGTTGTATTACTGCGATATGTAATCATATCTTTTTTCGGTATTGTTTCAAAAGAACCGAAGTTGTTTGCCATAAAATGCGGGATTCCGTTAACACAGTAATTTTCTGAAACGATGCCTCCCCGGACCAGTTCTTTACATGCACTATTCACTGTAAAGAGTGAGATTGAATGAAGCGGTGATTTTTGTCTTAACGTTTTTATAACTTCATCAATACTGTCATAATAAATTAATGGCAGGACCGGGCCAAAAATATTATCATAAAAGAGAGGGTCGTTGTTATTTTCAATTTCAATTAGAGTTGGTGAAATATAAAGGCTTTCTTCATCCAGGATTCCACCTTCAATTACTTTTCCGTTACTGGATCGTAACAAAGTTTTGATCCGATGAAAATGGATTTTGTTTATTATGCGTGCAAATGCTGTTGAATGGCGTGGAGTAGGACCATAAAATTGATTTAGAACCTCAGTAAGAGAGTGTGTGAATTCATTTTTGATTTTTTTATGTATGAAGCAGATATTTGGTGCGAAGTTGGTTTGTCCTGCATTAAAAAATTTACCAGATGCAATCCGTCGGGCAGTTGTTTTTACAGGTACATCTATATCGATAATACATGGATTGAGACAATAATTTTCATGTTTGTGGTCAATAAGATTTCTGGTGCAGGATTGCATTACATTTCTACCAGTGATCTCTCCCCCGCAAAAAAATACCCTGTCCACTTCCTCATTTTTAATAACCTGCAAAGTGCTATTTATATTACCTTCAAAACAGGCAATAGATAAATTGTTAAAAGTTTTGTTAATTAAATCGGTTATAACTCTTGAACTTGCTGGAGCGAATTCTGAAGGTTTAACAAGCACACAATTACCAGCGCTTATGGCAAAAACGAGAGGCTTGAGTAACAGGCCAAAAGGATAGTTCCATGGGCCAATAATCAAAATAATTCCAAATGGCTGAAGATACTGAATGCCTTTAGTAAACAGGTTAAGAAAAGGTATATCCAATCGTTTAGGGTTCATCCAGAAACGCAAATTCTTTTTAGCATAACGGATATCAGACAATACAGGAGCTATTTCGCTGGCGTAAGCTTCAGCAGGAGGTTTGTGCATATCCAGATAAAGACTATTTAAAATGTCTTCAGAACCACTCAGTAGCATATTCTCCAAAAGATCCAGTTGTTGTATGCGCCACTTGTAATCCATAGTTTTACCGGTTAAAAAAAACAACCTCTGGTTTTTTAGATGTCTGGATACTGAGTACATACATCCTCTCCTTATATGCTGCCATTTAAATCAGCAATTAAAATACCAAAGCAAATAAATAATAAACATATTGGAAATTCGCAAATTGAACAACTCAAAAAATTTATTTTCTGAAAACAGGAATACTTATCGGGTATATTTTTTAAATTGATAAAAAAATTGCTTATAATCATAAAAAACATCTATCTTAATAAAAGATATTTTTAATATTATATTGATAATAAAAAATTTGCAATTTCAAAATTTACCAGATCTTTTAATGTTTGAATATTTGTATCCTGAAATTTACCTTAATCTGGAGAAATATATGGATAGATGTCCGGAAGTGTGTGGAGGTAAGTGTTCAGAATGTAACCATTATTATGGTGAATGCAAAGGCTGCTCTATTTTAAAAGGGAAAGTTTTCTGGGCAGCTTTTGTTGATGATAATGGGATTTGCCCAATTTATGATTGTGCAGTTAATTCCAGAGGCTTAACTAATTGTGGGGAATGTAACGAGTTGCCGTGTGAGCTTTATTTTAAATTAAAAGACCCACAATTAACAGATGAAAAGAACAAAGAAGAAGTATGCAAAAAAGTTAAACTGTTAAAGAATTTAAAAAGGGAATCGTAAATAGTTGTTATTTAAAAAAAAACAGGTTTATTATCATTATCAAAAATTTACCTGACAGTTCCAAATCTCAATCTCAGGGCTAATCCGCCAGCCATTACAAATTTATTTTCTGGTATCAATTGCCATTGTGGGATGATTTCAGCAGTAATTGTAAAAGGGATTGTTTTTATGATCCATTCTGTACCAACTGGCAATTGTGCTCCAAAAAACCAGTCGTTTCCAATTCGCAATGTAAGGCCTGGACCTGTAAATATCGGAAATAATCCGTAGTCAGTCTCAATGTGAAGGAAATGTATAAGGTAATCAGCGAAAAGTTCAAAAATGCCATTTTCAGTAAAAGACCAGGCTGCTCCCAGATCTGCTGCACTGATTTTTGAATACCAGTATTTTATGCTGATACCTACAGGTTCTCCCAATAATACACCTGCTTCAAACAACGGCACTTCAGTAGCCGGTTCGTTTTCGTTTTCCTGGCTAAACAGTTCGGAATTAAGAAATAAAGCTAATAATGACAAAAAAATCAATTTCATATAGATTTCCTGTTAACTGGTTAAGAAATATTCTGTTTCGGTAGTATCTGGAAAACTTTGCACTGCATAACTGTGATCAGGAACTTTTTTGCACAATTTGTAAAATTTTTTTTGGAAAGCATTCCAGGCAATTCAAAAGCTCTGGTTACAACGATCCGTTTTATTGGGTACTACTGATTGTTGTTTGTTTGCAATTTGTGTACCATTACACACTATCCTGGCTTTTTCTGAATATGTGGTCGTGTTTGATTTGCATCAAAAAGAAATGATAAACTGGTTTTTTCACAGGTAAGAAGTTTCTGAGCCGCAACAAGGTGGTATGAGATGTTACAGTATTATTGTTATTAAAAAGTCTGTGAACATACTCATTGGCATTGTATTTGAATCTGGAAATAGTAATATGAAAAAACAGTTACTTGCATCAGGAGAAGGTTCAGAATGAGAAAAGGTGTTCAAGATCAATGTGTAAGCTGTGGAAAAATTTACATAAATAACTATTGGTATAAGCCCAGTCAGACTCCTCCGCATCCACCACGGTACAGGGGCGCGATGTGCCCGGAGTGCAGACAAAAAAAGCTTGACAACAAAGACAATGGTGTTCAAAACAAATCTGTCAAAAAGACAGCAAATAAAAAATGCAATCCCGAAATCGTATTACCCTTATCGTAATATCATTTTTATTAACGTCACCACACTTTAATGTAATAAATTTGCTTACTATGAGCCTGCGAGAAGACGCTCCTGGCACAAAAAAGATTATATGGGGCTGTGAAGGATTTCATATTTACCTGACCAGTTATCGAATCAGCAAGTTATTACCTCTTATCCTTTATCGGTATCCTCATAATTGCAGGTAATCGGGCAGTTCTTTTGACTTCCCAGGCAAACCCTAAAAAGAATCGTTACTGTTTCGGTAGAATTGAATCATCATTAAAGTACTTTTAGGCGTTTACAGGGTTATTAATGCTCTCTAATTTACGGTATAAAGATGATAAAGAGATGCCGAGGGCTTTACTTGTTTCATTTTTATCATCTTTGAAATGCTCGATAGCCCTGACAATGTGATGTTTTTCAATTGCGCTGAGATTCCAGGTTTTTTCAGAATCATTTTCATCGGAAGAATTGATGTTTTCAAGACCTGGGAAGTGGGAAAGAGTCAAAGGTTTACCTTGAGCAAGTAGTAATGCCCGTTCAATCATGTTTCTAAGTTCACGGATATTTCCAGGCCACGGGTATCTGCAAAGGTTTTTTACAAGGTCAAGGTCAAGAGGAAAATGGTCATAGTCATAGCTTATTAATAATTGCTTTATAAGTCCGGGTATGTCCTCTGTCCTCTTTCTGAGTGGTGGGATTTCGATAGGAAATACACATATACGATAATATAGATCACTTCTGAACGATTTATCATTTGCTGCTTCTGCCAGATTGCGGTTTGTAGCGCAAATCAATCTGAAATCACTGCTCCTTAGTCTGTTTTCACCGATCCTTCGAAAGGTCCTTTCTTCTATTGTTTTCAGAAGCTCGGCTTGTACTTCCATATCCATATCGCCAATTTCATCCAGAAACAGTGTGCCGCTATCTGCCAGCTCAATTAAACCTTCCCTGTCCTTTATGGCAGAAGTAAATGCACCTTTTGCATGTCCGTAAAGTTCACTTCTTAACAATTCACCTCTTAGACTTGAGCAGTTTAGTTCTACAAATGCGCCATTGCTTCTATTACTGTGTTCATGGATCCATCTTGCAAGGACACCTTTTCCGGTTCCTGTTTCACCCAGTAGTAGTATTACAGTATCGTTATGGGCACCTACCTGGACATAATTCAATATTCTTTCGATCTGAGAGGATACCCCAAAATATGGAGTTTCTTTTTTTGATAAACGTTTGTGAATTGATTCTCTTTTTCGTAGTTCTTCAACATTCAGACTGTTTTTAAGAATAAGTTCCAGATTTTCCATATCGACGGGTTTTGTAAGGAAATTTGCCGCTCCGTATTTCATGGCTTTAACAGCAGTAGAAACATCAGTTATTCCGGAAATCACTATAATAGCAATTCCCTGTTCAGTATTTAATATATACTTGATAAAATGCAAGGCATTGCCATCAGGCAGGTTTAGATCGAGCAAAACAGCATTAAAATTCTCGGTTGATATTAACTGCTTTGCTTCCTTTATTGTCGCAGCAGCCTTTACAGAGTATCCTTTCTTGCTCAGATAACGGGAATATCCAAAAAGGGTCGCCCCTTCATCTTCAATTAATAATACTTTAGGTGTTTTCACGTTTAAATCCTCCTGAACTTATTCCACCAATCTGTTATCCTATTGTTCGCAAAATATGCAAGACATGTGCCAATAATAGAATTTCTGAAGACATGCTTACCGATTGCCAATAAAAACATTATATCTAAAATATCCGCCAATGTTCTTGTGAATTGATTTCTGTTTTAAGGCTTCAAACACAAATATTTTCCCAGAGTGAAAAAAAAATTGAAAAAATATGTTTCAAAAAAAGGAAAAAGTCAGATAGAACTTCCAGGCGAATCTAAATGCTTTTTATCCTTCCCTTTTTTAAAGTTGTAAAATATACTTGATAAGTGAAAGTGGGAATGGGCATTGAGCAGAAATGGTTTTGTTGTGAAGGTAATATCTACCCGGTAATACGGCTAAACAGCCATGAAACCTTTTTGCCAAAATCTACGGAGCAGGTTGCGTAAAGGAATCGTTACTATTTTGTATAGGTTAAACTTGATATACTTTTTATGACTATGTGGTTGGTATATTGTGTATTAAGTAATGAAACCTTGAACTTTATTCTTCATTTTGATCTGATCAGTTTTTACTTCACTTTGCAGCCATTTAAGGTAGCTCTCATTAGCACCATTGACTGGAATTAAGACAAAACAGGGGCAGTCGTAACTGTGTAAAGATTTAACACGTTCAAATTTGGATGATAACGATCCTGATCTGTTTTTGCTATAATAACAGCTTCAGAGGCTTAATTTATAGTACCTTCTAAACAATAGAAATGAATTCCATCAAAACATTAACACAAGCAGGGAGCCGCTCTTTAATAATAGTTTTAGCAATCAGTCGTGCTTCATCCAGGTTATTGGTTGTAATATAAACAATTATCAAATTCATAAATATTTCTGGCAATTACAGACTACTGGTACAGATACAAAGGGTTACTCAATTTTGGTTATAGGCTCTTTTTTTTTCTCCTGATCGTGAATTATTTTTCCCAGAGCTTTCATTGGAACCGGTTTTTCGAAGAATACAGCATCCAGTTTCAGAAGGCGTTCTTCTGCAATTTCTGATACATATCCAGAAATCAGTATTTTTTTTACTTCAGGAGGCAATGACTCCATAAGTTGAAGTCCATTATATTTTGGCATTTTATAATCAGTAATTAAAACATCCACTTTGTTACTGGTTATAAATTTAAGTGCTTCACTTGAGTCGTTGAATGTGTGAACATTACTGTTTTGTGATGAGCACTGGATAAATGTTTTTAGTAGTTCAGTTATCTGTATCTCATCATCAACTATAACTACTTCCAGTTTTTTGTCCATTATAGTGCCTTTTGGATAATGTATAGATTGAATTATGGTTTTCAACCAATCTAATCTATTAATATATTAGAAGTTGGTCTAAATAATATTGTGATATTTTAACGTTAAAATGTTTTAAAAATCAAAAAAAGAAAAAATAAATCCATTCTTTCTGAAATCGTAATACCAAAATGACCTTTTTAAAAAATGCCAGCAAAAATTGTTCAAGAGAAAATGAAGATAATATATTGCGTCCTAAAATTCATTATACAAAAAATCTTCCTGTATTAGATCGCAAGGATGAAATTTTTCAGGCGTTAAATGAAAACCAGGTTATTGTAGTAGCAGGAGAAACCGGTTCTGGAAAAACTACTCAGCTTCCTGTAATTTGTCTTGAAGCAGGTAGAGGTAAAAATGGCAAAATTGGCTGCACACAGCCAAGGAGAATAGCTGCGGTATCCATTGCAGCATATGTAGCCAAAGAACTACGCTGCACAATAGGTAAAGAGGTCGGGTATAAGATCCGGTTTAGTAATTATGATTCAGACCATACATGTGTAAAATTTATGACAGACGGTATTCTTTTGGCAGAAATCGAAAATGATCCGTATCTGCTTAAATATGATACTCTGATAATTGATGAAGCACATGAGAGGAGTTTGAATATCGATTTTATAATTGGATATCTCAGGAAGTTGTTACCTGAAAGAAACGATTTAAAAGTAATTATCTCTTCTGCGACTATCGATACAGAACTTTTCTCGAAAGCTTTTGGAAATGCACCTGTTATTAATGTGTCTGGCAGGATGTATCCTGTTGAAGTATTATACATGAATACACATGAGGAGAATAATCAGGATCTGTCGTATCTGGATGCTGCAATAAATGCAGTAATCGATATCCTTGATTTTCAGGAATCGGGTGATATTCTGGTTTTTATGCCGTCTGAACATGATATCAGGGAAAGTTGCAATCGATTGAAATCTGAAATAACAGGCATTGAAATAGAGATCTTGCCGCTCTATTCAAAACTGGGGCGTTCACAGCAGGAACAGATTTTCAAGACATCCGGTAAGCGGAAAATTGTTGTTGCAACGAATATTGCCGAAACATCAATAACTGTTCCAGGAATTCGTTTTGTAGTTGATACAGGGCTTGCCCGTATTCCCAGATACGCTCCAAAGCTTAGAACCAGTCGTCTTCCAATTGAACCTGTTTCTCAGGCGTCAGCACAACAGCGAAAAGGAAGGTGCGGAAGAGTCGAAAATGGAATCTGTATAAGATTATACAGTGAAGAGGAGTTTTTAAGCAGAAATCCTTTCACTGCACCTGAAATCAAGCGATGTAATCTTGCTGGTGTAATATTGACAATGATTGCACATAACCTGGGTGATATAGAGAAGTTTCCGTTTCTGGAACCTCCATCACATCAGGCTATCAATGAAGGTTATGCGGCTTTACGTGAGTTGGGGGCAATTGGTGAAAACAAAAAATTGACGAAACTGGGAAAACAAATGGCTCAATTACCACTTGATCCTCATATCGCAAGAATGGTCATTGCTGCAAACAAAGAAAATGCATTGCGGGAGGTCCGAATTATTGCGTCTGCACTTTCTATAGTTGATCCCAGAGAACGTCCACTGGAAAAACAGGAGCAGGCAGACCTGATGCATCGCAAATTTATTGTTCAGGGTTCTGATTTTCTTACCTATGTGAGACTTTGGGATACGTATCATCATGAATGGAGTAGATTAAAAACCCAGAATAAAATGAGAAAATTCTGTGCTGACCACTTCCTTTCCTGTGTCAGAATGAGAGAATGGCATGATGTTCATAATCAGCTTTGTGAAATAACAGATAAAATGAGGATGTTTCGTGTTAATAGTATACCTGCATCAAATGATGCTGTTCATAGATCCCTGTTGACAGGACTGTTTTCTAATTGTGCAAGAAAAAAGGAACAGTCATCTTCCTATCAGGGTACAAAAGGAAAGGAACTGTTTATTTTTCCTGGCTCATCGGTTAATAAATCCAAACCGGAATGGATAATGTGTCATGAAATTGTAGAAACGAGTTTGATGTTTGGAAGAACAGTTGCCCCGGTTGATCCACGATGGATTGAAGAGCTTGGGGGTCACCTTTGTAATCGTACGTACAGTGAACCATGGTTTGACAGCGAAACCGGGTTTGTCAGAGTCAAAGAAAGGGTTACATTATTTGGGTTGCCTGTAGCGGAGCATGATGGAGTTCATTATGGGCATATCAACCCCAAAAAAGCATCATCGGTATTTATTCAACAAGGCCTGGTTGAAGAAATGTTGAATGCAGATTTCAAATTTTACTGTAATAACAAGAAATTGCGCCGCGAAATCGAAAAAATGGAAGATAAGCTTCGGACACGTTCCCTGTTTGCGGGTGAAAATGCTGTTTACGAGTTTTATTTCCGGAAATTAAAGGGCGTGACATCTGTAAGGGATCTGAAAAGTTATCTTTTCAAGAACAAAAATGAAAGATCTCTTTTTATGAAGATGGAAGATCTTTTAACAAGCGATATCCCTAAAATCCTGGAATACCCCGATCATCTTTCTATTGGAGAAAAAAAGTTTCCTTTGTCTTATGATTTTGTTCCTGGCAATGAAAGGGATGGAGTAACTGTCAGAATCCCTGTAAATGAGATTTCAATTGTTCCTGAGAATCTGTTTTCATGGCTTATTCCACCATTGTGGCCATCAAAGGTACGGGAAATAATCAGAAATTTGCCAAAGAATACAAGAAAAAAACTGATGCCTGTTAACGAAAAAATCGCTGAAATTGTTTCCTGTCTTGATTATTCTCAAGAAACTTTCGAAAGCTGCTTTTCACGTATAATCTACAAATTGTACGGAATAGAAATAGATCTGGAGTTAATTACCCGGATTCAGTTGCCGGATCATCTGGTAATGAGAATTGAATTGATAGATAAAAAAGGGAAAATTATCAGAGAAGGAAGAGGCGGGGCTGTTTTGGAGACTTCAGAATCGAAAGAAAATAAAATGGATTCAAACTACTGGACGAACATGGTTCATAAGTTTGAATTAAAAGGGATCAGGGAGTGGTCTTTTGGGGATTTGCAGGATTGTGTCAGTCTGGTATCATCTCAAAACAGTATACCGCTTTACGGATATCAGGCATTAAAACCCGCAGGGGATTCTGTCGACTTATTACTCTTTTCATCAAGGCAAAAAGCAGCCCTGATTCACGGAGAAGGGATTAAGGCACTTTTGGAAATAGTATGCAGTGATGAATTCAGTTGGATTGAACGCGAAATGAAAATTACAGATCAACTTAAAATGCTTTGCATCCCTTTTGGAGGAACAAAAAATATCAAGTTAAAACTATTCAATTCCATACGTAACTTCCTTCTAAGACTATCTGATGATGTCCCAAGAAAAAAGGAACAGTTCGATAAGCTTTGTGTCAGGGTGAAAAAGGAAGCGAGGGGAATTGGCTATGAAGCGATAGCTTTACTTGAAAAGTCCATGAATCTTTTAAACCATAATTATGCACTGCTGATGAAAGAGAAAAGGTCAAATCTTGTCTCACTCAGGACGGAACTGAACAATGATCTTGATTATTATAAACAGGAACTTATTGAAGGTGTAGGGTATGAGCGGTTCAGATTGTTTCCACGTTATCTCGAAGCGTTTAGATACAGAATTGAACGTGCTTTTTTGAATCCTTCAAAATATATTGAGCGCAGAGATCAACTGGATAAATTCAGAAATGTGCTGTTTGAGTGGAAAAAGGTAAAAACGGACAGAACTGGCCAGGATGCAATAGAACAGTTCAGGATTATGATTGATGAATATGCTATTTCACTCTTTGCGCAACAGGAAATAAAAACTCTTTTTCCGGTTTCGAAGAAACGGCTTGAGAAAAAGCTGGAGGAATTAGCTTCAATTATCAATAAAGGCTAAACAGTATCATTTAGCTTTTATCGGATGAAAAAGGAAATTGTTATTGATGTCATTTACTATTTTTAGCTTTAGAGAGGAAGGATCTGGTGGTCCAACTGGTCTTCAAAACCAGTAACGGGCGGATAATACCGTTTGTGGCAGGTTCGATTCCTGCTCTCTCTGATACTAAATGCTGGTTTCCACACTTTAAAACTTTATAACAAATCAAATAATGGATTCTGAATTGTCAAACAAACGTTTTCGTCAGTTGCCTGGTGTAGATCGTGTATTAAATACAGAAACATGTTCAAGGCTGATTGAACAATATGGCAAGCCGGTTGTAACTTATGCTGTTCGCAGCGTTATTGATCAAATGAGAAACAGAAACAGTTTTGACAGTGCAAAAATCTCACCTGATTCCATAGCCGGTCGTGCTTCAGAAATTGTTCATGCAGTTTCTGAAACATCTCTGAGACCTGTAATTAATGCAACAGGTGTCATTCTTCATACGAATCTTGGTCGAGCTCCTCTTGGTGATGATTTAATATCGGAGATAGTGCCAGTTTTAAAAGGTTATTCAAATCTGGAATTTGATTTGAAAGCTGCTAAACGTGGTCATCGAGTAAAGCATATTTCGGAACTACTGTGCTATCTCAGTGGCGCGTCGGGAGCTGTTGTAGTCAATAATAACGCTGCAGGTATCATACTTGCGCTTAATACACTTGCCCGTAACAAAGAGGTTATAATTTCAAGAGGAGAACTGATAGAGATCGGAGGGGCATTCAGAATACCTGAGATAATGGCTGCATCTGGTGCAAAAATGGTTGAAGTGGGGACTACTAACCGCACAAAGCTTTCGGATTATGAAAAGGCGATCACTTCCCAGACAGCTGCAATATTTAAAGCACATAAATCTAATTATACGATACAGGGATTTACTGAAGAAGTTTCGGTGAAAGATCTTTCCATACTGGCCCATTCACGCGATCTTCCGTTTTTTTATGATATTGGATCTGGTCTTATAAGAAAATCTTCCATACCGGGATTTGAAAAAGAACCGGATGTTCGAAGTGCTGTTAAGGATGGTGCTGATCTGGTGATGTTTTCGGGAGATAAACTTCTGGGAGGATCTCAGGCTGGCATTATTGTTGGGGCCAGGAGTTTTACAGATGAACTTTCAAAAGCGCCACTTATGCGTGCTTTGAGAGTCGGGAAGCTTACAATTGCAGTTCTGGAAAGCGCATGCAGGCACTATTTATCAGAAGAAAATCTTAAAAATAAGAATCCATTATTTCACTTTTTAGAGAGAAAACCTGAAAAACGGAAAGATATGGCTGATACTCTTGTAAAAAAACTGTCCGACAGGGGAGTCAGATCAAAAATAGTAAACAGTTTCGGATTCTGTGGTGGTGGAACTTTACCTGAGCTTAAACTTCCAAGTGAGGCAGTCATGCTTATTCCACCATCTGAAAAAGTCAAAGAACGACAGGCGTTTTCTGAAAAAATATTCCACAGTTTGCTTCAGAGAAAAAAACCGGTACTTGGTATTCTCCGTGAAGGCAGGGTTTTGTTTGATATGTTTGCTTTAGAGGAGAAAGAAATCGAAGAGACCGCATCAGCAGTGGCAGATTGTATAGGAGAAGCAAATGAGCAGGCACCTGATTTTGGGTACAGCCGGTCATATTGATCATGGCAAGACCGCTCTGGTAAAAAAAATAGCAGGTATAGATTGTGACACTCATAAAGAAGAAAAAAGACGTGGCATAACAATAAATCTTGGATTTGCCAGTCTTGAAATGCCATCAGGTGATAGAATAGGTATCGTTGATGTACCTGGTCACCATGATTTTGTTCACACAATGGTTTCGGGTGCAAGCGGAATTGATATGGCATTACTTGTTGTAGCTGCTGACAGCAGTGTCATGCCTCAAACACGGGAACATCTCTCGATTATGCAGATGCTTGGTATCAGTGGTGGAATCGTTGTATTAACCAGAATTGACTTGGCAGAATCTGAACTTGTTGAAACAGTTGTTTCTGAAGTACAGGAACTTGTAAAGGGTTCGTTTCTTGAAAACAGCTCTATTGTAAAGGTGTCTTCAAAAACCGGCGAGGGAATAGATACCTTGAAAAATGAAATCTTCAGATTGTCATCAACTCTTCGGCAGCGTTCTGTCGGCGAAGTATTCCGTATGTATATAGACAGGATTTTTAGCGTTGCAGGTTTTGGAACGATAGTTACAGGATCTGTGCTTGGTGGCAAAATTAGTACAGGTTCGAAGCTTTATATTTTACCTGGTGAAAGAGAGATTCGGGTAAAGAGAATTGAAAGATATGGGCAGGAGGTAGATAGCGTTGTTGCGGGAGACAGGGCATCTGTAAACATATCCGGATTGTCAAAAAATGAGTTTGCCAGGGGGATGCTTCTTTCAGATCATAAGTTAAGGCAGACCAAATTGCTTGATGCCAGGTTGAGGCTTTTTGATCATGGTAAGGTACTGAATTTATGGTCGAATGTAATTTTTCTTACTGGCACATATGAGGCTCAGGTACGTATACATCTTTTAGGTAATAATATATTGAGAAGCGGTAGTGAAGAGCTGGTTCAAATTCATCTGCCATCAGCAATCGCAGTTCAGAGCGGTGATCATTTTATAATTCGATCCACTTCAGGGGATTTAACCCTTGGTGGTGGTGAGATAATCGATCCATTGCCACTTCATCATAGAAGACGACCCGAAGAACTGATAAAAAATCTGTATCGATTGTCACAAGGTAATTTCGCAGATCTGGTTTCTGCCGAAATCCGTAAGCATTTTCTTGGAATTTCTGACAGGGCTCTAAGTGAAACTTTAAATGTTTCGATAAAAGAGGTTGAACGTGTAAGGTCTGATATCGACTTGGATATAATGGTGTTTGTTTCGGGTAATCTGAAATTTTATATAAGTAAAAATCATTATCAAAATCTGACCAGGAAAATTTTGGAAAATATTTCGGCTTTTCATCAGAAGAATGCACTTAATGAACACGGAAGGAGTGTTGATGAGCTAAGGGGAATGCTGGGATTTCGTTCAGATTCAGAATCGCCAGAAATTCTGCATTGTATTCTTGATGAGCTTGTTGCACAGAAAAAACTTAAAAAGGTAAAACATACCTGGGCGCTCGAAAGTCATGATGCGGCTAAGAAGGGTGAATTCGATGCCAGGATACAGGTGGTAGAGAAATATTTATACGAAAGCAATATGCGTGTGCCGGTAATGAAGGATCTTGAAACTTATGCCTTGCACAATGCAATAGATCGCAAAATGTTGAATCAGATACTGAAATTTATGGTTTCCAGGGGAACAGTATATCATGTTGAAGGTAACTACATTTATTCAGCTATAGTTGATAATGCGCGAAAAATGTTACTGCGTGAACTTGGTAACAGGAAAGATGGAATTACAGTTGCGGGTTTCAGGGATCTTATAGGTGGAAACAGAAAAATCTGTCTTAATCTGTTTGCAATATTTGATAGTGAAGGAATAACAGAGCGTAGAGGAGATTTCAGAGTGTTGACTGAAAAAGGCCGATCACAGTCAAGTGGAGTCGGGGAGAAGTGACTTATAAAGGAAAATATACTTATTGAGAATTTTTCGGGTTTCAAAACATGATTTATATGTTTGTAATGCTGTTTCCCCCATGTGTATTCTCAGTTTATGGTCAGTAAGAAGTTTGTCAAGCGCATTCCGTAAATCATCAGTATTATCCGGTGATATCAGGAGGCCCGATTTGCCATTTTGGACTATTTCATTTATTGGTGAAACATCAAGAGCAACAACAGGTTTACCGTAACACATGGCTTCGGCAAAAACAATACCGAATGTTTCATCATGCGATGGTACACATATAAATTCACAACTGGATAAAAGCCAGTATTTGATATTTTCATCAATCTCTCCCAAATCAATTATAGAATCGTTGCGTATTTTAATAGGTTCTCCTGGGCCTGCTATAACCAGTTTAACAGATGTTTCAATTCCTGCAAAAGCTACAAGAAGCATTGCCAGGCCTTTATGAGCTTCCCGTCTTCCCAGGAAAAGAATGAATCTTTGTGGAACTGGTGGTTCCGAGATAGTTGGTTTCGATTGTTCCGGGATAATGGGTGGAATTACAACCAGTCTGGTTTTTTCTGTATGATTACAGGAGAGGAATCTGTTTTTAAAAGATTCTGTGGGACATACTACTGCATCAGCATAACAATAAGTCTGTAATTGGGCTGGTGAATCACCCCATTTACCGAAATGTATATATGGTGAATGAATAAAAGATATCCCTTTTTGAAGACATATTTCAGAAATGCATCGTGCCGGATAATTTGTGGAAAAGCAGTGTATGATAGAGCACTCATCAACTAATTTTTCCAGTTTCCGTTTATAAGCAGCTTTATAGAAGATAAACAGGAAATCAAAAAGTTGAGCAGACTTAAATCGTCTTCCGGGTGGAATATTCCATATCAAAAGTGGCAGCAGAATCAACCTTTGAATTGGAGAAGCTTTCAGATGGAAAATATTTGTATCGTATGGATCATTGCAGGGGCATTCTCCCTTGATAGTTGAGTACTTGCTGAATAATGTTGATTTTTTTGGAATACAGTGTGTTACAATATAAACGTTAAAATGGTTTTTTAGGTTTTTAGCAAGTATTTGTACTGTTTGTTCGATACCGCCTTTTGCAGGCCAGTATGAATCCGTGATAATCGCCAGTGTTTGCCTAACCATATGTTCCCTGACAAAGTAATAAAGATGGATAAACGTTTGTTGCTGCGATAATCTACTATTATGCCGCATTAAAAGGGTAAATTTATCTGGTGATATATTCGTAGTTGATCTGTTTATACCAAAATGGTCGCAACATCAAACAACTCTTTAAAAATTAATAATCTATAATAAATTTATTTATTGAACCATATTAACTTCATTATAATCTATTTTTACAAATCTGTATACTAGAAAGCTGATAGTTTGCGCACAAAAAATAATTTATGTGTACACTCTGTTTTCACTGGGATGAAAGAATGGTTTGAATATCACTACCGTTGCAAATAAATCAGTAAAAAGGTTATCCAGACTCTGTGTATGGGTTCAATTGTATATGGCAGGCATTTAAGGTATTTAAATTTATTTTTTATAACCACGTGGTTTCAAGTGCTTTAAAAATGGAGACTGTTTTAATAAGTGTTGTTTCAGTAAATGCACTTAAAATAAGGGAAGGGAGTCTGTTTAAAATCTGTTTGAGATAGCTGAGGTTTTATATCAGGCTTAATAAAAATATGATGTGGTTCTGGTTTAAATTGTTATATGTTTTGAGGAGAGATTGTGCATTATCAGAATTATGAACTTGATGAATTTCAGGTAGAAGCTGTAAGGGCTATTGAAAGTGGGGAGTCGTTAATTGTAGCAGCCCCAACCGGATGCGGAAAAACACTTATTGCTGAATATGCTGTTGATGTATCATTACAGCGAGGTAAAAGGGTTGTTTATACTGCGCCGATTAAAGCTTTATCCAATCAGAAATTTCGTGATTTCAGAAAACGTTTTGGTGATGAGATCGTTGGGATTCAGACTGGTGATGTAACGATTAATTCTGATGCAACATTGTTGATAATGACAACTGAAATTTTCAGAAACTTGATTTTAGAAGATTCTGGTCGTCTTGCAAATATTTATTATGTAATTTTTGATGAAATTCATTATCTGGATGACCCTGAACGTGGAACTGTATGGGAGGAGAGCATTATTCTTGCTCCTCGTGAGATTCGTTTTATGTGTCTTAGTGCTACAGTGCCAAATATAAAACAATTGGCATATTGGATGGGAACTGTTCGAGATACAGAATTCAGAATTATTGAAGAGACTCATCGTCCGGTTCCTCTCAAACATTTCTTTTTCAGCCCGAAGTTTGGGTTGATGAGTTTGAATAATATAAAGCGAAAGTATCGCAGAAATCCTCTTGAACGTAAAAAATTTTTACGCAGAAAGCCATCTTCAAGGAGAATTGTTCAATATGTGATTGAACGGGGACAATTGCCTGTACTTTATTTCTGTTTTAATCGACGGTCGTGTGAGTATAATGCAGAACAGCATTCAAGACTTAAGCTTCTTTCACAGGATGAAATTGTACGTTCAAGGGAAATGATTGATGAACTGGTTAATTTGTACAATTTACAAGATTATGATCGGATAGGTTTTTTACGTGAATTATGGGAGTCTGGAACTGCTTTTCATCACGCAGGTATTTTGCCTGCGGCAAAAGAGGTTGTAGAGAGGCTTTTTACTGCTGGTCTTATTAAGTTACTATTCTGCACAGAAACATTTGCTCTTGGAGTTAATATGCCGGCAAGTTCTGTTATTTTCGATGAACTGGAAAAGTTTGACGGCGTTGATTTTAATTACCTGATGACAAGGGAGTATAACCAGATGGCAGGGAGGGCTGGTAGAAGAGGAATGGATGAGGTCGGGTATGTTTATTCTCAGATTATTCCTGAAGCTACAGATCCAAGGCATATAGAAAGATTATTATATGGAAATAATGAAAAGATCAATAGCAGGTTTTATGCATCATACTCTACTATTCTGAACCTTTACAGCCAATTTGGTGATGGAGCTTTTGATATTTTCCGCCAAAGCCTTCGTAATTTCAGGAAAGGTGAATTCAGTTTAACCAAAGAATATAAAAAAGAGGAAAAACAGATACAGAACAGGATCTCTTTTTTAAAAGCAGCGGGCTTTCTTGATGGAACAAGTCTGACAGAAAAAGGTAAGCTTGCAGCAGCTGTAAGCGGGTATGAGATACAGGCTGCGGAGCTCTATTTTTCACGAAGTTTTGAGGATGTTTCTGTTGAGCAATTACCAGTAATTCTTGCCGCTATTATAACTGAAGAAAGCCGGGGAAGAAAAAAAGCTGTTGCTTCTTCAGTGCGATTAAAATTTGCAGCTGAAAAGGTGATACATAAATTGCGCATGAAAGAGATCCGGTTTAATATATCGATGCCAATACGTGAAATGGATTTTTCTCTGGCCGCACCTGTATTTGCCTGGGCAAATGGGTGTTCACTCACAGAGCTCGCAGGATTTGGTGTTCCTGAAGGGGATCTGGTAAGGGTTTTAAGAATAACAGTTCAGCTTTTAAGAACTTTGCGGGATAAAATACCGGATACGTTCCTTTCAGATAATTTTCATGAGGCATTATTACTTATTAACAGAGATGTAGTTGATGCACAGGCTCAGCTTGAAGTCGGTTAGTTCTACTTAAAAACTATCTTAAATAAGATCTGCCAAACATTCGTACTCTTTGCAGATTTCGCCGCAGAATGTAATTTATCCTCTTTTTTGTCTGGCCAGGGTAGAATTCCCGGGTTTGAAGTTATGTTCAATTAAAATTAAACAGTTTTTAATTAAGAAAGTGAAAATGCATAGTATCAGAAATATTGCAATTATTGCGCATGTTGATCATGGAAAAACGACTCTTGTTGATCAGCTTTTTAAACAAAGCGGAATGTTCAGGAAAAACCAGGCGGTTGAAGAACGGTTGATGGATTCTATTGATCTTGAAAAGGAACGTGGAATTACCATCGCTTCAAAAAATGGATCATTCAGATATAAAGGCCACCTTGTTAATGTTATTGATACACCGGGGCATGCAGATTTTGGTGGTCAGGTTGAGAGAATACTGAAAATGGCAGATGGCGCATTGTTGCTTGTGGATGCTCGTGAAGGCCCTATGCCGCAAACACATTTTGTCCTCAAAAAAGCACTGGCTTTAGCTCTTCCTGTTATTGTTGTAATAAACAAAATTGATAAACCGGCTATTCGTCCGGAATGGGTTATTGATCAGGTGTTTGACCTGTTCGTAAAATTGAATGCACCGGATAATATTCTGGATTTTCCATTTATTTACTGTTCGGCAAAAGATGGTTATGCACGAAGAAACCTCAATGATGATTCAAGGACGCTTGAACCTTTATATAATATGATTATTGAACATATCCCATCACCAAAGGGAAATTCTGATGCACCATTGCAAATGCTGGTCAGTTCGATAGACTACTCGCCATATATGGGAAGACTGGGTATTGGGAAAATTACTGAAGGTACTCTCAATGTTAATAAGGATATCGCAGTTGCATTACGTGATGGATCGCTTATACCTGCACGCATTTCAAAAGTATATCGTTTTGAGGGGGTAGGAAAAGTCGCGGTTGAAACTGCTGGTACAGGTGATATCGTTGCTGTTGCCGGAATGGATGAGGTAACTGTAGGGGTAACATTCACAGACCCGCTTTTTCCAAATCCTCTTCCGCCACTCCAGATAGATCCTCCCACGATATCTATGAATTTTATTCCAAATGACTCACCTTTTGCAGGCAAAGATGGCCGTTTTGTAACTTCAAGACACCTGGAGGACAGACTTAGAAGAGAAACATTATCGGATATCGCACTGGTTGTTGAAGAATTAAGTGATTCGATAGGATATAAAGTTTCTGGAAGAGGGGAATTGCATTTATCGATACTGATTGAGCGAATGCGTAGAGAAGGGTACGAGTTTCAGGTTACACGCCCTCAGGTTATTTTTAAACATGAAAATGACAAAAAACTGGAACCTTATGAAGAACTTACTATAGATGTGGACGAAAATTATCTTGGTATTGTTCTTGAGAAAATGGGTATGCGTAAGGGAACTGTACTTCAGATGTCCCAGGATAACGGGATGACAAAAGTTGTGTTTAAAGTACCGACACGTGGTCTTCTGGGGTATCGATGCGAATTTATGACCGATACACGTGGAATGGGAATCATGAACTATGTGTTCCTTGAATATGGTTCGTATGCTGGTGATATCAAAACCCGAAACAACGGGGTAATGATTGCAAAAGAGAGTTGCACAACTGTTGCGTATGCATTGTATAATCTTCAGAATCGTGGCAAAATGTTTGTTGGACCAGGTGTCAATATTTACAGAGGACAAATTGTCGGGGAGCATTGCCGGAATAATGATCTGGTTGTAAATCCGGGAAAGGAAAAAAAACTTTCCAATATGCGGGCTGCGGGTTCAGATGAGAATATCTTGCTTACTCCTCCTTTTGAAATGACTTTAGAGGACTGCATTTCCTATGTTAATGATGACGAGCTGGTGGAAATTACCCCAAATGCAATAAGATTGAGAAAATGCATGTGACAAAATCAAATTTGTAAATGATTTTGAAATATTTTTGAACCTGGATTGAATTCAATACCGTTTTAGTGAAGGGAATAATTTATATTCTTTATCACAGAAAACAGATTGATTAGTAAACTTCTGTATCAATAGAATGTGTTCTATGAAAGAAGTGCTGCGTGCTTTAATAATTGTAAACTCATCCGAATTCTCAGCTTTTATTAAAAAAATCTTATGTGATGGTGGATTTGATCCTCATATTTCTACAATCAGATGTATGGATCAAATTAAAGATGTTTTAAAAGATGAAATATGGGATATTGTTTTATCAGAATATTACATGCCTGGGTTCAGTGTTTTAGATGTTCTTTCACTTATAAATGAAAATGGTTATAAGTTACCATTAATTCTTATTTCCGATGAAAGTAATGAAGAACTGTTGGTAAGAGCCATTAAAGCCGGGGCATGTGATTTCATAAATAAAAAAAATCCTGCCAGACTTGTTCCGGCTATATGCCGTGAATTGGAAGAGATCCGAAAAAAAATTCATATCAGGTCATCAGAATTTGCACAGGTAAAAAAAGAGCAAAAATGCAGTGATATATTGGAAAGTATAATGGATGTATTTTTTACACTCGACGAAAATCTACATTGCATTTTCTGGAATAAAGGAGCCCAGAAATTAACAAAAATTTCTGTGAAATCAGCACTTGCCAAACCGTTTATCGAACTTTTTCCTGAGAATCCGGGAAAAGATATCGAAACAATACTGTTGGAATCAATGCGTTGCCTGGAACAAAAGACATTTACTTTCAGTATGGAGCATGATTCATCACTGAGAATTTTTGAATTGAATACATATCCGGTTGATTATGGGATTTCAGTATTAATGAGGGATATCACAAAAAGGAATTTTACTGAAGAATTCAAGAAATCACAGGAAAAAATGAGAATAGAATTATCACAGGCGAACGAGTTAAGAATTCTTGGTAATCTGACTTCCGGAGTTGCTCATGAAGTGCGTAATCCACTGAATGCAATATCTGTTGTTATTGAAGCACTTTTTCAGGAATTGGGAGATAAAACTGAGTTCTTGCCTTACAAAGAACACATTTTTAATCATGTTGAGCGTTTAAAAAGACTGATGCAGGATTTACTTGAACTTGGGAAACCTATTGAAAAATCTAAAGTTACAACTTTGAATCTTATTGATGTAATTAAAGAAAGTGTGAAACTTTGGCAATGTTCGGGAACAAATACACCAGAAATATTTTTTGAATCAGATTCTGATATTAATTTAAAAATAAAGGCAGATCCACATAAGATTCAGCAGGTATTTGTGAATATCCTGGAAAATGCATCTCAGCATAGTTCCGGTGACAGTAGAATAGTTATAGAGATGTATTCTGTTGATGATTCATGCTGTATTAGCTTTAAGGATAACGGCAGCGGGGTTGAACCGCACTATCTTGAACGGGTTTTTGATCCTTTTTTTACTACCCGTAAAAGAGGAACTGGTCTGGGGTTATCAATTGTAAAGCATATTATTGAATCACATGGTGGAACAATAAAATTATACAATAACGATTCAGCACCTGGTTGTACTGTTCAGATAAAATTACCATTTGATGATAGCTCGAAAGATAACAGTAATATTCAGGCACTTAGTGACCTGTGGACAACCGGGGTTGGACCGGCCCCTGGTGCCTGAATAATCTATCATATCAGGTGTGAAACTTAAATTATTGTAAATTATCATGTTCTTTGCGGCCCTGGCCTTCGTTTACCTCTTCCAGTTTTCGTATTTTCCTGAGAACCTGCACGTGCCGCCCACCAGATTGCGACACCAACAATAGCCAGTAATAAAATTACCCAGAACCACCACCATCCTGTACCATATTCCCTTTGTTCAGGTGGGGGAGCCTGTTGTGCCAAGAGTATTGATGGCAACAAAATAATTATGTTAATAATGTAACTAATCCATTGTATGTTCATAGACCCTCCTTTGGGATAATAAAGATTGTTGAAGATTTAACCAACTGAGATTCTAAGAGGATTAGGATTGGGAAAGCTGGATGGGTTATTGCGATTCTCTGAATAAATTCCTAATTCGATGAACAGTTTTTTAATCTGAAGAACAGAAACAGGTTTTTCAAAAAAATAGGATACACCTGCATTCTTGACTCTTTCTCTGATTTTAGAGTCACCATAAGCTGTAAGAATGATAATATTCACATTCGGGTATAGTTTTTTTGCATCAGAAACAATTTTTAATCCTTCCATCTCGACAGTTCCGGTTAATCTTAAATCTGCAATAATAATATCATAGGAATATTTATTAATCAGCATTTGGGCATCTGTGAGGGTTTGTGATGTGTCTATGACCATCCCTGGGCCTTGGAGTAATTTTCTGAATGCCAGCAGGAGACTCTCTTCATCATCAGCCAGTAAAACCCTCTTCATATAATAAACTCCTCCTTTTGAACTATATTAAAGGCAAAAAGTGGACCATGTTTTGTTGCGTGTACTTATATCAAGAATTTTTCAAAAAAGGTGCAGGCTTTAATCAAGATACTTACATATGTTGTCAGGTATTTCATGTAGATTTTACTAAATACAAAAGATAACGGTTTTTCGGTTGTCGTTGACTCAGATTTAATCAAATATCAGACGAAGTAAATGTACAGATATTATATTATGGTACCTTTCATCATCATGCTGCATTTCGGTACAGAATCTGTTACTATTAAGATCTGTCCCGTGTTTTATAAAACCTAAATCAGACGATTCCTTTATGCGGGTTTTTTCGCAGGCATTCGCATTTAAGGGGTTTATGTCTGCCTGGCAGTATTATCAGGTAAAGATAAGTTTTCATAGTCAGTAAAAACCCCTTGCTGTGTCAAATGTCTTTTTCGCAGGACTCATCATTCGATTAACCGTCCGATACAGGTAACATGTAAACTTTACTTATTTGAAATCAGGATTTGATGATTAAAAAAAACGTCCTTGTAGTTGATGATGAGGAAGCCATCCTCTTGGCATTTAAGAAACTCCTCCAAAGGCCAGGTGTTAATGTTGACGGCTGTGATAGCCTTTTAGGTGCAAAAGAAAAGGTAGTAGAAAAACTTTATGATATCGTAATTGCAGATTTAAGGCTTTCTGGTACACTAAGTCAGGAGGGATTTGAATTAATCAAATTTGTGAAAGACAGATCTGCTGAAACCAGAATTGTTTTAATTACAGCATATGGAAGTAATAGCATTAAAGAAAAAGCACGTGAAACTGGAGCAGATTATTATTATGAAAAACCGGTTTCAGTTAATAACCTCAATGAGATCCTTAAGAGTATCGGTGTAGAATAAATACGTTTTAACTTTGAATCGGTTCATTAACCGGTTCTCGTTTCCATGGTTTTTTCTGGCATATTACAAAATATGAGTAATAGACCGTAATTGCAATTGCAGAACCAGTCAGAGCACCGACTATGACATCAAGTGGATAATGTACTCCCACATAGATTCTTGAATATCCGATCATTGCTGCAAAAATTAAAAACACTGGTTTTAACCTGGGGTAAAATAGGCTAAAGAGTGTAGCCTGAGCAAAAATATTCATGCTGTGGCTCGACGGAAAAGAGAAGGATCTTTTATACCCAAGAAGAAATCTGCCCCCTTCGACAAGAGCTTTGGGGTTACATGGGCGTAATCTTGCAAAGAATGGTTTCATAAGCCGTGCGGATACCGGATCTGTTATTGCAACGGTTAGAATTGAAAGTCCAATAATTATCAGTGCTTTTTTCCTCTCCTTCACTACCAGAAGTATGATAGCTGCAAAGCCCGGAATGATCCAGAATTTAGCTTCAGTTATTGTTGAAAAAAAGAGATCAAAAAAGCTATTCGTAAAAGCAGTATTTAAAAAAAGAAAAAGACTTTTGTCTATAGACAAGATTTGATCAAGCATGGGACAGTAAAGCCTTTCAGGAGAAATTATAATGAATAAGTTTTCCCCGTATCGATCCGAATTTTATTTTTGATTTAATCAAAACCGGCATTCTTCGTTCGTCATCAGACAACCATACCTCAAGTTTGTCTTTTTTATTGAATGCTTTGCCTTCACCGACGAGTTTCGGTTCAACAAGGATACAATTGAAAGTTCCGGCATCCACAGATATCTCTTTTTTTTCAAGGCATCTGAAAGATAAGGGGTGAACTTTGGAATGAATATATATATCGATACTGAATTTGTCACCCACTTTCATCATCATGTTACGTACCTGATAGAGTGCTGACAAGTAGTCGTTTGTAAACTGAGGGGCGTCAACTATCTTGAATTTTTTTCTTCCATTGATATGTAATTTACCTGCCGGATGATCATATAATATCCATTGGTCTGATTCGAATTTTCTTCCTTCTCTAAGATGTTGTTCAAAAACAAGAGGGTAAAGTCCATCGGCACATATTGTAGATATGATATAATCACGCATACGGTAAAAGGCGCTGACAAAGTTGTTTGACAGTGCTTTTGCTCCCAGGCGTATTGTGTTGTTTTCAGGTATGTAATCAGTTGATAGTATTACATATCCGGCTTTAAATGGTCCCCAGCTGATTTCATAAACAAAAGTTTCTTTTGAATGTTTAAGAATTCTGTTTTTTACCCTTAATGGTGAATAAAGGGGCGTGATGTTATGTGAAATTTTTATTGAATCTAAATAGAATTTACTGAAGGGCAGGTTGTCGACATCCTGTGCAGCTTCTTCCCATCGAATATCATCATCGCCATAAACAGAGTCGTTAGAAGCAAAAATGACAAACAAAAGGAAAAGTGGAAAAAGAAAACAGGAATGTATGCATTTCATTAGCAAAACCTTTCAGTAATCCAGACTTAAATACCTACTATTCGTATGTGCTTTTATGTTATTTGCTTAAAATTCATTCGCAACACGTGTAAATTAAAACTGTAGTTTGTTTTGGTTTTTTATAAAATCCCAGTCAGCTTTAACCATTATTTCCACAAGCTGATCAAAGAGAACATCAGGTTCCCAACCCAATATTTTTTTTGCTTTGGTTGCGTCACCTAAAAGTAAGTTAACTTCGGTGGGTCTGAAATATCCGGGGTTGATTTTTATAACAGTTTTTCCGCTTTTTTTGTTGATTCCGATTTCATTTAAACCGGATCCATTCCATTCAATCGGCATATCCAGTAGAGAAAAGGCTTTTTCTATAAATTCACGGACAGTGTGTGTCTGGCCTGTAGCAATAACGTAGTCGTCGGGAACATCCTGATTAAGCATCATCCACATTGCTTTAACATAATCAGGAGCATATCCCCAGTCTCTTTTTGAATCAAGATTGCCAATGTAAAGACAATCTTTTAAACCTTCTTTTATCGATGCAGCTCCGATGGTAATTTTGCGTGTTACAAAATTTTCTCCTCTTCGTGGTGATTCGTGATTAAAAAGTATTCCATTAGAGGCATGTAAATTATAAGCTTCCCTGTAATTAATTACTATCCAGTAAGCATACAGTTTTGCAACTGCATAGGGGGATCGGGGGTAAAAGGGTGTTTTTTCACTTTGAGGTATTTCCTGAGCTTTCCCGAATAGTTCTGATGTAGATGCCTGATAGAAACGGGTTTGGATACCGGTCTCTTTTATAGCATCCAGAAGGCGTAAGGTCCCTGATGCATCAACATCAGCAGTATATTCCGGAACTTCAAATGATACTTTGACATGGCTTTGTGCTGCAAGGTTATAGATTTCATCAGGTTTAACCCGTTCCAGCATTCTGTTCATATTGCTGCTGTCGGATAAATCGCCATAATGAAGAAAAAGGTTTGAAGATTCACAATTTGAATTACTACGAAGATGATCGATACGGTGGCGGTTAAAATAACTCACTCTTCGCACTACTCCATGGACCTCATAGCCTTTTTGTAGAAGCAGTTCTGCAAGATATGATCCATCCTGGCCAGTAATTCCGGTTATAAGGGCTTTTTTCACAATGAAGGCTCCATGATATGATTGAATTTCTGAATACTAAAATATAAAGGATTTCGATTTCTGGATAAAGTTAGTGTTTTATGATATTATAAAATTACTTTAAAAATAACTCTGGTAAAGGAAATGTCATATAGCACTGATGCTACTGATTGACTTATTGTGCTTCGGGCTATATTTTTACGATCATGAATAAAAACACAGAAATATTTACTGCTTATTCAGAGGATAACCCTGAAAAACCGGAAAGAACAAAGATCAAAGGCAAATTCTTTCTGATGATCTTTTTCTTGTTAGTTTTTATCGCAACAATGGGAATTAGTTCAGGCGTTTTTTTCCTGTATCGGCTCTATCAGACCCTTCCTACGTTAACCCAGATGCAGAATATTGAACAGCCACTGGTTACCAAGGTTTATGGTAAAGACAGTACTCTTATTCACGAGTTCAGTATAGAACGCAGATTCTGGGTATCTTTGGATGAAATACCTCAAACACTTCAGGATGCAGTTATTGCAATTGAAGACCGGAGATTTTACAAACACTGGGGAATAGATGTAAGGAGAATTTTCGGTGCTATTGTTGTAGATATCATCCAGGGTGGGTATGCACAAGGTGCATCAACCTTGACTCAGCAGCTTGCACGAAATGTTTACCTAACTTCCAAAAGTTCGATGATCAGGAAATTGCGTGAAGCTTTGACAGCAGTTCAACTGGAATCGTGTTATACCAAACGTGAAATACTCGAATTGTATTTGAATCAGGTATATCTGGGTGCAGGAGTTTATGGTGTTGAAGCTGCAAGTGAGCGTTTTTTTAATAAAAGCGTTTCTGAACTGAATTTGAATGAATGTGCTGTAATTGCTGGTATGATTCAGCTTCCGGAAAGATACCGGCCTGATAAAAAAGAGAATATTCCAAGAATCACAGAACGAAGGAATACGGTTTTAAGAGCAATGATGGCTACAGGGGTACTTGACAAAGCAACTGTAAAAGAAATATCATCACAATCCGTTATTGCCAATCCACATATTCCTCGTGCGGGTGTAGGAGCATATTTCATAGAGATGGTTAGAAAGTATGTATCGGATAAATATGGTACTAATCTTTTATATAATGGTGGATTGGAAATATATACTACCCTTGATCCGGTAGCTCAGGATTCGGCCGAGAATGCTGCAGAGCAGCAGTGCCAGGTTCTTCAAAAGCGGCTCAACAGGATGTTTCTGGACAGTTGCAGGGCTGATCGTATGCTGAATATCAGAAAAGATGTTTTTCTGGCCAATTTTGATTCCATTTACAATTCAAACACTGAACAGTTTAGGGATCTTCCGGACTCCCTTAAACTTCGTAAAGCTCAGATTTCTGTAATTGCACTTGAACCATCAACAGGTGCCATTCGCGTTTTAATTGGTGGAAGGAATTTTACCGAGAGCAAATTCAACCGGGCAATAATGGCCCGTCGGCAACCAGGGTCTTCTTTTAAACCAATTGTTTACACTGCTGCATTGGAAAACGGTTTTCATCCTGCTTCTGTAGTTTTAGATCAGCCAATTACATTAATGACTCCGGAAGGAGAGTGGAGGCCAGAAAATTATGATAGAGTCTTTAACGGGCCTATTACAATAAGAAGTGCGTTGGCAAAATCAATCAATCTGGTTGCAATTCAGGTTTTCAATAAGGTAGGTGCAAATACAGTTATCCAGTATGCCAGAAAAATGGGTCTGAAACACCGGTTAAATCCGGTTCCTGCTCTTGCTATTGGGGCTGCAGAGGTAACTCCTATGGAAATGACTTCTGCTTATTCGGTATATGCAAATCAGGGTATACAGGTTAAGCCTTACCTTATAGAACAAATTGTTGACAGAACGGGGCGGGTTATTGAAACCAATACCCCAGATGAAGAGATTGTTTTATCACCTCAGACGGCGTTTCTTATGGCTTCGCTTTTAAAATCTGTCGTATGTTGTGGAACTGGTGCATCAATTCCGGGTAGAGGTTTCAGACGTCCTGCAGGTGGGAAAACAGGTACAACAAACGATTATTCTGACGCATGGTTCATTGGTTTTACACCTCAGATAGTTTGTTGCGTATGGAATGGGGTTGATGAGCGTCGTTCTATGGGGCATGGAGTTACAGGGTCAATGGCTTCTATTCCGGTATGGGTTAAAACCATGATTCCTTTACATGAAGATTTGCCTGTCGAAAATTTTAAAATGCCATCAGGAATTAAAACTGAAAAAATCTGCAAGGAATCTCACCTGATTGCCACATCCGCATGTCCGAAAGAAGAGGAGGAGTTCTTCCTGGCTGAAACAGAAATTGATACTTGTGATATACACGGGACATCAAGAATCAATAAAGATCAGAATATGATCAAAATGTTCAGTGCTCCTGATAAAAAGCGTCCAAAATCTATTCAGAAGAAAAAGCGTCCACTAATGTTTTAAGTGTGGAAAGAAAGTGAAATGGTTTTAAACAAATTAGCGGGAAAAGCCTGCTGACAGTAGGGAGCAGGCATAAATTTCCCAAAATTTCAATCAGGGAGAAACTGTTGTCCAGTTATATTGCTGGTCCGTTGTATTGTAAAGGAAATTATTCCTTTGGTATTTGATACCCATTAGAACCATTAATTGAATTATCCTGAGTTTCTTTCTCTAAAAAACCGATTGTAGTTCCGTTTTTACCTTTCCCTTTTAATCTGACAGGTGTAGTTGTATAAGAACGGTTTCCATTAATGACCGGATAATCCGGATTTTCGCTGATATTGGATCTGTCTACCTGTGCATAAAAGTTATGAGAAAGACGATTGCCATGAATGTTATTATAAACGATCCTGGATCTTCGTGCTTGCTCATCTGCCCATATACCATATTTTTTATTATCATAAATCATATTGTTCTGAATTAGTACTTCGCTTCTATTTGCCAGCATTATTCCACAATAACCGTTTTCGGCTATAACACAGTGTTGAATAGATGATTTAATACTTCTTGCAGATTCAAGGAATATTCCGGTCCATTTATTTCTGTAAACTACTGAGTTTCTGATTTCGGGGAGAGATGCGATACAATGAATACCGGTTTCCTTATTGCTCCTCACTATTACATTTTCGATAATCGGAATAGCATTTTTACAGCGAATACCAATGTTCCCGTTTTCAATTGTAAGACCTGAAATCAGTGCATTATCAGCGCTCATTACAACAACACCGTATCCCCATCCCTGGATAACAGTTTCTGCAGTGTTTTCGCCGATTAATGATATGTTTTCTTTAAGTACAATAAGTTCGCGATATGTACCTTTTTTAACGAAGACCGTATCTCCATGTTCGGCTTTTTCAATACCATCCTGGATTTTTTCAATATCATCCGGTATGATAATTCTTTTGCCGTTTGCAGAAATGAAACATAGAATAATCAGGAGAATTATTTGTGGAATCATTCTGATATACATAAAGACCCTCCTTCGTTAAAATGGACCTTACATATAAAGTAACTCATTTTTAAAATCAAGGCAATCATTCAAATTTAAATTTGTATTCTGGCTCATAGTGTCCAACAATAAAAATTGGTTAATTATGTTGATAATTAAATACAAAGTAGATATAATCTTAAAAACTGGAATGCATATTGCTAAAAATTAATAAAAAATTAACCAATTCAGAAGGAGTTAATATGATTGCAGTTGCCGGAATCAGAAAAAAAGCAAAAGCACTGGGAATCGACGGATCAAAAATGAAAAAAGATGATCTGATAATTGCTATTCAGAAGACGGAAGGAAATTTTCCATGTTTCAAAACTGCGAATGGAAATTGTGATCAGATTGATTGTATGTGGAGAGAAGAGTGTCTGGGTATTAAAAAATCATGAATTTTCAAAATTTACTTGTATCTTGGTAAGAATATTAACTAATTTTCAATATTATGAATAACAGAAAACCCATTTTTTTAGCAGTCACCGAAAACATTTGTATTCCTGTTATAATTGGAATTATTCTTTTGGTGCGGGGGAAACGGGTTTTCTGATAAAAGCAAAAGACTGATTTTAAAGCCCGTTTCCCTGAAGGGGAACGGGCTTTTTCTGTTACAAAAACGATAATTCCTTGATTAATCGTGAAAAAGGTCGTATTTTACACAGCTGTTTTATATTTCCGGTTATCTGTTTTTACCGGATTACAGGGAGGCTTATTTGAAAAAAACGGGAGCACAAATAATTATTGACGCCCTCATTCAAGAGAATGTTGAAGTCTTATTTGGATATCCTGGTGGGGTTGTTATACCTATATTTGACGTACTCTATGATACAAAAGAGATAAAGTTCATACTTACACGTCATGAACAGGCTGCTGCGCATGCTGCAGATGGTTATGCACGGGCTACTGGAAAGGTCGGGGTTTGTCTGGCAACTTCAGGTCCGGGTGCTACGAATCTGATGACAGGGATTGCTACCGCATATCTTGATTCAATCCCTATAGTTGCAATAACCGGGCAGGTTGCCTCACCATTACTTGGTACAGATGCTTTTCAGGAGGCTGACATTGTTGGAATAAGTCGCCCTATTACGAAACATAATTTTTTGGTAAAATCTGTTTCTGAATTACCGGGTGTACTTAAAAAAGCTTTTCATATAGCAAAAACAGGAAGGCCTGGACCGGTTTTGGTGGATATTCCGGTTGATGTTTCACGGGCTGAACTTGAGAACTATCAGTATCCGCAAACTGTATCTATCAGAAGTTATAAACCAAATATCAATGGCAATTTCAGGCAGATTAAACGTGCAGTTGAAGCGATTGAAGCTTCAAAAAAACCAGTTGTGTTTGCCGGCGGTGGTATAATACTTTCCGGAGCTAATGAAGAATTGCTTGAATTCGCAAAAACAACAAATATTCCTGTAACAACATCTTTAATGGGATTGGGTGCATTTCCTGGTGACCATGATCTTTTTATAGGAATGCCTGGCATGCATGGAGCAAAAGCTGCCAATTATGCTCTTCAGGAGTGCGATTTAATTATCTCAATAGGAGCCAGGTTTGATGATCGAGTTACAGGGTATGTAGCAAAATTTGCACCAAATGCACGCATTATTCATATGGATATTGATCCGGCAGCTATTTCAAAAATTATTAAGGTTGACATTCCTGTTGTTGGTGATGCCAAAAACATTCTTTCTTCATTAATTAAAATTGTTAAAAAACGTGATCCCGATTCATGGAATGAACAGGTAATGAAATGGAAAGGGGATGCCCTTTTTTCATACATTAAATCGGAAAAAGAGATTAAGCCTCAAGCTGTAATCGAGGCATTGTATAAAGAAACGGCAGGAGAAGCGATAATAGCTACTGAAGTAGGCCAGAATCAGATGTGGGCAGCCCAGTATTACAAATATAAAAAGCCCAGAACCCTTTTAACTTCTGGCGGACTGGGAACAATGGGGTACGGTATGCCTGCAGCAATGGGGGCAGCAATGGCTTTTCCCGATTCAGTTGTCGTGGATATAGCCGGTGATGGTTCTATACAGATGAATATTCAGGAGCTTGCAACTCTTTCTATAAATCAGATTCCAGTAAAAATATTAATATTGAACAATTATTACCTCGGTATGGTTCGTCAGTGGCAGGATCTGTTTTACGATAGAAGATATAGTGCTACATGTCTGTTAGGAGATTATAATGGAGCCCAAAACGCAGGTTCCGGAAACTTTTCGTCAAAATATATTCCTGATTTTATTACTCTTGCAACAAGCTATAATGTTGCGGCATTCAGGGCTGAAAAGTCCGACGAAATCGTGTCTGTATTAAAAAAAGGACTTGCTGTTAAAGGGCCTGCTGTTATGGAATTTATTGTTTCTCCAGAAGAGAATGTGTTTCCAATGGTTCCTGCAGGTAAACCACTTGATGAGATTCTGGAGGGTTAATGAGTATTCATACTATTTCGGTGTTGGTTGAAAACAATAGCGGTGCTCTTTCCAGGGTAGCAGGATTATTTTCCAGCAGGGGATATAATATATCAAGTCTTACAGTTGCAGAAACTGAAGACTCTGCGATTTCCAGAATGACTATTGTGGTGGATGGTGAAGAATCGATTCTTGAACAAATTACAAAGCAGCTTAACAGGCTTATCGATGTTATCAAGGTTATAGATTTTCTGGATGATCCTTTTATTCAGCGGGAAGTTTTATTGTTAAGGGTCGAATCTTCAAAAAATAATCGTCATGAGATTATTGAGTTGGGAAATATTTTCAAAGCACGAATCGCAGCGGTTACCCATACCTCAGTTACATTTGAGTTAACCGGAAATCGGCAGGAAATTGAAGATTTCATTCTTATGGTTAAACCTTATGGAATTAAAGAACTCGTCAGATCGGGAACTATTGCAATTACCAAGCCGAAAAAATAGAATTTTTCGAACTCGGTAAATCTAAAATATTGATTTCAGCATTGTTGTTTTAAACTTTTCAGAAGGAGCCTGATTTATGGCTATCATTGATTTCGGTGGTGTACAGGAAGAAGTTGTTACTCGTAAAGAATTCAGCCTTGCCAAGGCACGCAAGATACTTAAGAAAGAGGTCATCGCAATTATTGGGTATGGTGTGCAGGGGCCTGCTCAGGCACTTAATTTAAAAGACAACGGGTTCAATGTTATTATAGGCCAGGCAAAATCATTTACAAAGGATTGGGACAGGGCACGCAAAGACGGATGGGTACCAGGTGAAACCTTGTTTGATATCGAGGAAGCAGCGGAAAAGGGAACAATCATTCAAATGCTGGTTTCTGATGCTGCTCAGATGTCAATATGGCCGAAGATCAAAAAAAACTTGAATGAGGGTGATGCACTCTATTTTTCACACGGATTCTCTATTGTATATAAAGATCAGACCCGTGTTGTTGCACCTGAAAATGTTGATGTAATCATGGTTGCTCCAAAAGGAAGTGGTACTTCTGTACGTCGTAATTTCCTTAATGGAGCTGGAATCAATTCCAGTTATGCAGTTTATCAGGATGCAACCGGCAGAGCAGAAGAAAGATGCCTTGCACTTGGAATTGGAATAGGTTCCGGATATTTGTTTCCTACTACTTTCGAAAAGGAAGTGTTTAGTGATTTAACAGGCGAGCGTGGAGTATTAATGGGAGCACTGGCCGGGATTATGGAAGCTCAATATGATGTTTTACGTAAAAACGGGCACTCTCCAAGTGAAGCATTCAATGAAACCGTTGAGGAACTTACACAAAGTCTTATTCGTCTGGTTGATGAAAACGGAATGGACTGGATGTACTCTAATTGTTCTGCAACTGCTCAACGCGGTGCTTTGGACTGGAAACCAAAATTTAAAAGGGCAACGCTTCCTGTTTTCAATGAATTATACAAATCAGTCAAGGCTGGTAAAGAAACAAAAAGAGTAATTTCATCATGTGGCCGCAAAGATTATAAAGCAAAACTTGATAAAGAATTAAACACTCTTGGTGATTCTGAAATGTGGCAGGCCGGTAAAGCTGTTCGAAAACTTCGTCCAAAACAGAAAGCAAAAGAAATCACAAAAGCTACCAAAGGTGTTACTGGGCGTAAAAACAATTAATAATATTTCTGACTCTCTGCCATCTGGCAGAGAGTCTTTTCAAAAAAGCATGAAAAACAAAGTAGTAATTTTTGATACAACATTGCGGGATGGTGAACAGGCGCTCATGTCAAGCCTTTCGGCTGAACAAAAGCTAAGAATTGCACGACAGCTTGCTCGTCTTAAAGTTGATGTGATTGAAGCTGGTTTTCCTGTATCTTCACCTGGGGATTTTGAAGCTGTTTCAATGATCGCCAAAGAAATTACAGGGCCGGTTATTTGTGGTCTGGCAAGGATTGTAGAAAAAGATATAATTGCCTGTGCCAAAGCAATAAAGTTCTCGAAACGACCGCGAATCCATACATTCGTTGGTACTTCAACTATACATACCGAGAAAAAACTGAGGAAAACTGAAGAGCAGATCATTGATCTGGTCCAAAATGGTGTTCGCCTTGCTCGAAAACATTGTGATGATGTCGAGTTTTCTGCTGAAGATGCGGGACGCACCGGAGTTGATTTTTTATGTAAAGTTGTCGAGACTGCCATCTCGTGTGGCGCAACTACTGTAAACATCCCCGATACAGTTGGATACACATCCCCTGAGCATTTTGCTTTGATAATTGATACCCTGTTTGACAAAGTTCCAAATATTGATAAAGCCATTATATCTGTTCATTGTCATAATGATTTGGGTATGGCTACTGCCAATTCATTAACTGCTGTTTCACATGGTGCCAGGCAGGTGGAGTGCACTGTCAATGGAATAGGTGAAAGGGCAGGGAATGCAGCACTTGAAGAGATTGTTATGGCATTAAGGGTTCGTAAAGATCTTTTTAAGGTTTCAACAGATGTTAACACCCGTGAAATACAAAGAACAAGTAAACTGATCCGGGATTTGTGTAATATGCCGGTTCAACCAAACAAGGCTATTGTAGGTGCCAATGCTTTTTCCCACTCTTCAGGAATTCATCAGGATGGCGTGCTTAAAGCCAGGAAAACTTATGAAATCATGACTCCACAGTCCATAGGGCTTAAGGAGAATCGTATGAACCTGACAAGCAGATCAGGAAGTCATATGGTTAAATCCCGATTGTTGAATCTGGGGTATGATGAAGAAGAAATTGATCTTGAATCTTTTTATAAACGTTTCAAGCTGCTTGCAGACAAAAAAGGTGCTATTTACGATGACGATCTGATTGCCTTGATGGAATCAAAAACTGATGATGATCTTGCAGATACATATGCATTGCAGTATTTGAATGTTTCAAGCGGGAAGGGTACTATTCCTACTGCGACAGTAATGATCAAAGCTGACGGAAAACTGTTTCAGGAAGCAGCGTGTGGTGACGGGGCTGTTGATGCTACGACAAAGGCAATTGACAGAATCGTAGGATGTAAACTAAAGGTTGAATCTTTCCATCTTGATGCAATAACTGAAGGACGGGAGGCCCAGGGGCGTGTGACAATCGTTGCCAAAGCTCCCGAAGGCATTTTTACCGGAAATGGCACCAGTACCGATATTGTGGAAGCCTCAGCACTGGCGTACATGAATATTATAAATAAAATAACACGTATTAAAAAGTTTAATAAAAAAAGAGATGTTCTGAGAAAACAGAAACCATCAAGTGTGTAAATAAAAAAAGACAAGGTTAAAAAAGGACTTATTACGTTCAACTCTGAAAAGGATTAACAAATGAAAGCTTTTAATATCGCATTAGTACCTGGTGACGGTACAGGGCCGGAAGTTTTAAAAGAAGGTATCAAGGTACTGGAAGCATTAGCACCGCGGTATGGAATTAAATTTAATTTTGAGTCTTTCGATTTCGGAGGAGAACGATATAAGCGTACTGGCGAAACTCTTCCGGATTCTGCAATTGATGAACTTGGGAAATTTGATTCCATATTTCTGGGGGCAATAGGACATCCTGATGTTAAACCGGGCGTTCTGGAGCTTGGAATCCTTCTTAAATTGCGTTTTGCACTTGATCAATACATAAATTTGCGCCCTGTCAAACTTTATCCGAATGTGGATACTCCATTGAAAGATAAAAAACCTCAGGATATTGATTTTGTTGTAATAAGAGAAAATACCGGAGGTATTTATACTGGTATGGGTGGGGCAAGCATGGTTGGTACTCAACAGGAGATCGCCACACAGCTTATGGTTTATTCGCGCCCTGTTGTTGAACGTTGTATCCGTTATGCCTACGATTATACACGTAAAAGAAACAGAAAGAATACTTTGACACTGGTTCACAAATGCAATGTACTTACTCATACAGGAGACCTGTGGGTCAGAACACATAAAGAGGTAGGGGATACTGATTATCCGGAGATCAAACAGGATTATAACCATGTAGATGCCTGTACAATGTGGATGGTAAAAAGTCCGGAATTCTATGATGTTATTGTTACAGAAAATCTGTTTGGCGATATTATTACTGATCTTGGGGCAATGATCCAGGGTGGAATGGGTATTGCCGCAGGTGGCAATGTTAATCCGGATGGCGTTTCGATGTTTGAGCCTATAGGCGGCAGTGCACCAAAATATACAGGTCAGAATGTCATTAATCCGCTTGCAGCTATTTGTGCCGGAGGCATGATGCTAGATGTGCTTGGAGAATCAGATGCAGCAGCAGCAGTAGACAATGCTGTTCATCAGGCCCTTGCATCGGGAAAGATAAAAAGTATGTCTGCAGGAAGAATGGGTATGGGGACAACAGAAGTAGGAGATTTTGTAGCCTCTTTACTTGCATAAAACCTGTAAGTAACCGAGTATTTGCATAACAGTAAGGCTTTAATAAATGTCAAAAAATGGTGTTACTCTTTACGATACAACTTTAAGAGACGGAAATCAGGCGCTTGGAATCAGTTTATCATTGAGTGATAAACTTCGTATAGTTGAAAAACTTGATGAGCTGGGTATTCATTATATTGAGGGCGGATGGCCTAATCCTACCAATACTGTTGATACAGGGTTTTACAAAGAAGTAAAACTTATGGGGCCAAGAGCCAAAATTGCAGCATTTGGCAGTACAAGACGTCCGGGGAATAAAGTGTCACAGGATCCGTTTCTTGAAATGCTGATATCAACAGGTACTCCTGTAGCTACGATTTTCGGTAAAAGCTGGAATCTTCATGTGGAAAAAGTTATCAATACCAGTCTTGAAGAGAACCTTGCAATGATATACGATTCGGTTCAATTTCTCAAAAAGAACATGGAAGAAGTAATCTTTGATGCAGAGCACTTTTTTGACGGTTATAAAGCTGACTCGCAGTATGCTGTTAAAACTCTGATAGCAGCACAGGATGCAGGGGCGGATTATATTGTTTTGTGTGATACAAACGGGGGTATGCTCCCGGATGGATTTATAAAAATATTCAAAGAAGTTAAAGAAAAAGTTTCGGCTCCTTTAGGGATACATACTCACAACGATTGCGGTTGTGCGGATGCAAATTCATGTATAGCTGTAATTGAAGGTGCCATGCAGGTGCAGGGAACCATTAACGGGTTGGGCGAACGATGCGGAAATGCGAATCTCTGTACAATAATTCCTAATTTGCAGATAAAAAAAGGGATACAGCTTCTTTCACAGCAGCAATTGAAAATGATTACGAGTACGTCTGTTTTTGTTGCCGAGATTGCAAATGTAATACCTAATATCCGTTTACCTTACGTAGGCGAGGCAGCTTTTTCTCATAAAGCGGGAGCCCATGCTGATGGCGTTAGAAAAACGAGAGAATCATTTGAACATGTTTCTCCGGAATCAGTAGGAAACCAGAGGCAGTTTGTTGTTTCGGATCAGGCCGGATCAAGTACGATACTGGAAAAGCTTTCTTCAATTGGTACCGGGTTTAATAAAAAAGATCCGGGAGTTCAGGCTTTATTGATGAAAATAAAGGAGCTTGAAAGCTGTGGATATCAGTTTGAAGCGGCAGAAGGTTCTTTTGAGTTAATTGCCCGCAAGATTCTGGGACAATTTAAAGAGCCTTTTAAGATCAAAGGCTTTCGTGTTATAGAAGAAAAACGGGAAAATGGGGAAGTGTTTTCAGAAGCAACTATCAAAATACAGGAGGGTAATCAGTTTGTACATACTGCTGCGGAGGGAGACGGGCCTGTTAATGCCCTTGATAATGCGCTGAGAAAAGCACTTGTAAAATTTTACCCGTCACTTAAAAGTGTTAGGCTGGAAGATTTCAAGGTTCGTGTACTTGATGGCAGAGATGGCACTGAGGCAAAAGTCAGAGTCCTGATTGAGTCTTCAGATGGTGTAAGCAGATGGGGGACTGTCGGCGTCTCAACCAATATTATTGAAGCTTCATGGCTTGCCTTGATTGATAGCTTGAAATATAAACTGATGAATGATTATATTCAGCAGAAAGAACAATTAACAGAAAAAAAAGATATCATACATTCATAATTTTTAACATTTAACAGGAATGCGTGCCATGGCACAAAATGTTGACTGGAAGAATCTTGGTTTCAAGTATATGCAAACAGATTCGTTTGTAAGAGCAGATTATAGTAACGGAATTTGGGGAAAACTAAATATCTATAAAGACCCGGTAATGCCGTTTCATATTGCTGCTACAGCTTTTCATTATGGACAGGCTGCTTTTGAAGGGCTTAAGGCTTTCAGCCGCAAAGACGGAACAATCGGTATTTTTCGACCATTGGATAATGCCCGTCGGATGATTAATACTGCACAACGTCTGGTTATGCAGGCGCCAAATGAAGAGCTGTTTTTGGAGGCGGTAAAAACAGTTGTATCAAATAACAGAGAATGGGTTCCACCATATGGAACAGGTGCAAGTTTGTATATTCGGCCTTTTCTTATTGGAACAAGCCCTCATGTCGGTATATCTCCTTCAGAGGAGTATGCTTTTATAGTCTTATGTATGCCGGTAGGACCATATTATAAAAACGGTTTTTACCCTGTAAAAGCCATGGTTCAGGAAAAATATGACAGAGCTGCACCACAAGGGGTAGGAAACGTAAAGGCAGCCGGGAACTATGCTGCAGGTATGCTGGGTGATATTGAAGGAAAAAATGAGGGATATCCTATTTGTCTCTATCTTGATTCTGCTCAGCATCATTATATAGATGAATTCGGAACATCCAATTTTTTTGGCATTACAAAAGATAATGTATATGTAACACCTCAGTCTTCGTCTATTCTTCCTTCGATAACAAATAAAAGTATTCAGGATATAGCACGGGATTTTGGCCTGAAAGTTGAAAACAGACTTATTTCTGTTGATGAACTCGAAAACTTTGTGGAAGTAGGTGCTTGTGGTACTGCTGCTGTTATTACCCCGGTTTACTCTATTAAATATCGTGACAGAACTTTCACATTCGGGAATGAACATGAAGCAGGTGCAACAGTTAAACGGTTTTTTAAAGAAATCCAGAGTATACAGTATGGAGAAACCGAAGACAGGCATGGATGGATTGTTAATTTGTAAAAAATGTGTTTGTTTATACGATCAATATTAAAAGGTAAGTCAACAGTAGCTTAATTTATTTGATTTCAATGCCTTGTATTTTAGATCTATATGTTCATGCAATGGTGTTTTCGTTAGATCCTCTCTCTTTTTGTTGATAGATTGTTACTGTTGGCTGTATTTTATTTCTGATATTTCATCTCATAATTATGTATTTCACTTGCAGAAACAGTATATTGCAGAAGAAACTTTCTTGTGTTGAATCCGGCAGCGTGCTGACTGTATAATTAATTTTAAAGATCTAAATTTAAAAAATTGGAAACCAAAAATTAACTGCAGGTTTTGATAATCTGGAGTTAATTTTTGCAGATTTGTACTGTTTTAATTTATCTGGTTATTATGTTGTAATCAATAAACTAATTAAATCTGGATTTTAAATCAGAAAAAAAGGTATTTATGGCGTCAATCAGCTATGCAAGTAAGGAAATCTGTGTAAAAATAGTTTATTATGGTCCCGGAATGAGTGGAAAGACAACTAATTTGCAAGTGATCTATAAGAAAGTACTTCCTGAGTTCAGAAGCAAAATGACTTCGCTTACCACTGAAAATGAAAGAACTATTTTTTTTGATTTTTTGCCTTTGGACCTTGGAAAAATAAAAGGGTTTAATATCAAAGTGCAATTATATACTGTACCGGGCCAGGTATACTATAATGCTACCCGGAAATTGGTGCTTCGTGGGGTAGATGGTATCGTTTTTGTAGCAGACAGCGCACCGGATAAAATTAGTGAAAATATAGAAAGCCTGAAAAATCTGGAGGAAAATCTGCTGGAATATAAGTATAAAAGAGAAAATATTCCTATGATCATCCAGTATAACAAAAGGGATCTAAGAAATGCGCTTTCAATTGAAGAGATGCAGGAGCATGTTAATTTATTTAACCTTGAATGGAATGAAGCAGTTGCAAGCAAAGGGGTTGGAGTTTTTGAATCGCTGAAATTAATCTGTAGAAAAGTTATTGATAATTTTATCAAAAAACATCTGGGCAGTGGCAGGCAGCGGCCTAGATATGTAAATGCTGGTTCATAACAGCAATACAGGACAATAAAACCCACCATGAATGGTGACGATCCCATTACCAGTTTCTTTATATATGTGACGTGTCGTAAATTTTCTTCAGCTTCCCGAATATATTAATCCAGTAGAGTTAAAAGTATCCCCTCTTTTCGATCTCTTCGAATCCCTTTAGATAACGGGTGTAAAAAATCCATTTCATTACGCTTTTTTTGTCGAACAGAAATCTGAAAAGTTTATTTTCATAACTGAATTCAAAAATATCTTTTTTTTGAATTACACAATTTGTCAAATTTTCAGTCATCCAGCTGTAAGTTTGTGACGAACTGCAGAAAGTTAGATGATTTGGGGAAAGGGTGAGTGTACCTACAGCTTTATTCGAAAAAAGGCCCTGTTCATTTTCAGTTTGTAAGATTACATTCTTGCTTTGAGTCAGAACCTCCGGATTTGCTTTAATTTTCTCTTTTACCTTAATTTTATGCATATCAGACCAGTCTTTAAGGTCATGAAAGCTTTTTGTGTTTTCAGAACGTGGAAACAGTCTGCAGTGTGCATCTATGATCCAGGATTTACCGCAAGAGGTGCAGATTATTGAATTGTTTTCTGTAATCAGAGTATCTTCACATCCACAATTCATGCACATCCATACAAACCGTTCAAGACCCTCGGCGAGTTGTTCGCCTTTAAAAGGGTAGTTTAGATTTTGAGGATCTTTTATATCACTATGTGTAATATATTCTTTATAAATATCGAAAATTTCATCTGATGAGTAATTCAAAATTTGAGAACTGTTTATATGTCGAAAGGAGATAAGGATTCGTCCTTTACGTGTCTTTTTTGCCCACCACGGTTTTGTCAGAAAATTTCCCTGAAGTTTGATCAAGACAAGGTTGCAATTTACTTTTTTAACTATTTTTTCCAGGCCGGGAAATAAAGGTTGCGTTTCTCCGTCCCAGCTAGTTTGACCTTCAGGAAAAATTCCTACCGGATTGCCTTTTTTAAGGTATTGGAAAGTGGTTTTCATTGCTTTATAATCTGAAGTACCCTTTTTTTTGGGTATTCCGCCAATGCTTTTTAAATACCATGAAGAGATACTTCGTCCCCTGAAACCGTCATCATTAATCATATATGAAAATGGATAAGGGCTATACCATCCAATAAGCCAGGGATCAAAAAAAGTTCCATGGTTGGCTACTGCTACAAAGGGTGGTTTAGGATATACTGGTGGTTTTGCGGTAAGCCTGAATCTGTATGTTGGTTTTAAACAGGACGCTATAAACAGTTTTGAGGCATTCCATACTATCCATCTGTAAAAATATGGTGATTGTTTCATAAAAACTTTCCAGATTTAAAAGTGTTTCTAAATTAACCGGGTTTCTGCTTCTTTTTTGGAAAACAAGTTTTAATTTTGTATTAGTTATTGCCGTTCAGGAAAGTTTCAAAAAAATTGGTACCTGAATGAAGATAATTAATTTCCATAAAAATCGAGAGCGATACTTGTACTGAACAGATTCTAAGGCTGCTAAGCAGCCTACCTGCCAGATGATACAAACTGGCAGGTAAAAAAGTTATTATGACAGTGTAAAAAAGACCCGTGCAAAAGAATCGTTCGATTCAGGCTGCAGATAATTCAGAAAAAAACTCTCCAGATAGCTGAAAATAGCTGTATTATTAAAATTATTATGTTAAAAATACCTTTTGCACAAACTGAAGATAAACAAAAGCGTCTGAAAAATCTGTTTTCATGGGTAGAAGAACAGATATGTATTGGCATGATATTTTATGCACATATGTATAATATGATATTCAGGGTAAAATAAATCAGTGAACAGAAGTGCACCCCGGTCATTATTTGTTTGTAACTGGGAGTGTTTAATTTTTCAAGGGAATCTGTTATTATTCGATTCTTTAACAGAATGAATTTTATACTTGTTTGAAGTGAGTCGATAGTTTATTCTTAGTAGGTGCAGCATGTCTAAATATGATCAGAGGTGATTATGATAAAAGATAAAGGAGCAACAATACAAGCTATTTTACCAATTTTAAAGAATGTTACAATATTTTCTGGTTTTAGTGATGAAGAGATTGTCAGAATTTGTGAAAGCTGTGTAATAATGGAGGCTAAAGTTGGTGAACTTATAATGGAAGAAAACAGTGTCGCAAAAGAGATTTTTGTAATACTGAAAGGAAAGGCAAATGTTGTTTTAAATTTAAAAGAAGATCCTTTGGAATTAATGGAGTTTGGACCTGGGAGCTGTATCGGAGAAGCTTCTGTAATAGGGATTCAGAATCACAGCGCATCTGCAGTTGTAATTGAAGATGCAATGCTGCTGGTTTTAAGCAGACAGATTCTTATGGAACTTTTTGAGAAAGACAAAGCGGTATTTTCTCTTCTGATTTTGAATATTGCACGAGAGATTGCCCGACGCCTCCATCATACCGATGAAATTTTGCTGCATTACGGAAAACTGGAAAAAAAGCGCCATCCTGTATTCAATCCTGGACAAGATTAAGTAAATTTCTACCATTTTTTTCAAAAATCATTTCTTTAACAGTCCCACTCAGATTAATTGAATCTATCCACTTGACAATATCGCCCTGATCAAACCAGGGTGAATCAGTTCCAAACAGGATATGTTCAGCACCGTGCTTTTTTACAATTCTTAAGAATTGCTCTTTTGGAATATATTCAGAAACAGCGGATGTATCGAAAAAAACAGGCAAACCGCACAAATGTTCTTCAACCTGATCCCATAATTTCCATCCACCCATGTGTGCAGCTACCATGCGAAGATTGGGGAAATTGCAGTGAACTTTTTTCAGCGCCGGAGGTAAAACATGGTCGCAGGAAAAAGGACCCGGGTCTTTTCCGGCATGAAAAAGCAATATGAGTCCTAAATCTGAAATAGTTTCATAAATCGGGAAGTATTCAGGAGCGTCTATGTAAAAATTCTGGTATTCCGGGTGCAGTTTAATTCCATAAATACCATTGGATTTTAAAAATGCCAGTTCTTCATGGACATTTTCAGTGTCAGGATGAATTGCGCCAAAGGGTATCAAATGTTCACTTTTGATGTTTAAACAGGACCTGTTTATTGTTGAAACCTGTGATGGTTTCGTGGCAACCGACAATACAACAGATTGAGAAATATTGTTTTGTTGCATAGATTGAAGTAAACCTGCTTTTGTACCATCTGTGTAATTCTTTGATTCAGGTGAATGGGAACACAAAGTTACAATTGCCCGTGGAGCAAGATCGTCTGGAAATATGTGTGTGTGAAAATCTAATATATTCATATACTAATCGGAAAATAGTAAAAAATTGGTAACTGATCAAATTTCCAGACTTTCTGTTAGATAAGAATCCAGAATAAAATCAGAGATTAAGGTATAGAATCTGGTACAGTTTTTCATCAAATTTTCAAGCGTATAAGTCTCGAATTGGGGTATTAATTATTCTAACCAGTTAAAAAGAATCTCAAGATCCCGAATATTTCCATCAACAATTTCCAGAGTAATATGTTCTATCTTTTTTTCAAGAATTTTTCTTACTATAGGAGCCAGATTCATTTCACTTTCCATATAAAAATGGGCATGGGAATCCCTTATCAACTCTTCTGGAGATGATTTCCTGATAAGGTTATGGTTCAGATGGACTCCGGGAATATTCTTGCCTTCGAGTAACCGGAATGCTTCCTGATGAAAGTCGAATTTATGCAGAATTGATGAACTCCAGAGGTGTCCCAGATCGAACCATAAATTGTCGATCAATTCGTGTATCTCCTGTGGCCTTTGCAGTCCGCTTCCGATTCCAACGAAGTCATTTTCAAGAGAAACAGTTAAATGAGCAAAACTATTCCGGAGTTTCCCCAAATTTTCGGTGAATTTTGCCTTATATTGCAGATATATATCAGTATTAAAAAAATCCGGGTCCATGATAAAAGAATCTTTAAGGCAGTATTTGCTGCCAATAGCTTCTTGTATCATTTTCCGGTATTTCTTCATATTGTGGATAATTGGTTTGTTTGTCATAAAAAAACCGTGAAAAAAAAGTATGTTAGAATTAATCTCAAGAAGGTAGTTTTCGCAATTACGGCAAATAGTATCTATGGTTTCCCATGGCAATCCTGCAAGATTAAGAAAAAATGGCGAGAACACCGGAGAATGGATAGAAAAAGGTATTTCATTTTTATATTGGATAAGTTTGTCAAAAAGACCCTTGGTGATGGAATTGTGCAATTGTATACCGAATAAAAAGCCTTGTTTTTCAACAAACGACTTTGCTTCCCGAATTTTTTCTCTGTAATTGGTTTCATTTAAACACATGGAACTGTATTCAATTATCATATTATTTCCTCTTAATACTAAAACAACAAAAGCAAAAAGAGTAGAAAAATAGCTTATGGTTAATCGCGTTGTTTATCCAGAGGGAAATTTCAAAAACTGTAATCGCTGCTTATGATGCGTTTGGTTCGGCAATTGCTTCTGAAATGATTATCTGAATGAGCTGTTCGTATTGATAATTGTATAACAAGATAGTTATGATTTCCTTACGCGGGTCTTTTTCGTAGACTGTTAATAATTACCAATTACAAATCAATATACAGGAAGGGTTCACTGCACCTTTGTTACAACAATTTTGTATCCCGATTATGCTTGACCAACCGTGTTCCGGGCAAGTATTGTTTTTCTAAAATATACTTTACTTCCAATTTTTGTTTCGAGTTTAATATTTGGCTTTTTTTAAGTTCAGCCCGGTAATCTGCGATTTATGGGGGAAACGATTACGATTATGACAAAAACACTGGTGAAGATACTGATGACGGATAAAGATAAAGAGGTGATAACTTATCGATTATATTACTAGTCTGGCAAATCCAAAAATCATTTGGTGTCAGGTGTTGTTTTCGAAGGCTCAGATAAATTTTCCATTCAGGTTAATTTCTTTTAGGATTATTTACTATATGGCTATAAAAGTTTTCAATCCTGGAAAATGTATCCAATTTTATTTTCCTGGATTTACTTGTCAGGACATTGTGAATTATTTGATAACCGGAAAACAGGAAAAATTATGATATCAGACGTGGTTTTGATTGATGATGAGGAAGCGCTTATAGAGCTGGTAAGGGTAAATCTTATGCTCAGAGGGTATAAGATCGATTGTGCATCATCGGGTGAGGATGGTATTGAGATGGTCAGAAAAAAACACCCGTCTTTGGTACTTCTGGATATCAGATTACCGGACATGGATGGATGGCAGGTTTGCAGAATACTAAAAAACGGATTTGATGGGTGGAAACCATCAGTAGTATTTCTTAGTGCAGCTACGCAGGCTCAGGATCAGGAAAAAGCACGTGAGGCTGGCGGCGACGGGTTTCTTATCAAGCCTTTTGAAATACAGGAGTTGATATCAACTGTGCAAAAATTCCGCAGCAATGTCAATATTTAAAAGATCTCTGCTTTGCAGATTCGTAGAGAAGAACGGCTGAAGCAACTGAAACATTAAGTGATTGAACAGCAGGGGCTATTGGTATTGAAACAAAATCTGTGCAGAGTCGTGAAAGATACGGCGGTATGCTGCGATGCTCTCCGCCAAGAACTAAAATTACAGGACCACAAAAATTTATGTTTTGTGGTATTTCCCCTTTTTCTACATCAGCACCTATAACAGAGAACCCTCTGGATATGAAATCACTTACAATTTTTTCAAGATTTTTTGGTCGTGCAATACGCATGTGCTCAACCATTCCGGCTGAGCTTTTTGCAACAACAGCGTTCAGTGGTGCAGTGTGCTTTCTTTCAAGTATAAGGCTGTCTACACCGAAAGCTACACTAGATCTTATGATTGCTCCAAGGTTTTGAGGATCTTCAACAGAAGCGGGTATCAGAAAAAGAGCATTTTTTTTATTTGATGCAATCTCATAGAGTTCTTCAACTGAACAGTAAGGTTTTATACTGCAGGCTGCTACTACGCCCTGATGTTTGGTTGTTTTCGCCAACTGATTCAGCTTTGATTCCGGAACCAGATTATATGAAAGGCGTTCTTTTCGGCAGATTTTTATAAGATTAAAAACCTGGGGATTTTTACTGTCTTTGTTAAAATATATGTGATCGACCGAGAGTAATCTCTTTTCGATAAGCTCTTCAACGGCATGAATACCATAAATTGAATTTTCCTGATACATAAATGAATTCCTCCGCCATAGTAGTTTAAACAGATGTTATATGCAGAAGTCGGAAATAGGATAAAGAATAAAGCCTTAAAAATAATATTTATAGAAAATGGATAGTTGATGTAATCTGGTGGCTGAAAAAATTTATCAAGATAATCACTTCAGTTTTACAGATTTTGACAATTAAATCAGTAACTAATATATTTTTGTTTTAGTGATATGGCTACTGTTTTTCATAAGGAGGATCTTATGGGTTTTGTAGGGGGACAGGAATTACTGCTGATTTTTTTAATTGTAGTTCTTTTGTTTGGAGCAAAGAAAATACCTGAACTTGCAAAAGGGCTTGGTAACGGGATACGTGAATTCAGAAAAGCGTCAAGTGAAATTGAAAAAGAATCCGGTAATAGTACAGAAAAAGAGAGCAAAAAGGAGTAAAACCAGTTGGTGAAATCTCTGTCAGGTGAAATGCCGTTTCTGGAGCATCTTGAAGAACTGAGATGGCGGGTAATTAAAAGTGTTGTTGCTGTTGTCTTATGTGCAGTTCCGTGCGGGATTTTCTGGAAAAGAATTTTTGATATAATAATGATTTATCCTCTTCGGTTTGCAGATCCAAAGCCGAAGCTTATTTATACCAGTCCGGCAGAGAGTATAATTCTTAGTATTAAAATTGCACTTGCAAGTGGAATCCTGTTATCTGTTCCATTGATTTTTTATCAGTTATGGAAGTTTGTTTCTCCCGGACTTTATGGGAAAGAAAAAAAAGTAGTTTTTCCTGTGGTAATCGTTTCAACACTTTTTTTTATGGCAGGAGTTACTTTCAGTTATTTTACATTTCCGTTTCTGATGAAATTTCTGACATCGTTTGCTGCAGACAGGCTGGATCCGTTTTTTAAAGCAGGAGATTATTTTGGTTTTTTGTTAAAAATAAGTCTCTCCTTTGGGGTTGTATTTGAGCTGCCTGTAATCTCTTATGTTCTGGCTCGTCTGGGATTAATCACTGCGGGTTTTCTTATGAAAAATTTCCGTTATGCATTATTGGGTATATTTGTTTTAGCTGCTGTTCTTACTCCGCCGGATATCCTTTCCCAGCTTATGTTGGCTTTACCACTAATTTTCCTCTATGGAGTCAGTGTCGTTGTAGCTTATTTTGCTTCAAAGGAGAAAAAGACTTCATGAGTACCGGGCTGGGTTTTTTTGAAATACTGCTTATTTTAACTATCGTACTGGTTTTTTTCGGATCAAAGGAGATACCCCATTTTATTCGCGAAATAGCAAGAATCATGGCCGTGCTTAGAAAATATAGTGATAAAATCAGAAGAGAGTTTGATGATGCGGTACGAGTGGAGGAAATACCTGTCAAATCTGGTGTAAACATTGAAAAAGAGAAAATCCGTGAAAATTTTATCTCCATTCGCAGGCAATTGCCTTTAGATGAGCGTATAGAGAAGTCTGTTGCTATTTATGAATACCTGAAATCAACAGAAATCTTTAAGAGTGCTGCTTCAGTTATGATTTATGTCAGTACAGGCAGTGAAGTAGCTACACGGGAGTCAATCCGTGACATGATCAATATTGGGAAAAGAGTTGTTGTCCCATACTGTATAAAAGAATCCAGAAATCTTGGTATTGCCGAAATCCGTGATATTGACAACGACCTTGTAGCCGGATCATTTGGAATAGCTGAACCGCAGGAAAATTTAAAAGACCACTTTTTTAAAAGTGATATTCAACTGATCCTTTGTCCTGGAGTCGCTTTTGACATGCAGGGGGGGCGTATGGGGCGTGGAAAATCTTTTTACGATAATTTCTTGCGGGAATTCAAGGGAAGAATCCCTGTATGGGGTCTGGCATTCGGCTGCCAGGTAAGTAAAGAACCATTTCCTTTTGACTATCATGATATTGCAATGGATCAGGTCGTTACTGAGAACGGATTTTTACTACCCAGAACTTCAAAGATAGAACAGATACCAGCAGGTTAGCATGATTTACAATCTCCTGATTGTGCTTGGTATTATTGTTACGGTACTGATAATTTCAACTGCGTTTTTTTTGTTTATACCTTTTTATTTTGGAGCTGATTTTTCCTGGTTTAAAACAGATAAGCAGGGAAATCTTTTATTCTGGTTCCTGAATTCTTCATTTTTTTTGCTAAGGTATGATATCAGGTTAAAAAAGTTGATTATTAAGTTTGCGGGATTTAAAATTACCAAACGACAAGAATCAGTAAAAGAGGAAGAGTTTAAAGCGACTCCCCAAAAACCGCACAGAGAAACAGTATCAGAAAGAACTGGCAAAGTCAGGGGAACAGAAACCGGATCGCAAAAGGAGCCTGTTGAATCGCAAATTAATGAAAGTGGATTAGAAACAGAAGGAATAGAGGAGATACATGAAATAAAAGAGAAAAAAGGTGAGGAAAAAGAAAATAGTATTTCGCAGGAAGCGGCAGGAAAAAGTGAGGAAAAATTGCCTGATTTGCTTACGCGCTTAAAAAACAATAAGTTACTTTTTTTCCTGAAAGAGAAAAAACTGGCGTGTAAAATTTTCAAATGGATTTTCAGAATAATTAAAAAAATACTGAAAGTTGTTTCTTTCAAAAGATTGCATGTAAAGGCAAATGCCGGAGTTGAAGATCCTGCACTTTTGGGAAAAATTTATGGATACATTGAGGCTATAAAGTATGGATCGAATTCCGGAAAAAATTTCAGGCTTGAATTTACACCTGTATTTATGCAGAATTATCTTGAATTCCGTGGTTCGGTTTCGCTGAGAAGCTCTTTATGGAAGTTCCTTTTACCATTGATTGTAGCTTTAGTTACATTTCCATATTTGAGTACACTTGTTGTCTGGCTCCGATATAAATCTTTAACGAAACAGCGCAGGAAAAAGAATGAAAAAATTTGTTGATGATGTTGCAGTACAATTTGGAACTGCTACAAGAGAATCGATTGAACAGTTTGGGAATATTACACTTTTTTTCTTTCGAATAGTCAGAGCAGTTCCATCTGCGCTAAAGCGATTTCACCTGATTGTTGAGCAGATGATGCGTCTGGGGGTATCATCAATACCAATAATACTACTCTCTTCAATGTTTGTCGGGGCAATAAGTGTATGGCAGGTTCAGTATCTTTTTGCAGATGCAGTTCCGTTAACATATTTGGGTTCGGCTGTAGGGAAGGCCGTTTTCACTGAATTGGGTCCGGTACTTACTGCTTTGGTAGTTACAGGAAGAATCGGGGCTAAACTGGCTGCAGAATTGGGCACAATGAAAGTTACAGAACAGATTGATGCCATGACATGTTTATCACTTGATCCTTATTGCTATCTTCTTGCACCACGCATGATTGCCGGAATAATAATGTTGCCGGTATTGACAATTTTTGCATCTTTTTTTGCAATTATAAGCGCACAGGTTTTAGCTGAAATCGCATTGGGACTCAGGAGCCCGATTTTTTATCAGGGATTGAAATGGCTTTTCAGGGTTCAGGATGTAATAATCTGTCTTTTAAAAGCTTTTGTGTTTGGAGGTGTAATTACACTTTCTGGGTGTTATTATGGGTTTCTTACAAAAGGGGGAGCTGTAGGAGTAGGAAAATCCACCAAAAAAGCTGTCGTAGCAGCAATGGTTTTGATACTTGTCAGTAATCTGATAGTAATCAATGTCTTGTTGTAAAAAAACTCTGAATAAAAATGGGGTTGCGCAGATTTGTTACACGAAAGTATATTAATGCGTCATTTGACGGTCCGTTCGTCTAGTGGTCAGGACTCAAGATTTTCATTCTTGCAACAGGGGTTCGATTCCCCTACGGACTACCAAAGGCGGCATTTTTGATTTATTCAAAAGTGCCGCCTTTTTTGTTTGTGTATCTTCATCAATAGCTGCGTGGTGAATAAAGCTATACTTGCATATTCCGTTTTAAACCGGCAACTTATGTATACTTAAACCAAGAGCGTCGCTTCGCCCCGGATCAGGTGTCGGTTTGTACCGGATTTGGGTGCCAAATAGACCGGAATACGCACTATTCCTGCCTAAATTCCACACGATGGCATCGCGGCGAAAAAGATTCGTGCAAAGGAATTGTTATTATTCAGCATTTATACTATTCATCCGAAAAAGGGGCGGAAAGCAATCTCTTGCCCGTATATTTAATGCCAACAAGCCCAAGGGGTGCTGTAAACAGTATTGCAAGGACTGCAATTGCCAGAATCATCTCGCCTTCAGCTATTCCATTTGCTAATGCCACACCGCCGAGTGCGGCCTGAACAGTTGCTTTGGGAATATAGGCAACCATGCAGAAAAATCGTTCCTTCATGGAAAAATCCGACCATATTGTTGCTATAAAAACACCCAGAGCCCGGAACAGTAATCCAATACTGATTACAGCAATGCCGCACAGCCCGGCATTCCAGGCAATTACGGGGTCAACAGAAATACCAATAAGAACAAACAGTATAATTTCGGCAAATATCCATACTTTCGAAAGTTTTTGGGAAAGCTCGTGTGCGATTTTTTCTTCTCGTTCAAGTAAAATGAAACCAATTGTCATTACTCCCAATAAAGAAGCACTGTGTGTCCAGTTGCCCACCTGAACCAGAACAACTGATATCATAAGCAGAAAAAGTACTTTTTCGGTTGCTCTGATGTTTGTAAAATTTTTTTTAAAAAACCAGACAAGCGTAAATCCGATGATCGTTCCGAAAACGATTCCAGAGAAAAGTGAAAACGGAATCTCAAGGATTACTTTTCCGATTTTTGGAGCTGTAGAAACAGCCATCTGCAAAAAAACAGTATAAATTGAAATCGCAAAGACATCATCAACTGAAGCGCCGGCAAGTACTACTGTAGGGACCTCATTTTCTCTTCCGTAGCCTTTGTGTTTGAGTTGAAGCATTGATGGTACTATTACAGCAGGTGAAACGGCCGATAACATGAATGCGGTCAAGCCCGAAATAATCCAGTCAAATTCAAAGTACAGATGGAAAAGGACTGTTAGCGCCAGACCTTCTATGATACATGGTATAAAAGCCATCAGGCCAGCAGTAATTCCGGCTTTTTGGAGTGTGCTTCGGTTTATGCCAAGACCGGCTCTGAGAAGTATCACTATAAGAGCGAATGATTTAAGAAATGGCTCAAGCTGGAAAAGTATTGGCGGAATCTGGCCTTTAAAAAAAGTACCGATAAAGATACCACATACAAGCATACCCAGTACTGAAGGCAAGCCGATTTTCATGAACAGTTTTCCAAAAAACCATCCACCCAGAAGAACGAGTACAACTGTCAGGTTAAAAGGCATAACAGAATCCCGAAAACAGAAAAAGAATAATAATTTGAATAAGTAAAAAAGGAAGGCTTATGTGCACTGGCTGTGTCCTTTTAGAGCTTATTTTTAATCAGGAGTCATCAGCCAGCAGGGCGGTTAAAGGTGGAACCCCATCACCTGATTGGTAAAATACGAAATCATGAACACAATCGCAATGTTGTAATCAAAATTTATATAACCCCCGTAAGAATTTGGTTAGAATGATAACTTGAATTATTTAATTAATTTATATTATTACCAAAACTGATAATAATTTGAATTGCCTCGAGCTTTGTTAATAATTTTTTCGGGAGAATCAGTTATGAATACTTTATGGCTTTTACTGTTAACTGTCGGGTTCCTTTTGATAGCGTACCGATTTTATTCACGGTTTATTGCAAAATCTATTGGTGAGGAAGTTGGTCGCAAAACCCCTGCTGTTGAGTATGAGGATGGCCTTGATTATTGTCCTACAAAAAGTTCCGTTGTGTTTGGACATCATTTCGCATCAATTGCCGGTGCGGGTCCAATATTGGGACCTGCTATCGCAATAATGTACGGTGTTATCCCGGTATGGTTATGGGTTATTATCGGTGGAGTATTTATCGGTGCCGTGCATGACTATGTAACACTTTTTGTATCAATCAGGGAGAAGGGACGTTCCATAGCGGAGATCGCAAGAAAATCTTTAGGTGATTTTGGTTTCGGATTGATGATTTCGTTTATAATTCTGATGGTTCTTCTTGTTACATCTTCATTTCTGGTTGCTTCTGCGACATCGCTTACTTCCCTGGTATCTCTTGAGAGTATGAAACTGCCTGCAGATCAGACCATACTTAAAACTGTTTTAAAAGATGGTGTTCTTATGGGACGGATCGGGGGTATCGCTTCAACTTCAGTAATCTTTATTACCCTTTTTGCACCATTTACAGGTTTTTTAATTTATAAGAAAAATGTTTCATTGAAAATAACAGTACCTCTTGCACTTGCTGTGTGTGTTGCATCTGTGTTTGCGGGATTATCTTTTCCAGTGCTGTTAGATGTAAATGCATGGATGATACTGCTTTCTATTTATTCACTTTTTGCGGCAGGTATCCCTGTATGGATTCTTCTTCAGCCAAGGGATTTTATTAATGTTTTCATTCTCTACGGAGGAATTATACTGCTTATTGCTGGAGCCGTTGGTGCCGGAATAGCTGGAGTTGATATAAAGGCGCCTGCATTTAATATTGCAGAAGCTACACCGAAAATTGGATTGATATGGCCGTTTCTCTTTATCACAGTTGCATGTGGGGCGATCAGCGGGTTTCATGCACTTGTAGCCGGAGGAACCGTATCAAAACAGATAAAGAGCGAAAAAGCAGCGAGGCATGTTGGTTATGGCGGAATGCTTCTTGAAACACTGTTAGCAGTTGGAGTAATAATAGCAATAGGTGCAGGAATGTCTTTTGATGAGTACACTGGTATTGTGTTTCCGGCAGAAGGGGTATCCAATCCCATACTTGCTTTTTCATTGGCAATGAGCGGTTTGCTTTACAAGGGGCTTCATGTGCCAATGGTAATTGGAACTGTTTTTGGTATCCTGATGGTAGAAGGGTTTGTTGCTACAACGCTTGATACCGCAGTACGAATAAACAGGTATCTGTTTGAAGAATTATGGGGAATCTTGTTTAAAAACCCTCCGAAATGGATCAGAACTTATATATTTAATTCAGGTTTATCTGTAGTATTGATGCTGATACTTGCCTTTACCAATGCTTTTACCGTTATCTGGCCAATCTTTGGTACTGCCAATCAGCTCCTTGCTGCATTGACACTGATTACTCTTGCAGCCTGGCTTTCAGCCAATCGTAAAAAGAATACTTTTGTAGTAATTCCTGCTGTTTTTATGGTAGTAACCACTTTCTTTTCGTTGGCTTTTTTACTGAAAAAGTATTTTGCGGATCACAATTATATACTCATGGTTACAGATATAATCATGATTGTCCTGGCAATCGGACTTATTATGGTAGCGTTTAAATCTGTAAAAACGAAAAAGAAAAATTCAATACTACAAAAACGGCAAATTGAAGAACCTGTTGTGAAATAAAATTATTGAGTTTCACAATTTCAGAGATGTTATTGATTCTTCCGTCTATTATATTGTTATATAGATTGCAATAATATTTATTTTTTTTTTGAAAGATCTCCTCTATGAAATGGACAAAGCAGGATATTATCAAATATTATCATCATAATGAGTTTGGTTACAAGCTCTGGGGTCCTGATATGCATTTTGGTTATTGGGAAGATGGTGTGAAAAATCAGAGACAGGCATCGCAGCGATTCAATGAAGTGATGGCGGAAACGGCAAATATATCCAGCGAGGACCATGTTCTGGATGCAGGCTGTGGGGTAGGAGGAGCAAGTATCTTTCTTGCTAAAAAATATGGTTGCAAAGCTACTGGAATTACGATAACACCACGTCAGGTCGAACTGGCTTATAAGAATGCAGAAAAGGCGGGAGTTGCTCACCTTGTGAATTTTCATGAAATGGATTATCACAATACAACATTTGATGATAAAACATTTTCAGTGGTTTGGGGTCTTGAATCTATCTGTTATGCTGAAAAAGAAAATTTTATTAATGAAGCTTTTCGTGTTTTAAAAGAAGGCGGAAGACTGGTTGTTGGTGACGGGTTTGCCAGCAGGGAAAAGTATGAAGGTAAAGATGCGAAGCTGATGCAGAGATGGCTTGATGGATGGATAGTCAATGGTTTGAAAACTCCTGAAATGTTTATTAAATACAGTCTTGATGCAGGGTTTAGTGACACCTTTTACAGGAATGTTACTGAGCAGGTCAGAAAAACTTCCCGTATAATGCTGTATGTATCTCTTTTCTTTTTACCACTACATCTGGTGGATAAAATTATAAGTATCCAATATCCCACTGATGCACTCTGGAATCAGTATTTTGCAATGAAAAAGAGATTATGGGAGTATGGGATTTTTCTGGCTTCAAAGTAATCGTTCAGGGATAATGGATTAAACCTGAATGGATCAGTTCTTGTGGAAAATTTTCGACATCCCATCAGACATAAACATTTTACCGTTTTTATCAATAATAAGACTATGCGTGTTTTCAAAAGAATCGCATAAAGCCATGCCTTGTTCAATTCCAAGAATAAAAGCTGAAGTAGCAAGTATATCACATATTGTTGAAGAGTAAGATACAACAGTGACACTGGAAACTCCGGTTTTTGCTGGTTCACCTGTGCGGGGATCAATTATGTGGTGGTAATGGTGATTGAGGCCATTATTGTCTTTGTAATCAAAAAAACGTTCATAATCACCTGACGTTACAATTGAACAATTGCATACTTCAATATAACCGACTAATTCTGTTGTGGATTTTTCGGGTATTCTGATACCAATATTCCAGGGAGAACCATCCGGTTTTGAATTCAGAGCCAGAACGTTACCTCCAAGATTTATCAAAGCATGTCGTATCCCGTGGTCAACGTATATCTCACGTGCTTTGTCTGCGGCATATCCTTTTCCTATGGCACCGAGGTCTATCCCCTGTCCCTTTCGCAAAAGAAATATGTCAGAAGAATCGGACAATACAAGATCATTTATATCTGTTAGATTTCGGGCTAAATCAATATCATTTTTTGAGGGAACTGTTTTTTGCCTGGCAGAATCACGCCAGAGGCGAATAAGAGGATCTGCGGTTATGTCGAAGGTTCCACCAGACAACAATGAAACTTTTTTCGCTTCCTGAAGTATCTTGAAAGTATCGCAATCTACCTGTGTTTTTTTAATACCTGCTGCTTTATGCAAACGATTTATTACATTTCCTTTACGATACGGACTCCAGAGGTTGTCAAGTTTTTTGATTTTATTCGTGACTATGGAAACTATTCCGGAAGCATTGATTCCATATACTTCCTGGGAAATAATTGTTCCCATGGCTTTGAAATGATTAATATATGGCTTTGAAACATAACGTTTTGGTTTCCACATCTATTAATGCTGATTCGGTATCAGTGCATTTTCAACTGCTTTTTGAAAAGCCTTGGTATCCACAGTTGCACCTGAAACTGCATCGATTTTAAGTGACTGTTTATCGACAATCGCTTTTTGGGCTTTTTCTACAATTTCTTCACGGCCTGGAACTTTATTAGTAGTTTTGATAGAAGTAATCTGGTGATTATTAACATTGACTTTAACTTCATACGTCCACCTTATATGATGAAATCTGCCTTCATATGTTCCATCTGGTATTTTCGCCAGATCCACTTCATTAATTACCATCTTTTTAATCGTACCTAATCCCATTGAGGCAAAGATAAAACCTGAAACTCCGATCAGTAAGATCACTCCAATAATTATTAATGCTGTTCTCATATCAAGCACCTTTCTGTTATTTGATACTAAATTAAAATAATATAGTGATAAAATAAGTGTTACTAAATATTTGAAAATAAGTACCAATGGCATGCAAATTTAGTGGTTATCGAACAAAAGTTCATGCCGGTATAACAAAAATATTTTTTTTAAAACCATTCCAGCATCATTGATTGTTGTTAATTTTGTAATAATTTCATTATTCATTTCACAAGAGTTCTTTGTGATTGGATTACAAAAGAACCTAATCCAGATAGTCAAGCTTAAGGGTTGTTTTCCAGAGATCGTTTAATAATAATATGTAAAGAATAAATATTTTGTTTCTGAATTTAGAATTATCCAGAATTTATCTGTTTCTGGATTTATGATTATCTGGTAACGCATGCGCCCTTTATTAGCGGCTACTGCGGCTTACGGTTGAGAACGTCAGAATGCTGGCATTGTTGCCTTCGAAATAAGAGAATACATTAATAAGCGAATCTTTATAAATCGGAACTATCCACAGGGTCCCACACGCCCCCAAACTGAAAGTTGCAAAGCTGCAATGCGCTGCCGCGGGGGTCGTGTGCGCTCGGCGGACATAAAACTTATCAGATAAAAAATGTTATTTAAGCAGGCTGTGTGCGCTCGGCGACACTGATGATCAAAAAAAATTGAAGCTACTGATAAATTTTTATATAAGATACTCTTTTAAATATTTCCCTGTAATTGAGGATCTGTTTTCGGCAATCTCTTCAGGAGTCCCAGTTGCAACAACTCTTCCGCCACCTTCACCACCTTCAGGACCAAGGTCAACAATATAGTCTGCACACTTGATAACATCCAGATTGTGTTCAATTATAATAACTGAGTTGCCCTTTTCAACAAGTTCCTGAACAACAGACATCAACATGAGTATATCCTCGAAATGTAATCCGGTAGTGGGTTCGTCGAGAATATAAAGCGTTTGACCGGTAGCTCTTTTTGCCAGTTCAGAAGCCAGTTTAATTCGCTGAGCTTCACCGCCGGAAAGGGTGTTTGCAGACTGGCCAAGGTGTATATACCCAAGACCAACACGAGAAAGAACAGATAAACGGGATTTAATAGTGCTGATTTTGTCAAAAAACACAAGCGCTTCATCAACAGTCATTTCAAGTATGTCCGCTATGTTTTTGCCTTTGTAGAGGATTTCAAGTGTTTCCCTGTTGTATCGTTTCCCTTTGCAAGATTCACATTGGACGTAAACATCAGGAAGAAAATGCATCTCTATTTTCAACACGCCGTCACCTTGACATGTTTCACATCTTCCGCCCTTGACATTAAAGCTGAATCTTCCTGGGGTATACCCTCTGATTTTACTCTCCGGCATTGCAGCAAAGAGATCCCTTATAAGGTCAAATGTTTTTGTATACGTAGCCGGATTTGACCGGGGAGTGCGTCCTATAGGAGACTGGTCTATATCTATTACTTTGTCTATATGGCTGATTCCTTTAATGGTTTTGAAAGGTAAAGGGTATCGTTTGGAACCATAGAGTTCTTTTTGCAGTGCCGGATACAGGGTGTGATTGATAAGTGAACTTTTGCCTGATCCTGAAACACCCGTAATACAAAGAAGCAATCCAAGCGGTAAGTGTATATCAAGTGACTTCAGGTTATGTCCGTTTGCGCCGCAGAGAAAAAGTGAGTTGCCATTGCCTTTTCTTCGTTCTTTTGGAATGGGTATTTTTCGTATTCCCGACAGATATGCGCCCGTTAATGAGTTCTGATCTGAAGCAACTTCATCCGGTCTTCCTTTTGCAATTATTTTGCCGCCATTTACACCGGCACCGGGGCCTATATCTATCAGATAATCTGCAGCCATCATTGTATCTTTATCATGCTCAATGACAACGACAGTATTTCCCTGATCTCTTAGGGCCAAAAGAGATTCAATGAGTTTTGAGTTATCCCTTGGGTGAAGTCCGATGCTTGGTTCGTCAAGGATGTAAATAACACCTGTCAAAGCTGAACCTATCTGTGTTGCCAGACGAATCCTCTGGGCCTCACCACCCGAAAGAGTTGATGCAGAACGGGATAATGTCAGATAGCTTAATCCGACATTACGGAGAAAGTTGAGTCTTTTCGATATTTCATCGAGTATTGTATTTGCAACCAATTTTATTTTATTGTCAACTTTAATATTTGCGAAAAACAATTGTGCATCACATATGGGCATGTTGGAGATTTCGGCGATATTCTTTCCTCCAAAAAGAATTGAGAGGCTTTCTTTTTTCAGGCGGTTGCCTTTGCATTGATGGCACTCCTGCTGGGTCATAAAACTCTCAATCCAGTGCCTCACATCTTCTGAAGAGGTTTCTTTATAACGCCGGAGGAGGTTTGGAATTACCCCTTCAAATTTTCTTTTGAATTCACCTTTGCCTTCACGTGATGGTGATTCCCATTGCATCGATATCAGTTCATTACCAGATCCATAGAGGAGAATAGAACGCTGTTTTTCACTTAATTTATTGAATGGTTTATCCATGGGGATTTTGAAATATTTACAAACTGATTTCAGGATCTGGTTGTTCCAGCTTCCCGAAGTTGCTGCTCCATTCCAGGCTTTGATTGCACCTTCAAGTATGGAAAGAACGGGATTCTGTACAACCAGATCCGGATCGATTTCCATTATATATCCAAGGCCATGACAACTTTCACATGCTCCGAAGGGGTTGTTGAAAGAAAACATACGCGGAGATATTTCATCATAGCTTACAGAACAGTCGGGGCATGCGAGTTTTTCGGAAAAAAGCAGTGTTTCACCTTCTATGCAGTCAATAAGTACAGTTCCGTTTACGCTTAACTTGAGTGCAGTTTCCAGAGATTCGGTTAATCTGTTCCGGATTGATTCATTGTTTATAAGTCTGTCAACGACAACTTCAATGGAGTGTTTTGAGTTTTTTTTCAACTCGATTTCTTCATCAAGAGATACTACAGTATTATCGACTCTTACCCGTACATATCCATTTTGACGTAGTCTTTCGAATACTTCTTTGTGTTCGCCTTTACGGCCAGAAATTACAGGAGAGAGTATCTGGAATCTTGTTTTCTGGGGCAGGGACATGACCTGATCGGTAATTTCCTGAATTGTCTGGCTGGAAATAACTTTGCCGCATTTATAGCAGGTTGGAGTTCCGGTTCTTGCGAATAAAAGCCTCAGATAGTCATGAATTTCGGTTATAGTGCCTACGGTTGATCTGGGATTATTGCCGGTAGTTTTTTGTTCGATAGATATTGCAGGTGAAAGTCCGTCAATTGAATCGACATCCGGTTTTTCCATCAAACCAAGAAACTGCCGGGCATAGGAGGAAAGCGATTCAACAAAACGCCTCTGTCCTTCAGAATACAGTGTATCGAATGCGAGTGATGATTTACCGGAACCGGATAAACCGGTTATAACAGTGAAACTGTTTCGTGGTATTGTAACGTCCACATTTTTAAGATTGTGAACTCTGGCGCCCTTAATGACGATATCTTTAATGTTCATTTTTTTGATTGGTCTGGATTATTGATTATTCAGTTTTGTGCCAGGCAAATCACTTCCCTGTTCAGGAAGAAGGTCTTCATGATATTTGTTCCATGCATTTTGAACAGTTTCGGCTACTTTTGCCCTGTTAAAAGGTTTGAAGAGACATGGGTAGCGTATTGTTTTATAAATTCGCACAAGGGTATGTTTTGGGTTATAACCAAAACCGGTCATAAGAGCCATTTGGGATTGATAATTATGGTCTTTTATTTTGCTGATAAATTCATATCCATCCATATCCGGCATGGCAATATCAGTAAGGATTAAAAAATATGGATGATGTTTGAGTTTTTGAAATGCATCATTTGTTGATGAGACTGTTGTTACTTCCCAACCGAGTGATTCCAGATAGATTTTTAGAAAGTCAAGCACATCGACTTCATCATCGACAACAAGAATCCTGTTATTCTTTTGTTTTGAATAGTTCATAAGTTTTATCAATCAGTTCCTGTTTTCCAAAAGGCTTGGTGATATATGCATCAGCATTCATTATATGAAGGCCTACCATTTGATCAAATTGCTGTGATTTGGCAGTCAGAATGGCTATGGGTGTATTTGCAAACGCATTATCACTGCGTATTAATTTGAATACGGCCCAACCATCCATTTTCGGCATTGAAAGATCCAGAAGAATTGCGTCAGGCTGATATTCTTTGACTTTATCATATGCCATTAGTGGATCCAGCACTGTTTCTACTTTGAAATCTTCAGTTGTTTCGAGTACCAGTTTTACCAGATCAGCGATATCTTTATCGTCTTCAATAACCAGGATTTTTTTTTCCATAAATATCGCACCTCAGTTCTTGAGAAATTCTGCGAAGAGCCATTTCCAGTATATGAGGCATATAAGAAATGCAATGGCACTGGAGGCAAAACGCAGAGTAATTGAAATTAGGGAGATTGTGGAATTCTGCACGGTTTCAGCGATTATATCCAGAGCGGCAGCAAGGACAATGGTTGCCGAAGTTAGGTATAGTATTCTGTAGTATGGTTTAATTTTCAGGGCTTCACCAAGACGCTTGCTCAAGTATGAAAGTATTACCATTAGCATTACCAGTGAGAAATCGAAGAAAAAGAGTGTTTGTGGATTGATAACCATTATCTGTTTCTGACTTTCCTCATCGTAAAGAAAAGGTTAATAATACTCAGAATTGATGCAATACTGCTGCCCAGAAGAGCTAGAATTAATGCGATCTGCATTGTCATTGAGTTTTGAAATCCTGAAAACAAAATAATGATAAAGATTACAGCGAGTGTAATGGCAATAATAAACCCTGTTTTTGGTGATGACTGATTAAATTTTTTCTGGTTAAATGCGGATATGAGCAATGCTATCAAGTTCAAGACACTACCAAAAGCAACATATCCTGCGATAAAGATAAATTCGATGCTGTTAATAGCTGCATTATTCATTATTTTTTTCCGAAAACATTAACAAAGGCATCTTGAGGTGTATAATGTGCAGTTCCACTCATGATACCTTCTCTTCCGCTGAATTTCTGATCGACTTCAATTCCCTGTTTTGTAATTCTGAAACAGCGAATATCTTTCCGATGATCACTGCCACGCATTTTCAGCATACAAAGGGCTTTTTCAATTGCGCTATCAATTTCAACATACCTTAAAAGCATGTATGAATCAACTATAAATGGTATTTTGCTTGTAACATGAGAGACTTGTCCAAGAAGGTTGTCATTTTCTCTGAGAAGGATACTTGTGACACCTTCACGTTTAAGTGAATTGATCAGGCGTCTTTCAATTTCACGTAATTCAAAAGTGTCTTCAGCTATGGATTCAAAATGGGTCATACTATCTATAATAACCCTTTTAATTCCAAGAGTTTCAACCAGATTGACAAAAACCCCGTCCATTTTATCGAACTCGGCAAGAGTAGTATGAGGATCGGAAAAGATAACTTTCAATTTTTTTTCTTCTTCAAGTTTTTTAAAATCCCATCCGAACTCCATTGCATCATGATAATACTGCTGCGGGAATTCCTCGAACGTTATAATAAGTCCGGGTTCATTATATAACTTGATACCATTATGTATGAACTGCATGGCAAGAGTAGTTTTTCCTGTTCCCGGAGCTCCTTCAAGAAGGTTGGCAGAACCGCGGAGCAGCCCTCCTGATATCATATTATCCAGTGCTTTAATCCCAAAAGAAACTCTATTATCGTTCATAGCCGGTCTCCTGTGTGTTATGAAAACAGGTGTACAATTATCGCTTTTTGTGCATGAAGTCTGTTTTCGGCTTCATCGAATGCCACTGAAATATTTGAATCAAGTATTTCACTGGTAATCTCTTCACCCCGATGTGCAGGTAAACAGTGTGAGACAAGAATATCGGATGGTGCGTTTTCCAGTACCTTTTTGTTGATTTGAAACTGTTTAAAATCAGTTTTACGGCGTTCCATTTCCTTTTCCTGTCCCATGCTGGTCCAGACATCTGTGTATAATATGTCTGCATTTTTAACTGCACTAAAGATTTCATGGCTTACATTAATTCTGCTCCCTGTATTTTTTCCAATTTCACAGCATCGATTGAAGATGTTGTGGTTTGGAGAATACTTTTTGGGGCATACAGCAGTGAAATTGTAACCCAGTTTGGCACATAAAATCATTATAGAATTACAAACGTTATTACCATCACCAATAAAAACAACATTAATTTTTGTTTTTGAATGAAGCCGTTCGTGAACGGTAAGGGCGAATGCAAGAGCCTGGCAAGGGTGAAATGTATCTGTAAGTGCATTAATGACTGGTATCTTGCTGAATTTTGCAAGTTGTTCCACAGTTTCGTGGCTATATGTTCTTGCGATTATCAGGTGAACCCATCTTTCCAGATTTCTTGCAATATCCTCAACACTTTCCCTTTTCCCCATACCTATCATGTTTGAAGATAGATTTATCGGGTGCCCGCCCAATTCATTAATGGCGGTTTCGAAGGTTATTCGGGTTCTTAAAGAGGGCTTCTCAAAAATCATTACACCTGTCCTGTCTTTAAAAGCTTCAGGACTGTTGGTGAAACGGTTTTCCTTTATTTCCCTGGCCTCATTTATGATGCTCGAAATTTCTTCGGGAGACAGTTCAAACAATGAAAGAAGATCTTTTTTAGAAGCTGTCATTAAAACTAAATCCGGTTTAAAATTAAAAATTTCTGCTAAATACAAAAAGATAAAATAATAGTTTCACACCTCATAACTGCAAGAAATTGCTTAAGCGTGTTGTGTCAGTATAGCTAATTTATTAAAAAATTGCAAATAAAAACTAAAATAGATTAATAAGATAACAATTTTTATTGAAAAAAGTATATATTATTGTAATAAAGGATCATAGCTAACCGGGAGAGGAACAGTGGAAATTACAGATGTACGGATTATTCTGAAGAACGAGCCCAAACTAAAAGCTTACGCAAGTATCACTTTTGATAACTGTTTTGTGGTACGGGAATTAAAAATTATCAGCGGTTCGGAAGGTTATTTTGTTTCTATGCCCAGCCGCAGGACTCAAAAAGGCAACTTTCATGACATCGCACATCCAATTACCAATGATATGCGAAAAAAAATTGAAGATATAGTCCTTGATGCTTATGAGCGCAAACTCAATAGTTCCGGTTCTGAATCAAATCAAACAGGCTGATATTAATACTGCCGGATTGCCTGGTTAAGAATCCTGGACCCAGAGCATATAAAAATTGTTTTTTTACCGGGTAATACGTAATGCTTTCAGGGTATGAGTTTTGATTCTGATTAGCTTTCAGTTGAATTAAAATCTTTTTTTTAAAAGGTTCTTTCAATTCAACTTGCCTGTTTCGTATATTATTGTCCCTGATATATATTAAATGATTACCAATTTTACTGGGGCGTCGACAAGTGGCAAGTCACGAGGTTTTGGTCCTCGCATTCGGAGGTTCGAATCCTTCCGCCCCAGCATATTCCCATTTATGTAAAATAACGGTTGGATTACATTTTCAGGAGGTATACCTTTGGATATTATTAAATTAAAAGCGCGCCAGCGGGAGGGGAAAGGCAAATCCTATACTCGAAAAGCTCGTGCTCAGGGATGGGTTCCTGCAATCTATTATGGTCATAATCGTCAGCCATTGAGTATCGAGGTCGACAATAAGGAATTTGCTACAATTGTACGTAACAGGAAATTAACTCATGTAATTGATCTGGGTATTGAAAACCAGGACGAATCCATGGCTGTAATTAAAGAAATTCAGCGCAATGTAATCAAAGATAACATTTTTTATCATATTGATTTTCAGCATGTGAACATGAATGAGAAGGTTACTGTTGAAATACCTGTAGAAATTACGGGAACATCAATCGGTGTCAAAATGGGCGGTATCCTTGGTAACCCAGTTAAATCAGTTATGGTAGAATGTATGCCTATGGATATTCCGGAAAGAGTTACTATTGATGTAACTGATCTTGATATTGGTCAGTCTGTTCATGTTAGTGATATCAATCTACCGAATGTTACTCTGAAGGAAGCGCCTGAGGAAGTTCTTGTTGTAGTAACGCATCCTACCCGCGAGACTGCTGATGCTGGTGTTTCGGAAGAGGAGCAGGCAGGAACCGAATCAGCTTCTTCATAGATAGTTCAAATATTCTTAAATGAATCTGACTTCACTAATCAGGAAACTGTTTTCAGGGTCAAAAATTGAACAGTCTTTTGATACAGTAATTTTCGGATTAGGAAATCCTGGAATACAATACCGTAATAACAGGCATAATATTGGATTTTGGGTTGCAGAAAGATTCTCTGGTTGTTTGCAGAAATGTCGGGAAGAGTATATTAGCGATACATCAGCGTTTAGCGGCGTTCTGGAATCAGGGAAAAAGGTGCTGATCATCAAACCTCTGACATATATGAACAGATCTGGCATTGCGGTTAAGAATGGTTTAAAAAAATCAGGAATTCCTGTTTCCAGAATTATTGTCGTTGTTGATGATTATAATATTCCTTTTGGAAAGATTCGGGTCCGAAGAAACGGGTCACACGGTGGACATAATGGGCTTAAGTCAATTATTGAATATATAGGTACCGATTTCCCTCGATTAAGGATCGGAATAGGGCCCCTGCCGAAAAATTCGAATGTAATCGATTTTGTTTTAGGTAATTTTACAGAGCATGAGGAAAAGCTCCTAAAGGAAAATATCCTCGAAAAAGCAACTTCAGCTCTGAAACTTTTTGTAACTGAAGGTATTGATACTGCTATGAATACCTGTAATTAACTAATCCTTCTTCGGATTTAATTAATCCGAAGACATTTCAGACCATAGGAGGTTTTGTGAAACGACCATACGAAACAGTTGTGGTGTTCGATGGGACACTTCCCGATGATGTGCTTCAGAAAGAGCAGAAACAACTTGAAGATTTGTTGAAGCAGAATGCAGTTTTTGATAAGACTGATATTTGGGGAAAACGTCAGCTTGCCTATCCTGTTAAAAAAAAGAGAACAGGTTATTACTGTATGTTTCTGTTCGAGGCTGAAGGTGATATTGCAGCAATAATAGACAAATATGCTAAACTTAACAATTCAATCTTAAGACATCTTACTGTCGTAAGAAATGTTAAAAATGACAAAGCACGGGCTGCAGTATTTGCAAGAAGAGAAAGGCCGGCAGAAACTGAAACAGTTAAAGCAGTTGTGAACAAAGAAGAAGAGTCAGAGAGATAAGGAGAAGGTAATATGGCAATGCCAAGAAGAAGAATAAAAAAGGTGTGTTGGTTTGAGCAGAATAATGTTGAACCAGATTATAAAGATATAAAAATCATTTCGAGATATATCACTGAACGCGGGAAAATCGTTCCCCGCCGTCTTTCGGGTGTTACTTCAAAAAACCAAAGGCGGTTAGCTGTTGCTGTTAAAAGAGCACGTCATTTGGCTATGCTGCCTTTTGTAGCAGAAAATATTAAGTAAACAAATCACATCAGATAGGAGCAAATCTGGCTTATGGAAGTCGTTTTAAAAAGGGATTATGAAGGTTTGGGCAAAGCCATGGATGTGGTTACTGTTAAAAATGGGTATGCCCGAAACTTTTTGATTCCTCGGGAAATCGCGGTCCCTGCAACCGAGGGGAATAAAAAGAAAGTGGCTGAAACAAAAAGAATCGCTGAGATTCGTGAGGAGAAAAAAATCATTGAGGTTCGTGAACTAGCCAAAAAAATTGAACAGGTTCCATGTACAATACCTGTAAAAGTTGGTGAAGGAGACAAGATTTTTGGATCTGTTTCAGCACAGGAAATCTCTGATTTCTTGAAAAAAGAGGGTTTTGATGTTGACAAGAGGAATGTTGATCTTGATGAACCCATTAAACAACTCGGGGTGTATAACATTAAAATCAACCTTTATCGTCAGGTATCTGCAAAACTTAAAGTATGGGTTGTAAAAGAGGAAAAATAAAGTTATTCCGTTAGTTAAACATGGGGATGATGCCGAACTTAATAAAATTCTGCATCATTCCTGTTTAAATGAAAGGAACAGCGCAGCTTATGGATATTAGGGGATGTTATGTCGCAATTGTTACCCCGTTTAATAAAGATGGATCCATTAATGAATCAGCGCTTCGGGACCATATCGAATTTTTAATTGGTAAAGGAGTGTCAGGGGTAGTTCCATGCGGTACTACAGGAGAATCTGCAACACTTTCGTGGGATGAACATAACCTTGTTGTAGATATTGCGATTGATCAGGCAAAAGGACGGGTACAGGTTATTGCTGGAGCTGGGTCAAACAATACAGCAGAGTCAATTGCAGCTGCTCAGCATGCTCAACAGAAAGGTGCTGATGCGATCCTTTGTATTACTCCGTATTATAATAAACCAAATCAGGAGGGGCTTTTTCAGCACTTCAGGGCAGTTGCTCTTAAAGTAGATGTTCCGATTGTTGTCTATAATGTTCCAGGGCGGACCGGTGTTAATCTGATACCGCAAACTCTTGAAAGATTATGTGAATTTGATAATATAATTGCTGTTAAGGAAGCTAGTGGCGATGTTACACAGGTTTCAGAAATTCACAGACTGTGTGGAGACCGTATTTCAATTTTATCTGGTGATGATTCCTTGACACTTCCGATCCTGTCGATTGGGGGTAAAGGCGTTATTTCGGTTGTAGCTAATATAATTCCACAAAAAATGTGTCACATGATCAGTTCATTTTTTGAAAATGATCTGGAAACTGCCAGAAAAATTCATGAGGAGATTCTCCCGTTATCTCAGGCGATGTTTATTGAAACCAATCCGATCCCTGTTAAAACGGCAGTGAATCTTATGGGTATGAGAGGTGGACCGTTAAGATTACCTCTGGTTGAAATGAGTGATAACAATAAAAACCAACTCATTTCCGTATTACGTAAGTACAACCTTTATACAGGGAATTTATAGTGAGTCTTGATATAATAATTGTTGGTGCGCTTGGAAGAATGGGCATAGAGATTGCCAATGTCGTGCTTTCTGATGAAACCGTTAAATTAAAGACTTGTGTAGAGTATCCGGGGC